>Ga0209816_1001735_pt1 | contig 16072 bp, 23 predicted proteins | sample CoawatmetaG01DNA_FD_187509 | JGI IMG/M metagenome (GOLD analysis project Ga0209816, IMG submission 187509) | Marine microbial communities from the West Antarctic Peninsula - Coastal water metaG017-DNA (SPAdes) (version 2) | ecosystem: Environmental > Aquatic > Marine > Coastal ... | reverse complement strand
GAACACACCCAATCCCAACATTACCGCTGCTGCCGATGACCATGCGCTGTTCGTCTGTTGTAAAGAAACGTAATTGACCGCTGTTTGCATCTCCTGCATCTGCCGAAAGAACGAGAGAACTATCTGATGCGCTATATATGCGGTGATAAACACTGGTATTTTGAGCATCAATCATCCTAATCATTCCAGATGATGCTTGGATTGTAATGGGATCGCTAGGACTTGTAGTGCCAATCCCAACATTTCCAGAGGCATCTACGGTGACATCCTGAGAGTTATTAACGAGGTTGCTTTGCTTACTCATTATGTCTGCTCCAGTACACTTACTATCACATCTGCTGAAGTTGCTGTGTCGGAAGTTACAACCACCGTGTCAGCAGCCTCAAGAATGATCTTGCCATCAAGTACAGACAAGGCTGAACCAGCAGGGATTGGAACACCCTTTACGAGGTAAACACCAGCAGCCTGTACGTCTACTTTGATCTGGCTTGTTGTTGTGTTCGACAGGTTACAACCGATCATCACTGAAGTAGTTGATGAGGGAACCGTGTACGTTGTTGCTGCACCCGTGCCTACTGAGGCGCTTGTGTAGTTCTTAAATGTGTTAGCCATGTGCTTATCCTAATGCTATTGCTAGAGCTAGAGCGTTCGATTCTGCTTCAGAAAGAACAGTAGCCTTACTAGACCCACCTAGAGTAGCGGCATCTACGTTTAAGTTGTTTACGAATGTCTGTGTTACACGAGTATCAATGTCTGTGTTAACTCTGGCAGTCGTGTAGTATAGGTTCGTACCTTCAGTTAGGTCTGTTGTACTCTTAGCAGTGAATGCTGTATCAAACCTTGCCCCTGTGTAGTAGAGGTTAGAACCTTCAGTTAGGTCTGCTGTAGTCTTACCTGAGAGAGCAGTATCAAACCTACCTGTAGTATAATACAGATTAGTACCTTCTGCAATGTCAGTAGTAGTATGATTACTCACGTCAGATACCTGACCAGTAACATTGCCTACTAGAGTTGTAGCTAAAGACTTGTTCATAGCCCAGCGATCATTTGCTGAGTCATATGTTAGTGTAGCACTAGCTCCGTCTACTGTAAGACCTGCACCGTTAGCTGCTGCGGCATTAGCTGCACCGTCAGCTACAGTGATATTCAGGTCACTAACAGCCAAGTTAGCTGAGTTAACTGTAGTGGTTACACCGTCTACCTGTAAGTTACCAGCGATAACAAGTGTACCTGTATCGTCGCCATGTGCTGCAGGATCAATAGTGAAGGTAGCAGGTCCACGAAGATAACCTGTAGTAATAATATTCCCTACATTAAGATCTTCTGATCCATCTAGGTAGACAGCCTTCTCAGCAGGTAGTGTAACAAATACATCCTTAGTACCCGCAGTAAAACTAACAGCAACATCACTGTTACTGCTTTCTAGAACTGTAGTACGAGTAAGTACACCTGAAGAGTATGTGCCTAAGCCTACTTCCCATTCATCTAGTGAGCGATGGGAAATAGCATAGTATGTTGTATCGCTGTCAGCAAAGGCAGAACTGAAGGACTGAAACCCTAAAACAGCACCCGCAAGGGTAGCTGCTCCTGTACCTACAACAGTAGACGTTTCTTTTACTCTGTCCTTAACAATCAAAGCCATTGGATAGGTTCCTTATTAAGCAATACGAAGGATGGAGTTAGCTGCGTTAGCTGCTGGCATCTGTACAGTGAAGTCACCGTTAGTAGATGTCTTAGTGCCACCAAAGTCAATAACAGCAATAGCTGCGTTACCTTGAGAAGCATTATAAATTACACAACCATCTGCAGAAACAGTAGCAGAAGCCCAGGTGGTATCTGCAAAGTCAACTATAGCTGTTGAACCATCAAGAGAGATTACGGCACTACCTAGAGTGTTTCCACCTGTTACGTAGTTTGTACCTGCAGCCTCATCAGAGTTTACTGTTACGTTAGAATAGTTAGTTGTACCTGCACCGTAAACACCAGTGTTAGTATTAGAAATTAGTGCAATCTTTAGAGTATCTGTATCTAGATCGTGGACACCCCCAAGTAGCTCTTGCTTGAAGCTGTTGCACATCGCTGAAGTAATAGCCATTGAGCATATCCTTTGTTAAGTCTGTAAGACGGAAAAAGGGCCACCGAAGCAGCCCCCTTCCTTAGTGATTAAGCTGCGTTGTAACGTGCAGTAATCAATGCTTCTGGACGTAGAATCTTGCGACCATATAGATGCATACCACGTACAATGTCAGCGAATGAGTCTGGGTCACGGTAGTTCTCAACCTTGTTGATCTGCTCAGCAGAAGCAACAGCATCGTCCTGACCTGCCAAGATAACGCCGTAGTTAGCGTTCTGTGCAGTTGTACCTGAAGTGCCAGCGCCTGTGCCCTTAGCTGGTAGTGAGTTGGACGCATAAACACGGAAGCCGTGAATGTTGTTCAACACAAGACCATTCTGTAGACCTGCACCACCGAAGTCACCATTCAACATACGTGAATCTTCGTCTTTGAGCATCTCTACGAATACCGGGTCTAGGACGACAAAACGACCACGAGCATCAATATTCTGTGTGTCCATCTTACGAGCCATACGTGCAAGTACAGTCAATGGAGATACAGTTGTTGCTGACAGGGCAGTTGCACCTGGCAAGCGTGGAGCCAACGGGATAGAGTCGCCAATAGTAGCAGAAGCAGCAATAGTCAAGTTACCGAATGCAATAGCATCTAGCTGGTTGACTTTCAATGATTCGCCGTTCAAAGCTCCAGATGTTGGGTGCTGTGCATCGCCGTTAGAACTTGTGATGAACTCGCCAGCAGCAGTGTGACCTGTCATGTATGACAAGCAGTCTGCATCCATTGCGTCAGCCATCTTATATGCTGCACGATCAGCAGCCAAAGAAGCGTGGTCAATATTTGAGAACTGCTCTTCGATGTCATCCATTTTGAATGCGAAGTAGTTGGCTTTGTCGATGGTCAAGGAGAAATCTGTGTCATCAAGCTTTTCAGCAGTGATGGCAGTGTGACGCTCAAGAGCGTTGACTGTTACGTCTGGCTCTTTTTGAATGCGAACAGTATCGCCTTGGTTAGCAATCTCACCAAAGTAAGAGTTGTTTGTGATTGCGTTAGTCACAGCGGCACGACGTAGTGCAATCTGTGCTTGCTTGGAATAGATAACTGGAGAGAAGTTACCGTTAAAGCCGCCTGATGCGGATGTAATAGCCATTGGAGAATCCTTTCAAAGATATATGTGGCTTAGAGGGAGACACTACATATTCCACTTGAAAGAGGCTCTTCTTATTAGGGTAGTCAGCATTGCTAGCAGGATGGCCGTCCATTTAGCGCTGGGCCTATAATCTGAGGTGGTTCTTTGATTGTGAATTAGTGCTTAGTGAAAAGCATGTGCAAGCGGTTAATACCTAACAATGCACATGCCTATAGTTTTATCTACGATGAGGAGTTTGTCAACTACCTTTTCGACATATCGTAAATAAACTTGCCGTTACGTTGAGCATCCATGATTTCGTCTTGGCGCTTCTCGTATTCTTTTATTGTCATCTTAGCTACCATTGATTCAGATAGGTAGTTAGATGAATCATTCGTATCTACTGCAGTGCGCTTGCTCTTAACTGAAGAGGCAGCATCTTTATCTGCAGTGGATGTAACTTTCTTTGTCTTGATGTTGTTATCAGACTTATACATGTCGATAACACGTGCTACAGACTTAACATCTTCAGCATTCTCATACAGAGCATCCTGATATACTTTAGGTTGCTGCTCTGCCCACTTGTGGAATGCATCATCAGCACGAATGTCAGCAAAGTCAGGGTGCAATGTTAGCAACTCTACTTCAGCCTTGTCTCGCTTAGCTTGAGTACGTAGCTCTTCTATCTCTTTAAGTCGTACATCTAAGTCAGAGGAGCGCTCACTTGCCTTCTTATCAGCAATAGCCTCAACAATACCTGCAACGTCAGGGTACTTCTTAGACCACTCATCAATCTCTTCCTGAGACTTAGGTAGTACCAACTCATTCTTAGTAGCAGCGTCTAGCTGAGACTTTAGTTTGTCTAGCTCCCCCTTGTACTCAGCATCCTTGTCTTGCATGTACTTACGGATGTCTGAATAACGCTTCTTGAAGCTTTTCTCTTCACCACTTAGGCTAGCTTCTTCTTGTGCTTCACCTTTTGGTTCTTCTTCTTGTTCGGTATCACTCTCTGATGAAACTGGGGCATCGCTAAGCTGTGCGCTATCAGACACCTCTTCGATGACTTCTTCTTCTGTTGCTTCTTCATCTGATACACCTGCTTCTTTAAGCAGCGCCTGTAGCTCTTCTTCATCACGACTAACCCGTGCAGCATTACGGTTATGTGATAGTGAGTCTGTCTTAGTTGATACATTTTCCATGTATTTAGTCCTTATAGTAGGGGCCGACACTATTGTCGGGTAGCCTTATTGTTTTAGTTCTTAACCTGTATATGTTCTTGTTAGTGCGTTTGTGCCTTCTTTTTTCTCCCAAGAGAAACCTTCACCTGCATCCGTTCCACCAACGGGACTGAATCGACCAATACCGCCTGAACTACTTGTATTGCTAGATGTAGTTGTCGGTGTAACGGCTTTTGAGGCTGAAGCTATTGCTGCTTCTACTTCCTTATTCTCTCTAGCCTTATTAGCTGCTACCTGTTCAAGGGCACGGTAGGAGTCAGAATCTTGCATTCGACGAGCACCACCCAAAGATGCAGACAATCCAGGATTACCTTCTTCTACACCAAAGCTGCCGTCAAAGCCTAGTGTGTCACCTAGCCAAGTATCACCAAAGTGAGCATTACCATCGTTGTTCATGTCTTTTAGGTTCTCAGTTAGTGTACTCTGTCCACCATAGATACCAGACTTTTCTTTGAGGCCAAACCTAGTGTCTTTGTTAGCTGCAGTGCGGTCCGCAAGTAAAGACTTTTCTACTTTCTTAAGAGCCGCCCAGTCATCATCTGCTGAAGTCATACCAGATAGTTTTTCTGTAATGCCTTGAATCATGTTGTTACGCTTACGTACATCAGCACCCTTGAGCGCTATGTTAGCTGCTATACCTAGTGGACCAAGGGTAGCTGCTGCTTTACCTAGGGCATTTTTAGATACAATACTGCCTTTTGCGTCTTTCTCAAAGTCAGCCAACGAAGCCTGTGACCAGTCTCTGTTTATATTCGTATCTTCGTCTGTGCCTACCTTTGCTATGTCAATATCAATAGGCGAGTTAGCATCACTAGTGTCTGACAATGCAGTTACTCTTTCTTCAGGAGCAGCAGGTGCAGCAGAAGCAGCAACATACTCAGACTGTAGTACGAAACCCTCAGGGATAGGCTTAACAGGTACACCATCTACAAAGCGAAACACCATAGGAGCACCGTCAGGACTCATGTAAGTCCTATACTCTTCACTACTCTTATCCATGTATTCCTGTAAGAAGTCAGGTACGTTCATATCTGTAACAAGGGAACCTTCAGCATAACCCTCGATTAAGCCGCCCTTATTCATCATAGGCATCTCAGGCTGTTCAGGTTGACCGTCATCGACTACTTGTAACTCACTGATGTCAAAGGGTAGTTCATCGCCACCCATTTCCATACCACCAATAGGTTCACCACCAATACGACCATTAGCTTCCATATCCTGAAAGCCTTGCTTAGCTTGAGTGCGAATGTCCTCAAAGAACTTAACACCAAAGAACTTAACTACGTCAGCAGGTACAACATACTCGCCTTCGCTTAGTTGAGCAGGGATGTCATCACGGACTTCTTCAGCAGTGGAGCCTAGCGGTATCTCATTACCTGATACAGGGTCTACTTCATCTGTTCTAGATGACTTAAACATCACGTCCGTTTGGCTAGTTAGGTCCATTAACAGTCTCCCTCAGGTATTTTAGGTGTCTTAGCATACGGATAGAACCCTGATGACGAAACACTTCTGCAGTATCTGTCAGGCTCTCCATGCTACGATGTTCTGAAGCAATGAGACCGTCTAGGTGTTCTAGAAACACATCCCATTGCTCTTTATTGTTTACGAAACTCTTAAGCGACATTGCCAGAGAACCCTTGCTCACCAGGTGTAGGTGCTGTGCCCATGCCTATCTGTCCACCTCCACCGCCAGACGTGTCCTGTACGCCGCCCTGCGGGCCTTGTGGTGCCTGTTGCGCTCCTTCAGGTGTAGGGACACCCTGTGGGCCTTGAGGAGCCTGTGCAGGCGCTTGGAAGCCCTTAAGGATCTCAGCCTGAATAGCTGCGTCTTGCATGGAGTTAGTAACCTTATCAGGGTCGAGGTCCATAGACTTAGCAATCTCACGAATGATGTAGTCCATCTTAGCAAAGGGAGCCAATACAGGGTTCTGTGCTGTCTGTAGGAACTGCATCAAGCGTTGTGAGCGTACTTCATTAGCCATAAGGCTCTCTGTACCAGACGCACGTACCTCTAGATCACCACGAATGTCTTCATCAAAGTCAAACTGCATGTTGAACGAGAAGAAGGCACGACCCATAGGGCGAATCAGGTAATCATCTACGTTCTTAACCACAGTACGAATAGAACCGTTAGCAGCACCCATAAGCATACTAATGCCAGAAGCTGTCCGACCCACGCCAGATACGCCAGTTTGACCATGAGCGAAAGAAGGGAATCCAGTAGACTCATCTGCTAATACTCGTGCCTTATCAAAGAGTTGCATGTTTTCTTGTGCTACGTTAGGGAACTTAGTACCGAAGATTGCTTGACCAGGTGCACCACCTTGGCGTCGAAACACTTTTCCTGGGTACACTGATAGGTCTTGGCCAGGAACTAAGTTAGTCTCATCTACTTCAATAATAAGATTACCAGATAGAGCAGCGTTGTCAATAGCAAGGCGCATAAAGCCGTTCATCAACGTCTGTGTGTCATCCATGTTCTCAGCAATGCCGATACCAAAGAAGCTATATGGGTTATGCTCGAAAGGTGTAGCGTAGTAGGGGATACGTGTAGGCTTAAACGGATTAAGTACAAAGCGGATTACTTCACCATTACAGATCCAGATGTTACAGTTAAGCTCATCTAGGTCTTTATACTCTTTAGGGATCTTAACGCCATTCTCTTCTAGGTGCTCTACATCAACATAGCCCCAGAACTCTAGTACTTCCCAACGCTCAGAGTCAGACTGTGCCTGATCATCCTGCATTGCCATTTCCCAGTGCTTCTGGATATAGTCAGCACCCTTACTAATCACGTCTTGTAAGGCATCCTTCATAAAGTAAGGACGGTTCTTAAGTTGACGCATTTGTGTACGAGACATCTTGTGACGCTCAATAGTGTACTCAGCATCCTCCATAGATGCAGCTTCTGGGTCAGGGTAGAAGTTCCATAGAGATACATGGCTAGTCTCTGGAACAGTCTTAACGATAGGGTCGTAGTTACCCTCTTCATCCCAGTTAGGATATTCTTTATCTACAGCGAATGGACCCTTCATGACACCTGTGCCAAGCAAAGCCATCTCAAATGCCATAGAGCGTAGGTGAATAGAAGCGCCTGACTCATTTAGCTGGTCATGTATCTTCTTTTCCATCTTCTTAGCTGCAACCATAGCAGGGTGGAACGTAACAGTAGTACCAGCAGTGCCAGCACCCTCAACAATCTTATCTGATACAGATTCTAGTTTACCTGCTAGTGGACCTAGGCGACTCCTAAGATCAGCAATAGTCTCACCAGGTTTTAGCTTAGTATCCTCACCAAAGAGGTAGTTCTGCGCTGGGCCGTCCTGTGTAACACTCTTAAGAGCATCACCTGCAGCAGCAGCGTTAGGGTCTACGTTAATATGCACAGCCTCAGCTACACCATCTGGTAGTACAGAGGGATCTACGGTAAGAGGGAACTTGTTGTTACCAAACAGTACGTCAACAATCTGACCATAAGCAGCCAATGTCTTAGTCTTGGTTACTTTAACGAACACCTGAGACTTCTCAGTGTCTGTGAACTTTACGTCAGGACCATACAAGCCACGATAATTGCGATAGGCTCGTAGCCAACGCTCCTCATCAGTACGGCGTGATTCCTCTGAGCGAGTGAAGCGCTCTTCAACAAAAGATACAACACTAGACTTTGATGAGAAGATACTATCATCACCATCCTCAGCCGCTGTTACATCATCTGTCTCGTAAGCAAGATCTTCTAGTTCTGCCATGTTTTAGTTCCTCAATAACCGAAGTTTTTATCTGAAGCCTGAAAGCCGCTTCGTTGTTTGGCTGGATCATAGTCCCAGATAGAACTACGTGGTCTAGTCATGATACCGTACCGTAAAGCATCGTAAAGGTGATCCTCTGCGTTAGTATCCACATCCTCTGGATTACGTTTGTCTAGAGGTATGATAGGTATCTGCGCTAGTGTGTTGGTACAGGACTTCATGAAAACAAGGCGAGGCTTCTCTGTAAACTCATCTACCTGTAGACGCCTATGTATTTCGTTCTTACCTGAGATTCGAGAGCCTCTTGAGCGGTCTGAGGGACGCCATCGACATCCTTTGTGTATCATCTGCTCAGCAAGGCTAGGGCCAGTATCACCTCTGTTATGCCATAGAGATGAGTCAAGTACACCATATCGTATGTTTCCGTCATCACGCTCAGCATCAAGTATCATATCAGCCAAGTCTGTAGCTGTAACCTTAGAGCAGTACATTTCACGATATACAACCAGTTGCTCTTCTGGTGATACAGCAAACCACAGAACGCCAGTGTAGCTTCCGTAGCCGTAGTCACACGCTCTGAACTTAGCCCAGCTAGCAGGTATTTGAAAGTCATCTACTACGTGTATGTTACGATTAAACTCAGGGAAAGCTGCCCCTTCATTAACATCCCAGTTACCCTCTAACAGTTGTTTACGCTGATGCTCAGGTAACGATAGTAGCATGGCTTCGTAGTCGCCACCCTCAGATAGGTAAGGGTTATCAAAGAGACTAGCAGGAATAAACTTACGCTTAAATAGAGGCTGACCCTCTTTGCTGTGACCTCTAGGGTATCTAATAGTCTCACCCGTCTGAACATCTGTAGCCCAGTATGGAGTGTTTGAGGGTGAAGGGTCAATAAACATCTTCTTAACCCAGCTGTGACCTGCTCCGCCTGGGTTGGTAGTCCCTCGCATGTACAAACCAAGCTTATTGGAGTGTGCACTACGAAGGCGTGATCTCATATAATCCCAAGCGTAAGGGCTAGACCATTGTGTAAGCTCATCGAAACCAATCCAGTTAAAGGCCTGCCCTTGGTAGCGGGTAACGTCAGTATCTTTGTCAAGATAAGACATCCATAAACGTCCACCTTGAGGAGAAGTCCACTGAGATTTACGTTCAGACCATTTGATTCCTGGGATAGCACGAGGGTATAACTCCTGACTCTTCTGAATTAGCTCTCTTAGTTCTTCCGTAGTATGTCGTACAAGTAGACCACTGAAGTTAGGGTCATTTAATCCGTGTAGAGGATCTGCTAACATGGCGTAGCTCTTGCCGCCACCCGCTGCACCACCGTATAAAACCTCACGCTCTGATGCAGATAAGAAGTCTGACTGTGGTCCAGGATTAGGTTTAAACACAACATCCTGTGCAACCTCTACATCAAACGGTTCAGCCTTAACTTCCGCTGGAACTGTCTTCTTCGGTTCTGATGGTGTAATAACCTGTGACACCTTTTTCGAGCTTTTCGATTTCCGCAAGGGTTTCTTCGAGCCGCTTGGCAAGGTGCCGTTTAATAGCAGATGCTTTTTTACGTCTTCGCTCAATGCTTATTCTCTTCTGTAGACCTGTATGGGAGATACTGCGGCCTGTCTGTGTTGTAAGCCACGCTGCCACTTCCCTGAAACTATATTGCTTTAAGTGTCTCTTGGCAAGCGCTAAAGCCTCTAGCTCATGTGGTATAGGTTGAAACAGTTTATCATTGTCTGGATCTATCCTGTAACCGAAAGGAACAACCCTAGCAGCTACTCGTACTACAGGGTGCCATTCTTTCTCTGCACCCTTATTAGGCTTAGGTAGTTCCCAATAACCTAGATTTCTGTCTAACTTACGTGTCAAGGTTACTCGTTCTTACCTTCTTTAGGTGGAAGATAGAAGATACCACCGCCCGAAGACGATACATCTACTTTGTCCACTTTACCCAGTCCTGCACGATCAAGTAGATCTTTAGCGGCAGCCATTTTATCTTTGATGCCAAGCTCCGTAGGGTCGTTAAGAGCAGAGACCAGAGCCATAACAGCTTTCGGTGCAGTACGAGAGAAGTAAGACCTAGTAGCATCTGATATTTCATCTTTTAGTGCCTCTACAATGAGCCTTGTTGGTGTGTTATCACTATACCCTGCTAATTTCTTAGCAAGAACAACATCGCCATAAGCCTCATCAAACAAGACTTCTAGAAACTTCTGTTGGTTTTCTGTTAGGTTCTTCTTAGTCATCTTGTTTTCCTTAAAGAGGATTGTCTACGAGAGAGTCGTAGGCTTTCCATATGTCATCTACCTCAGTAGAGAGCGTATCCAGTGTATCACCTAGTCCATCCGTAATTGTTGTAGCTTTGTCTACTTGGCTACGTAAGTCCAGTAGAACCTTCTGTTGCTCTAGTATCTGAGTCATATTAGTAGATAGAGTAGCAAGTTTCTGGTTTAGACCTCTTACATCGTTATCAACGATAGCCTGCTCTAGTGTTTGAATACGAGAGATAAGACTTGCCTCTGTCTCTGAAAAACTACTTACAAGCTTAGCCTCTACCTCTGATATAGATGCACTCACTGTGCTACTAACATTAGCAATACTAGAACTAAGTTTAGCATCTACATTAGATAGACTAGCCTTAATAGAGGAGTCTGCCTCTTTAAGGTTGCGCTGGGCAACAGTCTCTACAGATGTAATACGTGTAGTTAACGCCCCAGCCTTAGCATCAAACGATGCAGACTTCTCCACTACCTCTACAATACCTGCCTCTACACCATAAAAACGCTGTAGTGTATCATATGTCCAGTATACACCCCCTGCAAAGGAAGAGAGGACGGGCAGTGCAACTGCTACCATCCATCCCTTGATGTTGTATCCACCTATGCTAAAACCTATATCCATTACTGTGTAGGGTACCCGCCATATTCGTTAATGTATTCACCTGCAGCGTAGATCTCTTCTGCAGTCTTCATGTTTTTTGTTAGGTAACCCTGAAAGGCTGTACCGTAACCTGCGTCTGCATACGTAATTACAAATTCATCAATAGACTGAGTATACGTGATAGCAGTGTAAGTGCCAACCATGTAATTACCCTGTGCAGCGTAGGAATCTACTGTAGCTGTAAGTTCGTCACTATTAGCCGCTGCCATAAACGCACCAGCTTGTTGAGCAAAACCCTCTACAGCAGTAACGGCTTCATTATACTCGTTAACCTCTGCAGTGTCTAGGCTGTACTCATCTGTAGAGATCATACCCTGTAGAGCTACTTGCTCTGGCTTAGTATCCGCTTCAGCAGCAATTACTGTTACAGATGTAGCCACAGCAATGACACTGGTAGCAATTACCAAGTTTTCTACTGCAATGGTCAAACCATTCATAGCTGCAGCGTGTTCCTGCATGAACAACTGTTCAGCAGTCTGTGCAACTGCATAGTCGTGCTCTAGAACCATTGTCTTAGCTGACAAATAGTTATTTAGTTCTTCTGGTGTAATTAAACCATCTTGCATGGCATTGTCTGTAACTACACCACCAATAGCTGCATAACCTACTGCACCAACTGTACGGACACCGCTGTCCTTAATTCTATCTTGAATAGCGTCAATAGAAGAGATCAGGTAGGCAATCTTATCTGGTCCTGTAAGTTCGTAGTCACTAGCATTACTTGCTACTGCGGAAGCGGTCACTAAGGCTGAGCTTAGGAGTAACGTCTTCAATGGTCTCTTCATCTGGGTATTCCTCTCCGATGCGTAATAAACTCTTCCAGAAGGCCTCATCCAAAGAGTATCCTACAATGTAAAGCTCTGGGCTTTCCTTGTATTTCTGTATTGCCTGCTTACCCATCAGCAAACGACCTGTACGGCTGTCATTGATAGGGCAGGGCGTGTTAGCTAACATCATACTTCTAAACACTGAAGCATCTTGGCATAAGACTGAAATAGCTGATACCTGTAGCCCTAAACCACCTACTTGTTGCGGTGCACCTAGAAGTCTAGCATTCTTCCTGCGGTTACAAGGCTCATCCTGTATGGTCTTGCCTGCACTTAAACCCAGTATACTTATCTGTATACCAGCACTCTGACTCATTAAACATGAATCGTTTCCACCCGCCCCCATTACAGTGGGAGCAATGGCTGACATTACAGGGGCAGCAGACCCTGCGCCAGTAGCGTTGTAATTATTGGTAGTTGTCTCATCCAGGTTATTACTGTCAACTGTAGAGTTGTCATAACCATTAGAGAAATCACCAACTACATCACCACCCAGCGCAGTCGTCGCCAATAGTAATACGAAGATCAGGGTCTGAGCACATAAGCTGTAAAGCTGCTTCAGGCTGACCAATGTAAGATAATGTTTGAGCATCTAGGTTCCGTTGGCATTTCTTATTGCTGGGAGGGCAAGACAGAGGCATGACAACAGATGAGTTGCTACAAGAAGTAGTTATACTCAAACAAACCAATAAAGCAACTGCTAACTTAGACCTTACGGAACCTAGCTTTAATCTCACCACGAGTAGTACCTATGTCTCTTAGTTGGTTGTCTGTCATGTTTGTTAGAATGAAGTAGTCCGCACGGCGTTGTTGGTATTCCATCAGTGCAAGTACGATATTAGCAATCCAAGCTTTTAGTTTCTCTAGCATGTGTATTTCCTATGTAATACGAAACAACGAAGGGTTGCTTCAACGTACATAGTTATACGCATAAGTAGTCAGACTAGAATTGCTAAGTCTGCATACCCGTTAACCGTTAGGAACAAATGTTTCAGTGACTGTAACTATAGTGTCAATGTGAGAAGAAGAGAAAGGATGTACTTGAATCTTATCTCCTGGACTCAAGACAAGTTGAATGTGAGGAAACTCTTCAAAGGTGCGTCTAGCAATAGACTTATCACGTAGAAAGTGTGACGTGTAATCATCTGCTGCAACGTACCACTGAACTGTTACCTCAACAGCACCACCTGATGTAGCACCATTAGACACAAGGATGTAGTTAACCTCTGCAGAGCAGTTAGGTGGACATGTATAAACATCCTCCACCGCTGTACCTGTGTTGTGTCCATAGACTGAGCGTTTACGGGCTGGTCTACCCTGAGAGATTAACGACATTACTTGTCAGCTTTCTTCTTAGCTACAACCTTCTTAGGTGCAGGCTTAGGTTTGCTTAGCTCAATCTCTGCCAAACGACAGATCTCATTAACATTAGCGTCCTTGCTCTGTACGTTGCCGTAGTTGTCTTCACCAGCAGATTGGTTACCCATTGCATCCCAGACATAGCCATGCTCATCTACACGGTAGCCTACAGCCTCTAGGGCACCTTGGTATTTATGGTAGTACTTCATTATTTAGCTTTCTTAACTGGATTAGCTGCAGGGTTAGATGCACCGCACATACCACCTTTGTTATAGCCCATAGCCTTCTTAGCCATACCACCATAAGAGTAGCCCATCTTCTTAGCTACTGCTGGGGCTTCTTTCTTAAGAGCCTTCATGCCTTTGTTCATCATTTCTTTATTCCTTTTTTAGCCTTAGCTGATAGATCTTTGTAGTGTACAAGTTTCTTAGAGTTACTGGTCATCTTAGCGCCTGTCATAAGAGTACCGTCTGGGTGCTTGTGAGTTTTACCCTTCCACTCTTTACCGTCTTTAGTATAGTGTTTAACACCCTTCATGTTCTCTTCTTCCCTGATGCTGTTTTAGCTGCTGCCCTAAAGTTAGCTGCTGTAGGCGCTCCCTTGTCTCCAGGCTTACGCATCTTTTCTTTACTACCCGCTTTAATACGAGCCTTCTTCTTAGCTATATTCTTATACAGAGACATGTTACCACTTAGCCTTATCTGCCCAGTAGGCTGCACTCATCTTACCCTTAGCAATGTTCTTACCGTGACGGGCCTTAAACGATGCTCGTTTCTTCTTCATCTTATCGGACTCACCAGCCTTAGGCTTACCAGCTGTAGAGGCACCCTGCTCACCAAAGCGTATAGTCTTAATCTTGTCACCATCCTTAGCCACTACAACATGTGACTTCTTAGGATGACTAGGTGTACGCTTAGGCTTATTAAACCCAGCAACACCTGCCTTAGTTAAACGTGGGTCTTTAGCCATGTTACTTCTTACCTGCTTTAGCATTACGAGGGAAACTACGGTTAGTCTTCTTAGACACTACACGAAGGTTCTTCTTAGAGTTATCCTTAGGGTTACCATTCTTATGGTCTACATCCTTACCGTCACCCTTCTTAACTGCACCAGTCTTAGACAATGTAGCTCTAGCAGTATTACGAGAAGCACGTTTCTTTACTTGAGCAGGCTTACCCTGATAATTAGCATATTCTTTTTTATAATCACGGGGCATCAGCGTAAGGTCTCTTTCTATCAGGGTCTAATACATCATGGCGCTTTAACATACCCTCAAGGTACATAGCACGTTCAATGTGATCCAAGGAGTACTTAACTCCAGTGTCAGCCTCTATAGCAGCACGTACATAGAATACGTCACTACGGGGTATATGTACCCTCTGAAAGGCTCTAACATCATTAGCAGCTAAAGCAGAGTAGAACTCTTCTATAACGCTATCTGATGCATATAGTTTTACTCGACTCATAGCTAATGTCAACACAAATGATTAAGGGGGGATTTAGGTATGTGCCGCAAACTACGCATGATGAGTTTAGGAGGAGAGAGAGTATCACTGAGTCTGTGACACATACCAAAGAGTAATACATAAGGAGGGAGAGGAACTCTTGTATTACTTAACCACAAGTCTAATACGAATATTATAGGGTGTCAACTGTAGAGTAATACTCTTAAGAGTTAAAACTAACCATATGTAATACAAATATGTATGTATGACTGTTACAGAGTAATACTTAGAGAGTAATACTCTTCCTATGTCCAATGATCTCTTTGTAACACTCTTTCTTTAAGTAATACTCTTTCTTAGTTATTACTTTCTTTTTAAGTTATTACTTTAAAGTGTTACTCTCTACTCTCTATTGATAGTTATACCCACAGCAAAAAGGTAGTCAACCCATAAAGCGACATGACATCAGCATTTGTACTAAAAAGTGATGTAACTGTAATATACTGTAACAATATGTTACCTACTGTAACAGAGTATGACTCCATCTGGACTTACTTACTAGCGATTATAGGTCCAGTTTTACTATTATGCTGTTGCCAGGGGCCAAAACACACCTGCTTGTACATGAATGCAGAAACATAGGCATATTGCAGGACGTAAAAAACCACTTCTGTGTAGATATACGTATACACACTACCGCACACCCCCTACTGGCCCTCGCCTACCCCTCTTTGGTGGTATCATGTTACCTCTTTTGTGGTGCTAATGCTTAAAACGCTGATCAATACCTGCTAAGTCCTTGATATTGTTGTCTCTACTAACTGTTATATCATCAGTTTGCAGCGTATTTAGGGCCGAAGCGTACCTATTAATTGAACGTGTGTTCAGATAACTATAACGGATGTATGAAACAGCACATTCACCAAATACTACACCCCTAAACTTTTATGCCTGATATATAGTTTAACGCTAAACTACTTTGACCTTATGCTTTTGCTTGTTCTGTTATTGCCTCAATCAGTACTATCACGCACAACTGTTTTGTTCGGTACTCATTCAGCCCAAACTTTTTATTGCTAGTATATAGTACAACACGCCCGCAGAGCAGTGTTCCTGATTCGTTCTCATTAGAAATAGTGCCGCTAGGTTCTGACATTGATAGGCAACAACACTGTTAAACGTAAAACCTATATCAAAATGCATTCAGCCAGATATTCAATAGCGTCATATTTTATTGGGTTATCCGTGCTAATAATAAATTAATGTGTAAAATGTGTACGTTTTTACTTGCGCATCGTTTGGTTATAATA
>Ga0209816_1001733_pt1 | contig 16081 bp, 12 predicted proteins | sample CoawatmetaG01DNA_FD_187509 | JGI IMG/M metagenome (GOLD analysis project Ga0209816, IMG submission 187509) | Marine microbial communities from the West Antarctic Peninsula - Coastal water metaG017-DNA (SPAdes) (version 2) | ecosystem: Environmental > Aquatic > Marine > Coastal ... | reverse complement strand
TGGATGTTGTAAGAAAGATAGTTGAATCAGCTGTTAGCCATAAGATTGAATCTTTAAGCTTATATGCGTTTAGTACAGAGAACTGGTCCCGCCCAAAAAAAGAAATTCTTGGAATTAAAAAATTGATCATTAGCGCTATAGATAAACAAGTCCCTGATCTTATTAAGCAGGAGGTTTCCTTAAATTTTTTTGGTGACTATCAAGCATTTGGTCCTAAGGTGGTGAAAGCAATTGAGCAAGCAGAGTCAGCAACCATTGTTGAAAAACCAACATTAAAATTAAATATTGCTTTGGGTTATGGAGGAAGGGCAGACATACTTCAAGCCATCAAATTAATAGGCCAGGATGTAGCAACTCAAAATTTAAATCCAATGGAAATTTCAGATGAATTAATTTTTAATTATCTCAAGGCTCCAATTAAAGAATTAGATTTATTAATTAGAACTGGCGGAGATCATAGAATCAGTAATTTTCTTCTTTATCATTTGGCATATACTGAAATTCAATTTGTGGATACTTTGTGGCCGGACTTTAATGAAGAAAATTTTGAAGCATGTCTAACGGAATTTATAAAAACGGAGAGACGCTTTGGCAAAAGAATTTTATAACAATATTTTAGGCAGACTGCCAGCAGCTATAGTAATTGCAGCTTTAATTTTTGGACTTTTATACCTTCAAAACTTCCTGTTAATATTTCCTGTAATAATATCTACGGCAGCTCTGCTTTTGAGGGAATGGCTTCAATTATCAAAAACTCAAATTTCCTTAATGCAGATTATTTTTTTAATAGCACCTTTTGTTCTTTTTGTTATTTATGGAGAGCAATTTATTTATTACTTTCTTTTACTTGCTGTAGTTTTTTGGCTGATGTACGGAAGCTTACTGATCACTCAAAATACAGAAAGTATTTCAAGCATTAGTTTTAATAATAACTTCTTAGGAATCTTTTTAATTCAAGCATTTATGTTTGGATTGATCTCAGTCTTGCTGTTTTCTAGTTTTTTTAGTATTAATAACTTCTTTATCCTCTTCTTACTGTTATTCATTTCTGCTTTGGGAGATGTAGTAGCTTACTTGGTTGGAAGCAGCATTGGGAAGACACCCTTATTTCCTAAATTAAGCCCCAATAAAACTGTTGAAGGCTTCTTAGGAGGAATGATTGCTATGATTTTATTTGCTGCTGCTATTTACTGGTTAGAACTAATCTCATTTAAGCTATTCATGGTTTTAATGCTAGTGACACCCTTTACATTTCTGGGAGATTACTTCGAGAGTCAGTTAAAACGCAATCAAAAAATAAAAGATAGCGGCTCATTGATCCCCGGCCATGGTGGTATATGGGACAGGCTAGATTCTCACATATCAGTGATTCCAGTTGCTGCATTGCTCTGCTTACTTTTGACATGAAAAATATTGTTTTATTAGGCGCCACTGGAAGCATCGGCCTAAGTGCCTTGAGTGTCATCAGGCAAAATAAAGAGCGTTTTAATTTAATGGCAATTTCATTGAATCAAGATCTAGATGCAGCCCTCAGAATCGTTAATGAATTCAAGCCGGAGTTCACCCTGATTGCTAGCGAAAATATTGATCGGGGGCATTCATTATTTTCTTCTAGCTCAAATATTGTTACTGGTTCAGAGGGGCTAAAAGAACTTATTCAACACCCATCAGTTGATATTGTTATTTCAGCTGTTTCAGGTTTTGCTGGTCTTCAAGGCAGTTATTACGCGATTGATGCTGGAAAAACTACACTTGTTGCAAACAAAGAAAGTATTGTGGCAGCTGGCGATATCTTGTTGCCGCTATCTGACCAAAAAAACGCTAAAATTATTCCTGTTGATAGTGAGCACAATGCTATTTATCAATGCTTGCTAGGAGAAACCAATACATCTGCAATTTCCAAAATTCTCATTACCGCTTCCGGAGGACCATTTAGGCAGTTTTCAATGGAGGAGCTTGCAAAAGTTACTTTGCACGATGCCCTTCAACATCCAACCTGGAAAATGGGGCCAAAGATAACAATCGATTCTGCAACTCTGATGAATAAATGCCTTGAGCTCATAGAAGCGTGTTACTTATTTGATGTGCCTGAATCGTGCATAGAGATTGCCACCCATCCACAAAGTATAGTCCACTCAATGGTGACATATCAGGATGGCTCAACCATAGCTCAAATGAGTAATCCAAATATGGAAGTGCCTATTGCAAATGCATTAGGAATGGGAGATAGATTGCCCATTCAATTTTCTGACTTAGATTTTTCTTCATTGGAGCTAACCTTTGAACCAATTCCAGAGGGAAGAGAGAGAATATTTGAAATGGCGAGAGAGGTTTGTAGAAATAAAGGAAACTTAGGGGCAGTTTTTAATGCTGCAAACGAAGTGGCAGTTCAGGCTTGCTTAGATCAAGACATCACTTTTATCGATATATATGAGGTTGTTGAGAGAACTTTTGGCCACTTCTCTTGTTCTAAGATCATAACCATGGAAGATGTATTTGAATATGATAGACAAGCACGCATTCAGGCAGAGAAGGTGATAAAATCACTAAACTAATTTTTTCAATAACAGAATGATATATCTATTTTCAGCAATTATTTTATTGGGGGTACTCATAGCTATTCATGAGTATGGCCATTTTATAGTTGGACGAATGTGCAATATTCATATTTATAGATTTTCTATAGGCATGGGCCCAGTAATTTTTAAGAGACATGATAAGCATGGCGCTGAAATTGCTCTTTCAGCCTTGCCCTTGGGCGGCTATGTTGCCTTCCATACCGAAAAAGCTAATGAAGAAGATTCAGAATTAATTGAGAACTTAACCCCTGAACAGAGAGCCAATACTTTCGAGAGCAAGCCTAAATGGCAAAGAGCCTGTGTGATGTTAGCCGGACCGGTTGCAAATTTTATTCTCGCGATTGGAATCCTTTCAGTGATTTTTGCTAATTCGATTGAAAGACAATTTATTCCAGAAGTTTCAGATGTCTCTTCTTCATACCTCATACAAAACACAGCTTTAGAAGCAGGGAATGTTTTGGTATCGATTAACGGCAAGCAGACCTCTAATCTTCAGCAGATTCGGCTTGAGCTTTTATCTTTCTCTGGCTCAACAGGCTTTCTGGATCTTGTATTTAAATCCCGGGATGGAAGTCGACAAGAAAATATTACTATCCCTGTAGAGAACTTCCTATCATCGGCTGAAGAGCAAAATGCTCCAGAAAACTTTTTAGGTTTTAAGATAGCTATGAAAATGCAGCCACTCGTTGGCGTCATTTCAAAAGATTCTCCAGCTCTTCAAAATGGACTGATGGTCAATGATCGAATTCTTGCTGTAAACAGTGAGCCTATATATTCGTTTGAAGATCTTATTGTCTTTTTAGATAATTACCAGGGGTCAGAAATTGATCTAAAAGTTCAAAGGTTAGATAGTACTTTGTATTTAAATATTCCTCTTACAACCAGACTAAACGCAGAAGGCATCGAAGAAAAGTTTATTGGAATTTCACCTGGTTTGAAGCGCTCATTGTTAAGCTCTATCTCAAAAGGCGCCTATGAAACTTATAATCTGAGCTCAAAGACTTTGATGTTTGTAGGTAAAATGATCACCGGGGATCTTGGAACACAAAATCTTAGCGGTCCAATTGGAATAGTCCAGATGGCGGGCGACACAGCAAAGGCTGGCTTTTTACCATTTCTTTATTTAATGGCATTACTCAGCATTAGTTTGGGAGTCATGAATTTGCTGCCTATACCGGTCCTTGATGGAGGTCAGCTTGTAATGCTCGGAGTTGAAGCTTTAAGAGGATCACCTATGCCGGAGAAAATGGAGAATATGTTTTACCTTTCAGGCTGGGTTGCGGTTGGCTTTTTGATGGTTTTTGCTGTGTTTAATGACATCTCTAAATTTTTATAAACTATAAATGAAAAAATTATTTCTATTTTGCTTAGCCCTTATTTCATTTACTGTCTCAGCTTTCAATGAGTTTTTAATTACGGACATTAGAATTGTTGGTCTACAAAGAGTATCAATAGGAAGCATCTTCACTGCAATACCAGTCAGCGTTGGAGATAAGATGAATGATGGAAAGGTATCTGAGATCACCAGAGCATTATTTTCTACTGCTCAATTTAACGATATTCAAATTGGTAAAGACGGCAATGCATTAATTATTAGTGTACTTGAGCGTCCTTCTATTTCTTCCATTGCATTAGAGGGAAATAAAGCCTTGAAATCTGAGGATTTATTAAAAGGTCTGGAGGGAGCTGGCATCTCGGAAGGCCAAGTATATAAACGCTCTACATTAAACGGAATGAAGAGTGAGCTTGTTCGCCAATATGCTTCTCAGGGTAGGTATGGAGCAGGTGTTGAAATAGAAACAATTAATAAACCAAGAAACACCATAGAGTTAAAAATTATTATTGATGAAGGCCAAAGTGCCAAAATTAAAAAAGTAAATATTATTGGAAATGAGCTTTTCTCAGATTCAGACCTCATGGCAGGATTTGAATTAAAAGAAGGTAAATGGTATTCATTTCTTTCAAATAAAGATAAATACTCCAAAGAAAAACTAAAAGGAGATATTGAAAATTTAGAATCCTTTTATCTTGATCGAGGCTACTTAAAGTTTTCAATAGAGTCTTCTCAAGTTTCAGTGTCTAAGGATAAAAAAGATGTCTTCATTACTCTCAGCATTACCGAAGGGGAGCAATACAAAATTAATGAAGTGAATGTTATTGGAGATGTGCCTCTTGATGAAGCTCTCTACAATCCAATTTTAGAGAGTTTAAAAGATCAAATATATTCACAAGCCCAAATTACCTCTATAGAAGAATACTTTGTTAATTTTTTAGGCAATGAAGGCTATACCTTTGCAGAAGTCACTGGCAATCCTGAAATTAGTCAGGAAGAGAACCAAGTCTCTCTAATTTTTTTGGTTCAACCTGGAAATAGAACTTATGCAAGAAAGATATTGTTTTCAGGAAATTACCTGACTAACGATGAGGTTCTCCGAAGAGAAATGCGGCAGTTTGAGGGTGCATGGGCCTCTGATAATTTAATAGAAGGATCTAAGGTTCGGTTAGAGCGACTTGGATTCTTTAAAGAGGTCGAGGTAGAGACAATTCCAGTTCCTGGCTCTGAAGATCAAGTGGACATAGAGTTTACGGTTGAAGAGGAGAGCACTTCGAGCATTGGCGGATCAATTGGCTACAGTGATTTTGGTATGAATTTGGGGTTGAATCTTTCTGATAATAACTTTCTTGGAACTGGAAATAGATTTAACTTGGTTATCAATAAAAGTGTTTATCAAGAAGCCTACAATATATCTTTCTTTGATCCATACTTCACGATGGATGGCGTGAGTCGAGGTTACAGTCTTTATTATAGAGTAACTGATTATGGTGAATACAATGTCGCAAACTACCTAACCAACTCAATGGGTGGAGGCGTTCAATTTGGTTATCCTATAAGTGATACAACTAGAATTGGCCTAAACTTAAATTTTGATAATACAGATATTGATCCTGGCTCTTTGCCCTCAAGAGAGATAGCAGATTTTCTTGCCTCAGAAGGAACAGTTTTTGATGTTTTTAAAGCTCAGGCAGTTTGGTCGAGAATGACACTAAACAGAGGAATGTTTCCTACTTATGGTTCTTCAACAGATGTTATGTTGCAAGTCACCATCCCTGGAAGTGATCTAACCTATTATAAAACTGACATCAAACAAAAATTCTATCGCCCTTTAGGGTTTGCCAATTTAGTTTTTGGATTTGATGGAGAGCTTGGTTATATAGGCACCTACGGAGATACAAAGAAAACTCCATTCTTTGAAAACTTTTATTCTGGAGGACCTCGATCTATTCGCGGTTTTGAATCCAATACTTTAGGGCCGAGGGTTACCCCTGCACCTTGTTACGAATTTAATGCAAAAACTGGAGAATGCCCACTAATTGTAGATACTGATTACGATGGCGTGCCAGATCAAATTGCGCAAAATCCCTATGCATATCAACAACTGAGAGATCCAATTGGCGGAAATTTTTTGGTTGAGGGCAGTCTTCAGCTCATTTTTAAGCTTCCTATGATTGAAGATCAACGATCTATGAGATCAGCTTTTTTTGTAGACTTCGGCAACGTCTTTTCTACTGATTGTCAGTCGTACCAGCTTAATTGCTATGAGGCTTCAGTTGATGAATTAAAATACTCCGTTGGCCTTGGAGTAACTTGGATTACGGGATTTGGACCTATGAGCTTCAGTTTCTCTCAGCCATTCAACGATGGAATCTATGATAGAACCGAAGAGTTTCAATTTACTATTGGCACAGTGTTTTAGCCATTAGTTATTAGTTAGTGTTTTTTATCTCAATTCATATAAAATATAACAACAATTTAAGGGGTTTAAAATGAAAAAATTATTATTAGTACCAGCGTTATTAGTTTCCTTCCTAGCATCTTTATCTGCTTATGCAGTTGAAGGAGTTGCAGTTATAGACATGAGAACCGCAGTTCTTGCAACTCAGGTTTCTCAGGCTGCTTTTAAGGCATTAGAAGAGGAAGGTGAGTTTGCTGGAAATCTTGAGCAAGCACAATTATTGCAATCTGATCGCCAGGCAATAGCTGAAAAACTTCAAAAGGATGGAGAAACTCTTTCACAGGAAGAAATCGCTCAAATGCAAAGAGATATTCAGGAAAAAACTAAAGATCTAGAGTTTATTACTGGGAAGCTTCAAGCAAAGCAGGAAGAAACAGCTGACAAGGTATTCAGAGAATTAAATCCATCTCTTCAAAAGATATTATCTGAGCTCATTGCTGCCAAAGAAGTGAAAATGTTGCTTGGAAGAGACCAGGTGCTATTTGCCGATACTGCATTAGATCTTACCGATGACGTAACTTCTATGTTGGATGTAGCTGCAGCCGCTGGCACAGACAAAAAATAAGTTTGTCAGGGCACTCGTATAGCCTTTACGATTTAGCTAAAAAGGTTAATGGAGAGTTAGTAGGCGATCCAGACACTTCTATCCACTTAATTTCGACAATACAGAATGCATCCTTAGGATGCATTTCTTTTTTAGCGAACCCAAAATATAAGAAATTCCTCTCTAATACAAACGCTTCTGCTGTGATTGTTAGCCCGGACTATGCTCCAGATCTAATATGCCCAGGCATTATTGTTGATGATCCTTATGCAGCTTATGCATTGATTTCTTCTATGTTTATTGCTTTTAAAAATCCATATGCAGGGATGCCAAAAAATTACACTATTCATGAAACCTCGGAGTTACATGAATCCGCTATTATTGGTCCCAACGTTTATATTGGCCCCAATTGCTTAGTAGGAGAAGGCTCAATTATTCATGCTAATTGTTCTTTAGTGATGAATGTTGAAATTGGTAGGAATTCTATAGTGCACCCTAACAGCGTTTTAGGGTCAGACGGCTTTGGTTATGCTCCTGATAGCTCGGGCTATCTTAAAATTGAGCAACTCGGAAAGCTAATAATTGGCAATTTGGTAGAAATCGGTGCTGGATGCACAATTGATAGAGGTGCAATTGATAACACGGAAATTCACGATGGAGTGAAGCTAGATAACCAAGTGCATATTGCTCACAATGTAATCCTGGGTAAGAATTCAGCAATTGCAGCTTCTTGTGCAATAGCAGGCTCTACTGTGGTTGGAAAAAACCTTCAAATGGGAGGTTTATCTGGAATTCTTGGACATTTAAACATTTGTGATGATGTCTTGATTGGTGCTCACACTCTGATTACAAAGAATATCGATGATCCAGGAGACTATGTCGGTATAATGCCGGCCCAAGAGAAAAAAGACTGGGCCAAATCATCAGTTTTTATTAAAAAAAGGAATTTGAAATGACGCATGATTTTTCAGAAATATTAAAACATCTACCTCACAGATTTCCATTCTTATTCGTTGATAAGATAATTTCTGTTGAATTAGGTAAAGCCATTCATGCTCAAAAAAATGTTTCCATAAACGAAGACTTTTTCAATGGACATTTTCCTAATAAACCTGTTATGCCAGGCGTACTTATCATTGAAGCCATGGCTCAAGCTGCAGGTATTCTTGGTTTTATGACAATGGAAAAAACACCAGAAGAGGGAAGTATTTATTATTTTGCTGGCGTTGATAAAGTTAGATTCAAGCGCCCAGTTCAGCCCGGAGATATTATCAATTTACATGCATCCATTCGTTCTGAAAAAAGAGGTATCTGGAAATTTGATTGCTCAGCTGACGTTGATGGAAGTAAAGTATGCGATGCAACGATCTTATGTGCTGACCGTGAGAAGTAAAAAGAAATGAACTCAGCAATAGATCCGTCTGCAAAGATACATGATTCTGTAAAAATAGGACCATTTTGTATGATAGGTCCAAATGTTACTATCGGCCCAAACTGTATTTTGCACTCTCATGTGGTGATTAAAGGGCCTACTACCATTGATGAAGATAATATTTTTTTTCAGTTCTCAACAATTGGCGAGGATACCCCCGATAAAAAATATGCTGGCGAAGAGACTTCGCTAGAGATTGGTAAAGCAAATATTTTTCGCGAAGGCGTAACTGTTCACAGAGGCACTGTTCAGGATAAATCGAAGACAGTGATTGGGGATGGCAATTTATTTATGGCATATGCGCATATTGCTCATGATTGTGAGATAGGAAATTATAATATTTTCGCAAATACCGCAGGTCTTGCCGGTCATGTAAAGCTAGGCAATCATGTGACTCTCGGTGCTGTCACATTAATCCATCAATTCTGCCATCTAGGCGATTATTCATTCACGGGTTTAAATACTATTATCACAATGGATGTCCCTGCTTTTGTGAAAGTAGCTGCCAATCCAGCTAGGCCAATTGGACTAAATTCTATCGGCATGGAGCGAAATAACTTTGACACTGATTCGATTAATTTGATTAAAAAAGCTTATAGGATTGTTTACAGAAAAGGCTATTCCCTCCAAGATGCTATTAAAAACTTGCATGCTTTGAATGCCGAGGCTCATCCAGCCCTAGATACTTTTATCTCTTCGATTGAGAGCTCTGAAAGAGGCCTGTTGCGATAGGTGCCCAATAAAAAGTTAAAGATAGGTATTATTGCTGCTGAGCATTCAGGGGATAGGCTCGGAGCTAATCTCATTACAGCATTACAGAACCTTCAAGACGTAGAGATATATGGTTTGGGTGGACCAGAGGTGAGTTCTTTGGGAATCGCTTCTCCTGATGGAATGGATTATCAAGATTTACAAGTCATGGGTTTGATAGACCCACTTCTAAAATTACCAAAACTATTATCTATTAGAAAAAAACTTTTTCATCTGTTCGCACAAGAAAGCATTGATATTTTTATCGGCGTAGATTCTCCCGACTTCAATATGTTCTTCCATAAAAAGTTAAACAGAATTGGTGTGAAAACAGTTCAAGTGGTGAGTCCTTCTGTTTGGGGTTGGAGGGAGAATAGAATTAAAACTATCAGTGCCCACGTTGACCTAACAATGTGTTTATTTCAGTTTGAGCATGACTTTTATCTCAAGAAAGAAATGAAGAGTTTTTTCCTAGGCCATCCATTCAGCAAGCTTCAACCAAGCATGCCCTCATCTGTTGTAGAAAAATATCAGTTAGATGGCTCTAAAGATTTTGTGTGCATTTTGCCTGGAAGCAGAAAAAGTGAGATTTTTCACATGATGCCAATTTTTATAGAGGCAGCTACCAGAATTCATGATTTAAATCCAAATACATTTTTCTTAATTCCTTCGGCAAACGAGGAACTGAGTGCATTAATTAAAACGCAGCTTGATTGCACTGAGTTAAATTATCAGCTTACTGCGTCTGCAGCACAGGATTATCTTAGTATTTCCAAGGTGTCGATTGTAACCTCAGGTACGGCTTCACTTGAGGCTGCAGTCCTTGGATCCTTACCAATCATTTGCTATAAAACGAATGCTTTCAATTATGCTATTTTAAGCAGAATGATTAAAACCCCTTTTATTGGTTTGCCAAACTTACTATTGCAGGAAGAGTTGTTCCCGGAATTAGTTCAACATGATCTTTCGGCTGAGGCGGTAGTAGGCCATTATAAAAATTTATCCCTAGAGTCTCAAAAATTCCAATCCTATTTGGAAAAAATAAATTTAGCCATGCAGGGCAAAGGGTTCGATGAGGCAGCGAAAACTCTTCTTTCCTTATGATCATAGCTGGCGTCGACGAAGTAGGGCGAGGGTGCTTAGCCGGACCAGTAACTGCGGCGGCGGTAATACTCCATAACTCAATCGAAGGCCTGGCAGATTCTAAAAAGCTCTCAGAAAAAAAAAGAAAAATATTATCAGAAATAATTAAACAGCAATCAACCTTCAGTTTTGGCAGCGTACAAAATAACGAAATTGACGAAATTAATATTCATCAAGCTACTTTGAAGGCCATGCAAGAGGCTATAATAAATTTACCCATTATTCCCGACTTAATTTATGTTGATGGAAAATTTACTCCTGATGTTGAGATAAATTGTGAGGCAGTGATTGGCGGCGATGGATTAATTGCAGAGGTTTCAGCCGCTTCTATTATTGCAAAGGTGTATAGAGATGAGATCATGACAAAGCTTGATAAAAGATTTCCAATTTACGGATTTGCCAGAAACAAAGGGTACGGTACTCCTAAGCATCTCCTTGCATTAAAAAATTCTGGCTATACTAATTTTCATCGACTCTCCTTCCGGGGTGTTGTTGTTTAAATATGCAATCCTCATTTGTCCATCTTCGCGTATCTTCGGAATACAGCATTTCTAGAGGTCTTTTAAGGGTTAATGAGATTATTGAAAGGGCCGTAAAGCTCAAAATGCCAGCTGTTGCCTTAACAGATCTAAATAATATGTTTGGCATGGTAAAGTTTTTTCAGAAAGCCGAAAGAGCTGGAATAAAACCTATTGCAGGAACGATTTTAATCCTTCACTCCGATGATGGGCTTGCAGGAGAAATCCTTTGTCTTGCTAAAAATAATGATGGACTGAAATCGCTGATGGGGTTAATTTCATTGGCTCAATTGCAACAAAAAAATGGGAAGATCGCACTCACATTTGATGAGCTGAGTAAGTGTGCAGGCAATGTAATCATTATTGCTGGTGGAAGTAATTCACATATTTTTCAATTATCAAGTAATCAAAAAACTAGAGAATTAAATGGTGAACTCGAAAAATTTCAAAAAGTTTTTGGTGAAGACTTTTGCATTGAGATACAGAAAGTTGGCAAGGAGCATGAAGACGAATTTATTCAAGCAATTTTACCATTGGCTTCGGCATTGCAAATCCCTGTAGTCGCAACAAACGATGCTATGTTCTTACAGCAGGCAGATTTTGATATCCATGAAACAAAAGTTTGCATTAATACGGGTAAAACTCTTAATGATCCAAATCGAGAAAAATTGTATACCCCAGAACAGTTTTATAAATCCTCAACAGAGATGGCTGATATATTTAGCGAATATGGAGCCGAAGCTTTAATTGCTAACACCTATCTTATTGCCCAAAAATGCAACGCCTCGTTTGTAACGGATGAGTATTTTCTTCCTGAGTATCCAGTTCCAGAAAATCATGACTTTAATTCTTTTCTATCTGAACTTTCAAACAATAAATTGCATGAAATCATTGTTTTATATCCCCCTGAGAAAAAAATTAATTATCAAGAGCGCCTTGATTATGAATTAAAGCAAATTCATGCAACTGGATTTTCTAGTTACTTTTTAATAGTTGCAGATTTTATTCAATGGTCCAAAGATAACGATGTTCCAGTTGGCCCAGGAAGGGGCTCAGGTGCTGGTTCTCTTGTGGCGTTTGCGCTAGGGATTACGGCATTGGACCCAATTGAGCATAATCTACTGTTTGAGAGGTTTATTAATCCTGAAAGAATCTCAATGCCCGATTTTGATATTGATTTCTGTATGGACAAGAGAGATAAAGTAATTGATTACGTGGGCCAGAAGTATGGAAAGAATGCCGTTTCTCAAATCGCCACTTTTGGGACTATGGCAGCTAGGGCAGTTGTAAGAGATGTTGCTAGGGCTCTTGGCAAACCATATGCGCTTGGAGATAGAATTTCCAAGATGATTCCTTTCATCCCGGGAATGACATTGGATAAAGCCATTTCATCTCAACCAATATTCAAAAAGATGATCCAAGATGAGGGAGAAGTTTCAGAAATAATTGATTTGGCATTTAAGTTAGAAGGTATTGCTAGAAATGTTGGCAAGCATGCCGGAGGAATAGTCATTGCTCCTGGCTCAATTGCAGATTTTTGCCCCACATATTTTGATCCTCAATCTGACTCAACCATGACGCAGTTTGATAAGGATGACGTAGAAACTATTGGCTTGGTAAAGTTTGATTTTTTAGGCCTGCGAACATTAACAGTTATTGATAGGGCCATCAAAACTATTAATCAACATTTAGAATTAAAAAATGAAAAACCCTTGGATTTATACTCTTTAACTTTGGATGATCCAAAAGTTTTTGAGTTACTGGCGTCTGGGAGAACAACTGCGGTTTTTCAATTAGAATCAACAGGGATGAGGGAGCTCATTCGAAGATTGCAACCAACTAAATTTGAGGAAATAGTGGCATTGCTTGCACTCTACAGACCGGGGCCTTTGGAGTCTGGCATGCACGACGAATTTGTTGATAGGAAACATGGAAAGAGCAAAGTAACCTACCCACATGAGCTATTAGCCCCAGTTCTCTCAGAGACTTATGGAGTAATTCTTTACCAAGAGCAGGTAATGCAAGCTGCTCAGGTGTTAGCAGGCTATTCCTTGGGGCAAGCAGATATTTTGCGACGCGCCATGGGAAAAAAGAAAATTGAAGAAATGGAGCAACAACGGCAGATCTTTGTAGATGGCTGTGCTGCAAATGACATCAAGAAAAGTACAGCAGAAAAAATATTTGATTTAATCGAAAAATTCGCTGGTTATGGCTTTAATAAATCTCATTCCGCAGCTTATGCAATGATTTCATATCAAACAGCGTACCTAAAAACATATTTTCCTGAGCATTTTATGGCAGCTGTTTTATCAACCGAGCTGGGCAATACAGATAAAATAAATACTTTGATAAACGAGTGCAAGGAATTAAAGATTAATGTCCTGACTCCAAATATTGAAACAAGCAATAAGTACTTTAATGTTGATGACAATCTTGATATTAAATATGGTTTAGGTGCTATTAAAGGGGTAGCTGACTCTTTTATTGATCATATTTTAGAAACAAGAAAAACACAGTCCTTTAAAGATCTTTTTGATTTTACAAAGAAAGTAAATGTTCGTTTGGGTGGTAAAAAGTCTATTGAAGCGCTTACAAAGGCAGGCGCATTTGATGAGCTGGCTCCCTCAAGATCAATTGCTCTAGCTTGCATGGAAGACATGATTAGAGAGGGACAAAAAAATAGCACACAGATTGCCGGTACTTCAGATTTATTTGCCTCTATGGAGCAAACATTTGATCCATATGCCAAGTATGTCAACGTCCAAGAACTGTCTGAGGAAGATTTATTGAATCACGAGAGAGATGCTTTGGGTTTCTATTTTTCAGGACATCCAGTTCTAGCGATTGAAGGAATTGTGAGCGGACTGCGTTCACATACTATTGGTGAAATAGCAGATCAAATGAATCGAGTAAAAGTAGTTGGGCTGCTGAATTCATTTAGGCAAATTAGAGATCGATCAAATAAACAAGTTGCCTTTATTAGCTTTGATGATGGCACCGGGACAATGGAAGGCATAGTCAGCACAGATGTTTTAGAGAAAAACCATTTATTGCTGAAGACTAATTCCATTCTTGTTTTTGCAGGCTCAGTGGAAAAGGATGATTATCGATCGAAAGAGCTAAATCGCAGAATGTATAAAATGAAAGTGGGAAGCGTAACTTCACTAGAAGGACAAATGAGTCAAGGCAGCAGGATTATGCTAATTGATGCGAGAGACCTTACAAATGAATCTATCCAGGGCGCTATGACCGACTTAAAAGGTTTAAATGGCGGCTTTTGGCAACCAGGAAATTGCAAGGTACATTTAAAAATCTCTCATGAGGGGTCTGAAGCTATAATAGAACTAGGAAATGAATTTCAGTTAATACCGTCAACTGATAATATTAAATTATTAAAGGGATTGTTTGGCGATGGAGCTATTACTATAAATTAATCATGAGCATTACTATTTTAGATTTTGAAAAACCAATTGCTGAGGTTTCTAGTAAAATTGAGGCTTTACAACTTGCTGCTGCAGAAAATCCAGAACTGCTTCCACAAATAGACAAACTCAAAATTCAAGAAATTTCATTGAGAAAGAAAATTTATTCAAAGTTGAGCACTTGGCAAAAAGTGCAAGTTGCAAGACATCCCAATAGGCCGCATACACTTGATTTTATTGAAAGAATTTTTGATGAATTTGAGGAGTTACATGGCGATCGTCAGTTTGGTGATGATGCATCGCTTGTTGGCGGCATTGCAAAACTTGAAGGCATGCCTGTCATGATTATTGGCCATGAAAAAGGTCGCGAGACTGATGAGAAGGTAAAAAGAAATTTTGGGATGCCGCAGCCTGAGGGTTACAGAAAAGCCAAGCGATTAATGCAGCTAGCAGAGCGATTTAACATGCCCGTGATCACTTTTATTGATACAGCAGGTGCCTACCCGGGCATTGAAGGCGAGGAGAGGGGTCAAAGCGAGGCAATCGCACGAAATCTTGCGGTGATGTCCAGTCTTAAAACTAAAATTATTGTGGTTGTGACTGGCGAAGGCGGTTCTGGTGGGGCTTTGGCGCTTGGAGTGGGAGATCACGTGGCTATTTTAGAGTATGGAACATATGCAGTTGCTTCGCCTGAAGCATGTGCTTCAATAGTTTGGCGCGACGCAGATAAAGCAGCCGATGCAGCTGAGGCTATGCGAGTGGGCGCATTAGATCTAATCCAAATTGGCATTGTGGATGAAATCGTTCCTGAGCCAACCGGAGGCGCGCATCAAAATTTTGATGAAACCTCATCTAACATCAAAACCTCATTACTAAAAAACATTGCAGAACTTTCTAAGCTGTCCTCTGAGGAATTATTGTCCAGGCGATATCAACGCTTGCTTAAAATTGGTGCCTGACTTTGTTAGACTCCCATAGCTTTCTAAACCTAGTTGATACCTCAAAAAATATCATTGTTGCCTTTAGTGGTGGTTGCGATTCAACAGCTTTATTGCATTATTGCTTCGAACTAAAGCAAAGGAATAAGTTTGAAGGAATGTTATCTGCTATCCATGTAAATCATTTGCTTAGTCCCAATGCGAGCATCTGGGAAGAGCATTGCAAGAATTTCTGCAATGAACGAGATATTCCTATTCTGTGTAGATCTATTAACGTTGATGGTAAAAAATCAGGATTAGAGTCAGCGGCCAGAGAGGGAAGGTATGATGTTTTCAAGAAAAATCTTAAGCCTGGAGATCAGTTACTTTTAGCCCATCACGCAGACGATGTGGCTGAGACTTTGTTGTTTCGATTGTTCCGTGGAACTGGCATCGATGGCTTGAAGGGGCCATTGCAAAGCCGATCTTTGGGAGACGGAATTTTATTGCGACCTTGGTTGGATTGCTCAAAAATAGATCTTGTAGCTTATCTCAAAGAAAAGCAGCTTAGCTATATTGAAGATGAAAGTAACGACTGCAATGATCAAGACAGAAACTTTATTAGAAATGAAATTTTAACGATGATTTCAGATCGATGGCCTCAAGCCTCTTCCCAAATCCAAAAAACCGCCAAGCTCATCACTAAGCATTTAGACGTTCATGAAGCGCTTATTCAAATTCACTTTCCAGAGGGCCTTGATCAGCCTAAGTTGAGTCTTGAGTCTCTTAAAAATATTGAGAGTGAGATGTGTAACGAGGTCATAAGGCATTGGATAAAAAATAATAATATTGCTACACCAAATAAAAAAGTGCTTCATGAAATTACTAAAGCATTTATTTTTAGTCAGCCCTCATCAAAGACAAAGGTAGAATGGTCCCGAGCAGACAAAGCTCAAAGTGGCGGAGTTCTTACATTTAGGGA
>Ga0209816_1001730_pt1 | contig 16094 bp, 23 predicted proteins | sample CoawatmetaG01DNA_FD_187509 | JGI IMG/M metagenome (GOLD analysis project Ga0209816, IMG submission 187509) | Marine microbial communities from the West Antarctic Peninsula - Coastal water metaG017-DNA (SPAdes) (version 2) | ecosystem: Environmental > Aquatic > Marine > Coastal ... | reverse complement strand
GGGCCAGATTCTATGCAAAGACCAACAAACGATAGGGCTAGACAGATGCCTGAAATGACAACTCAAGGACCAGATTCTTTAAGAAACCAATTTTATCCTGCTGCTCAGACTCAAGGACCAGAATCTTTTAGAAGAAGAGAAGCAGTACCAAATCCACAACTAGCTCAAGGCGCTAGTGGTATGAGCAATCAGTATCAACAATATCTAAGATAAGATTATTAACAAATAAATGAACTTCTCAAAGTTAACTGAGACAGAGCTTAAAGAAGCTTTGATGCTCAAAGAAAAGCTTGACACTTTTGAAACTCAAGACAAATGCCAAAATAACTTTTTGTCCTACGTGGAACATATGTGGCCAGAATTTATTTGTGGCCGTCATCATAAGATATTTGCAGATAAGCTTGATAAAGTAGCATCAGGCGAGATTAAACGTTTGATCGTTAACATGCCTCCTCGTCATACTAAATCAGAATTTGCATCTACTTTCTTTCCATCATTTATTATGGGCAAGAAGCCTAAGATGAAGATTATGCAAACAACCCATACAGGGGAACTAGCAGTAAGATTCGGTCGTAAGGTCAGAAACTTAATGGACCAAAAAGAATACAAGGATGTTTTTCCACAAGTTAAATTACAAGCAGATAACAAATCGGCTGGTCGTTGGGAGACTAACAAAGGCGGAGAATATTTTGCGGCTGGTGTTGGTGGTGCTGTTACTGGTAGGGGTGCGGATTTACTTATTATTGATGACCCTCATTCAGAACAAGACGCCCTTAGCCCTAATGCCCTAGAGTCCGCTTGGGAATGGTATACCTCTGGACCTAGACAGCGTTTGCAGCCTGGTGGAGCTATAGTATTAGTTATGACTCGTTGGTCTGCTATAGACTTAACAGCCAAGCTACTAGATTCTCAGAAAGAACCTATGGCAGATCAATGGGAGATGATAGAGTTTCCTGCTATCTTCCCAGAAACAGACAATCCTTTATGGCCTGAGTTCTGGCCTAAAGACGAATTATTAAAAGTTAAATCTTCTATTCCTGGAATTAAATGGAATGCTCAGTGGATGCAGAATCCTACTGCTGAAGAAGGGGCCATTATTAAAAGAGAGTGGTGGAAGCGTTGGAAACATAAAACAATACCTCCTGTTAAATACATTATGCAGTCTTACGATACTGCGTTTTCTAAAAGCCAGACTGCTGACTTTTCTGCTATATCTACTTGGGGTGTATTTAAACCCTCTGAAGATGAGCCAGAATGTTTAATACTATTAGACTGTCAAAAAGGCCGTTGGGATTTCCCAGAGTTAAAAGAAGTTGCTATGCGTGAGTATAGTTATTGGGAATGCGACATGGTATTAATAGAAGCTAAAGCATCTGGTACTCCACTTACCCAAGAACTACGGCGAATGGGTATTCCTGTGGTTAATTACTCGCCAACTAGAGGTCATGATAAACACTCTAGAATGCACTCTGTTGCCCCTATATTTGAGTCAGGAATGGTATATGCACCCGAAAAAGCTTTTGCCGAAGATATGATAGAAGAATGTGCTTCTTTTCCATTTGGTGCTAACGATGATTTATGCGATACTATGACTCAAGCCCTAATGCGTTTTCGTGAAGGTGGATTTGTCTCTTTAGCGAGTGACTATGAAGATCAGGAAAGACAAAGAACTATTAGAAGATATTATTGATGAGATTATAAAATGGCAATAGAAAGACAAGCTCCAGAAGATATAATAGATACAACCACAACTCAAGATGCAGATTCTTTAGATTCTGAAATTATTGAAGTATTAGAAGCTATGGGCGAGGGTGAGGAAAACATCCAAATGCAAGAAGATGGTTCTGCAATACTAGGACCAGAAGAAGCTCCAATGGATGAAGTAGGCTTTGGAGAAAATTTAGCTGAAACTGTTTCAGAGCAAGAACTATCTAGTATCTATATAGAACTAGTAGGTGGCATTGAAAACGATAAGTCCTCTAGAGAAGATTGGGAAAAAACTTACACCGATGGCCTTAAATATTTAGGCATGAAGTTTGATGAAAACAGATCAGAACCTTTTGCAGGAGCTAGTGGTGTTGTTCATCCTCTTTTAGGAGAATCAGTAACCCAGTTCCAAGCACAAGCATATAAAGAATTACTACCAGCAGGAGGCCCAGTCAAGACGCAAGTTATTGGTGCCTATGACATGGTTGTAGAACAACAAGCACAAAGAGTTAAAGAATTTATGAACTATCAGATTCTTCATGTAATGGAAGAATACGACGAAGAGCTAGATCAAATGCTTTTCTATCTTCCGCTTGCTGGTTCTGCATTTAAAAAAGTCTACTACGATGAAACATTAGGAAGACCTGTATCAAAGTTTGTAGCCCCAGAAGATTTAATCGTCCCTTATTACACAACTGATTTAGAGAGTTGTTCCAGAATTACTCACGTTGTTAAGATGCCAGAAAATGATGTAAAGAAATTACAGTCTATTGGCTTTTACAGAAACGTAGATGTAGAGTCTGGAGGCAATGTTAATCTTTCTTCAGACATAAAATCAGAAAAAGAAAAACTAGAAGGTATGGAACCTAGTTATGACGATGGCGATGTAGCTGTTCTCTATGAAGTTCATTGTAATTTAGACTTAGAAGGCTTTGAAGATATAGGCCAAGACGGTGAGCCTAGCGGAGTTAAGTTACCTTATATAGTAACTATAGACTCTAATAGTGAAAACATATTATCTATTAGGCGTAACTTCAAAGAAGAAGACCCAATGAAGAAGAAGACCGAATACTTTGTGCATTTTAAATTCTTGCCAGGTTTAGGTTTCTATGGATTTGGTCTTACACACATGATTGGTGGTCTATCTAAAGCATCTACATCTATATTAAGACAGCTTATAGATGCTGGTACTCTAGCTAATTTACCCGCTGGTTTTAAAACTAGAGGTATTAGAATTAGAGACGAAGATACTCCAATACAGCCTGGTGAGTTTAGGGACGTCGATGCTCCAGCAGGTTCGCTTCGAGATGCAATACAACCATTACCTTTTAAAGAGCCTAGCGGTACTTTATTACAATTACTAGGATTGTTAGTACAGTCAGGGCAAAAATTTGCTTCAATAGCAGATTCAAATATTGGCGAAGGTAACTCTCAAGCGCCTGTTGGAACCACACTAGCCTTGATGGAAAAATCAAGCAAAGTGTTATCAGCTATTCATAAAAGATTACATAACGGCCAAAAGAAAGAATTTAGATTACTTGCTAGTATTCTTAAAGATAGCTTACCTCCTGTTTATCCTTATTCCATATCAGGTGGAAACATGGAAGTTAAACAACAAGATTTTGATGACAGGGTAGATATATTCCCAGTTAGTAATCCAGACATATTCTCTACTAGCCAAAGAATAGTAATGGCTCAAGAAATGATGCAGTTAGTTCAATCTAATCCAGAAATACATGGACCTGGTGGAACTTACGAAGCTTACAGAAGAATGTACGCTGCTCTAGGTGCAGATAATATTGACCAACTACTTATGCCACCACCAGATACAACTCCTAAACCTATGGAGTCTGGTATGGAGAACAGTGGACTAATGATGGGCGGACCAGCTCAAGCATTTCCAGAACAAGATCATGATGCACATATAGCTGTTCATGTAGCTTTGTTAAGTATGCCTCCTGTGCAAATGAATGCTCAGATACAAGGGAACATACACTCACATATCATGCAACATCTACAGTTAAAAGCAGACGCAATTGCTCAACAGCAAATGCCTCCTGAAGCTATGCAACAGTATCAACAGATGCAACAACAAGCTCAACAGATGCCACCTCAAGAAGCTGCTCCTATAATGGCTCAAGCTCAAGCTATGTTGGCTCAGTTTAGTTCTCCTATTATGTCTGAGCTAATGCAACAGTTTGCTAAACAAGTCTCTGCTCCTCCTGAAGAGGACCCACTTGTTACTATAAGAAAACAAGAGCTTGCTCTTAAAGGACAAGAATTATCTCAAGATCAACAACAGTTTGAATCTAAAGAAAAACTACGTATGGAAGAAAAATTACGTCAAGATAAGATTGATGTAGATAGAATACAAACGCAAATGAATATCGCTGAACTCAAAGACGATACTACTAGAGATAGAATGGACCAACAAAAAGAATTGAAATTGATTGATATTGGTTTAAAAGGATTGTAAGGTAACATATATGAAAAACACAAAAGTATTAAAAGGAAAACAAAGTTACTCTAATAAGGGTACCGTGCCATTTAAAGCTGTTTCAGAAGCACCTAAAAAAACTACAGCTTCTTCTACTCCAGGAATGGGGAAAGGGAAAGCTAGAGGAATGGGCGCTGCTGAATTTGGCGGCAAGTTTTCTGGTATATATTAAATGTCAATTATTTGGCTGTCTGAACAGCTGAAAAAAAGAATTGATGAAAAGAAAGAAGATATTCAGGTAGCCATTTTAAATGGCACCAAAGATGTTGAAGAATATCATTATCTACGTGGGCGCTACAATTCTCTGGCCGACTTAGAGTGTGAAATTAGAGAATTGCTAAAAAAGGTAATAGAAAACGATGAGCAAGGTAATAGTTCCTGAACATGTCGCAAAAGCTGTAGAGAAAGAAAAATTACAGAAAATTAACAAAGAAAAAGAAAAACAACCTGAAGCGGTTGAAGAAGTAGAAAAAGCTTATACAGAAGCAGCTAAAAGAGTATTGGACCCTTCCTTGCTCGATAAATCATTTTTAGAACGTATGCCTCAGCCTACAGGTTGGAGAATCCTTATATTGCCATATAAGGGTAAAGGCGTTAGTGAAGGTGGTATTCAATTAGTTAAAGAAACTGTTGACAGGGAATCATTAGCAACCGTAGTTTCATACGTTGTTAAAATGGGTCCTATGTGTTATTCAGACAAAAATAAATTTGGAGAAACTCCTTGGTGTGAAAAAGGAGATTGGGTGTTAATTGGTAGATATGCAGGAGCTAGGTTTAAACTTGGCGACGATGCAGAGTGCCGTATAATAAACGACGACGAAGTTATCGCGACTATAGAAGACCCCGATGACATTGTTAGCGCATAACGTGAGGAGGACTCATGCTAGAACCACAAGTAAATGAAGAATTAAAACAAGAACCCGTCGATGGCGGAGAGATTGTTGAATTAGAAATAGGAGACTCAGCAGATTCAGAAGCTGAAGCTGCTATTGAAAATGTTTCTGTTGAAGAAGATAAGGAAGTTAAAAAAGAGGAAGAATTAGAAGACTACTCTAAAGGTGTTCAGAAAAGAATAGCTACGCTTACTAAGAAAATGAGAGAGCAAGAAAGAGCAGCTAATTCTGCTTATGAATACGCTCAAGGATTACAAGCAGAAAACAATCAACTAAAACAAAGCAGTACAGAATTAAATAAAAACTATTTATCCGAAGCTCAAAACAGATTAAATTCTCAAAGAGCGCAAGCTAACTCAGTTTTAAAAAATGCTTATCAAGATCAAGATTGGGACAAGGTAACTAAAGCCCAAGGTATCCTTGATAAGATAACAGTTGAAGAAAGTAAGTTGGCCAACACACCAGTACAGGTGCAACAACCAACTAACTACCAGAATTATCAAGCTCCAATGCAACAACAGGCTCCAGTTCAGCAACAAGCTGCACCAGACCCTGCTGCTGAAACTTGGGCAGGTAAAAACGAGTGGTTTGGTGAAGATGAGACAATGACCCTAGCCGCTTTTAACATTCATCGTAAATTAATTGAGGACGAAGGTTTTGACACTTCTGACGCAACATACTATGATGAGATAGATAAACGTATCAGAACTGAATTTCCTCACAAATTCTCAACAGGTGATGAAGTCAAATCTGCTAGTAAAATGCAACAAAATGTTGCGTCAGCTGGAAGAAGTGATAGTTCTGGGCGCAAACGTCAAGTCAAACTTAGCGCAAGTGAAGTTCAAATGGCAAAACGTTTAAATGTGCCACTTAGCGAATATGCTAAGTACATTAAAAGGTAAATTATTATGACTGATGAGAAAAAAGTAGAAGAAAATAACAGAACTTCGCGTTCTGCAGAAACTCGAGCTAAAGATACTGCTCGCAAACCTTGGCGTCCCCCATCTATGTTGGACACGCCTCCAGCGCCTGAAGGATATACCTACAGGTGGATAAGAGCTGAACTCGTTGGTGAAGAAGATAGAAAGAATGTTATGTCTAGGATGCGTGAGGGTTATGAACTCGTACGTGCCGAAGAGATAGGAGATTTCGAGCTTCCAACTATGGACGACGGAAGGCATGCTGGAGTAGTTGCCGTGGGTGGTTTGCTGTTGGCTAAGATTCCTAATGAAACACGTGACGAAAGAAACGCCTATTTCAACGACCGTGCAAAACTGCAACAAGATGCAGTTGACAATGACTTAATGAAAGAATCTGACCCTAGTTCTCCGATGTTAAAACCTCAGAGATCTACAAGCGTAACTTTTGGTGGTGGAAACAGAGATTAATCTGATTCCATCAAAATAAAACTTTTTAAAAAAAGGTAAATATTATGGCGAATATAAATGCACCTTCTGGTTTAAGACCAATTGGAAAGTTAGGCTCATCTGTAAATTCTACAGGCACAACCGAGTATGACATTCTGACAGGTACAACTGGAACTATATATACAGGCGACCCAGTAAAAATGGTTAGTACAGGCGGCATTGCCGTTGCTGCTGCTGGCGATTTATTACTAGGAGTCTTTCAAGGATGTCACTTTACAGATTCAAGCGGAGATAGAATTTTTTCTCCTGTTTGGACTACATTGACAGCAACCAGCGACTGCAAAGCAGCCGTTGTCGACGACCCAGATGCTTTATTTGAAGTACAATCTGCTGCTACAGGTAGCGTTACTCAGACCAATGTTGGTTTGAACGGCGATATCGTTTATGCTGCAGGCTCTTCAATATCAGGCGTTTCAGGAGTTGAAATTAGTGGCACTATGGCTACTGGTACAGCTCAATTAAGAATAATGGGAATATCAAACGACCCTTCTAACAATGCGTTAGGAACTGGGTCTTTATCAACTAATGTTAATTTTATCGTCAGGATTGCCGAGCATTTTAACAGAACTGCTGCGGGAGTATAATAATGGCTATAAATAGAGCGCAATTAGCGAAGGAACTAGAACCAGGATTAAATGCCTTGTTCGGAATGGAATATTCTAGGTATGATAATCAACATACTGAAATATTTGAAACTGAATCATCAGACAGAGCGTTTGAAGAAGAAGTAATGATCGTGGGCTTTGGTAACGCCTCAGTAAAAGGTGAAGGTAACTCTGTCGAATATGACAATGCTACTGAAGGCTTTACTGCACGTTATGCACACGAAACAGTTGCTTTAGCCTTCTCTCTAACTGAAGAAGCGGTAGAAGATAACTTATACGATAGACTAGGCTCAAGATATACAAAAGCTTTAGCAAGGTCTATGGCTAATACAAAGCAAATTAAGGCAGCCTCTGTTCTTAATAACGCTTTTAGTAGTAGTTTTACTGGTGGCGATGGTGTTGCTTTAGTATCAGACTCTCATCCTTTGGGTGGCGGTGGTAGTGCAAGTAACAGGCCAACAGCTTATGCTGACTTGAATGAGACTTCATTAGAAGATGCTCTTATTAATATCTCAACTTTAGTTGATGATAGAAATTTGACAATTGCTCTACAAGGAAGAAAGTTGATTGTTCCACCAGCATTACAATTTGTTGCTGACAGATTATTACAAACTCAAGGTAGAGTTGGTACGTCTGACAATGACATTAATGCTATAAAAAATATGGGTATGGTCCCTGAAGGATATGTTGTTAACAACTATCTAACAGATACCGATGCTTGGTTCCTAAAGACAGATTGTCCTGATGGATTCAAACATTTTGAGAGAAGCCCTATGCAAACATCACTAGAAGGTGATTTCGATACTGGTAACATGCGTTACAAAGCTAGAGAAAGATATTCCTTCGGCTACTCCAATTGGAGAGCTGTGTTCGCATCTCAAGGAGCATAATCTTAATTGATTGTCTTAAGGGAGCTTCGGCTCCCTTTTTTTTTGCTTAAAAGTAATATACAATTATATGACTAGGATTAATTAACTTGTTTTATCAACTGACCTAGCAGACAAGCCAAGATGATAAGACTTATTTCCTAGGAGGAAATTATGGCGAATTCAACATTCAGCGGTCCAGTCAGGTCCGAAAACGGTTTTGAACAAATTACAGTAGACGCATCAACTGGAGCAGCAACAACTAATTTTGATCTAGATGCAAGTGGAAACATTACTGACGTAGGTTCAATCGCATCTGATGGTGCTATTTCTACTACAAGTACCATATTAGGTAAGAAAGTAATTAATACAACTTTTAATGCTACTGCTGCTAAATCAGAAGCTATAACAGCAGCTCAATCAGGAACTTTGTTTTTAATTGACGGCACAAATAATAATGTAATCACTTTACCTACTGTATCTACAGCAAATGTAGGAGTTCATTATGAATTTCAACTAACTGTAGCTGTAGCTAGTGGTAAAACTACTACTATTGTTCTTCCAGGTTCTGCTGTATCAGCATTTCAAGGGATGCTTTCTTTAGTTGCAGGAACAGCAGCTAACGCAGTAAGTGATGTAGCAGGAGACACTTTAACATTAGTAGCAGCAACAGTTTTAAACGCTAGAGTTTCTATGACTTGTGTTTCAGATGATGGAACAAACTCTAAGTGGATGACTACTGCTCTATCAACTCCAATCGCTACAATAACTTAATAGGGAGTAAATTATGGCGACTAGACTAACTGGCTCAGACGTATTAGGTAAGTTTATAACTGCCGATGCTCAAGTCTTAGATGCAAATGGAATATCAGTAGCAGCAGCAGTTGGAAATAACGCAGCGCTTACTATAGGTGGTGCGTTAGCTGACGGTGGCTCTGTCACTAATGTTGGCGGAAGGATTGTTACAATCCTCTCTGCTGGTAATGATGCAGCTAAATCATTTACTGTAGTAGGTACTGATGTTAATGGAGACTCTCAAACAGAATCCATTACAGGTGCCAATGCAGGCACAGCTACTGGCTCTAAATATTTTAGAGTAATAGCTTCAATAACAGCTGTTGGTAATCCAGCAGGTGATGTTTCTGCTGGTATTAACACAGCAGTTGCAGACGTTATTTTTGCAGGTAGATCCAGATTACAAGGAGTAAATTTGGTTTGCTCTGGAACGGCAGGAAATGTGGATTTTGTAAACACCTCTCCAAACGGTACAAGTTCTTTTAAACTAGGATCTGTAGCATCTGCTACTGCAACTAGAGATATTACTATTCCGGATAATGGATTGCTTTTTAGTGACGGTATATATATTAATTATACAACTGCTACATTTTCATCAATGACTGCTTTTCATGCTTAAAGGTGGCTGAGAGAAAAAAAAGTAAACCTATTCCTAAAACAACGGGTAAAGGCGGGAATTACCGCTCTACTAAAAGTGGAGCGGGTATGACTAAAAAGGGTGTTGCTGCGTATAAACGCAAAAACCCCGGCAGTAAGTTAAAGACTGCTGTAACCGGTAAGGTTAAAAAAGGTAGCACGGCTGCTAATAGAAGAAAGTCTTATTGTGCAAGATCTCTAGGACAACTTAAAAAGAGCTCTGCTGAAACTAGAAATGATCCTAATTCAAGAATTAGGCAAGCAAGAAGAAGGTGGAAGTGTTAATTTTATGAAAGGCGTAAATCATTACAAAAAAGATGGCTCTCTTCATAAAGGCCGTATGCACAAAATGAATGACGGATCTTTACACACTGGAAACAGTCATACTGCTGCTAGCAAACAATTGTTTCACTTTGGCGAGTTAAACAAAAAATCAAAAACAAAAGCAAAAACTTATTGGAGTAAATAATGGCAAAACCAGGGCTATATGCAAACATAGATGCTAAAAGAAAACGTATAAAAGCCGGATCCGGTGAAACTATGCGTAAAGTAGGAAGCAAAGGCGCTCCTAGTAGTAACGCATTTAAACAAGCTGCCAAGACCGCAAAAAAAATGCGTAAAGGTGGTACTATAAATAAAAACAACCCAGGTAACTCTGGTTTGTATGGTAGAAAATAAGGAGAAAATTATGCCAAAAGGAATAGGAACATACGGAAGTACAGTAGGAAGACCTGCTAAACCAAAGGGAATGAAAAATGGCGGAAAAGCCATGATGAACAAAGGCGGAAAGGTCAAACACATGATGGGCGGCGGATCACCTGTTATGGATCAAATGATGCCACCAATGAGGCCTAAAATGATGAATAAGGGCGGCAAAGTCAAAAGAGGTGAGGCAAGAGGTGGTGGTGCAGCAACTAAAGGTCTAGGCTATAACATCTAGTGACAACATCAAGCAGCAAAAATTTTGAGCCAGATGTAGCTGAGTACATTGAAGAAGCCTTTGAGAGATGTGGTTTAGAACTGCGTACGGGCTATGATTTGAAAACAGCTAATAGAAGTCTTAATTTAATGCTTGCTGAATGGGCTAACAGAGGTTTAAACCAATGGACCATAGCTCAAAAAACAGTAGATATGGTTGCCAATACAACAACTTATAATATTGATAGTACGAATGGTACGGCACCTATTGATGTTTTAGATGTCTTTATAAGAGAAACAACGCAATCTAATGCTAACGACATATCTATGACAAGATTGAGCAGAGCGGAATATTCAAATATTACAACTAAAAGCACAACAGGTAAGCCAAATCAGTTCTTTGTTGATAAACAAATAACACCAACTATATCTGTATGGCCTGCTCCGGATCAATCTAGTAAGTACACAATCTTTATGAATGTCTTAACTAGAATGGATGATGTAGACTCGGCAACAAATACCTTAGAAGTACCTTTTAGGTTTTATCCTTGTTTAGCCGCAGGTCTGGCATATTATTTATCAATGAAAAAAGCTCCACAACTAACTCCTCAGTTAAAAGCGATTTATGATGAAGAATTTAATAGAGCAATAGCTGCCGATGAGGATAGAGCCTCCTTTAGAATTGCACCAAACCTAAGAAGCTATAACAACGCATAATGGCTTTTGCATCTAACAAAAATGCTTTTGGAATTTGTGACATAACAGGATTCCGTTATAACCTACGCGATATGAAAAAGACCTGGAACGGTTTAATAGTAGGTCCAGATCAGTGGGATCCAAAACACCCACAGCTATCTCCCAAGGCAGCTCCAAAAGATCCTCAAGCAATTAAAAATGCTAGAATAGAAACAAGTGATGACAATAATTTTTTCCAAGTTTACAGCAATAAGGGGAATGGTAAATTAGGATCTAAGCTTACAACCTTTGAGGTTGCTACAAGCTTAGGATCAATAACAGTAATAACAACATGAGCTTTACATTAACAACATTAAAAACAGCAGTGCAGGACTACTTACAAGTCTCTGAAAGCACCTTTACTTCTCAATTAGATACTTTTATAAAAGAAGCTGAGAATAGAGTATTTAGCATGGCTCAACTTCCTAACCAAAGGAAGAATGTGACCGGGACATTGACAGCATCAAATAGATTTTTAGCAACACCAACAGATTTCTATGCACCGTTTAGTCTTGCTATTATTAGTAGCAGCACATACGATTATTTAGATTTTAAACACCCATCATTTATGAAAGAATATTCATCTGGCGCATCAACAAGTCAGCCTAAATATTATTCATTATTTGACAATACTTCTTTTGAAGTAACGCCTGTACCAGACTCTGGTTATACTGTAGAATTACATTACTTATATAAACCAGCCTCGTTAACGAGTGGTAGTGACAGCGGTACAACATTTTTATCTACGGATTATCCGGATGCTTTGTTGTATGGCACGTTAGTTGAAGGCGCGATCTTCTTAAAAGAATCGCCCGATGTCATTGGCCAATTTGAGGCTAGATTCAAGGAGGCGGTTGCTAGAATGAAGACATTATCCGAAGGTCGCGGTACACGTGACGAATACAGATACGATCAGTTGCGCACTGGCGTATCATAATGAAACCCATAAAATCCCTAGAGGGCAAGAAAGTAGCCATAATAGGTCTTGGCTTGTCACAAGTAGATTATGCCATTGGCTTACAAAATGGAAGAACCTGGGACGAAGCCTGGTGCATTAATTCTGCTGCTGGCACTTATGGTTGTGACAGACTGTTTATGATGGATCCTGCAAGTCGATTTTTTGATAGTAATGACGCAGGAAGACAAACAAGCGTAATGACCAGAGTGTTGACCGAAGGCAAGTACCCGGTCTATACATGTGAATTAGATAAAAGAGTACCTAAAGCGGTTCTCTACCCATTAGAAGAAGTGTGCAATGCAACGAGCTGCGCTTACTTTAATAACACCGTAGCTTATACACTTGCTTTTGCTTTATATAATAAAGTAGCGCAAGTTGATTTATTTGGTATTGATTTTTCTTACAAAGAAAATATGCACTTAGCAGAAGCAGGCAGAGCTTGTGTTGAATTTTGGATCTCAAAACTTATGGAGAACAATGTTATTGTTGGTGTAAGTAATAGATCTACTATTTTAGATTGCAACGTACCTGCACCCGAAAGGCTATATGGTTATCACAGATTAGCTAAACCATTAGTAGCTATACCAAATGAAGGCAAGTGGATTATTGGCAACTATGAAGAGATCAATGAAAAATTAGCAAAGCAAGGATTGAAGATAAACGAGGATGCGGCACCACCAGAGCCGTATAAAGGATGACCGACAGTTTTGTAAAATTAGGCCAAATTGGCATACACACCACACAAAATAAAGGACACGATCCAGAATTTTGGGCAGAGCAAGCAACAAAAAAAATATGTGAGGTTTCTTTAGAAGCTCCAGAGCATGTCAAGCAACAAGCTTTAGCTTTCCAAAATCAAGTTTATACTGTAATCTTACATAGTATAAAGAACGCGATAAATTCTAAAAATGTGACGTATGTGAATTTATTAAGGCAACAAGGCCATGATGATATGGCTAAGATTATTAAGGAGCTTTAAGAAATGGCAATTACATCTGCAATAGCAACAAGTTTTAAACAACAAATACTTGTTGAGGGACATAATTTAACACAGGGCGCTGACACAATTAAGTTAGCACTATATACATCTTCAGCCTCGTTAGGAGCAGCTACAACAGCGTATGCAACAACTAATGAAGTAAGTGGTACAAACTATACAGCTGCCGGGGGATCACTTACAAATGTAACTCCATCAACATCTGGAACTACAGCTATTTGCGACTTTGCAGATTTTACTTTTAGTACAGCAACTGTGACTGCTAGAGGTTGTTTAATATACAACTCATCAAACGCTGGTAAAGCGATAGCTGCTATAGATTTTGGAGGCGATAAAACAAGTACAGCTGGTGATTTTACTATCGTTTTTCCAAGTCCAACAGCTACAGGCGCTATTATTAGGCTAGCTTAAATTATTTTTGGTTATGGTAAAATTTAGATATGCCACTAACAAAGTTTCAATTTAAACCAGGAATAAACAAAGAAGAAACTGACTACTCCAATGAAGGCGGATGGGTAGATGGTAACAAGATTCGTTTTAGAAAAGGCCGTGTCGAAAAAATAGGCGGCTGGGTTAAAGCATCATCAAACACTTATATCGGTTCAGCTAGAGCATTGCATAGTTGGATATCTTTAGGCAGTTCTCGTTTCTTAGGCTTAGGCACTACTAATAAATATTACATAGAGTCTGGTGGTATTTTTAATGATGTAACACCAATAAGAGCTACAACAACAAACGGCATAGTCTTCGCAGCTACAAATGGCTCTACAAGTATCACAGCAACTGACTCGAATCATGGAGCTGTTGTTGGCGACTTTGTAACAATCAGTGGATCTGCAACTTTAGGCGGTCTTATAACAGCAGCTGTTTTAAACCAAGAGCATCAAATAGTAGGGGTTCCTTCTGTAAATACCTACATCTTTATTGTTAGCGCTACAGCAAATTCTAGTGACAGTGGAAATGGTGGTTCTGGTGTAGACGGCGCATATCAAATTAACTCTGGCCTAGATGAATATGTTTCTTCAACAGGTTGGGGTGCAAATAATTGGGGTGCTGGCACATTTGGATCAAGTAGTGCAATTAGCGCTTCTGGGCAATTAAGATTATGGACGCACGATAATTTTGGTGAAGATCTTATTATGAATCCTAGGGGCGGTGGCATATACCGATGGAAAGAAAATAATGGTTTGACAGTAAGAGCCTTAGAGCTATCTGCTATCAGCGGAGCTAACTTAGTTCCAACTGTAGGACTCCAGGTTATTACATCTGAAACAGATAGACATTTAATTATACTAGGAGCTGATCCTATAGAAAGCGGATCAAGATCCGGTGCTGTAGATCCTATGCTTATAGCCTTTAGTGACCAAGAAAATGAATTAGACTTTGAACCAAGGTCTACAAATACTGCTGGTAGTCTTAGATTATCTAGTGGTTCTTTAATTATTGGCGGCCTTAAATCCAGACAAGAAGTATTGATCTGGACAGACACATCTTTATATAGCATGACTTTTATTGGCCCACCGCTTACATTTGCAGTCAATCTTATTAATGAAGGTGCTGGTCTTATAGCTCCTAAAGCAGCTGTTAATGCTCCGGCTGGTATTTACTTTATGAGTAAAAACTCATTTTATTTTTACAACGGTACAGTTCAAAAATTACCTTGCACAGTTCAAGACTATGTATTTTCAGATCTTGACTTAGGCCAATCCTTCAAATGTCATGTTAATTTAAACAGTGCTTTCTCTGAAGTATGGTTTTTCTACCCATCTAAAGAAGACAATACTGGTGAGATATCTAGGTATGTAATATATAACTACGAAGAAAATAGCTGGAGCATAGGATCTTTAATTAGATATGCTTGGTTAGATACAGGTATTGAAGATAAGCCATTGGCAACTACAACGATTTCTGGAGTTACATATCTTTATTCACACGAAACTGGTTTTAATGATGATTTAGCATCTATGGATAATGTTTTTGTTGAGTCAGCTGATTTAGATGTTGGTGATGGTAATGACTTTACTTTTGTAAAAAAAGTAATACCAGACATAAAATTTATACTAAAAGCAGGAACAGATCCTACTCCGGCTATAAATTTTGTATTAAAGACCAGAGACTTTAATGGTAATTCATTAAGCACATCATCTACTACCCAAGTAACCTCAACGTCTACATTCGCTAGTTTAAGATCTAGGAGTAGGCAGATAGCACTAAGGTTTGAATCCGATGATGATAATACAGAAGCAAATAGAAAAAATTATAAGTGGAGGTTAGGCGCAACCAGGCTAGATGTAATTTCTTCTGGACGTAGATAATGGGCAAGTTGCTCGAAACCCGGCTACCAATCGCACAGGGCGATACAGTTGATGCAACTACCTTTAATAGATTGGTTAGGGTTTTAGAGATAAACCTCTCAGCCTTTGATCCAGATACAGTAAAGCATTATACAAGTAGCGATGTATCAGAATTGCAATTCGCGACAGGAGCGATTATATTTAACTCTACAGTGGAAGTTCACCAAGCCTTCGATGGTAATGTGTTTAGAAACCTGTATGAGCATAAGACTTACATTAGCGGAGTATCTGCTACAATGAGTCTTGGAACAGTAACAGTAACAATAAGTTAATATTATGGCATTAGAAGAAAGTTTAAAAAAAGTTTACGATTTACAAGGTGAGACTGGTGCTGTAATGCCACCAATGGGTGCAGGATCTATGCCGAGAGTTCCACGTGGAACACAAAGTATGTCACCAGAAGATCAAGCAATGCTAAGAAGAATGAGTGAGCAAATGAGTCCAGATATGCCAACTCTGTCACCAGAACAACAAGCAATGGCAAAAAGAATGAGTGGGCAATTTAATGCAGATATTCCACCTATGTCACCGGAACAACAAGCAGCGTTAAGAAGAACAAGTGAGAAAATGGGTGCATCTATGCCTATACAAGACATGATGATGAGACAAGGTGATCCTATGATGCCTCCCCAAGACATGTTGATGAGACAAGGTGATCCTATGGGAGAGGCGCAGATGATGGCTAGAGGTTTAGGCCCTATGGGAG
>Ga0209816_1001721_pt1 | contig 16133 bp, 22 predicted proteins | sample CoawatmetaG01DNA_FD_187509 | JGI IMG/M metagenome (GOLD analysis project Ga0209816, IMG submission 187509) | Marine microbial communities from the West Antarctic Peninsula - Coastal water metaG017-DNA (SPAdes) (version 2) | ecosystem: Environmental > Aquatic > Marine > Coastal ... | reverse complement strand
GTTTAAAAAGTTAATGGGACAGGAGACACCCACAGTACTAGCAAACAAGATAGTAGACATAATAAGAACAGACTCAAACCCAGAGGGCAAGTTTCTACATCCTAATTCCAAACAACACCAACACCTATGTTTCACAGGCGGTGAGCCATTGATGATCACAGGACAGGCGGCGGTGGTTGGCATATACAACGAATTAAAGAAACAGAACAACTTGCCAGGATCAATGACATTCGAGACCAACGGCACACAGGTGTTGAAAGAACCTTTCAAGGAATGGATAAGATCCATAGACACAGAAGTATTCTTCAGTGTGAGTCCTAAACTGTTCACAGTGTCCGGCGAGAAGACCGAGAAAGCAATCAAGCCAGAGACGGTAGCAGAATACTACAAGCTATCTAACAAAGGACAGTTGAAATTCGTTGTTGGGTCAGCAGACAGGGAATGGGAAGAACTAGAAGACACAGTCAAGAAATTCAAGGATGCCGGTGTTGACTGGCCAGTATGGGTAATGCCAACAGGTGCAAGGGAAGAAGAGCAGACAGCAGGTGCCGGTAAAGTGGCAGAGAAGGCATTCCAGAGAGGCTACAATGTGGCGGCCAGAGTCCATGTGTATCTATTTGGTAATGCAATTGGCACATAAAAGTAGACTAGTTAATCAAAATAAGGTATAATAGTATTATGAAGGTAAAAAAAACAGCAAAGACAACTATCAAGAAGAAGAACAAGAAAGGTTCTAAGAAAAGCGAAGAGCCAGTTGTAAAAGTTCTCAATCTAAATGTTAATCCTGAGAATCCTAGGAACGGTTTCTTTGAGCTAGACTGGAATCCTGAGTTCGTGAACATGTTGAAACAATCTGGGTATCAAGGCGAGAGCGAAGAAGAGATCGTTGACAAGTGGTTCCAAACACTATGTCAGACCATTGGCAATGAGCAAGGCCTAGATGTCAATGCTTCGGGTTATGTAAAAATGACTAGAAGAGATGACGGCAAGACAGAGGTCTCATAATGACCCATATACTTGTAGATACAGCAAACACATTCTTTAGGGCTAGACATGTTGTAAGGGGAGATGCATCTGAGAAGATTGGCATGGCCATACATATTATGTTCGCTTCAGTCAAGAAAGCATGGCAGGACTTTGATGGTTCTCATGTGGTGTTCTGTTTGGAAGGTAGATCATGGCGTAAGGATCACTATGCACCCTACAAGAGGAACAGGAAAGAACTTGTTGCGGCAATGACTGACAAGGAAAAAGAAGAGAATGATGTGTTTTGGGAGTGCTACGATGACTTTACAGACTTTATTAGAACTAAAACTAACGTCACAGTGCTACAGAATCCAAGAACAGAAGCAGATGATCTAATTGCACGTTGGATAGACAAGCACCCAGACACTAATCATGTTATCATTAGCACAGACAAAGATCTTAATCAGCTGATAACACCCAAAGTTAGACAGTACAATGGTGTTAGTGAAGTTACAATGACACATGAGGGATGGTTTGACCCAAAAGGCAATCCAATTATAGACAAAAAATTAAAAGCACCCAAGCCTGCACCTGATATAGAATGGCTTATATTTGAGAAATCAATGAGGGGTGATCCTAGCGATAACATCTTTAGTGCATACCCAGGTGTGAGAACAAAAGGCACAAAAAACAAGATAGGATTACGAGAAGCATTTGCAGATCGTAAAGAAAAAGGATACACATGGAACAATCTGATGTTGAGCAAGTGGGTAGATCATGACGGCAAGGAACACAGAGTAATGGAAGACTATGAAAGAAATAAATTTTTAGTTGACCTACATGCACAGCCCGAAGCAATCGTGGAAGAGATGGATCAAACTATTGCACAAGCCATGGCCGAGAACAAATCAATAGATCAAGTGGGAGTCAGATTCATGAGGTTCTGTGGCAAGTATGATTTACAAAGAATTAGCGAACAGGCACAACTGTATGTTGAACCATTCAATGCGAGGTTAGTATCATGACAGTAAGGGCAAAGACATTAGTAAAAGACAAGTTCTGGATTGTTGAAGAAAACGGTAACAAGTTAGGTACCCTACAGAAGCAAGAAGACAACGGTTGGATATTTTTATCCAAGCAAAAAGAAACACAAGTTTTTCATACACAGGAGAGTCTCTTTCAAAAGTTTGGATTCCACATATTCAGTGAGCCAACAGTAAAACAAGAGGAAGAAAAAGCAGTAGACAAATGGGATGTCAAACAAGCAGAAAGTTTTGAGGTGCATGGGTATCCTTGTTCGCAGAAACCACACAACCCGTTATGGGACGTGCAGAAGAACTTACCCCTTTACACAAAAACACCTAAATCCAAATCTATGTTCTGTGCAGGGTACTACATTGTAAAATTTGAAACTGTGAATTGGCGTAAAGCATACTGTCCAAAGATAATTACACTACAAAGATACCCATACAAAGGTCCAATCAAATCAAAAACAGAAATGGTAGCACAATTAAATGAAGCACTCAAAAATTCAGACAAGACCGATTGAAGATCTGCTAGGCAGGATTAGGACTCTAAGACAACAGGGTCAACAACAAATCGTGATCCCGGCCAAAGAAGCTGATCAATTAGCCGATTCCTTGATGCAGGTCATGACAAGAATGGTCACTATCCAAGAGGAAATCATCGAAGCCCTAAAAGTTGCCCAACAGGCTTCAACGATAAGCATCGAGATGGACGGTGGTGGCTTCTCTAAAGACAAATAGCATCTTCACAATACAATTTTTGGTAAATATAGTTATAAACTATGAGCAGACCAAAACCTACAGTCATACTGCAATCTTCCAATAAGACCACGTTCAAATTGGATGAGGTCCTGCAGGCCGAGGGAATCTGGGCAGTGTTCTATGATGGTAAACCTATCAACTTGAAATCATCTAGCTTGGTTGCCAATTATCCTGGACCCAAGTACAAGAAAGTGTCATTCTCCAATCCAGGTCACGCAGAGAACCTAGCAAAGAAACTGAACACACAGCACAACACAGACAAGTTTGGTGTGTACATTTTAAAAACCGGCGACAAATTCACTAGATAATTAATTGTATGGATCGCAAGACAGCATACACCCGTACCTTCCTCATGCTCAAGGATCAACCCCTGCATGATGAGAGCGTCAAGACCGCCTATTTCACATGGTGGCAGAATGTAAGAGAGAACTACGAGTCTAGATCACTGAGACTTACCAAACTAGGGTTTGATTGGATCGAATCGTTGGATCTAAAAACATATACCATCAAATTTCCCAACAAGATCATATTCACACCTCAAACATACCTCTGGTTAGATGAATTTGTTGATTGTCCATACTTTGTTGACAAGTCAAAGATCATAGTGACCATGGAAAAGATGGCTTTACAGCTCATGTTGTTTGCAGGAGATGTCACAAAATATGGCCTAGCAAGGGCAATGAGCAAATCCGAGGACAAAGAAAGCCAGTAAAACTGCGACTTTTTAACTACAATTACCAGGTTGACGCATACTACAATTCTGTTATAATGATACTATAACAACATTTTACAGGAGTGTACAAAATGGCGAGAACAAACAAAAACAAAGAGGCGGCAATAGGCAGTCAAAACAGAACAGTTGGTCCAAACGAGGCCAAATCAGCACTAACACATTGTATCAAATTACAGAGACCCATAATGATGTGGGGAGCACCAGGTATTGGTAAATCAGATATCGTTAAACAGATCGCAGATGCAGAAGGCAGAGAAGTTATTGATATCAGACTTCCTTTATGGGAACCTACAGACATCAAGGGTATTCCTTATTACAATGCAAAAGAGAACAACATGGTCTGGGCGAGTCCGGCAGAATTGCCAACTGATCCCAAGTCTAATGCAATCGTTTTCTTAGACGAGTTAAACTCGGCGGCACCGGCTGTACAGGCGGCGGCTTATCAACTTATATTAAACAGAAGAGTAGGACAGTATCACCTACCCAAAGATGTTTCAATTGTAGCGGCAGGAAACAGAGACAGTGACAAGGGTGTCACTTACAGAATGCCGGCCCCATTGGCAAACAGATTTGTCCACATAGAATTGAGAGTGGACTTTGAAGATTGGATGGAATGGGCAACTACTAACCACATACATCCTGATGTTGTAGGTTATTGTACATTTGCAAAACAAGATTTATACGATTTTGATCCTAGAGGTAGTTCTAGATCATTCGCAACTCCAAGATCATGGAGTTTCGTTTCCCAGCTTCTATCAGATGACCTGCCAGAAAGTACGCTCACTGACCTCGTTGCAGGTTGTGTAGGAGAAGGCCTGGCTGTTAAGTTTATGAATCATCGTAAAATTAGCGGCCAGTTACCTAACCCATCAGACATATTGAGCGGTAAGGTCAAGGATCTGAAGAGTAAAGAGATATCAGCGATGTACTCTCTTACAGTTTCTTTGTGTTATGAACTACAACAGGCACACGAGAAGAAAGACAAGACTTGGAATGAACAAGCGGACAGGTTCTTCAACTACATGATGGACAACTTTGAGACAGAGTTGGTTGTTATGGGTGCGAAGATTGCCTTAACAAATTACAAACTTCCGTTCGATCCTAGCAAGTTAAAATCATTTGATAGGTTCCATAAGAAGTTTGGCAAGTATGTCATTACTGCTATGGAGTCTAAATAGTGTCAACATACAAAGATCAACTCATCATAGACAAATTGGTTACGGCAAGGATTGCCTTACTACTGAAACATCCGTTCTTTGGCAACCTTGCAACAAGACTTAAACTTGTGAATGCAGACGACTGGTGTCCGACAGCAGGCACAGATGGTAGACACTTCTTCTACAACACGAAGTTCATAGATTCACTTACACCCAAAGAAGCAGAGTTCTTGTTTGGACATGAGGTGTTGCACAATGTATTTGAACACATGCTTGTGAGAATAGGAAACAGAGATCCACAACTTTGGAACATAGCGGCGGACTATGCCGTGAACCAGATATTGAAAGATTCAAACATCGGTGACATGCCCAAAGGCAAGAAAGGTGAGAACAAAGGCTTCCAGGACGACAAGTACAAGGACTGGGCTTCAGAAAGAATTTACGATGACCTGTTTAAGACTGCAAAGAAGAACGGTAAGAAGTTCTTAGAGAAACTAGGTGAGCTGATGGACGATCACCAGGAGTGGGGTGAAGCCGAAGGTGAAGGTGGAGACAAAGCAAATAAGGCAGGTAAAGGAAAACCTATATACACCAAAGAAGAACTTAAAAAGATCAGAGACGAAGTTAAAGAAGCAATGGTGAGTGCGGCACAGTCGACCGGTGCTAGTAATTTGCCAGGTGCTTTGCAAAGATTGGTTAGTGATCTTACAGAGCCTAAAATGGACTGGAGAGAAATACTACAACAACAGATAATGAGTACTATCAAGTCAGACTACACTTGGATGAGACCAAGTAGAAAATCATGGCACACATCTGCCATACTACCAGGACAGGCCAATGATGAGATGATCGACATATGCTTGGCTCTTGATGCATCCGGATCAATAAGCAATGAACAATGTACCGAGTTCCTTACAGAGGTTAAAAATATTATGGATCAATACAAAGACTTTAGAATACACTTATGGAGTTTTGACACAGAGGTGTTTAATCCAGTTGTGTTTACACCAGACAACTCAGAAGATCTTCTTGACTACGAACTGGGTTCAGGTGGTGGTACAGAGTTTGAATGTAATTGGGAATACATGAAAGAACAAGGAATCGAACCCAAGAAGTTTGTTATGTTCACAGACGGATGGCCGTTCAATTCATGGGGTGACGAACACTACTGTGATACAATATTCCTTATCAATAATCCATACGAGCAAAACATAGAAGCACCATGGGGAATGACAGTGCAGTATGAGGATTAATCCAGTTAACTTCTTTAAAAGAGAACTAGACATATTACCACCTCACTTTGTGAACACCGTGGTAAAGGCACACGAGGCCGACATAGAAAAAATGCGTAAATGGATATACGAGAACTGCCATGGCAGATATTCAATTACCAAAGATGTTATTTTTCACGGTGATCAATCCAAATCAATTACCGTACTTGGTTTTGAAGAACCAGGTGACCTAACCCTATTCGCACTATCCGGTGTGGCTCAGAATATCCAAAATTAAAGGTTGCACCCTATAATTACATTATATATAATATACGTATATTAATATTAATTGCAATTAAAAGGAAACAAAATGGCAAAAGAAGAAACAAAGAAAAAAGAAGAAACTGTAGAAGCACCAGCGACGGCGACGGCCCAAACTACTGCTCCAGCACAACCACAACCAGACCCAACAGCATTATCGATTGGAGATCTAAAAGGATTACAATCTATCATTGATATAGCATCTGCAAGAGGATCTTTCAGAGCTAACGAGATGGCAGGTGTTGGTACACTGTATAACAAACTGTCGGCATTCTTAATTAAGGTGGCGCCAGCAGAAGGCCAAACAGGAGCCGCATCAACGGTGGACGCTCCAAAGGAGAAATAATATGTCACTAATAAATGTGAATAACCAAGCTATGCCAATGGGTGCAGACGCAGGAGCAACAGGCACAGGTCAAACAGGTCCGAAGAGACACTTCAAACACATAGGTGAACTTGTGGACGGTGGATCAAAGGTAGTAATCATGTACAGAACAGTACCTGGTGAACCTGACAACTGTCTTGTTGTAGGGACTAAATTCTTAACGGATTTATACCACAACTCATTAATGAAGGCTGTAGAATCAGATGGCGGACAAGACGCTGAAGAGTTTGCAGATTTCGCCAGCAGACAGACGTTCCCGGATGGAACTAACATGTTGGCAATGATGCACAATGACAACTACATCAAGAAGTTCAAGACCAACGAGATAATGGTCACTTTCGGTAACACTGCTGACGGTAGAATACTTCTTAATAAGTTGAACGAAATGGTTGCTAAAGAGAAAGGTGTTAAAGTTTCTGAATTAACGAAAGATCCAGACGCACCGGCTGAAGCACCAAAGGCTGTTAAAAAGGCAACAACAAAGAAAGCTGATGCCAAAGAAACAACCGCCAAAAAATAGTACATGGGTACAGTTGACGAAGGATTTCGTCAACGAGTGGCCGGAGGTGCTGGATGGATTACGATTCCAGAACATGCCGGTCAAGTACCTGAAGTTCGTTAACATCACCCTAAAGAATAACGTAACAATACACTACAACATCGAAAAAGAATTAAAAGTAAGGAACGAGCATGGTATAGCCAGGTTCCTAAAACAGACCCTCGAACAACACTATAAAAAAATAAAGAATGTGGATCTCAAATTTAATGTTCCAAAACTAAAAAAAGACATGGAATCCAGGACTTCTGCATTAATGTCAAAAACTTTTAAGAAATAGAGTTAAATTTTTCTTTCAACCATTCAAGCTCATAAGATAACATTAAAGCACTGGGATCATCCTTATGCTCTTTGTAGTATGCTACGGCGTCAAGAGCGCCTCGCTGTACTAACAGTGCATAGGCACCTTTACCCAGTTCGCACCACTTCTTAAGTCTGTGTTTGGATTCTACTGTGGGTTTCATTGCACACAGCTTGATGACTTCCCTAAATGCTACACGCCAACTTATCTCTGGTGTTTGGTTGAAATGGCTTGTTCCGCACAACTGCGGGATCACTGTGTGTGGTTGTGATAGTGTGAAATCTAATCCAGGATTTATTGTCAATATGCATAGCCATTTGTTGTATAAGATAACTGACCTGTGTCCGTACTCCAATCCGTTAACAGGATTTTTAGCATGGAAAATATAGTGACAAGCATTCTTCAATCTATCAGGCTGAAAGTTAAAATCAAAACTGTCTTTGATATCAATAGTAGGAAACACTGCAAAGAAGTAATCTGTTTCACTTAACATTGCCGCGGCGTGGTATGCCGCTGTTCTACCCTTGACACCTCGAATTCGTTTTGCCCTAGGATATTTTTCCTTTAACACTTTCCAATATTTTTCTGCACTGGGTTCGTCATATGATAGGAATATTATATCCATTGGTTTTACATTATATTCTAAATCAAAGTGTACACATCTTTCTATATCATAAAACTGTTTGATATCTCTGTCTCCGGGTACAAGCATTATGTCCTTTGTTTTACCCCAGGTATACATTTTCTCATCTTCCCAGAAGCTGGGATAGAAATTTGGTTGTCTTGTTTCTCGTAGATCATGGTTTACCATCCATTTGTAAAATTCCATACTAAAGTTGTATGCCTTTATTGGATCTTGTAGTGCGTAGTTTGTCCTACCAATCGGTTGTTGGAAAAGTTTTGGATCTGCATGATAGTTGATATCCTTGTAGTCTCGTAGAAACTTTAATCCATGCATCTGCTCTTTGAATTTTTGTGTAGGGATCAACATCACATTGCCTTCCTTGTTTAATCCAGTTTTAGGATGTGTTGCATACCAAACATGTATCTGATCTTTTTCGTGTTGCTCCGGTATGTAATCTAAAAATTCAGCAGTTTTGAGATTAATAAAATTTGCAAAAAACCAGAAGTATTCTGTCTTGATGTCATCTACTACACTCTTCAGTATCTCGAAGTAACTGTTGACAAAAGGAACCACCTGTGTGTTTGCAAATGGTGATTCTAAATGCTTAGGTATATTTTTAAATCTAACTTGTATACTATCAAACGCCATTAAATTTTCTAATCCTTTCGCATACATAATCCACTTCATACATCTCTAGGTGTGGATAGATCGGCAGGCTCAATGTCTTGGCACATATGCTTTCAGCATTGGGGTACTGTCCAACCTTGTTACTGTCTAATGTTTTAGTATAATGTATTTTGGTCTCTATCCCGTTCTGTGCGAGATATGTTTTTAGCTCGTCCCTTCTGTTGGATAGCATAACCAACTTGTGATGACTTGATCGTGTGTTGTCTTGTGTTTCTATAAAATCCGTGTGTGCTAAATTTTTCTTGTACCTTTCGAAAACCTTTTTCCTCATCTTTTGCAGTTTGTCAAACTTACTCAATATCAATAGCAGTTGGTTCGCATGGTCTTCGGATATTAGACTGTTGTAGCCGTATGCTGACTTGCCATTCAATCCGTGTCTACGTAATGACACCACGGTGTCGTACACGTCCTTGCTGTCTGTCAGCACCATTCCTCCTGTGCCGAAGCTGGGCATGTTCTTCATTGGATCAAAACTGAACACACTGACATCTCCCAATGCTCCAGAAGGTATCTTGCCATACATGGCTCCCTGCGATTGTGCGGCATCTTCTATCAATGGTATCTTATGTTGGTCGCAGTATTCTCTCAATCTAGTGTAATCTGCTAGGTTACCAAACATGTTCACATACAACACAGCACTAGGTAATCCCATTATACCCCAGTCTCCAATGTTGCCCTGTTTATCTGTGTCTGCAAAATGTATGTCAGCACCCAATCTCTTTATCGCACCTGCTGTGGCCACATAACTGAATGCCGGACACAGTACCGTACTACCTTTGTTTAGACCAACTGCCTTCATTGCGAAGTAAAGTCCATCAGTGGCACTACCTACACCTATGGCATATTTACGTTTGTATTTTTCTGCTATCTCAGTTTCTAACTGTTTGAGATATTTGCCTTGTAGTACGTCGCCTGATTTCCATGCCTCCTTGGCTCTTCTGTTCAGTCTCCAAGAATAGGCATCATAGAGTCTGTCAACACCATTAAATTTTAAGTTGTAACCATTCATAGTATTTCTCCAGTCCCTCGTTAAATGATGTTTTTGGTTCATAACCTAACAGGTCTTTTGCTCTTGTTATATCAAGTGTTCCCCTTCTAGGATATAGTTTGTGTGCACCTGTGTCCACTATGTCACTTGTACTGCCTGTGAGTGCTATGATCTTTTCTGCGGCAGTCCTTAATGAGGTTGCTCCGCCGGCTGTTATGTTAAAACTCATGTTCTTGGCCTCAGACAGTGTGGCTTTTATTATCCCGTCTGCTGTGTCCTCGAGATATGTAAAGTCCACTCGGTTGTCTCCGTCATGCACTTCTATGGTCTCGTTGTTCATTGCTCTCTGGAAGAACTTGCTCAACACCCTGTCGTCCATGTCTCCTGGTCCATACACACCACTGGGTCTCACTATCGCATAGTCTACTCCAAATTGTGAGTGATAATGTTTAACAAATCTTTCTGCTGTTAGCTTTGCCTCTCCGTATAGATTGTTGGGTTTTGTATTTGCATCTTCCTTTGTGCCATCTGAAAAATGTCCGTATATCATCGATGAACTAACAAACACAACTTTCTTCACAGGCATTTTTTCAGCATGCCATAATATGTTTACTGTACCACCTATCACGTTCTGCACACCTATCATGGGGTCTGCATTCACAATCTTCGCCCTGGGGTAAGATGCAAGATGTATCACGTAGTCCGGTCTTGGCCTGAATGCTTTTAACACATCCACAGATTTCGAAACATCTCCCGGTATTCTGTATACATGCGGCCAATTCCTCTGTCTGTAACTGTATAATTTTTTCAAGTCTTCTAGAGGTATGACTCCGTAGGTTTCACTGTTGTCCATGGCAGTTACATCATGCCCCATTGCACATAATTTTTCCACTATCTTTGATCCTATGAATCCGTATGCTCCTGTTACTAGTACCCTCATTATAAAACTTTCACTCCATATTTGTGTGTCCAAAGTTTACCATCATTGATGTCATTTACCATGGGCATACCCTTGATGTTCAAACTAGTGTTCAATAATATTGGACAGCCTGTTGCTTTCTTCCATGCAGTAAGAAGTTCATAAAACCCTTCGTTGTCGCTTTTAGACACGGTTTGCACCCTGCTAGTGCCATCATGATGCAATATAGCCGGACAGTCTTTACCATGCGTGTACGCCGCTGTGTATTGCATATAGGGGGTACTTTTAACACCTGTAGGCAGGTCAAAATAGTCGTTCACGTCCTCTTCTAGTATGGCTGGAGCAAACGGTCTGAACTTCTGTCTACGTTTGATTCCGTTTACCAAATCCTTAATGTCCTCGCCTCTGGGGTCTGCCAACAATGATCTATTACCAAGTGCCCTCGGTCCGAACTCTGCCCTACCGTTTGCAACTCCCACCATCTTGTTATCTTTCAATTCTTTTATGATTGCGTCTACCGGGTACTCACCTTCAATGTTGTGTCCCAGGAATGGGTTCTTCCAATTTAGATGCATTTTTTCCGAGGCCGCTATGCAACCCAAACTGGATCCCGAATCACCCGGGTTGGGTATTATCCATATGTTGTCAAACAATCCTAGATTAGCCAGTGTTCTGTTCGCGGCACAGTTCAACGCTACTCCGCCAGCGTATACCAAATTCTTACTGCCATACTTGGATGCCCTCAGGAAAAGGTCTGCCATTATTTCCTCTGTAACTGATTGTATACTTGCGGCAATGTCCATGACATCTGCTTCTGGATGCCAGTCGCTTAATCCTCTGTGTAAATTCTTCTTCATTTTAAATGGAGACTGATGTACGAAGTCCTCGTATATGTCTTCCTTGTATTTGGGTGTACCATATGCGGCCATGCCCATTAGGATATATTCTTCCTCTGCAGGTTTCAGTCCGCAACGGTGTGTGAATGCCGAATACAACAAGCCTACCGAGTGTGGGTAGTTGATTGTTTCTTTCCTCTCAATCCAAACTTTGTCAGCAGTTGATATGGAAACAGTTTCCCATTCTCCTATTGCGTCCACTGTCAGTATGGTTGCTCCCTCTTCCTTGAATGGTGATGTGAAGTATCCTGCCGCGGCGTGTGAGTCATGGTGTTTCACATACTGATCAATCTTTATTCCAAAGTGATCCAAATGCCAGCTGGGTAGTTCTGTGTAACTTAAAGCATCTCCCCACTGTCCTGCATACAGTTGTCTTGTTTTCTTCAACCAGGGTCTCTCATAGTAGACAACTTTATCAAATGGACCATAAGTCATTGCTTCATTAACTATTTTCCAATTCAGGAAGTGGTCGTTCTTGACTTTTGAATAACGTTCACTGTGTGCCGCCCATAGTATCTCCCTACCGTCTACCACGGACATAGATGCGTCATGGTTCATGCAGTTGATACCTAGTATTTTCATTTGCTGTGTACTCCGGTGTTGTGTTTTTCTACTATATCTTGTTTTATTAAAAATGCCCACATGTCTGCTTCCATGTGTGTTACCTTAAAATCATACTTGCTAGGTGCTTCAAACATTTTGTTTGTGTCTTCGAAACGACCCTCTTTGATTGTGTCCATCCATATGACATAGTCTGCACCAAAGTGTTCTCTTGTTTTTTTTGTAGGACACACAAAGTCCGCTATAACTGTCCTGTTGTTACCAACGGCCCCTTCTGCTAATGACCGCATCCGTAAAGACTGTCTTCTCCTGCCGTCTTCTGAAAAATCCCAATCATCTGCTTCTTTTCTAACCTTGTCTGCATTGAGCCATACTGCATTGAACATCGGTACTAATTTCTGTGCCAAAGTTGTTTTTCCCGATCCTGGTAATCCCATTATCAGTATTTTCACTTGCCCATCTCCCAGCCAAGCACTACACCGTAGTTCTCTCTGCCATTGTGTGTTTCGTACGCAGGTGATATGAACCATGTGCCCACCTTGTATCTTACCATTGGAAGTACATCTTCCGATTTGTATCCTGTGACTAGACCTAGCTCTAACTTGCCATTCTCAGTCAGTTGGAATTCCTTGCCAACGTATGCACTAATCCTGTCCTCTGAATTGTAGTACAAACCTGTTATGTTGTTGTCCACTGTGCATCTTGCATGTGGATGTACACTGTTGTAGTCTCCCTCGAGACCCACGTGCATTGACAGTGCTAAAAATAATCCTAGACAATTCATTTTATGTTGAACCATCCTTTCGCCCTGTTCTTGAACACTTCCCATTTCTCCAGTTCAATGTCATACTCAAAATTCTGTGTTGTTGTATTCACTTGTACTTCCTTTGCTCCGTTCTTTAAATGGAACTTCCTTGCCATGTCTGTGAGTGGACTCAGTGTGATCAATCTGTTTAGATGATTTGATTGTTTCATCATCTTGTAAACTTCGTTCACCATGTGTTTTCCCCCGCCTTTTTTCTTTGCCCATACCGTGTATGCTATTGCTATGGAACCCTGCACACCTGCCCTGTGTACTGCCTGCATGGCGGCGTCTTTGCTCATCGTATCCATCTCTTCTACACTTGTTGGAATGTCATGGGTGAATGCGAAACACATAATGGCCGCTATGTCACCTTCCTCATCCTTGATCCCGTATATCTTCCTGCCGTATGCCTGTCTGAACTCTAGGCTTAACTCCGGTCTGACAGGATCTTCCGCAACATCAATGAAGGGCATCTCCATTAGTTCAAACGTAGGCGCCTTTGCAAACACCTCTTTGATACGTTTTTTTAACTGTTCCATTTTATTTGTATATGAATGGGTCTTTTTTCTTTAGTTCCTTCAATCTCTTACGGTAAGCAAGTTCTTGCTTGATCTTGTTAATAACTTTTCTGATCCAATTGAACATTATTTTTCTCCTTTTACTATTCTTTTAAACTCCGGTATCATTAATTTTACAGCATCTTCATGGGCTTTGTCTAGTGGATGTGTGGTCCCTCTTTCGTATTCGTTTATTAATGCCCACTGATTGAATCCCATCATCCGCTCTCCAAAACTGAACCATTTGGTAAGATCTATCTCGCTGTGCAGGGCAGTCATAAAGCTGTCTTGATCCTTGTGATGGTTAAAATCATTATAAAACAGGCTGTTGTCTGCCAGTGTGAACATGTATTTTATGCCCTTCTTTTCCAGTATGTTCTGTAACCATATTATGCTCTTCCAACTCAGGTATGTCTCATGGTATTCGTTGGCCGCATATTTGTATATGGCTTCTGCGAAAGGCTTGACCCCAGTTTCTTCCATTAGGTTTTGTCTGTTTTTCCATTGGGCCTGTTGTACCTCAGATCCCATCAGTGCTCTGTGTCTTTCATTATCCGATAGCTTGGTATCCCATGGTGATATTGTTGTCCAACGTGTTTTCTCTAAATCCTTGTGTCTGGGCATGGCCCAATCATATCTTGAGTTGAAACTCCACATCACCACAACGCAGTCAATACCGGTATTGTTTTCATTGTTATAATGCTGTACTGTCTCAAAGACCCTACGTGCTATTCCGGGATTTCCTGTTCCGGGGTACGCCGCAGTTTTATAGTCAATCTGGGCACCCTTGTAACGAGTCTGATCAAACAACTGGTACGCCCATGACTTCTTTGATGGTACCTTCCCGTTATCATCGTCACTGAGCTCGTGTCCAAAAGTGAAGCTACAACCGCCTGCTATGTATGTTTTAATCTTGGCCATAAATCCCTAGTACATTATTTAAAAGCGGAAACACCTCGCCAAAATTTTCTTTCCTGTATTCGTCTGTTTGTAATATCCTCGCTTTACGTTGTTCTCGCATTTCCGGAGTGTCCCTGTCAGCGGCATTCATGAACCTCAGCGTGGGCTGGAAGTCTGTCAGCATTCCGTATCTCATGTTCACTATGTCCTTGATCTGTTTGGGCAGTGTCTGTACATTGAAGTAGTCCGGATCAAAGCAGGTGTTCACGTAGAAGAACTTGGGTTGGAACTGTGCCACCCATAGTGCGATCTTGGCCCAGCTGAACACATTGAATATAGATACTGTGGTGCATATTTGGAAGTCCATGTTGGGTGTCCTAAGTTCCTTAAATTTGATAAGGTTGGCATTCACTTCCCTCCAGTTTGCAGGATGCCTCTGGTACTCAAACTGTTCTCCTACATCATCTATACTAAATGCTATCTCCACGTGTTTGAAACAACTCCACAGGTCAAATATCTCCTGTGGTGGTAGCTGTGTGCCGTTTGTGTTGTAGTGGATATCGATGTTCTTGGCATACCCCTTCTCCACGCAGTGCATCAGTATCTTGAAGTGGTCCTTGATCATGAACGGCTCACCTCCTGTGAATTCAAAGTACTCCACATGTTTTAAATCCTCCTTGAGATCCTCGAAGAACTGTGGATTCTTTTTGGGCCATCCGCCCTCACGTAGATTTTTCAATGCAACTGGATTCTCCCCATAGGCTAATTCTTCCTGAGCCCATTTAGAGGAACTCCACGATCCACATATCCTACACTTGAGATTACAAACGTTGCCCAACTTAAAGTCTATAAATTTGAGGGTTGGCTCGCTATTAGGTGTCCACTCTTTTAAACTGCTCTTCATTTTGTATATAGAATTCTGTCTTTTAGATGTCTTGCCTGCATCTTCTTCCTGCCAACAGCTCTGACAACCTGCAGGACGTTCACCGTTCCTGAATTGTGTCCTCAGGTTCGCCATGTATTCTGTATCTTGTATCGATTTCAAACTTTGCTCGTACACTTTAACATCGGGTACACTACCTTTGTACAGACAACAAGGTGATGCTCCACCGTTGACATCAACTTCCAGATGATTCCATGGTAATGGACATATGTTTGATTTTATATAGTCTTCCACCAGTCCAATATCCTTTCGTCTTTTGCTAATATTTTTGTTATATCCTGTCTTCTAATCTTGTCAATGCGTTCCTGTCGCTCTTTTCCTTTTTTAGTTGCTGTGAAAGTTTCTCTGTTCTTCAAGTTCTTTAATACTTCTATCAGTGATCGTTGTTTTCTCGTGGCAAGAGGCTCCATGTATTCTAGTGCCTCGTCTATTATAGCATGTAACAGTTCCTTGGGCAGTGCCAATGGACTCAGTATCTCATCATTGCTGAAAGTGAACATGACTTTAGTCAATATTTCTGTGTTTAACTCTTGGCTCAGATCAAACATGTTTTTAAGTTCTAATAATCCAGGCATTGTTATCGTGTAGTCTAATCTCATCTCCCTAGATGTTTTCGCAACTGCCATTCCTTCTTTGAAATTACGTAACCATTGCTCGTAGTTCAGTCCGTCTCTGATGTACTCTCCAACTTCTCCTGTTCCGTCCAGTGATGAACATATTTGCCAATCCTGGAATTCTGGAAGAAGATCAAATAACTTGATGCCCTTCAAAGATGTCCTGCTTAGATTCGTGTTGTATCTAACATATACTTCTTTTGCAAATCCCAGTTCAATTA
>Ga0209816_1001714_pt1 | contig 16181 bp, 31 predicted proteins | sample CoawatmetaG01DNA_FD_187509 | JGI IMG/M metagenome (GOLD analysis project Ga0209816, IMG submission 187509) | Marine microbial communities from the West Antarctic Peninsula - Coastal water metaG017-DNA (SPAdes) (version 2) | ecosystem: Environmental > Aquatic > Marine > Coastal ... | reverse complement strand
GTCATTTTTATATGAGACATTTCCCGTAATATATAATGAAGATGGCACTCAAGATGACCAAGAGGAAGAACTTGACTCTTACTTTGTTATACAATCTAAAACAAAATAATCAAAATCAAAAACGAAAATTTATGAAAAACGAAAACAAACTAATAGCAGATTTTATGGGTATGGAAAATGAACGTCATTCAGATGGAAGATATCTTTTTACTACAGACATAGACGAGCTAAAGGGAGCTGACACGAGGTTTTGGGAAGAATTATACTTTCACGTATCTTGGGATTGGCTGATGCCAGTAGTAGATAAGATTGAAAGTCTTAGAGATGCTGATGGGAATGCATACAGATTTTTAATAGATATGTGTAATGTCGAGATTGAGAACACGGATATCATAGTACTAGGGGCTTCCTACAAAAGGGATGCCGTATACAATGCAGTAGTAGAATTTATTAATCAATATAACAAATAAGCTATGATAAAGGTAACAGCAAACAAATGGAAGCGAACATTTACTATAAGAAAAAATGGCTCGAAGTACCGGACAACTAAACTCGCTAGAGATGAGTTTGAGGAGATGGAGTATATGAGCGAAAATGATTGGTCGTATTGGCTAAGAAATGAGCAGGGGTCTTACTATATAGTAAAGCCTTGGTTTAAGCATAAGCCATTTAATATGAGCAATCAGATAGAAGAGATTAATAAATGCTTAATAATTAACTTTGATAACAGACCTAAAAATCTTGATATAATCTGCAATAAGTACGAGACGATGGCAAGTGAAGGTGGACTAACTTACGAGGATTGTGCTAAGTACAAATCAGAGGTTGAGAAGATAGGGTATACTTTAGAGTATGGCTTAGATTCAGAACCTTGTAACTTACTAAAAATAGATTAATATTGGAGGTCGCAAATTGCGACCTTATACCCGTAAGGTATGATATATACCACATTAACATATATAACACCCCTATAGGGTATAATAATCATTGTATTTTTCACAAAAGAGTACACATACATATAATAAAAGATAAAAAAGAATACAAAAGAGTGTGTTTTACAACGAATAGTAATATATTTAATTTAAAAATTTATGATATGGAAAAATTAACTTTAGAGTACGTAGAGGAAAACAAGTTTACACCGATAGACTGCATAAAATATTTTAACCCTAAATGGACTGATGAACATTGTGATTTCTATTTATGGGAAGAAACTTGTTTCCCTTTTTCAACTAAAACGCTTATTGAACAGCTAAATAGTAAATTATTAAACTAAAAACTAAATTATGAAATACGAAGATTTTTTATTTTCTCAATTGTTTATGAATCATATTGAGAATACAGAAACAGAATATAAAGAGTTGGCTTATGATATAATATACACCGAAGTGTTAAAGCATAGAGAACTTTTTTTAAAATCTAACTACAATACTAATATGCAAGGTGAATATGATTGTATTGTTAGTTACTTAATTAATGAAGTTTAATGGAGGTAAAAAAAATAAATTATGAAAATAGAAATAAGTAAAATATTGGGGCAAATATATTTATTACCCTTCATAAAAATAACACACGATAAATACCTTTACGGTGGTTATGAGTTTATAATAGGGTGGTTAAAATGGGAGCTAATTATAATAATCTAAAACACCCGAATTATGGGGAATTAAAATAAGATACTATGGAAGCATATAATGTAAAATACGGTACAAAAGTAATAGTAACCGATGAAAATGTAAAAACACCACCTGCGGCAATGCCAATAAAAAAAGGTGATGAAATCACAATACATAGACTGGACGGTATGTACTGTAATGGAACAGATAAAGATGGTAATAGAATTTATATTGCTGGATGGACTGAGGTTGAACCTTGTACTTTAAACTAAATAAATTATGACAGAACAAGACTTAAAAGATTTAGGATTCGAGAAGGTAAATGTATCTGAAGAACAAAGCGGTGATAATGCTTTCTATTATTATGTATATGACATCGGTTATTTATCATTAATATCAGACACTAGTGATAATATTAAAAAAAATAAATGGGCGATTCAGTTTTTAGATTATGATGATATAAACATAAATAAACGTGAAGATTTAGCTTCACTAATTAAGATACTTGAATCAAATAAACGCCAGTAATTTAAAAAATAGGCGAATCTACTTGACACATTCACCAAAAGTTATAACCTTTGGTGATTATATTCACCAAAAGCACACTTAAAAATGAACTACGATAATTGGAAATTACAGACACCTAATGACGATGAAGAGGTTAGCAGTTGCTGCGGAGCTGAAGGTGATGGCTATGAATGCACATCTTGCGGTAAGGAGGTTGGTTATGTCTCAGAATCTGAGTATGAGATAGAGAAGATGTATGATTGGCACGAAAACCTAAGAGATTGAAAGCTATACTAATAAGTTTTTGGGTGATAATATTCTTTCAAGAACCCGTTAAGTTAGAGCGAGTCTTTGAAGACTCAGTAGTCTGTGTAGACAAAATAGACTCTTGGGGTAACTTTATCCAAGCAGTAATCAACGTTGAGTCTATGGGTAACGACTCTGCTTTTTGTAAAAAAGAGAACGCAGCAGGAGCACTACAGATTAGACCAATAATGGTAAGGGAGGTAAACAGACAACTGCGTAAGTCAAAAATCGACTTGAGATATACAAAGGAAGATAGATGGAGCAGAGATAGGTCTATAGAGATGTTCGAGGTAATGGCAGAAACCATAGAATGCTCGGACACGTTATCGTTCACCGGGCTATGTGAGGTTGTGGCAAGAAGATGGAACGGTGGGCATAGAGGCGATAGGAAGAGAGCAACGGTCGGGTATTGGAATAAAGTTAAAAAAGAATTAAATAAAATAGGTTATTAATTATAGAATGTACAAATTTTGTGTTATTTTTGTATAAATCAATAAATCAGATGATAGAGAAAGGTACAGATGTAAGATACTTAGGAAAGACCTACGAGGTTAAGGATGTAAGGAAACTACACCTAATGACACTCGTGGGATTAGAGTTAAAAAAAGACAAGCTAACCCATATTTGGATTGGCGAGGTTGTTAAAGTTTAAATTATAAATAAAGATGGCAAGACTAATTAAATCAAGTGGAGAAATAATCCAAAACGTAGACATCTCTAACCTAGAGAGTATGCAAGCTTTGGTAGGTGGGTATGTAGAGTTCGTATACCTAAAGAAAGGAAAGATACTAATATGTAACGAGGAGGGCTTGTTGCGAGACTTTAAGCACAACATAAAGGCTAGTGAGATATACGGTCACCCGTTGGTAGGAGATATTGTTGAGTGTTCATCGTCTGAGGTTAATTAGTATGAGAAGCATAATGAACGAACACCTTGTTATACTAAAGCTTGACCCGTCATCTACGATGGACTCAATTCAGAGGATGCAGCAGGCTATTGACTCAGATAGCTATGGCGCAGATGAGTATAGACGCACAAGGGTAGAGATGACTGCTGATGAGTTTATATACCAACATAACAAAGCCTTGGAGTTTGACTGCGTTAGCGTGTACAGGTACTTAGGTATGAACTACATCCAAGTTTTGGAGAACAAAACTTTTTGGTGGTCATCCGAGGATGGCAAGGTACACAAGCATAGCACCAAGCTTATCGAGTTAGAAAATAAAATGTGCAAATATCTTTTTTAAAAATAAATTGTACAAAATTTGTACAGGTAATGTAAATAGACTACTTTTGTAGTTAATCAAATCAAATCAAAATGTCAAAAACATCAAGACTCTTTTTAGAGGAGCAAGAAAGAAGAGGTGACTTTAATAGCTACCTTGACGATGCCTACCAAAAGGCTGTATCGAAAGAAAAAATATCAATAAAGTTTGAGCTAGAGAAGCTGTTTGAATCTTGGGGCGAGATTTACGGTAAAAAGAATTTAACCAAAAATAAGAGCGATGACATTAAAAATATTTAATAGATATGTAAATAAGGTGTGCTATCTATTTAACATAGATAAGGATACTCTATTCACTAAGAATAAGCGAAGGGATATCGTGGATGCTAGACACCTTCTATACTACCTATGCTCAAAAAGACCAATAAAGACCGTGTATATACAAGAGTATATGTCATCGAATGGTTACTATACAGCACACTCAACCATAAACCACGGTATAAGTATGGTTAGTGGTAAGGTCACCAACAAGAATAAGGACTACATCTCAAATATTAAGTTAATAACCGAAGATGCATAGCCTACAAGATGTATTTAAGCAAGCTAAGGATGAAGATTATGCCGTGACACTAAATGGTGCGGGCTACAAGTATATCTTGCTTCACGGAATACAGATTGTTAAGGACGATAAGACTGACGAGGTTCAGATAATAAACACACATAAGGGGGGTGAGTACTACACTGCGCTTAGTGATAATGAATGCTCTGACTTTATTAGCGGTGGATGGCGTTACGGGGTGTACATACTAGTTATGTCAAACTACCTACACAAGCTAGATATAATTGAGAATAGAATTAAAATTGAAATTCAAGAAAAATCAGGGTCTAAGCAGGTGTTAAGTTTAAAGTCAGAGCGAAGTCGAATTTTAGATAAGTACTCAAAAATAAATTTTAAATTAAATCAAATCAAATCAAAATCAAATGGCAACATTAAAAAACAAGGAAACAACCTTTGAAAAATTATCGAAGATAAACGTGAATAAGCTCACGGAAAAGAAAAATAACCTAACGTATTTAACTTGGTCGTTTGCTTGGAGTGAGACTAAAAGAGCTTGTCCCGACGCAACCTACGAGATTGGTGAAACACAATACGACGATGACCTAGGCATTATGTGTCACACGTCAGTAACTATTGATGGGGAGACTCTAGGTATGTGGCTACCGGTTATGGATGGCGCAAACAAAGCTATGAAGAAGTTTGCGTATAAGTTCACAACTAGATATGGAGAGAAGCAAGTTGCTGCCGCAACAATGGTTGACATTAACAAGACAATAATGAGGTGTCTAGTTAAGAATCTAGCTATGTTTGGGATGGGGATATATATCTATGGCGGTGAAGATATGCCAAGTGTACATACAGATGAGGTAGAGGTAAAGCCTACTAGTCAAATAAAGGAGACGCTAAATGTAAAGCACCCAAAGTGGGGAGCAATGGCTAGTTTCTGCCTAGAGAACAAGACCTTAGGCTACAAGAAGCTAACTGACAAGATAAGTGCTAAGTACACGTTAGATTCAGATGTTCTAAATGAAATCAAGAAAATAGTTAAGTAGTATGTACGAGCCAACTAAAGAGGTCTTAGACAGACTACGAGACGACGAGCAGTACTACGGTGCGTTTGGAAAACAATACCTATCCAACTCGGATATAGGTACGTTACTAAAGAACCCTAAGGATTTCAGAAAGCCACAAGAAGATAATCCAAACTTTCACAAGGGCAGATACTTTCATCATCTAATCCTAGAGCCGGAGAAGGCTATGGACACTGAGTTTATTGACGTTGGGTCCAGAAACACAAAGCTTTACAAGGATAAGGTCGCAGAAAGTTCACAGGACATAATAATGTTAGAGAAGGAGGGTCAAGAGATTAGAGACTGTGTGTCATCTATGATGGAAAACTTTTCTTTCTTTGATGGCGTAAGACAGGAAGGTAATGAGTACGAAGTGCCTGCAATTAAAGAGATACAGGGTATGCTTTGGAAGGGTAAGGCTGACATTGTGTGTACGGATAAACTGATTGACCTAAAGACTACAGGTAACATAGCAGACTTTAAGTGGTCAGCTAGGAAGTACAACTACGATAGTCAATGCTATATATACCAAGAGCTATTCGGTAAGCCATTAGTCTTTTACGTTGTTGACAAGACGAGTAAGATGCTAGGCATATACCATCCATCTGAAGATTTTGTGGAGCGAGGTAAAAATAAGGTTACCGAGGCAATAGAGGTTTACAAGAAGTTCTTTGACAAAGAGTCTACGCTCAATATAGACGAATACTTTGTAAATGAGATGCTATAATTTTTTTAATAATATACGGGTGATGTGGTTCAAAGTTCCAATGTGCTGCGAATCTCGTGAAGATAAGGATGTACTTATCTCAAAAATAACTAACAAGTTGGAGCAAACAATAATAATTAAGTAGTATTATGGATAATCAAAAACCAAAGGTCTTTGCTGATGGATTCAGTTTTAAAAAAGGCGAAAACGCACCCGAGTGGGTGATTGGAAGACAATCAATTAAAGTAGACGAAGCTATTGCTTTCCTACAAGCCAACAATAAAAAAGGTTGGGTTAACATTGACATTAAGCTATCGCAGAAGGGTACTTACTACTGCGAGTTAGATACTTGGGAGGCAAAACCAAAGAGCGAAGCTCCTGTGGCTAAACCAATAAAGTCAGACCCATCAGATGAAGTAGGCGAAATTAATTTGCCATTCTAAGTAGGCGTTTAATCAAGTAAAATTAAAAGGTGTCGAATTCGACACCTTTTTTTTCCTCTACTCTATGTTGAAATTACAAAAACCTTAGCTCTACTACTCTCTTTTTTTATTTATATATATATTTTTTTTATTTATATATATGTATTAAAAAATTAACATTAATAACAGGGAGACTGATAATCAATTAGTTATAAAAATTAAATACAAATAAAATCTACATAAAAATGACGAAAGTAACATTATTTAAAAACATTAAAGAGACAGAGACCCCATTCTATAAGGGTATAGACGTTGTTATTAATAGGATTAAGGATGGAGCATCTAAACATTTAGTTAAAAGAATACGAACAGAGAAGAATAAGTCTGAACGTAACGAGCTAAAGAAGCTGCTCCCTGCTATTTGTTTTAGTGGTCTGTTCAACAAGAGGTTGGATACTGCAATAACAGAACACTCTGGGCTTATATGTTTAGACTTTGATGGATATGAAAAAAGAAAGATACTGCTAGAGCATAAAGATAAGTTAACAAAAGACCCATATGTCTACTCTGTGTTTATATCCCCATCTGGAAATGGTCTAAAGGTTATTGTACGGATACCACCAATCGCAGATAATCACGTTAGCTACTTCAACTCACTTAAGAGGTACTTTGATTCCCCAAACTTCGATAAGAGCTGTAAGAACATCTCTAGGGTGTGTTACGAGTCGTATGACCCACTAATCCATATCAACGAAAACTCTTTGTTATGGGATACCATATCAGAGCCTGAGTACACGGAGGTGGTTAAGCATAGAGACGCACCAACTATTCCTATAACCGACGATAAAAAGGTAGTTGACATACTAGTTAAGTGGTGGACTAAGAAGTACCCGATGGTAGAGGGTCAAAGAAACCAAAATGTTTTTGTTTTAGCTATGGCATTCAACGACTACGGAATAAACAAGTCGTTGGCAGGTTTCATACTTAATCAATACATAACAAAAGATTTTAATCAAAGTGAAATTTCAAGGACAATTGATTCGGCATACTCACACTCAGCTAACTTTGGCACAAAGTACTACGAGGATGAAGATAAGCTTACGGTAATAAAAAGTAAGATTAGAAAGGGAGTATCAAAAAAAGAAATACGTCTTCAACTAAATGAATCGGGTATTGATAGCGATGTAGTAGACTCGGTCATATCTAGAATTGAGGACGAAAACTCGAAGATGACATTTTGGGAGAAGAACGAGAAGGGTACTATCAAAATAGTTCACTTCAGCTTTAAAGAATTCTTAGAGGATAATGGGTTCTACAAATACTGCCCAGAGGGAGGAAAGCACTATGTGTTTGTAAAGGTTACCAACAACCTAATCGACCATACCTCCGAGAAAGAGATTAAGGATTTTATATTAAACTACCTAATAAAGTTAGACGATTTAACTGTATACAACTACTTCGCAGACCAAGTTAGATTTTTTAGAGAAGAGTTCCTGTGCCTGCTATCCACAATAGATATATACTTCATAGAGGATACAAAGGACTCAGCATACCTATACTATCAGAACTGTGCGGTCAAGATAACGAATGATAAGATTGAGCCTATAGACTACATTGACCTAGGTGGATACGTTTGGAAAGACCATATCATCACAAGAAAATTTAAGATGTGCGACGATATAATATGCGACTATAAGACATTTATATCAAACATATGCGCTAATAATATTGAACGTATTAAGACTATGGAGTCAACAATTGGCTTTATGATGCACGGTCATAAGAGTTTAAGTTACTGCCCTGCAGTTATTCTAAACGATGAGGTTATATCAGACAATCCTGAAGGAGGAACAGGAAAAGGATTGTTTATGAATGCATTAACTCAAATGAAAAAGCTAATAGTTATAGATGGTAAGCAGTTTGCTTTTGAGAAATCATTCCCTTATCAGTTAGTGTCAGCAGACACACAGATACTTTGCTTTGATGACGTTAAGAAACACTTTGACTTCGAGAGGTTATTCTCTGTAGTTACAGAGGGCTTGACCCTTGAGAAGAAGAACAAGGATGCTATAAAAATACCATTTGAAAAGTCACCTAAGATTGCTATTACTACCAACTATGCCATAAAAGGGACAGGTAACTCATTCGCTAGAAGGAAATGGGAGGTAGAGCTGCACCCAGCATATAGTAAAAACTTTACTCCACTAGATGAGTTTGGTAAACACTTCTTTGCTGATTGGAACGAGGAAGAGTGGTGTGTGTTTGATAACTATATGACAGCCTGTCTTCAAGACTACTTAAGCACAGGATTAGTTAAGAGTAAGTTCGTTAACGTTAACATCCGTAATTTATCTTCAGATACATCTCACGAATTTATTGAGTGGTGTGGATTAGTGCAAGGTTATCAGAAGAATGAGAACCTAGTTGTTGGTATGAAGACTTCTATGCAAGACCTATACTACGACTTCACATCAGAGTACCCTGACTACGCACCAAAAGCTAAGCTGACTATAAGTAGAACTAAGTTCTATAAATGGTTGATAGCTTACGCTAAATTTGTTACAGGCACAGCACCCAAAGAGGGAAGAGATGTTAGTGGGAGGTGGTTTATAATCATCAAAAAAACTAACCCTAAGTTAGAGCAAAATAGGTTAGACATATGATTAGGACACCGGGTTACTCAGACGAGATGATGTACGATAAGTGTAAGCTAACGCACGACATAGTCTTTAGCACCACTGATGTAAAGCAGGGGAGGGGTAAGAAATCTATAGTTGTAAAAAAAAGAAAGTACTCCTTCCCATTATGCGTTGAGAAAGAAACAATAGATAATTTAAACTACTACACAGATAGGATGAAAAAAAAATCAAGGGTTACGCTCAGAGACTACCAACAGAAAATTGTGATAGCGGGAGCAGAGGTGTTAATTGTTAACAACTTCCTGTACCTAACGATGGAGGTGAGAACGGGTAAGACCCTAACGAGTATGGGTATATCTAGTTTGCTTAACTGTAAGAAGGTATTGTTTATAACCAAGAAGAAGGCTATAAGTAGCATAGAGAGCGACTACGAGTTGCTTTATCCCGACTTCAAGCTTACCGTTATTAACTACGAATCCCTGCATAAGGTTGAGGACACGTCTTCATACGATATGCTAATACTAGACGAGGCACATAGTATGGGTGCGTTCCCAAAGCCTAGCAACAGGGCTAAGCAGGTTAAAGAGATAGCTAAACATAACCCATACATAATACTACTATCGGGTACACCAACCCCTGAGTCGTATAGTCAGATGTACCATCAGGTTTGGGGGATAAAGAACAACCCGTTTAGTGCGTACCCAAACTTCTATAAGTTCTCAAAGAGGTATGTAAACTTAAAGCAACGTAAGATAAACGGTCTTATGATAAACGACTACCAAGACGGAAAAGTGGAGATACTTTCAGAGATGAATAAGTACACCATATCATACACTCAGAAGGAGGCGGGGTTTAAGGTGGACACTAGGGAGCATATTATTGAGGTTACTATGTCAGACTTAACCTATAAGCTAACGTCTAAGCTAAAGAAAGACTTAGTTATAGAGGGCAGGGAGGATGTAATACTAGCAGATACCCCTGTTAAGCTGATGATGAAGCTTCACCAAATGTTTTCTGGTACTGTCAAGTTTGAGTCGGGTAACTCAACAATCCTAGACTTATCTAAGGCTGAGTACATACACGACAACTTTGGATTATCTAAGATTGGTATATTCTATAAGTTCAAGGAGGAGTTAAACGCATTAAAAAAGGTGTACGGAGATGATATTTGCACAGAATTAAGTATATTTGATAGTACAAACAAATCCATAGCACTACAAATTGTGTCGGGTAGGGAGGGTATATCGTTACGAAAAGCTGAAGCTTTGGTCTACTACAACATTGACTTTAGTGCCACTAGCTATTGGCAGTCAAGGGATAGGATGACGACTAAGGAAAGGTTAGAGTCCGATGTCTACTGGATATTCTCTAAGGGAGGCATAGAAAAAGATATATATAGGACAGTAACAAAGAAAAAAGATTATACATTAAATCATTTTAAAAACAATAAATTATGAGAGAGTTAATTTTAGAATACTACGGAGATAGTAATGATATCTTATTTGCTGATGGGTTCGATGATTGTATCATTGGATTCGAGCCTAACTTATGGAAGGTGGTTTACTCTAGGAATTTATGTATCAAATTGATGACAGACAATTCAAAGTATGATGAAGAAGCTATTGATTACTTAGAGTATAATACGTTTGGTGCATATATGGGTGATAAGACTCCTATATGGGTTGAAGATTTTAATTGGAAATAAATATGAGATTTGAAATAACAAAATATAGCTACGAACTTGTAGATGGTAAGCCAAAGATTATTATATCAATGATTAAGGTGCTAGACAAGGAAGGGAAATATATAAAGTTTGCTAAGTTAAAGGAGGTAGAAAAATATCTATCTTTATACCCTGTAACATTTAAGTAGTGATGGTAATAAATAATAAATTTAACTTAGGAGATACGGTATATCTAGTGACAGATAAAGAGCAATCTGAAAGAATAGTAACGGGTCTACGTGTAGGTAAATACGATATTGTTTATCAGTTAAACTGCGGTGAAACAGAAAGTTGTCATTACGATTTTGAAATAACTATAGAAAAAATGTTATGAAAGATAAAATAGTAGAGCAGGTTGTCTCTAAGTACAACGAGAGGTCAGAGCTAGGTGTTAAGAAGTACAACACTACCCTGGAGGATAACAAATTAAAATTAGTTGAGTGGCTTGTTCACTTACAGGAGGAGCTTATGGATGCTACTCTTTACATCGAGAAGTCATTATCAAAACTAAAAAATGAGACATAAGATTATAAGATCATTAGTGATAGGATATATGATTATGTTTGCTTTATCTATAGTTATAGCAGCATCTTCATTCGCATCATTATTATTATACAAGATAATAAAATTGCTTAATTAAAAATGACTGAGCAGCAGATACAGACTAAGAGGTTGAAGCAGCTAGAGGCTGAGGGTTACTATGTAATCAAGCTTATAAAGACAAACAAGAACGGTATACCCGACCTTATTGCTATACCACCGGATTGCGGTGTGTTATTCTCGGAGGTTAAGACACTGAAGGGTAAGCTGTCAGAGTTACAGAAGTATAGACTAAAAGAAATAGAAAGTTATGGAATCAGAACAGAGGTATACAGGGGGATTTAATAATCTCAGTGATGAGGGTAAGGGGGTTTATATTGATCAGAACTTTATTGACTCAGTCTTAGAGTTAGATCATGATGCTGCGGTAGATATAGCAACGCAGATTTCTGAAAACATAGATTCCCTGCCTATTGCATTTGACTTCCTTCAGGCGGCAATAGGGGTATCAGTTAATTCATTAGGAGATAAGGTCTACTTCATGATAGAGTTCCTGAAGGAGGAAGATGGCGTAACATCACTCATTAATATTGATGAAATACCGCTTGATTTATTTTTAGATTCATATAATGACCCTTCGATGCTAAAATTTATTAAATTTGCACCATGAATTACACTATTGATGATATAGATAGGATCATAGGATTTAAGTCGTGGTCAACACAGGATAAGATTGATGAGTTGCTAAGGATAGATTGCAAGCAGTACACTAACCTAGGTATAGACTCCACAAATACAGAGAAAGAATCAACTAAACGAAACTCACGAAAGATTTACAGGCTAATAAAGTCGGTGGATAAAGAGATGGGTGAAAGTTTATTAATTGATATTTGATGGATGGGTTTACATCAATAGAGTCTGAACGATTAAAGAGAATCAATTTCTTGATGTCTCAGATATACACTCATGCTGCTGCTATATATGAGGAGCTTGTTGACAGAGAGGCTAAGGAGTGTCGCAGAAATATAGCCATACTTATGAATGAGTTAAAAGATTTAGACGATTCCTTAAGGGATGAGTTCTAGGGAGTGCTTATTCTGTATGTCAGTTAAGTCTACTGACGATTTCTACGCTAGACAGTCACGCTGTAAGTCTTGCCAGATAAAAACGGTAAGCGATAGGCGAGATATAATAAAAAAATTTATTAAGGAGTACAAGCAGGACGGTGAGTGCTGTATGTGTTCATACTCAAAAAAAAATAACACCACGTTCACACCCAGGGCACTACACTTTCACCACACGGGTGAAAAGAGGTTCGGGATAGGTGACGCAACGGCTAACGGTTATAGCCTAGATAGCATCAAGAAGGAAATAGATGTGTGCATACTTGTATGCTCTAGGTGCCACGCTGAAATACATGCAGATGATGAGATTTGAAACTCAAGATAATATAGACAGAGAGGACAGGGCAATAAAAAAGTTCTGTGAAATATTCAAGGGATCATATAGGAAGCTAGGTCCTAACGACATTGACTTCAGGGTGTACGACAGGGACGGAAACATAGTAGCTTACGTTGAGGTTAAGGGCAGGCATAGGCTTATGTCTAGTTCATTCCCCTTGCCGGTGGGAGCATCTAAGGTCGTTAAGCTATGCGAAAAAAATTCTACTCCTGTTATTGTCTGGGCATGCGATGATGGTATCATCTACGGTAAGCCTATGGAGATAGAGGGCAGGGCAGTATGGGGTGGCAGGAAGCCTCGTCCGGGTGCAGTTAATGATCAGCGGCTAATGATTTACTATGAAGAACAAAAAAACTTAACGCACATACCCTATGAAGATTAAGAAAGGAACCGATGTTATTTACTCAGGCAAGGTATATAAGGTTAAGGACGTAAGGGTTCTACACTTAATGACGCTCATAGGATTACAGATAGAAGAGGACAGGCTAACACATATTTGGATAGGTGAAGTAGAGATTGCTTAAACAAAAAAAAAGTCAACAGAAATTGACCGAAATCAGAATCCATTGACTTGATGTTTTAGAGAACTTCAAATATATAAAATTATTATGGCTTTGAATACATACTGTTACTCTTTTTATTTGTAGGTGAAGTGAACATACTGTTACTCTTCTTACTCTTCGATTCTTTTTTCTTGTTAGCTATTTTTTTAATATCCCTTATCAGAGTCCCAGTCTCTGATGGTAATGCCCCTAATGTATATATGGTCTGTACAACGGTCATAGCTCCCATAACTTCTTTTGATTTATCATCTAAATCATAACTTGTTTCTTCACCGAAAAACTTTTTTGTAAGCTCTCCTGTTACTGCCATCTTACCTGTTTCAAAAAGGTCAGTACCTAATTCATACCCTATTCCATAAATACCTAATGACTGTGTCCATTCTTGCTTTTCATTATCGTAAACATCTAAATCTTCAGGCAATGCTTTATTTATTGCCGTTAATACTAAGGGGTCAAACATAGGGAATGGAGACAGTAAATCTGTAACTATATTCGTTCTAATTATTTTTTCTCCTGTCTTTCTCCTTTTTTCTTCTTCTTCCTCAGACTCATCATATCCCATTATTTCTGCTGCTATATTAAATATAATATTTCTAATACCGTAAGACACAATATTAAATGTAGCTATCTCTACACTTAATCCTGCTAATGACCTTGCTGCGCTGAGTTTATCTTGAACACTACTTGTTTTACTTGTAATATTTCTAATATCAGAAAACATACGAGCCTTTTGATTTAATATAAAGTTTGCAAAAGGTATTAAAGTTTTCCTAATAACTTGAGCTAACGGTCTTTTATCTGTCATAAAATCACCCTGTAACTCAGAATCTGATACATTCTGCTGTCTATCTACTTGTTGTTGTGCGTAGTTGCCTGCTTCTTTGTTTACCTTATGTGTAGACCAGTCTATATTATTAGTATTTACTCCCTTTTTCTTTAAGGCTTTTTTATAGTAAGTTATCCAGGCCACCTTAGCTATCCATGCATCAGGATTAGAAAGGAATACATTTAAGTACTTCTTATTTGCATCTACTATAAAATTTCCTATTTTTTTAATTTTTGTTTTAGCTTCTTTCTCTAAAGCTCTGTTAATATTATCTAATGATACTTCAGATTTAAGACCCCTATTAGCTATATCATAACCTGAGTTATTAATAAATTCTATCATTTCTTTACTCATCGCCACATCTAGATTTCCAGCAGTAACTAAAGTGTTTAATGCTACAGGAACTACCTGCTTCAAAGGCTGTGTAATACCGCCTAATGTTCTAGATACAGCAAGCCCCGCTATAGCATTAGTCATTTTTAGTATCTCAGCATTCTTGCTGCCTATAAAATCTTTACCCCTTATCCTCTTTACATAACCTTTAAGTCTATCTGTTAAAAGATCTCTGTCTTCCTTTTGAGGGATTAGTTTTTTAAAGCCATCTGATTCTATTGCTCCTTTTAATTGTTGTATTCCTGAAGCTGTGTTTACATCTACTAAAGCAGACTCTAATATAGATATGTTATTTGTATCAAAATCTAAACTTACATATCTATCTTTTAGAGTAGATGGTCTTTCTACTTCTTGAAGAACTCCAGATTTTTTTTGATAAACATTTTTATCAGAATTAGCAAAAGCTGAATCATCCCAATTAAATTCAGTGTCTTCTTTTTTATCAAGCAATCTAAGTGCGTCTGGGATATAGTTAACCTCAGCTACTAAAACTTTATTGTATATGTTTAAGGATACATCTGCAAGCTTAGGGTATAATATCTTCCACTCATTGTTCCACCACTTTACAGCTTCTAAGTTTGTTTTATCTACTTTTTCATCAAGACTCTCTATAGAGTCTACATCTTTTAATACAGCATCATATACCTCTTTATATTCATCTGCTTTTATTTTATCTTTTGAATTGCCTAAAGAAAGGTCTGTTATGGTTTGTTTAATTAATTTTTTTCTTCTAGTAAATTCAATAAGTTTCTCTCCTTTAGTACCTATCAAAGTTCTTCTCATGAAACCTATTAGTCCTCTTTCTACAATGTTAGACACATCGTTAAACGATTTCCCATTAGGTTTAGATTTAGAAAATTTCTCTAAATAATTATTTAGAACATTATTAGCTTGTTTCTTAGATTTATTATTACCGTATATTATATCTGAAACACCTAATGCCTCTGCTACAGCACGCGCCCTAGCTTGACTCTTAAACATAAACTCAAAAACAAGAGGTAGTGTCATTATTTCTTTTGCCTCTAATCTCCCTATAGCATTAGATCCAAAAAGCTTTATAGGTAATGCTTTTATTTTTTCAGCAACTAACTTTAAAACATTATCAGCTCCTTTATAGTTGTTCACAACCTTCTGCATTCCACCTGTAGATTGATTTACAATAAAGTTATTTAAAGCATCTACTGCCATAATTGATTCCTTAACACCTAACTTAGTAATGTCCATGTTAATGAAATCTCTTATAAGGTTTTTATTCTCTATTTCTATATTTTCTAATTCATTAAAAGGATCATTACCTTTTAGCATCTCTTTTATTATTCCCTTATAATTGTCAAAAGCTTTTTGAGCACCTGATCTTATTAGCCTTTCTTTGCTATCACTTACATCTTTCTTAGGGTCTAACATAAGAATCATATCATCATAAGATAAGTCTTCAGCAACTATCCCTGTGGCTTCTTCAAAAATCTCTCTCTTTCTCTCTAAGTTATTTTTTTCTTGAGCCTCTATTTTATCTTTTATGTACTCATTAGTTTTATTAATATTAGGTGATGAAGACCATTCCATACCTTCTTTCCCAAATTTAGATTCTGTAATTCCATCTAAAACACTATTAGCTATATCTATG
>Ga0209816_1001710_pt1 | contig 16232 bp, 10 predicted proteins | sample CoawatmetaG01DNA_FD_187509 | JGI IMG/M metagenome (GOLD analysis project Ga0209816, IMG submission 187509) | Marine microbial communities from the West Antarctic Peninsula - Coastal water metaG017-DNA (SPAdes) (version 2) | ecosystem: Environmental > Aquatic > Marine > Coastal ... | reverse complement strand
GCCATCCAGAATATACAGATCGCCCTGTTGCAGGGCGAATATCTCCCAGCCTAGCTTCTGTGCAGACGCCATCATGGCGAGCGTACTGTCTTTTTTGTAATTGATTTGAGCGAGCGGGTCGAGAACAACACCAAGTTTCATGGGCAACTTCTTTTGTTTGTGTTTAGTCAAAATCTACCCATATTGTAAACCAGTTGGACCGGATATGTGACGGCTATCCCAACCTTCGTGTTCGGTTATGGATTGAGTTGATAAACTGTGTTAAAAAACCCCTCTAAAGTACCGGCAGGGAATACAATTTTGCCCCTTATCGTTAGGTAACTTTTGAGCATACCAGCGCGATTGAAGAGGCTAGGAAAGATATATGGACGACAATTTTGAGGGTGTCAAGGTGATGGTCATCGATGACAGCAAAACCATCCGTCGAACAGCCGAGACCCTGCTGTCGAAGGTTGGTTGTGAGGTCGTTACGGCAACGGATGGATTCGATGCTTTGGCGAAAATCGCCGATACCCAACCGGCAATTATATTTGTCGACATTATGATGCCTCGCTTAGATGGTTATCAAACCTGTGCACTTATTAAAAACAACAACGCCTTTAAAAGTACTCCGGTGATTATGCTTTCAAGCAAAGATGGACTTTTCGACCGAGCAAAGGGAAGGATTGTGGGGTCAGATCAGTATCTGACAAAGCCGTTCAGTAAGGATGAATTACTGAGTGCCATTCGTGATCACGTGAAGGCGGTTGGCTAACCCTCGGAGTAAAACTATGACGAAAGTATTGGTAGTAGATGATTCTCCGACGGAGATCTTCCAGTTCAAAGACATGCTTGAGAGTCTCGGGTTTGAAGTGATCACCGCTGAAAACGGTCGTGATGGCGTTGCATTGGCGGCTAAAGAACAGCCCGATTGCGTTCTGATGGATATCGTGATGCCGGATATGAACGGATTTCAAGCGACAAGGCAAATAAGCAACGGTGCTGAGACGAGTCATATTCCTGTGATTATTGTGAGTAGTAAAGATCAGGAAACTGACAAGGTATGGGGTGAACGACAGGGCGCGCAAGGTTATGTGACCAAGCCGGTCGAGCAAGATGAGTTGATTGAGATTATAAGGCGAGTGATATCGTGATCAATTGTTTTCAAGCACATAGTCTTAATTTCATCGTTAAGTTTTTTGGTTGCCTGAAGGTATGAGTCAATTAACTGCATTTTCAGCACTGGTCGCTCTGGCTGAGCGCAGTCAACAGTTAGCACTTGAGTTACCGGCTAAGGAAAATGCCCAAACGCATTGGCAAGGATTGGGTTTTAGCCTGCTGGGACAGCAGTTTGTCGCGCCGATGAGCGAGGTGGCGGAACTTTTGCGAGTCCCTGCAGCCACCCGCCTGCCGGGTGTTAAGCCCTTTGTTTTAGGCATTGCGAATGTGCGCGGAAAACTGATGGCGCTATTGGATTTAGCTGCATTTTTCGAGTCTGAGAATGTGACGAGCTTGGCGCGATCTCAAAGAAGAGTGTTGGCGGTTGAAGGCGATGAGCAATACATCGGCTTTATTATAGATGAATCACTGGGCATGAGGCACTTTCCCCGCGACGCTTACAGGAATGAAGTGTCGGTAGAAGATATGTTTAAGCCGTTTGTGAGTGGTGGTTATGAAATGGGTGGGGCGGTATGGCCCGTGCTTAGTTTGGCGTCGTTAGCGGCGGATTCCAAGTTTGAGAATCTTTCGCAGAGCACCTAGCGACCTTGTTGCTGAATAAATGAATTGAGTTGATTGCGTCTACACAAGAGACAAAACAGGAAATAGCCATGGTTGAAAAGAGAAATACGAGCGTGATCGGTTCGACGCTGAAGAAGCCCAAAATTGCAGCGCTTACTGCCATCTTGACTGCGTTGGTCTTCGGATTCGCCGCAAATTTCTATTTATCGCAAATGAATGTAAAAGCGACAAATAGTTATATTCAGCTAACGTCAGATCTAAAAGTACTTGCCCAACAAACAGCGAAGAACGCTGCTATTGCTGCCAATGGTTCACAGGCAGTATTTCTGAGCTTGGCAGAAGGAAAAGATCAGTTCAAAAGCAAACTAGGCCAACTCAAAGACGGTCGTCCCGTAGATGCATTACCCGCTTCACCAACCGTGGCGAAGGGCGAATTGGCTAAACTAGATAAATTGTGGGGTGAAACACGTACTCAAATTGATATTGTTTTATCGAACCGTGACGCGCTGGTTCAGCTAAGGGATATAAGCGGCGATTTGGCTATAACGATGTCAGCGATTCAGTTGGAGAATGAAAAAATCGTTGCGGCTATGGTAGGTTTGCAGGCACCGGCAATTCAAATCGCTCGCGCGCAGGGTCAGTCCTTGCTCATTGAAAGAATGTCGCGGACTGTCGACAGGGTGATTGAAATGGGTTCGACACAGAGCCTGGAGGATAACTTTTCCAGAGATGCAGGAAACTTTAGCCGCGTGTTGCAGGGGCTTTCTGAGGGCAACCGCGATTTACAATTAACGCCAATCAAGAATGGCGCCGTTGTTGTGAGCCTTAACAAGGTCGCTGAGCTTTTCCGAACGGTTTCAACCCGCATGAATGAAATAACCACGCGATCGCAGGACGTTGATCGAGTTAAACAAGCATCGCAGGTTATATCTTTGGCCTCTGATGACCTCGTGTCGCAAGCAAATAGACTAACGTCAATTTATCAATCTGCGGCTGGTGCAGGTTTAGCCTCGCCTTTAATCGGCGTTGGCTTTGGTGCGTTAGGCATTGTCATATTAATCATGCTAAGCCTTATTATTGCTAGTGAGGCATCGCGTAATGTCAGCGAAACTGCGCGTCAAAACGAACAGAATCAGGCCGCCATCTTACAACTATTGGATGAGCTTGCTGACCTGGCAGATGGTGATCTCAGGGTGCAAGCAACAGTGACCGAAAGTTTCACGGGTGCGATTGCAGACTCGATCAATTTTTCTATCGACCAACTCAGGTCGTTAGTATCTCAGATAAATAAGGCCTCGGGGATGGTCTCCACTGCTACGGAGCAAACGCAGTCGTCTTTGGGTGTTCTCTCTGAGGCGTCTCAGAGGCAGGCAAAGGAGATTACGGACGTGTCCGAAGCGGTAAATGAGATGGCTGTATCCATTGACATGGTTTCTTACAATGCAGCTGAGTCGAGTTCTGTCGCAGAGAGATCAGTTAATATCGCTAACAAGGGTGCGTCTGTTGTACAAAATACCATTGGTGGCATGGAGAATATTCGCGGACAAATACAGGAAACTGCTAAGCGAATTAAGCGTCTGGGTGAGAGCTCTCAGGAAATTGGCGATATCGTATCGTTGATTAATGACATTGCCGATCAAACAAATATTCTGTCTCTGAATGCTGCGATTCAAGCTTCGATGGCTGGCGATGCAGGTAAGGGGTTTGCGGTCGTTGCGGACGAAGTACAGCGATTAGCAGAACGTTCCGGTGCTGCAGCGAAACAGATATCCGCACTCGTCAAAACGATTCAAAGCGACACTCATGAAGCTGTCACTTCTATGGAGCAAACAACCTCCGAAGTTGTGCAGGGAACAAAATTAGCGCAAGACGCCGGTGTCGCCTTGGGCGAAATTGATTCGGTGTCGAAATCACTCGCTGAAATTATTGAGAATATTTCTGATGCTGCTAGGCAACAGGCGGCTTCAGCAGGAAAGATATCAAACACAATGAAAAGTATTGAGGATATTACGGCCCAGACTAACGAAGGCACGAGGTCAACAGTTGTCGCGGTTGGTAACCTGGCAGATATCACCAATGAATTAAGATCGTCGGTAACCGGGTTTAAATTGCCAGAGTAACCTCTGGGTAATATAGATGAAATGGACTAATTAGATGAGCGCAAATCAAGATTTTGTAGCGCTAGACTGGATCAAAGCTGATATCTCTGAAACGTTGGAGCAAGCTCAGCACGCGCTCGAGTCATATGCCGAATTGAGTCAGGACTCTAGCAGCATCCGAACCTGCTTGACGTCTTTGCATCAGGTGCATGGCACGTTGAAGATGGTTCAAATCGAAGGCCCCACCGACATGGCACTTGAGATGGAGGCGGTTGCTCAGGCATTGATGAACGAAACGGTGCCTGACCAAGGTGCAGCACAGGAAGTTTTAATGCAGTCTATTCTGCAGATGCCGGGGTATCTTGATCGTATCCAGAGAGATCAACAGGATATTCCGGATTTTGTAGCAAAGGTAGTTGATAACCTTCGGGTTTCTCGCGGAGCAGAGAGGCTCAACCGTAGCGCCTCTGGTAGCAATTCGAGTTCAGCTGCAGTAGCGTTTAATCTCGACCTACTTTCCGCGCCTACACCGGCAGAAACAATCGGATTTTATAAAAATCAAAACGGACCGGAAACCGCCAGAAAACTGCGATTGAGATACCAGCAGTCATTAATGGCTTTGCTTAAGAAAGCGAACCCGAGAGAGAACCTTACTTTAATGGGTAAGGTTTTTGCAAAACTGGACAAAATTAGTCGCGGTTCACCGGCGGGATATCTGGCCCAACTTGGATTAGCCCTAGTTGAAGGCATAGCCACCGGTGGCGTTAAGTTAGATAAAAAATCTGCCCGCTTACTCAAACAAATCGACGGTCCTTTCAAAATACTTGCTGAGGGTGACGAAGCTGCAATTGCCTCGCCTGTGAGTGATGACTTTGCTAATGACCTGTTGCATGCGCTAAGTCGTGCATCGAAAAAAACGGCGCGTATAACTACGGTACTGAAGCTGTTTAACGTGAAGCAAGAGTCAAGTGTATCGTCTGTAGCCGATTTTGGTCCTGATGATGAAACGTTAGCTGCTGTCTCACGAATTTTGATCGAAGAGTTTGCCGCCATCACCGATAAGCTCGATATTTATGTGAGCTCGAGTGCGAGAAACCAACAAGATTTGTTCGATCTTCTGCCGGACCTGGAGCAAGTGGCCAGAACACTATCAGTAGTCGGACTGGTGGAGCATCTTAGTCGAGTTGATCATCAGCTAGCTGTGATCAGATTGCTGAAAGACGAAAGCGCCGAGCCGACAGAAGAGCAGTTGCTTGAGATGGCGGGATCATTGTTGGAGATTCAGTCTAATTTGAACCGAGTCGTTGGTGATACTAACGATGAAGGTGAGTCTGATAGCTTTGGTGACTTAGACGAAGCCCAAGCAGCCGTTGTGAGAGAAACGCGCAGTGGTTTAGCGGAATGTAAAGATAACGTCATTGAGTTTGTTAATCATAATTTTTCTTTGGATAAACTTGAGGGTCTGCCAAGCCTGTTAAAAAGTCTTGCGGGCGGACTGCTAATTGTTAATCAACAGCGTGCAGGGGCCGTGCTCGAGGCCTGCTCACTATATGTTGAACAAAATCTGATCCGAGATCGGCAACAGCCAGCTCTGTCAGAGATGGATGATTTGGCGGATGCGATTACCAGCATTGACTACTATTTAGAGCGATTCCTTGAGAGTGCCAAAGACCCTTACCTCCAAATGATAAGCGTGGCAGAGGAAGCGATTGCGAAATTGGGTTATAACGTCGCTGACTTGGCGAACCTAAAACTTCAGCAAGCGTCCGCGCGAGAGCAAGAGCCAGAAGGTGTGTCAGAACTCAATATTGATAGCGGCGAGCATAGCGAAAGTGCCACCGTGAACATCGACACTGCGCCTGTTGGATTAGTTGAAGATGTCCCAGAAACGGACGGCAGCGTTGCAAAATCTATAGAGGTCGTGTCGTCTTCAGAATCGATTGTCGAAAGCCCTGCCAAGACGATTCTAGCGTCTACTGAAGAAGTCGTTGATAATTTGATCGATGATGAGATTGTTGAAATCTTTGTCGAAGAAGTAGACGAGGTGTTAGAAACAATTTCGGAATATCTGCCAACATGGCAAGCTGATTTGACAGATGAAGATGCTTTGACCGAGATACGCAGGGCATTTCACACGCTCAAAGGTAGTGGTCGCATGGTCGGTGCGACTGTGGTGGGTGAGCTGGCTTGGTCAATCGAAAGCCTATTGAATCGCATTATTGAAAGCTCGGTTACGGCGACAGTTGAAATTCAACGTCTTGTTGTCGAAGTCGTTACACGGATACCTGAGGGTATAGACGCATTTAAAAATCAACACCAAGAAACGTTCCTTGTCAGTCATCTTATTGAACAGGCAGATGCCATCGGTATAGCGACTATCCCGACAGAAATGAATTTAGAGGCGTCAGCCGAGCCGGAACTCTCAGAGGAACAGGCGCCTTCTGATTTAGCGTCGACAACGGATCACCACGCATTGGTTGACGATGATGTCACAACAGATTTCAAGCTTGACGAGCTCGAGATGCAACTACCTGACGAAGAAACGCCAGATGACGCTGCAATTGAGATAAGCGACAGAGTTGAATCCAGTCTCGGCTCAGAAGAGATGGGTGCGTCGGCTATTATCGAACGAGACTCTCTGCAACTAGACTCGCTAGATCTGGAGTCGATAGAACCAGAGCGCTTAGAACAAGAACGCTTAGAACAAGAACTTCTAGAGCAGGCATTTGAAGATGGGGATCTTCAACAACCAGACGTTCAAGCATCAGAACTTCGAGCATCAGAGCTCCTAGAATCAGAGCGCCTAGAAGAAATAACGCTTGCTGATGTCGAGTCGGATGACGCATCTGAATTTACCTCCACTGGACAATCCGATGCTGTACAAGCGCCATCCGATCCCATTGAGCCCGAAGTTGCAGGACAAACCGATGAGGTCATAGATCATGATTCGGAGCTAGACGAAATTTTCCTCGGCGAAGCAATTGAAAATATGGCTACGGTTAGAGCATGTCTCGATAACTCTCAAGTCATTTCTAGCGGCCTTATTGCAGCTTTCCATACCTTGAAGGGTAGTGGCGCAATGGCCGACGTCGCTGCAATTGCTAATATTGCAGGACCACTGGAGTCGTTGAGTAATAAGTATTTCAATAGTGGTAAACAGGCAGATGAAGAATACGTTGCATTAGTCGCGCGAGCGTCAGAGTTGATTGATCTTGTTATTACAAACCTCTCTGTATACAGATTTGAGATTGAGGGAAGCGAGGCATTTCAAAGTCAGTGCGAGGCGCTCAGCGCCAAAGTGGATGTCGAAGACTCTCTGCCCCCGTTTGAGTTCGACGGTATTATCCTACTCGGCAGATTCTCCGATATTATTTCTGAGTGGGACGTCAAAAAAATAGAACAGCTCGTTGAAGAGCTGCGCAATGTTGAGGACCAGGCGCGTTCGACTGAACGGGAACCGTTGATCACACTGACTACAAGTATGTTGCGATGTTATTCGGAAATTACCGCGAGACCGAATGCGGATGTCGAGAATTTGCTGATTAATGCTCATGAAAGTCTTCTGGTCATGTTTGACAATATTGCGGCAAGCCAAGAGCTCGACTCACCGACGGAAATTATTCGCCAACTTGATACGTTAGATTTTGCTGCGATTGATGAAACGATTGATGAAACGATAGACGAAACAAATCACCAAGCATTACTGCCTAAGGATGAAATAGACGACGAAGTACTGGGCATTTTCTTGGAAGAAGCTGAAGAGCTTAATGAAGCAATAGATGAGAGTATTCTCGAATGGAGCAACAACACAGACTCTCGCGCGTACTTAGATAATCTGCTGCGTCATTTGCACACGATGAAAGGCGGCGCACGTTTAGCGGGTTTGAATTCTCTTGGTGAATATACGCACAACTTCGAAACATTCTTAATAGACATTCAACAAAATCCGATCGAGTTGAATGGTGAGTTCTTTGGTCTTGTAAATGCTCAGCAGGACGAGATCAATCGAAGAATCGGTATTTATAATCGAATAGCGGATGGCAATGTAAGTGATGGCGATTTAGCCTCGCTCAGATTGCGCGACGCGCCGGAGTTGATGATCGATTCAACTCAGGTGGCGAGCTCGGATGAGCAATTACCTGCGGCTGAACTATCGGTTACTGAATTATCGGTTACCGAGAAATCTGTTACTGAGTCAGCGGTTATCGAGCCATCTGTTAGTGAGCTACCGAAAGATCAAATTGACGAAGAGATCCTCTCAATATTCATTGAGGAAGCCGAAGAGCTAAATGAAGCAATTGACCAGTGTGTTCTAGACTGGGCAAGTAATCCACACACATCAGAATACTACGACAATTTGTTGCGCCACTTGCATACCATGAAAGGAGGTGCGCGTCTGGCCGGACTAAATAGCCTGGGCGAATACACGCATAATTTCGAAACATTCCTCATTAACGTTCAGCAGAACCCAGTGCCATTGGATGAGGCTTTCTTTGCAACGGTGAATCAGCGTCAAGACGAGATTGCTCGGCGTGTTGGTGTATATCGAAAACTAGTTCAAGGGGACGCGCAACCTGAAGAGCTTGCGGCGATGACACGCGATTTAGATTCTACTCCAACGATGATTGCGTCCGCTGCGTTGCGTGCAACTCAGACTTCAGAGGAAGACTCGCAAGAACAGGCAAGCGAAGGACTCGCTTCACAAGTCAGTTCAGATTCTGCTCTGGCTGCGGAGGTTGATTCAGAAAAAACGGCAACGAATCAAAATCAGGAGATGGTGCGTGTATCCTCTGAGTTGCTCGAAGAACTTATTGATCTATCCGGCGAATCCAATATTACCCGTGGCCGAGTGGAACAACAGATTCGTGATTTTGGTGAATCGCTGCAGGAAATGGAAGACACGATTAATCGAATCCGTGCGGACGTTCGCCGACTAGAGATTGAAGCTGAGTCGAGAGAAACAGTGTTCCATAATACAGAGCACACGGGTAAGTCGAATTTTGACGATTTGGAAATGGATCGTTACACGATGTTGCAGGAAATATCCCGAACGCTTAATGAAGGTTCCTCGGATATGCTCGACTTAAAAGACACTCTGAGAAACAAGAGCCGGGATGTGGAATCTTTACTGCATCAACAGGCAAGAATTGGCACTGAGATTCAAGAGGGCTTAACACGCACGCGCATGGTGCCGATTGCCCGATTGATCCCGCGTTTGAGAAGAATTGTTAGGCAGATCAGTGCCGAGGTAGGAAAATCAGTTAAGTTCGATGCGTTCAACGTGGAAGGCGAATTAGATCGGAACGTGCTGGAGAAAATTGTTGCGCCACTGGAGCATATGCTAAGAAATGCTGTAGACCACGGCATCGAGTCCAGTGACAAACGCTTAGCGGCTAATAAGCCGGAGACGGGGAAAATTAGTCTAAGACTTTCCCGTGAAAGCGGATATCTTGTTTTGAATGTGAGTGATGACGGCGGCGGAATCAATGTCGATGCTGTTAAAAGAAAAGCGATCGAACGCGGTGTTATCAGTGCTGATGACGAGATTTCAGACCATGAGATCATGCAATTTATTATGCATGCCGGCTTCAGTACAGCAGAAAAGGTAACCCAGATATCAGGACGTGGCGTTGGTATGGATGTGGTTGCCAGCGAAATCAAACAGTTGGGCGGTTCAGTGTCCATTGATTCAACCCTGGGGCTTGGCACTGAGTTTGCGATTCGCATACCGTTTACGGTTTCAATCAACCGCGCGCTGTTGGTTGTTGTGCGAGAAGAGACCTATGCAATCCCACTCAATTCAATTGAAGGGATGGTTCGGGTTAGTCCTTATGAGCTCGAGGCCTACTATCAGCCGGAAGCGCCACTTTATGAGTATGCAGGCCAACCTTATCGCTTGGCTTATTTGGGCAAGATGCTTGAAAAGTCGGATGACCCTGACTTAACCGGCCAAGTATCACCTTTACCCGTCATTTTGGCGAGCAATGCAGAGAGTGCTGTTGCACTACAAGTCGACCGAGTGATTGGTAGCCGTGAAGTTGTCGTAAAGAGTCTTGGGCCTCAATTTAGTCAAGTGGGAGGTATTGCCGGCGCGACCATTATGGGCGATGGCAATATTGTAGTAATACTGGATCTGATGGCCTTGGTACACAAAGCTGACCTTCGTGAAGAAGGCGTGCAGAAAGTTGACGAGCTAAATGAAATTGCACGGCCACGAACAAGAAAGATCATGATCGTTGATGACTCCGTTACGGTCCGAAAAGTGACAACACGCTTGATGGAACGACAGGGTTGGGAAGTGACGACAGCTAAAGATGGTGTAGATGCCGTTAATCAATTACAGAATATTTATCCTGATGTTGTCCTGCTCGATATAGAGATGCCCAAAATGGATGGGTTTGAAGTATTGCGTACAGTCCGGCGCGACCCGCGCTTAGCGAATTTACCCATTATTATGATCACCTCTCGCACCGGCGAGAAGCATAAGCAACAAGCGCTTGAGCTTGGTGTTAATAGATTTCTGGGGAAACCTTTCCAGGAAGCCAACCTTATCAGCACCATCGACGAGGTTATCGCAGAGTCCGAAAAGGAGTAATGGATGTCGGAAGCTGATGTGATTTTGGAGCTACCCACGTTTTTGGTGCGTTTACAGAAAAGTAAAATTCTCATCCCGAATGCCACTGTTGCGGAAATTATTCCCTATGAACCATTGCAGAGGGTTCAGGATACGCCCGACTGGTTCCTAGGTTTTCTGGATTGGCGAGGTGTGCAGGTGCCCGTCGCGTCCTTCGAAATGTTGACGATTGAGAAAGCCAGCTTCTCTCTTGTGAGTGTGTCCTCTGCCAGTTTAGTCGTTTTACGTGCAATTGGTGGAAGTGGAGATTTTGACTATATCGCGATTGTCGCGCAGTCATTGCCGACGCTTATGCCCTTATCAGAAGATCAATTGTTTGAAACCGGTGAGCCACCAGAAAGAACAGAATTACTTCGAGCAAGGTATTTTGATGAGGTTATTTCTGTGCCTGATTTTGATTATATCGAAGCGGAGATACAGCGAGTTGCATTTAGCTAGGCTGATAACATTGAGCCGTTTGTTCTAAAGATCACCCCATTTTTGTTGGCAGAGGGACACAATTACGATTGACGCTGTGTCCGCTCTAAGTATTCGGTGACCCATACTTATCTCAGTGACATTTGAATTCGCGATCAAGGTGAGCTCCTGAGCTGAAAAACCACCTTCGGGACCAATTGTAATGGCGAGTGACTCCGGCGTCGTCGTAATCGAGTTAAATGTCGAGGTACTCACGGGGTTTGCAATTATATGAAGCGACTTCTGCGCGCCAATCCATTGCTCGAAGGAGCAAATTTTATGAACCGTTGGCGGCATATTTAGACCAGACTGTTCGCAAGCGCTATGACAGATATTCTGCCAGTGTTGAGTCTTCAGTCTCAATGACTTGTGAGAAACGGTTGTAAAATCGCAGATGATAGGCTGGATAGAGGTGACACCAAGCTCTGTTGCTTTCTGAATCGCATTGTCCATCGCATCACGCTTTGTAATCCCCAGGCCAAGCGTAATGTTTAATTTGGAGCTACGATCGGTCGCTATGTAAGTGGTCGGTGTGATGTTTACTTGCGATTTTTTTATAGAGGTAATCGTTGCCGTGAACTCACCACCTTCTCCATTGAAAAGCACAACCTCATCACCGGTGTTTGAGCGTAATACGTTGCCGATGTAATGTGCTTTAGGTCCACTAAGCGCGATCGGCTCGCCAATGCTGATGCGTTGTTCAACAAAGAGTCGCGAAACACGCATAGACTATTCTCTATTGCTCGGGCAACCCGAGGTTGCGCCAAAGGTTAAGCGTCGGAATCGATTGATTCAGCGTATAGAAATGCAGACCGGGCGCACCGCCAGTGAGAAGTTGATCGCATAGTCGAGTGACAACTTCTTCTCCGAATGCCTTTAGCGAAGCCGTGTCATCCTGATAGTGTTCGAGGTTCTTCCTAATCCAACGCGGTATATCCGCACCGCAGTTATCAGAAAACCGCACCAAATTTTGGAAGTTGGTTAGGGGCATTATCCCCGGCACAATGGGAATGTCGACGCCTATTTTGCTGACCGAATCAATAAATCTAAAGTAAGCTTCAGCGTTGTAAAAATACTGAGTAATTGCGCTGTCGGCGCCCGCTTCAACCTTCGCTTTGAAGAAAGCTAGATCCGTTTCGACTGACTTAGAATCAGGATGGACCTCGGGGTAAGCCGCAACTTCTATGTGAAAATGTTCGCCCGTTTTTTCCCGTACAAACTTCACCAAGTCACTTGCGTAACTCAGCGTTACCGACGCGCCAATGCCTGAAGGTATATCACCTCGCAGTGCGACGAGACGCTGCACGCCGGCATCTTTGTATTCCTGCAGTAGCGATTCGATTTTCGCAGGCTCATCGCCACCGAAAGACAGATGTGGTGCGACCAATGAGCCCTTGGCATTGATATCCAGGACGGCCTGTTTGGTGCCGTCCTTGGTTGATCCGCCAGCACCATAGGTGACAGAATAAAATGCAGGGTTCAGGGCTTCGAGCTTGTCATGTACCCGACCCAATTTGGCAATTGCCTCATGTGACTTGGGCGCTGAAAACTCAAAACTGAACTGTCGTGGGAATTTTCCTTGTGGATTAGATTCCATAGCGTTCAATGTCAATCTCCGAGATCGAATTACAAGGCTTTGGCGAGATCAGCGGCTTTGTCAGTATTCTCCCAAGTGAAATTGGGCTCTTCTCGGCCGAAGTGGCCGTAGGCGGCAGTGGCCTGAAAAATAGGCCGTTTCAGATCTAGCATTGCAATCAGACCTTTGGGGCGCAAATCAAAGTTCTCGCGAACTAACTGCTCAATTTCATCGTCGCTAAGTTTGCCGGTACCAAAGGTATCAATACTAATTGATGTGGGTTCGGCGACCCCGATTGCGTAAGAAATTTGGATTTCACAACGATCTGCGAGACCGGCAGCAACAATGTTCTTTGCGACATAGCGTCCAGCGTAAGCGGCGCTTCTATCGACTTTTGATGGATCTTTACCTGAAAACGCACCACCACCGTGTCTTGCCATACCACCATAGGTATCGACAATAATTTTTCGACCGGTCAAACCGCAATCGCCAACAGGTCCGCCTATTACGAAGTTGCCCGTTGGGTTGATGTGGTACTTGGTATCAGCGTGTAACCAGTTGTCTGGTAGCACCGGTTTAATAATCTCTTCCATTACTGCTTCTCGCAGGTCGGCGAGAGAAACCGATGGATCGTGTTGTGTTGATAATACGACGGCATCAATGCCGCAAGGATTGCCTTTATCATCATATGAAAAGCTGACCTGACTTTTTGCATCTGGGCGCAAGAAGCTCAGTAGTCCAGACTTTCTAACGTCGGCCTGTCGCTTAACGAGTCGATGTGAGAAGTCGATGGGTGCGGGCATAAGTACGTCTGTTTCGTTGGTCGCATAGCCAAACATGAGCCCCTGATCGCCAGCTCCCTGCTCGTGATCGGCGGCTTCATCTACGCCCATGGCGATGTCAGGTGATTGTTTCCCCAGCGCGTTAAGAATTGCACAAGTTGCACCATCAAAACCTACATCGGAGCTGTTGTAGCCGATATCAAGGACCACTTGTCGACAAATTTCTTCAAAATCGATCTGAGCATTCGTCGTGATTTCACCGGCCAAAATAACCATGCCTGTTTTTACCAGGGTTTCGCAGGCTACGCGGGCGTCTTTGTCTTCCGCGAGGATTGCATCCAATACTGCATCGGAAATTTGGTCAGCCATCTTGTCCGGATGACCTTCGGAGACAGATTCAGAGGTAAAAGTACGATTTGCCATAAGTATGATTCGATTATTCAAAGGCAGGCATTCTACAGTGGTGTACGACGGATTCCTAATCTTCGACAGGTTCGGGAATTGATAACGGCTCACGTTTACCTATAGTGTTTCTCATTTAGGCCGTCTGCCTGATCTCGTGAGATTGAGCCCTAAAAAGCAAAACGGCGGGATAAATCATCAGCATTGACCCGATTGAGTGAGATAAAGGGCAATTCTTGTGCAAAAGTCTTTGATGTTGGTCAATAGTGTTTGATGTAGAGAAGAGCCTAAGCGAAAATAGCCGCTTTTCGAAACATGCCAATGGCAGGTAATCAATGAGTTCAAATCGAGAACGGGCAAACGCAATTCGCGCATTAGCGATGGATGCAGTACAAAAAGCTAATTCTGGTCACCCAGGCGCGCCGATGGGGATGGCAGACATTGCTGAAGTTCTCTGGACACAGACATTACGACATAACCCTTTGAACCCCGACTGGTCTAATCGAGATCGATTTGTCTTGTCCAACGGGCACGGCTCAATGTTAGTTTATGCACTTTTGCATCTGACCGGCTACGATCTGCCAATGTCTGAGTTGAGTAATTTCCGCCAGATGGGCTCGAAAACGCCGGGGCACCCAGAGTATGGCTATACACCTGGCGTCGAAACAACAACCGGACCACTGGGTCAGGGCTTTGCTAACGCGGTTGGATTCGCGCTGGCTGAAAAACTTCTAGCTGCGCGGTTTAATCGAACGCACGACAAGCATGCGCTTAATATCGTTGATCACTCTACATATGCGTTTGCCGGTGACGGCTGTTTGATGGAAGGGGTTTCGCATGAAGTCGCTTCCCTGGCTGGAACACTCAAGCTCGGCAAACTGATTTGTTTCTATGATGACAATGGTATTTCAATCGATGGCGATGTGCAGGGCTGGTTTTCAGAAGACACCGCAGCAAGGTTTCGCGCCTACGATTGGCAGGTGATTGAGGCCGTTGATGGTCATGATGCAGCCTCCATCGCAGCAGCGATTGCCGTAGCAAAAGACAATACCGAACAGCCAACGTTAATATGCTGTAAAACGGAAATCGGTTTTGGCTCTCCCAATAAGGCCGGTAAGGCCTCCAGTCATGGCTCTCCGCTGGGTGCTGATGAAGTCACGGCAACCAGAGATCAACTTGGATGGGTCCATGCACCCTTTGAGATACCCAGTGATATTTACGAAGGTTGGGACGCAAAGCAACAGGGCGCTCAGGCCGAAGCGGCTTGGAATCAGCAGTTCATGGAGTACAAATCAGCTTTCCCTGAGCTCGCCAATGAATATGAACGTTGCATGAGCGGCGAGCTCCCGAAAAACTGGCAGACAATGATGGATCAGCTTTTGGTGACAACCAATGAGGCTGCTGCAACCTTGGCGACTCGGCAAGCCAGTGCCAACACGATTGCGAAAATAGCGGAAGTGTTACCGGAAATTGTTGGCGGCTCGGCGGATCTGTCCGGTTCGAATAATACCAATTGGCCGGAAATGACCGTCGTCGACGCGACCAAAAATGGTGGCAACTATGTGCATTATGGCGTGCGAGAATTTGGTATGACGGCGATTGCCAACGGGCTGGCATTGCACGGCGGCATTATTCCATTCACGGGAACCTTTCTTATCTTTATGGAGTACGCCAGAAATGCAGTCAGAATGTCTGCACTGATGGGTATTCGGAACATACACGTCTACACCCATGACTCAATTGGCCAAGGTGAAGATGGGCCTACTCATCAACCGGTCGAGCAGCTAGCAAACTTAAGGGGTACGCCCAATATGTCAGTGTGGCGACCGGGGGATGCTGTTGAGACAGTTGTCGCTTGGCGAAACGCGATTGAGAGGACAAAGGGACCGACGGCGTTGGTTTTTTCTAGGCAAGGCCTACCACATGTTGAACGCACCGAAGAACAGTTGGTCAACATAGGGCGTGGCGCCTATGTAATTAAGGATGTACCCAAGGAAAAGGTAATTTTAATAGCGACTGGCTCGGAACTCAGTCTGGCCCTCGCGGCGGCGAAAGAACTTGATGCGCAAGGCATTCCAACGAGGGTTGTGTCTATGCCAAGTGCGGATAAGTTTGAATTACAAGATACGGCCTATCGTCAGTCGGTATTGCCGGCGGCACAGCGGTGCCGAGTTGCCATAGAAGCTGCTCATCCGGATTACTGGCGTAAGTGGGTTGGTTTAGATGGTGAAGTTGTTGGGCTAGCGAGCTTTGGTGAATCGGGTCCGGGCGGGCAAGTGATGGAGCATTTTGGCTTTAGTGTGGGTAACGTCGTTGCGGTCGTTAAAGGTATTCTATGAAGGTCATTGATCTGAGAGATCTTCAGTTAAAAGGTAAACGCGTACTCATTAGAGAAGACCTAAATGTACCGATAAAAAATGGACAGGTCATGTCCGATGCTCGCATACAAGCTGCTATACCTACAATTCAGTATGCGCTTGATGCTGGCGCGAAGGTGATGGTCATGTCACATTTGGGGCGGCCGCAGGAAGCGGTGTCGATCGCTGATCAACCAGAGATGAGCA
>Ga0209816_1001709_pt1 | contig 16233 bp, 12 predicted proteins | sample CoawatmetaG01DNA_FD_187509 | JGI IMG/M metagenome (GOLD analysis project Ga0209816, IMG submission 187509) | Marine microbial communities from the West Antarctic Peninsula - Coastal water metaG017-DNA (SPAdes) (version 2) | ecosystem: Environmental > Aquatic > Marine > Coastal ... | reverse complement strand
TATCTGCATTTTCTACTCTTCTTACTCCACCCATAACTGGGCACTTATTTTCGGTGTTCATTAGTCTCTCCGTTCCTTTTATTAAATCTACTAATCGTGGGTAGGATGTTATCAACCTTCAAGAAATACTAGAAAAGCTCAGCGACCAGGTCAAGTACTTTAGAACAATTCTAAGTTATTAGATCTGAGAATTCTAAAAATCCTCAGGCCTCGCATAGGCAACCTAGCAGAGATCTAGTTTCCAAATTCATTTATAATAAAATGGTGCGCACTTTTAGGGGTTTTCTTTATGATAAAAACACTACCTAAAAAAGTAATTAATCACATCCTATGGAAGATTTTAACTAACTACACCTTCAACAAAATTCTACAAATATTTCAGTTTTTGCATTCTCAACCTTTTTTACCTACCTACTAACGCTAAAGGGACAAATACTAGTTGAATTAATGGTCTCCGCATAGGCACTCCGACCAAACGAATAATTACAAACTTTGTTAAATCCAGACACGTAATGACCTGTAAGAAAGCAAGGCTGTGTAAAGTTAATATTTGGTTGCTGATAAATATTCTGTGTTTGGAAAGCACTGCTACAAATCCTCAATGATTTCTGCTTCAGCCTCAATTTCTACCCGGTAATCACCAATCAGTTGAGCAACAACAATCAGTGTATTGACTGGCTTGACCGCGCCAAATACCCGACCGTGCGCCACCGACACCGCAACAGCATCGGTAACGTCTGTAATATAGATACGGGTGCGCACAACTTCATCCATACTTGCCCCTAAAGTAGAAAGGCTTGCCGAGATTTTATCCAGAATGAAGGTTGTCTGGGCCCCGGCATCCTGTGACGCTACCGCCCGATCAAATCCTGCAGTTGCGGTAGTCCCCGATACTAGGATGCGGTTGCCAACACGCTGGGCCCGGCAATATCCAGCAATATCTTCCCATTTGCTACCGCTCAGGACGCGCTTTGCCTCTCGCCGACAGTCAATCACTGTAGCCTCAAACCCATTGTGAAAACCTGTCAGATGGTGGCTCAGGTCACCAGACGCGGTCAGAAAAGGTGGCTTGCGGTATTCATCTCCACAATCGCCAGGGATATCATTGTTGAAATTCTCTTTCAGGAGCTCGTGATCTTCTGCGTCCAGTGCAAAGTTAAAAAGCCTGGCATTATCTTCAATATGGGTACGTTCGCCTAACCGGGCACCAATGATCACTCCTGCAACACTGGATTGTTCTAACACCCAGCGGGTCGCCACATTCGACGTAGAAACCCCGTATTTTTTGCCTATCTTCGCTGTAACCGCCAACAGGGCCTGGAACTGCTCCCAACTACCCGCGATGTCGATGAACCGCTTGTATTTCATTTTACTCCAGTCGGGAATGTCGACAGGTTCTGGCATGCCCAGCCAGTGATCCGACAAAAAGCCACCGCACAATGTACCATAGCCAAATAGCTGCGTATCAGTATTTTCACACAGGATGGACAATGGCCCGGCCGCACGCCTGTCCAATAGTGAAAACGGTACTTGATTGGTCAAGAGAGGGATCCCATCAGACAGGGCAAGTTGCAAATGAGCTGCGTCAAAATTTGTGACACCAATTTCAGTGATCAATCCTTCTTGACGCAGAGTCGCAAGTTCGTGCAAGGCGTCAAGCCATGCCGGATGGTCGAACATCCACCAATGGAATTGCAGGAGGTCTACCCGATCCACCCCAAGGCGATCCAACCGCTCTTGCACCCCAGCACGGACGACTTTGGCACTCATCTCACCCGGTTCGGGACACCACTTGGTGCAAAGGATTGGTCGGTCAACCTGACCATGGTAGCGTTTCAGAAAATGACCTGAAATAATTTCTGCGCTACCGTAGTGATCAGCCATATCAAAGGTAGTAAATCCTTGACGCATATAGGTTTCCAAATCATCCGCACCCTTTTCGGGGTCTATTATCTTGCCGCCCTTCTCAATATCAGCAACCTGCCACAGCCCGGTAAGAACCCTGCTAATCTGCAGGGTTTCACCAAGTGATATCTTCTCTGGCAGTGAGGGGCTCATTTGGTTTTCTTCTCTGAGCAAATGATCAGTTTAACCAAATTTTGCACCGCAACATAGTTGAAGCTACTTTCGATAAGCGCGCCTTCAACCATCAGGCGGCGCAGCTCCAGGTGTCCCAACGTCTTCACTATCCCCAAACAGCGCTTAGCCTGACCACCTAGGTTGAGCACCATAGCTAGGCAGGATTCACCCCAGGCAAACACAGCACTCAGTGCGGAATAAATCTCTTCCCTAAGTGTGAGTTGATCAATTTTAGCAATACCAAATGTGTTCATTTTTATCCTATCATCTCTACTTGGACCAACCTGAGATACTATCCCTTGACTCAGTCAACAAAAAATACTTGACTAAACCAGAATGACATACATATGATCAAATATCACAGATAACATCAAGGTAAATCCTTATATCGATGGGGCAGTGAATGGCGGATAGGACCAGCGAAGGACGTTTTTGGTTATATGATCTGCGAGTCCACACGGTGATTGGTGATCGGGTCCCAGTGTGCCACCACATAGAAGGTGACAGTTTTCAGGTTTTGGGTGAGAGTCTCGTTTTTAATGAGGGCCAGAGAATTTCGATGTATGCTCTAGCTGCGCTTATTCCATTACTGCCTGCCAAACAACGCGACACCAATGCATATGACTGGATGTCCACAGACACTGAAATCGCCTGTCCTGACCCCCATTGCGGCGGACGATTTCGGATTGAACGTACCGCAAAGCGGTGGTTCTCTAATACCGAAACCACCGGCCTTCCTGAGGCGCGTTCAGCCCCCTATTGGCAGAAACCTGGTGCCATTGAATGAACATTTCGAAAACAGTTCAATTAAATGAGAACCATACAATATCCAGGGTTATCAAAGGGTGCTGGCAATTGGCCGGAGATCATGGTTCGGTGGACCGGATCAATGCGGTTGCCGACATGGAGGCATTTCTGGACGCAGGCATAACCACATTTGATTGTGCTGACATATACATAGGTGTTGAGGAAATGGTTGGCGACTTTATCGGCGACCTGCGCCGTCGTCGCGGCCATTCGGTTGCAAATCAGGTCTGTGTACACACCAAACTTGTGCCTGATCTTACTCGTCTGCCCGATTTACGACCAGACGAAGTCGAAGCGATTGTTGACCGTTCTTTGCAACGATTACAGGTAGACCGCCTGGATTTGGTTCAATTCTATTGGTGGGATTTACAGTTGGGCAACGCTGTTGACTCGTTGAATGTCCTCAAGGATCTGAAAATAAAGGGTAAAATAAAAAATCTTGGGGCAACCAATTGGGATGCGAATGCTATGGATCCTTTTGTACGTGACGGATTTGATATTGTTTCTGCACAGGTCCAGTATTCTGTATTGGATCAGAGACCTGCCGGACACCTGACTGAATGGGCAGCTCAAAACAGTGTTCAGTTTCTATGTTATGGTACCCTCGCGGGCGGGTTTTTGACAGAAAATTGGCTTGGAAAATCTGACCCAGGCTTTATCTTTCAAAACCGATCACTAACCAAATACCGGCTTATCATCGACGAATTTGGTCCTTGGGATAGGTTTCAGGCGCTACTTGGCGCGCTTAAGAATATTGGTGACCGGCACGGGGCTTCACTTGCTGCAGTCGCCTCCCGGTTTGTGTTGGATCAGCCACAGGTCGCAGCCGCAATTGTCGGAGCGCGTTACGCCCGACACCTGCCCATGACTCTGGAAATATTTAATATCGAATTTGATGATCAGGATCACGCCGAACTAAACCAAATTTTGCAACAATCGAGTGGACCAACTGGAGAGGTTTTTGGATTGGAACGTGATAGAAATGGCCGCCATGGTCGCATCATGAAATATAATCTGAACGAAAAACCAAACGATCAAACATTTGGTAGTACAAGCGGCGATGGCTGAAGCTCGACCCCCAATTCTTGAGACTCGCAACCTAACAAAGGACTTTGGGTCATTTCGCGCGGTTGATGGTGTTTCAGTGGTAATCAAACCTGGGTCAATCACTGGACTGATTGGCCCTAACGGTGCGGGGAAATCGACATTTTTTAATGTGCTGACCGGAATTCTTGCCCCAACAAAGGGACAGGTATTCCTGAACGGTAAGGATATTACTGGACTGTCCCCAGACGCACTTTTTACCAAAAAACTTGCTCGCACATTTCAGATACCGCGTCCGTTCAAACGGATGTCAGTGTTGGAAAACGTTATGCTGGCCCCTACCGCGCAAATTGGAGAGCGCATTTCTGGCCCCTTTATGAACACCCGAAAAATGCGCGCACAGGAAGAAGAAATTCGCACTCGTGCGCTAGAATTGCTCGAATTTGTAACGTTGGGAGACCTGGCTGATCAGGCAGCTGGCCGTATATCGGGTGGCCAGACCAAGTTGCTGGAACTGGCACGGGTATTAATGGGTGATCCGGCAGTAATTTTGCTAGATGAGCCAGCGGCGGGGGTCAATCCATCCCTGACCCGCATCCTGATTGAGCGGATAGAAGAGCTTAACCAGCAGGGCAAGACCTTTGTGATCATTGAACACGATATGGATTTTATTATGCGCCATTGTGATCCAATCATTGCGCTCGCCGTTGGTGTCGTTGTTTTTCAGGGCACAGCGCAACAAGCCCAAAACAGCCCAACCCTATTGGATGCTTATCTGGGGGAACAAGCCGATGGCTGAGACTCTACTGCGCGTCACAAATATTGTTGCCGGATACGTTAAGGACCTGCCAATACTAAAACAGGTAAGTATTGAGGTCAAAGAAGCATCTCTAACGTTGATCATCGGCCCAAATGGTGCTGGAAAATCAACTTTTATCAAGGCTATTGCTGGTGTCGTTCCAGTTACTTCAGGAAAAATAACACTTACAGGTCACGATATTACCGGCATTCGTCCAGACCAGATGTCACAACACTCCATTGCCTACGTACCGCAGTCTGACAACATTTTCCGCACTTTGAGCGTCCGTCAGAATCTTGAACTAGTGCTGCGTAAGGATCGCGCAGCTCCCGACAGAATTGACACCCTATTTATGCGATTTCCAATACTGAAAACCAAGCAAGCCGAAAAGGCTGGGACATTGTCGGGAGGGCAACGCCAGATGCTGGCGGTGAGCATGGCGCTGGCAGTCAAACCAATGCTTATCCTGATGGATGAGCCCTCAGCTGGTCTGTCTCCCAAGGCCGCACAAGAGGTTCTTCAACTGGCTCGCGACCTCACGACTGAAGGGGTAACAATTCTATTGGTTGAACAGAACGTCAATCAAGCGATGCGCCTTTCGGATCATTGTTACATTCTCGCTGAGGGACGCAATCAGCATGACGCGGATGCGGCGGTGCTGCTGAACGACCCCATCGTAGGCGAAATTTACCTTGGTGGTAAAAGGGTACCTGCCGAATGATTCAAAGCCTCACAGATGGTATTCTTGTAGGAGCGATTGTATCGCTGGGGGCGATTGGGCTAACCATGGTAATGCATATGCTACGCTTTGCCAATTTCAGCCATGCAGAATTGTTGTCAATTGGTGCCTATAGCGCACTGGTGTTTGATGCACTATTTTCAGGAATCCTGCCATCACTGGCCAACAATATCGGCCCATTGTCTATGACCTGGGCACTGATTCTTTCAATGCTCTGCGCCATGGCTGTGACTGGGTTGTCGGCGGTATTAATTAACGAATTTGTCTTCAAACGCATCCGGGAAAAAGGATCTGAGCTATCAATGGTATTTGCATCCTTCGGCGTAGCAATGATTATCCGTAATGTTTTGGGGTTGATATTTGGGCTTAAATCACAGCTTTACAGTAATGACATTGTATTCGCTGTGTTGGTCAGCTCCGAACCTCAGTTATTGATTAAACCCGACCAGGTTTTTGTCTTACTGGCTGCTCTGTTGATTATGCTGGTACTTCATTTTGTTTTGTCCCGCACCACCTTTGGCTATACCCTGAGGGCGGTTGCTGAAAACCCATCGTTGGCCGAAGTAACCGGTATCCGACTGTCGCGAGTAATCGCCATCGTCTGGATCATTAGCGGGTTACTGGCCGCTGCAGCTGGTGTTTTTTATGGCCTCAACAACCACATCAACCCAGTGATCGGACGTGATCTGGTGCTGCCGATCTTTGCCGCCACCATCGTTGGAGGTATTGGTAGCGTCTTTGGCGCAGTTCTGGGTGGTTTTATCGTGGGCATAGCGGCAAATATGGCGCTGTTGGTGTTGCCGTCCGGTTATAGCCCTGCGGTGCCATTCCTAATAATCTTGGTGTTGCTACTGGTACGACCTCATGGATTGTTTGGGGAAGCGGAAACATGATGGGCTTGGTTTCATATTTGGTGTTTTTCACCACGATTGCGTCGATCCTGGCTATTGCCGTGCTTGGCCTAAACTTGCAATGGGGCAATACCGGACTGTTCAACGGTGGCGTTGTCGCATTTTTTGGCGCTGGCGCCTATGGCACCCTGCTGCTGGGCGGAACCCCACAGGCCGATCATATTGGCGGGTTCGATTTGTTTTACCCTCTAGCCTTGATTGGCGGAGCAGCCGCAGCCGGGGTATTGGCTTGGGTAGTTGGACGGCTTACGCTACATCTACGGCACGACTATTTGGCGATTGCCACCTTCGGTGTTGCAGTAACCTTTGAAAACGTCATGCGCAACGCACAGGGGCTTTCCGGCGGGGCCAAGGGTCTGCGTGGGTTCACCAGACCACTTGAGGCTTGGGTAAATGACGGTTTTAGTTATAATGTGCTGTTTTTGACCGTGGTCGTGGCACTACTGATCTGCACGTATTGGTTTCTCGAACGACTGATTTGCTCCCCTTACGGCCGTCAGCTACGGGCCATCCGTGAAGACGAAATTGCCGCCCGTTCACTGGGTAAAAATCCTGGAGCCATTCGACTGACAGCATTTATCACTGGGTCCTGTATCCTTGGCCTTGCCGGAGGACTTTATGCAACATTTTATGCGTTTGTCAGTCCACAGGACGTTTTACCAACCTTAACCTTCCAATTGTGGGCGATGCTGATTGTCGGCGGTGCTGGCAACAATCGCGGCGCCATTTTTGGCACCTTCCTGATTTGGGGGGCCTGGACCGCAAGTGGCTGGAGTCTCGCGCGGTTTGCCCCAGTTGAAGTACAACTATATACTGGCACGATGCAATTCATTTTAATTGGCCTTGTAATCGTTGGTATGTTAATGTGGCGACCACAGGGCTTGCTTCCGGAGCGGCTCGTTGTTTCACAATCCGGCACTAAGAAACTTAATTAAAACCAAAGAAAGGAGACTATCATGATCATAAATAAAATGACCCAACTTGGGGCAATAACAGCGGGTGTGCTGTTGTCTATGTCGACGTTAGTAACTGGAGCATTTGCGCAGAATTGTTCAATAAAAATTGGTGCTGTGCTACCAACATCGGTTGACTGGGGCCGCCCGATTGCCGAAGTTGCGCAATACGCTGTGGACCTTGCTAACGAAGCAGGCGGCGTGTCAGGTTGCGACGTGAATATGATTTTGCGAGACAGTCAGGTTGACCCAAAAGTGGGCGTTGACGCCGCTAAGGCGCTAATTGATTTAGATGGTGTGCAACTGTTGTTGGGGGCTGTTTCCAGTGGTGTATCTATGCCAATCTTGACCTCCGTAGCTGTGCCTTCAGACGTTATGATGATGTCGTGCTGTTCTTCATCCACCGCATTTACCGCACTTGCGCAAGAGGGTAAATCCAAGGGGCTTTTCTACCGCACCTTTGCCACCAGTGGCGTTCAGGCGGCAGTTGGCGCAATGGTGGCGCGTGACAAAGGCTATGGTTCAGTTGCCATTCTTTACAAGAACGACGATTGGGGCCAGGATATTAGTAAACTGATTGCTGCCGATTTTGAATCCCTTGGCATCTCAGTTACTTCATCGGTTGCCCTAAATGACGCACAGCCATCCTACCGGGCCGAAGTGACCCAAGCACTGAAGGGTAAACCCGAAGCGCTGTACCTTGCACTCTACCCAACCGAAGGTGCTGCGGCCGTGCGGGAATGGATTTCACTTGGTGGCACCCAGAACATGATTCTTGCAAACTCTCTGAAATCGGATGAGTTCCGTGACAATGTCGGATTGCAATATCTCGGGGATACTACTGGAACTGATACGGCATCACCACGCTCGGATTCAGCCAGCGCCTTTATTGACCTCTACAAAGCCAGATTCGAATCCGAACCAAACGGTCCAGGTCTGTCCAACAGTTTTGATGCGACAATGGTCGCTTTGTTGGCCATGCATGCAGCAGGAAAAGATGCATCGGGTAGTCAAATTGCCGCGCAAATCGTAAATGTGACAGATCCCAATGGCACGCCTGTTTCCGCAAACGCAACCGGGTTTGCCAAAGCAACAGGTATTTTGTCAAGCGGAGGCACTGTGATGTATCAGGGTGCAACTGGGAATGTTCGCTTTGACAAATTTGGCGATGTATCCGCACCGGCAGTAACATGGGTTTTTACCGATTCAGGTACACAAGAGGCAAGTTATATAACTTTGGAAGAGGTTGATAAGTTCATGGCTTTAGTTAAATAAAGCGTTTCGCGCTTATATCTATTCCTGGAAGAGGCCTGAACACAGACACCACTTGAGTTTTGGGGACGGTCTCAACAGAGGAGTAAAAACCAGATACTGGGGCGACGCTAACATGGGCGCCCCAGAAAGCATAAGATCGAACACCGCAGACTTCCCAATGAAATCACCACACCAGTACTAAAGGCCCGAGGTGCGAGGCGTGGGGCCCTAGGATAGGGGGGTCCGGGGTGAGCATGGCGCGTTTCCTCTGTTTGGATTGGGCTCAGTAACCCCCGAAACAAAATGGTTAACACCTCACCGGGATGCGTAGCTCGGAAAACAGTCAAGCGTGCGGATCCAGCAGCACTAAAGCGCAGATTGAACACCAGCTAAGAGCCTGTAGGGCTTATGTCCGATCAATGATCATCGGGCTTTTAGGCCAAAATGTAACATCAACGGAGAACAGGCTCTCGCTACGATTGGTGCGAGAGTATTCACAGCAGATTAAGCTTTATCGTTGGCGTTTCCCTCGATCAGAGATTCGAAAGAAGTCACGGAATGTTAAAAAGCGGCAATGAACGCGGCAATTATATTTTATTAAAGCTAGGGCCTAAAACGCAAAAAACGCTAACCTATTGAGTTAGCGTTATTTTACTTGGTTGCGGGAGTAGGATTTGAACCTACGACCTTCAGGTTATGAGCCTGACGAGCTACCGGGCTGCTCCATCCCGCGACAGGTATTGTCTAACAAGACTAGCTTTAGAGATCATAAAGAGAGAAAATCATGATGTTCCTTATTAAGCTTGGCGGTGACCTACTCTCCCACGCCTTAAGACGCAGTACCATCGGCGCAACGGCACTTAACTGCCGAGTTCGGGATGGGATCGGGTGTTTTGCTCGTGCTATGACCACCAAACTAAAAAAGAAACATCAAAATCCAAGTCAAACTGCATTATGCAGCTCTTTTTAATACTACTAGAAGTCGAGCTTCTACTAGATCAAATCAAGCCTATCGAACAATTAGTACCGGTCAACTGAACGCATTACTGCGCTTACATCTCCGGCCTATCGACGAGGTGGTCTACCTCGGTTCTCAGGGATACCTTGTTTTGAGGGGGGCTTCCCGCTTAGATGCCTTCAGCGGTTATCCTTTCCGATCTTAGCTACCCAGCACTGCCATTGGCATGACAACTGGTCCACCAGTGGATCGTTCACCCCGGTCCTCTCGTACTAGGGGCAACTCCTCTCAAGTATCCTACACCCACGGCAGATAGGGACCGAACTGTCTCACGACGTTCTAAACCCAGCTCACGTACCTCTTTAAACGGCGAACAGCCGTACCCTTGGGACCTTCTCCAGCCCCAGGATGAGATGAGCCGACATCGAGGTGCCAAACGGTGCCGTCGATATGGACTCTTGGGCACCATCAGCCTGTTATCCCCGGCGTACCTTTTATCCGTTGAGCGATGGCCCTTCCACTCGGGACCACCGGATCACTATGACCGTCTTTCGACTCTGCTCGACTTGTCAGTCTCGCAGTCAGGCTGGCTTCTGCCATTGCACTCAACGAGCGATTTCCGACCGCTCTGAGCCAACCTTTGCGCGCCTCCGTTACTGTTTAGGAGGCGACCGCCCCAGTCAAACTACCCACCATACAGGGTCCCGGATCCGGATAACGGACCGCGGTTAGACATCACGCAGAACAAGGGTGGTATCTCAAGGGAGGCTCCACCGAAACTTGTGTTTCAGCTTCAAAGCCCACCACCTATCCTGCACATGTTATACATGATGCCAGTGTAAAGTTGTAGTAAAGGTGCACGGGGTCTTTCCGTCTAACCGCGGGAAGCCTGCATCTTGACAGGCAATTCAATTTCGCTGAGTCGATGTTGGAGACAGCGGGGAAGTCGTTACGCCATTCGTGCAGGTCGGAACTTACCCGACAAGGAATTTCGCTACCTTAGGACCGTTATAGTTACGGCCGCCGTTTACCTGGGCTTCAATTCGGAGCTTGCACCCCTCCTCTTAACCTTCAGGCACCGGGCAGGCGTCAGACCCTATACGTCGTCTTGCGACTTCGCAGAGCCCTGTGTTTTTAGTAAACAGTCGCCACCCCCTGGTTTGTGCCCCCAGTCTATACTTGCGTAGAAACTGGGCCTCCTTCTCGCGAACTTACGGAGGTATTTTGCCGAGTTCCTTCAACATCGTTCTCTCAAGCGCCTTGGTATTCTCTACCAGTCCACCTGTGTCGGTTTAGGGTACGATCTCATGGAAGGCTATTTCCGGGAACCCCTAAGCAGCCCATTCAATCCGATAAGGATGAACTACAGTCGGGATCCGTCACATCTTCCTGGCCCAGGAATATTAACCTGGTTCCCATCGACTACGCCTTTCGGCCTCGCCTTAGGGGTCGGCTTACCCTGCTCAGATTAACTTTAAGCAGGAACCCTTGGACTTTCGGCGACAGGGTTTCTCACCCTGTTTGTCGCTACTCATGTCATCATTCTCACTAGTGATCTCTCCACCGGATGGCTCACGCCCCGGCTTCACTGAAAACTCCGAGCCTCCGGTGCACTGTAAACAGTACAAAAGAGGCATGAAGTTGTTTCACACTACGCTCCGCTACCATGCCTTACGGCATCCTAAGCTTCGGCTCATGGCTTGAGCCCCGTTACATCTTCGCCGCAGGACAACTTATTTAGACCAGTGAGCTGTTACGCTATCTTTAAAGGATGGCTGCTTCTAAGCCAACCTCCTGGTTGTTTTGGTCGTCCCACCTGCTTTCCCACTTAGCCATGAATTAGGGGCCTTAGCTGTAGGTTAGGGTTGTTTCCCTCTTCACGACGGGCGTTAGCACCCGCCGTGTGTCTGCCATCTATTACTCCCGGGTATTCGGAGTTTGGTTAGGATCAGTAGTCCGGTGAGGACCCATTACCCATCCAGTGCTCTACCCCCCGGGGTATTCGGATGACGCTCTACCTAAATAGATTTCGCGGAGAACCAGCTATCTCCGAGTTTGATTGGCCTTTCACCCCTAGGCACAACTCATCCCGACCTTTTTCAACAGGTGTGGGTTCGGCCCTCCAGTAAGTGTTACCTCACCTTCAGCCTGGTCATGCCTAGATCACTCGGTTTCGGGTCTGATCCATCTAACTCATTCGCCCTATTAAGACTCGCTTTCGCTGCGCCTACACCTAACGGCTTAAGCTTGCTAGATAGACCAAGTCGATGACCCATTATACAAAAGGTACGCTGTCAGGCCTCGAGGGCCCTCCAACTGTTTGTAGGCGTCCGGTTTCAGAAACTGTTTCACTCCCCTTGTCGGGGTGCTTTTCACCTTTCCCTCACGGTACTGGTTCGCTATCGGTCAGTAAGGAGTACTTAGCCTTAGAGGGTGGTCCCCCCATGTTCAGACAGGATTTCACGTGTCCCGCCCTACTTAATACGTTGAATCAAACTTCCTATACGGGACTGTCACCCTCTTTGGTTAGCCTTTCCAGGCTATTCTAGTCGCAATCATCACTCGGCTGGTCCCCGTTCGCTCGCCGCTACTAGGGGAGTATCTGTTGATTTCCTTTCCTCCGGGTACTTAGATGTTTCAGTTCCCCGGGTTTGCTTTTTTAACCCTATATATTCAGGTCAAAAATACTTGGTTTATCTCGCTAATGACTACCTCAAAGAGATAACATTAACGAAATATCAAGTGGGTTGCCCCATTCGGAGATTCGCGGGTCAAAGCCTATTCTCGGCTCACCACGACTTATCGCAGAGTATCACGTCCTTCATCGCCTCTTACTGCCAAGGCATCCACCAAACGCCCTTTTCGCGCTTGATTTGATCCAGAAAAAGCTAGGCTTTATCTAGAACAAAAGAGTAAATTTTCCCAAGCCCTTACGCTGGTTCAAGTGTAAGGACTTATAGTTTTGGTTAGTTTACTTGACTTGGATTAATTCTGTTTATTTTTGCTAATTAAAGCCCGCATAACCACACTCGGTTACGCAATAAACAAAACTGATGTTTTTTCTCTCTATACGATTTCAATTCGTCCAAATGGACGACCAAACACACAAATATGTATTTGGTGATCCATTTAACATGTAAATGGTGGAGCGTATCGGGATCGAACCGATGACCCCCTGCTTGCAAAGCAGGTGCTCTCCCATCTGAGCTAACGCCCCCATTTTTTTGGTGGGTCGAGGAGGACTTGAACCTCCGACCTCACGCTTATCAGGCGTGCGCTCTAACCACCTGAGCTACCGACCCAAACGGGCGGTAGCCCGTGATGACGATGAAGAGATACGAGGACGGCCTGGTACCGTTACTAAGTTTCCGAAGAAACCTAGCTTATGTGCTTAAAGCACTGCTAAGTGATCTACGAGATAAGCGAACTTATCTAACTAAGATCATCCTTAGAAAGGAGGTGATCCAGCCGCAGGTTCCCCTACGGCTACCTTGTTACGACTTCACCCCAGTCGCTAATCCTACCGTGGCCGCTTGCCTCCCCGAAGGGTTAGCGCAGCGTCGTCGGGTAGAACCAACTCCCATGGTGTGACGGGCGGTGTGTACAAGGCCCGGGAACGTATTCACCGCGTCATGCTGTTACGCGATTACTAGCGATTCCGACTTCATGGGGTCGAGTTGCAGACCCCAATCCGAACTGAGACAGTTTTTTGGGATTAACCCATTGTCACTGCCATTGTAGCACGTGTGTAGCCCAACCCGTAAGGGCCATGAGGACTTGACGTCATCCACACCTTCCTCCGGCTTATCACCGGCAGTCTCCCTAGGGTACCCAACTAAATGCTGGTAACTAAGGACGTGGGTTGCGCTCGTTGCCGGACTTAACCGAACATCTCACGACACGAGCTGACGACAGCCATGCAGCACCTGTATCCTGTCCAGCCGAACTGAAGGAAACCATCTCTGGTAACCGCGACAGGTATGTCAAGGGTTGGTAAGGTTCTGCGCGTTGCGTCGAATTAAACCACATGCTCCACCGCTTGTGCGGGCCCCCGTCAATTCCTTTGAGTTTTAATCTTGCGACCGTACTCCCCAGGCGGAATGCTTACTCCGTTAGGTGTGACACTGAATAGCATGCTATCCAACGTCTGGCATTCATCGTTTACGGTGTGGACTACCAGGGTATCTAATCCTGTTTGCTCCCCACACTTTCGTACCTCAGCGTCAGTATCGAGCCAGTGAGCCGCCTTCGCCACTGGTGTTCCTCCAAATATCTACGAATTTCACCTCTACACTTGGAATTCCACTCACCTCTCTCGAACTCAAGACTAGCAGTATTAAAGGCAGTTCCGGGGTTGAGCCCCGGGATTTCACCTCTAACTTACTAATCCGCCTACGTACGCTTTACGCCCAGTAATTCCGAACAACGCTAACCCCCTCCGTATTACCGCGGCTGCTGGCACGGAGTTAGCCGGGGTTTCTTTACCAGGTACTGTCATTATCATCCCTGGCGAAAGAGCTTTACGACCCTAGGGCCTTCTTCACTCACGCGGCATGGCTAGATCAGGCTTTCGCCCATTGTCTAAGATTCCCTACTGCTGCCTCCCGTAGGAGTCTGGGCCGTGTCTCAGTCCCAGTGTTGCTGATCATCCTCTCAAACCAGCTATGGATCGTAGGCTTGGTAGGCCATTACCCCACCAACTACCTAATCCAACGCGGGCTAATCCAAAGGCGATAAATCTTTCCCCCGAAGGGCACATACGGTATTACTCTCCGTTTCCAGAGGCTATTCCGTACCTTTGGGCATATTCCCACGCGTTACTAACCCGTCCGCCGCTCACCCGAAGGTGCGCTCGACTTGCATGTATTAGGCCTGCCGCCAGCGTTCGTTCTGAGCCAGGATCAAACTCTCAAGTTGAAAAGCTGTTTCCAGCTTATCCTTGACGTCGAACCTCTGCACATATCTATCTTGCTGAACTTACTGAATTCAACAAGACTTCTTAATTCTGTCTGTTGTGCTTGAAGTTATCAAAGATAACAAAAAGCCGTTCAAACAGTGAAGCTGACCTTACATTATCGAACCGAAGTTCTAGTAAGTGGATATGTCGAGGTTGATCCATCGATTTGGACCAAACCGCCCACATATCTCTTCATCTAATATAACAATTTCAAATAGCGCAGAGACAAAAAAAACATATGCGCTCTGTAACTTGTTTGCGCGTATGCTTTCGTAAGCCTCTTTGGTCGTAAACTACATTAACACTATGTTAGTGTCTTTGTAGACCCTAGAAGAAAATTTTCTTCGTCCGGTGAGGGGCTGTTTAGATCCGAGTGAGCCTGCCTGCAAGGCTTTTTTTCTACAAATAGTAATTTTTTTTTATAAAACTTAAGAAATCAAAAAAAAACACCATATTTCCCTTATATTCGTGCTTTTATTATAAAAAATAAAAACTCTTTATTATTTATAGCTTAAGAGAAATTTATATCTTTACAGTAATAAATCCAATTAAAGTTATTTTATAAACTTTACAGACTAGTTTTTGAAACTTTATTAGCCTTGTTAATTTGTGATGCCACTCTCTTTCTCCAAATTACGAATCTAACAGCAAATAATCCTAGAATCATTATCAAATAAATTAGAGCCTCGCCCTCCCAAACCTTTTTAACCATCACATAATGAGTGCCGGCAAAGAGCCCTGCCGGATAAACTAAAACATGTAAACGTTGCCAGTTAACTATGCCTAGTTTTTTTATAGATATAAAATTTGAAGTAATAGCTAAAGGTAACAACCCCAGAAGTGACAGAAAACCAAAAGATATAAATGGTCTCTTTATCACATCTTTAATTAACTCTCCCCACAAAAGCTGAATATCAAACAAGATCCACACAACAAAATGGCAAAGTGCATATAAAAAAGCCAACAAACCCAAAGCTCGTCTATATTTTATGAGATTAATACTAAAAAGAGCCCTAATAGGAGATATCATTAAAGTAGCTATAAGAAACTTAATTGCTAAACCCCCGAGCTCATGCTCAAGTTTTTTTACTGGGTCAACTCCTAAGGAGCCCAAAAGGGCAGAAAAAAATAAATATACTAAAGGTAAAACTCCAATTGCATATAATACCCTTGGGGTAACATTTATCTGTATCTTTTTAAACATACCAATCTATATCTAAACCTAGTTTTTTTGTAAAATTTTAATACAACTTTGCTAGATCCATGCCTTGGTACAAATCTGAAACTTCTTTCTCGTAACCGTTAAAAAGAAGTGTTGGCTGCCTTTTCGCAACAAAGCTAGTGCTTATTTTTCGTTCTGTAGCTTGCGACCATCGCGGATGGTCTACATTTGGGTTAACATTGCTATAAAATCCATATTCTCTAGGATTTGCTGTGCTCCAGCTAGTTTGAGGTTGTTCTTTCATTAAGGTAATTCTTACTATAGATTTTATCGATTTGAATCCGTATTTCCAAGGTACAACCAATCTAACTGGCGCTCCATTTTGATTGGGAAGGCGTTTATTGTATAAACCTGTTGCCAAAATTGTTAGGGGGTTTAAGGCCTCGTCAAGTCTTAGACCTTCTCGATATGGCCATTCCAAATAATTTCTTTTCTGACCCCACATTTCATCGGGCCTCAATAAGGTTTCAAAAGAAACATATCTCGCTTCGCTCTTGACTCCAACAACCT
>Ga0209816_1001707_pt1 | contig 16235 bp, 10 predicted proteins | sample CoawatmetaG01DNA_FD_187509 | JGI IMG/M metagenome (GOLD analysis project Ga0209816, IMG submission 187509) | Marine microbial communities from the West Antarctic Peninsula - Coastal water metaG017-DNA (SPAdes) (version 2) | ecosystem: Environmental > Aquatic > Marine > Coastal ... | reverse complement strand
CATCAATACCGCGCTTTAGCCAGAACTCGACTTCGCGTAATATTTGCGCCCTGACAGCGTCGCAGTGATAGTTGAGATCCGGTTGGCTGGTTAAAAAATTGTGTAAGTAATATTGCTCACGAGATGGCTCCCACTGCCAGGCAGAACCTCCAAATATAGATATCCAATTATTAGGCGGCTTGCCATCTGCAGAGGGGTCTGCCCAAACGTACCAGTCTGCTTTGGTATTGGTTCTGTCTTGGCGGCTCTCCTGGAACCATCGGTGTTGGTCAGAGGTATGACTCAGCACCTGGTCAAGAATGATTTTTAATCCTAGCTTATGGGCTTTGGTGATGAGGTCATAAAGATCTTCATTACTACCAAAAATCGGATCAACTTTACGATAATCACTAATATCATATCCAAAGTCTTTCATTGGTGATTCAAAGAGTGGAGAAATCCAAACAGCGTCCACCCCAAGATTACTTATATAGTCTAGCTTCTCGTTAATCCCGAGGATATCACCAACCCCATCTCCATTAGTATCTTTCAAACTACGAGGATAAACTTGGTATATGACTGATCCACGCCACCATTCCGGGCTCTTCGAAGAAGAAAAATTGTCGTCCATTGAATTCGTTTCCAAGTTTTAATTAGTTTTACTAAAATGCGAGGCTAAGAACCGACATAAAACGCTATACGACCCAAGTATGGCAACCCTATGCATACCTATTCATGAGTAAATCCCCTGGTATAAATTTCAACTGACGCAGACGATTTATAGCTGATAACCAGTTATCTAGAGGCCTGTAGGCATCCAAGAGTGGTTCAGATAGGAAATGGACGTGATTGACAGGCCATATGAATACGTATGTAGTAACTTGAGAAAAATAACGAGTCGGGTTTAAGCTAGATGCAGTAAACAGTATAAATAAATAAATAAATTTTTGGGGGATGTATGAAAAACTATAAAGCGTTTCAACGCTCGAGGCTGGCACTAAGTGTTTCTATGGCTCTGGCTGTTTCTGCTGGTGCGATAGCGCCGCAGGCTTTTGCACAAGATGAAGAAATGATTGAAGAGGTCATTGTTACAGGTTTTCGTAAAAGTTTAGCTGACGCTATTGAGGCCAAGCGTAACAGTAGCTCTGTGATTGAATCGATCTCTGCAGAGGATATAGGTAAATTACCAGACTCAAGTATCGCTGAATCTCTTGCTCGCCTGCCGGGTCTTGCTGCTCAGCGTTTAGATGGTCGCGCTAGCCGAATTAGTATCCGTGGTTTTGGCGAAAACGAAAGCGCCACAACCTTCAATGGCCGTGAGCAGGTTTCAATCAGTGATAATCGCGGCGTAGAGTTTGACCTATACCCATCGGAAATTATGAGTGGTGTAGATGTTTATAAAACACCCGATGCTAGCCTTGACGCTGAAGGTATTGCCGGTGTGGTTAATATGCGCTCTATCCGCCCGCTAGAGGCTGATCCTCGCTTGCAGATAAAAAGTGAATTCGAGAAAAATAGCTTGGGTAACCTGAACCCAGATGCAGATGATACTGGCATGAATGGTTCACTTTCATGGGTAGAACATTTTGCTGATGACACTATAGGTGTTGCTTTCGCCTATTCCACGATGGAATCTCCAAACCAAGAGAATCGCTGGAACTCTTGGGGTTTCCCAGGTAAAGACGTAGATGGCACAAATTATGCGATTCTAGGCGGCGCGAAGCCATTTGTACGATCCTCGACGCTAGATCGTGATTCGATGATGTTGGTGGTTGAGGCAGATGCTAGCGACAAATTACATATTACTGCAGATGCGCTTTACGTAGATTTTTCTGATCAGAAGATTCTCCGTGGTATTGAAGTGCCTTTTGCCTGGGGCCAAGGCTCTCAGGATCCGTCATCCTTTGTTCTTGATTCTACCACTGGACTTATTACTTCTGCTGTTACAGAGGGCCAGCGCGTAGTTGTGCGCAATGACTACGAAGAGCGAAATGCTAAGTTGAAGTCGTTTGGCTTCAATGCGGAGCTAGATTACAGCGATACATTATCCTTTGAGCTTGATCTCAGCCGTTCAGAAGTTGATCGTCAGGTTTATAGCCTTGAAAGCTATGCTGGTACTGGCCGTGGTGACTCGGAAGGTGTTGCGGACACTATCGGTTATACCTTGCGTCCCGGCGGTTCCGGAGCCATCTTTGATCCAGGCTTGGACTATAGTGATCAAAGTTTGATTTTGCTTGGCGGGCCGCTGACTTGGGGTTGGCAGAGTTCTCTCAACGAGAGATTTAACGCTACAGGCACTGCCTATGAAAATGCCGCGCAGGATGGTTTTTTAAATAACCCACAGATTGACGATGAGTTAACTTCACTTAAGTTCGCTGCAACTCAAATGGTAGATAGCAACGGAATTAGTGATGTTCAGTATGGAATCTCTTATCGCGAGCGCACAAAAACAAAGGTTTCTGATGGTTACTTTATGACCTTGAACAACTTTCCGGACATGCTGGCAGTTCCAGACCAATACAACCTAGGGTCTGTGTCTCTGGACTTTATCGGCATGGGAGACATGATTGCATATAATGCTATTGGTATGGTGCGTGACGGTTATTACGATCTGACTCAAGAAACATCAAACCACGCAACTAATTCATGGGAAGTTAACGAGGAGGTGCTGTCACTCTTTGCGCAAGCTAATATCGCAACTGAGTTGGCAGGTATGACCCTTACGGGTAATGTGGGTGTTCGCTACGTACAAACAGACCAGTCATCAACTGGTAATGCTGTTGAACCTGTTGGTATCGTGCAGCAAACAGTGAGCCATGATTACTCAAACATACTGCCAAGTCTTAATCTAAAGCTTGCAGTTGATGAAGAACAGTTCGTGCGCTTGGGTATTGCTAAGACGATGTCGCGTCCACGTATGGATGAGATGAATGCGTCATTCAGCATTGGTGCCAGTACAACTCCAGATACTAATGGTAATTACATTTCGGCCTATGGCGGTAACACGTCACTAGAGCCAAAAGAAGCACTTGGCATAGACCTGACTTATGAAAACTATTTCAGCGACGAAGGCTATTTTTCTGTAGCGCTGTTCTGGAAAGATTTAAATGATTGGATCTTTGATGGTAGTAGCGAGATCGATGTCTCTGATTATTTGGCTGCGGCAAATGTCGTAACACCAAATGACAGCACCAGTGCGACCGTATACGGGAAAGTTAATGGTGGCGACGGCAGCCTCAAAGGCTACGAGGTGTCATTGTCTCTACCTCTGAACATGATTAGCGATAGTCTCGATGGATGGGGCGTATTAGTTAGCCACACTGGTGTGTCTTCGGATATTAAGGACCCCAACGGCAACGAATTCCAGTTGCCAGGGCTGTCGGACAGTATTCAAAATGCCACAATCTATTACGAGAAGAATGGTTTGCAGGTCAGGACCAGTGTCCAGTGTCCGTAAGCGAGATGATTTTAAAGGTGAGGTCTATGGTTTAGGCTTTAGCACTAATCAGGTTGATATTCTGGGTGAGACCATTGTCGATGCACAGGTTGCATATGATTTCTCAGAGGCGGGTATTTCTGGTCTAGAGGGGCTTAGCGTTTATCTGCAGGGTTCAAACCTTACTGACGAACCTTTTATCTCTACCCAGGGTTCTGCGCTAAAGACGAGAGATTATCAGGACTACGGCAAGAACTACCGTTTAGGTTTTAGCTATAAGTTCTGAGGTCTAACCTGAAAGGAAGTAGACTAGAAGCCCCTGTCATTTAATTTTACAGGGGCTTTTTTTCGAAGAGGGAATTATGGGTAAAATAAAAATTACAAATGTGGTCATCGTTGGTGGAGGAACTGCAGGTTGGAATGCGGCAGCATTATTATCTAGAACCTTAGGTAAAACGATCAATATAAAGCTAATCGAGTCTGATGCTATTGGTATTGTCGGTGTTGGCGAAGCAACGATTCCCCCGATTATCAATTTTAATAATGCTCTTGGGTTTGATGAGCGCGAATTTATTCGTGAAACCAACGGCACTATTAAGCTTGGCATCCAATTTGAAAATTGGAATAAGATTGGCGATAGCTACATGCATGCCTTTGGCGACATAGGCAAGGATTTCCCATTCTGCAGTTTCCATAATTTCTGGGTAAAAAGTCAGAAGTTAGGTATCAAATCCAGTTTTTGGGATTTTTCATTAAACTATCAGGCGGCTATTAAAAATAAGTTTGCTAAATTAGACAGTATTAAGGGTACTAATTTACCGGGCATTAGCTATGCCTACCATTTCGATGCCAGTCTATATGCCAAATATCTCCGCAAATATAGCGAACATCATAACGTTACACGTATCGAGGGCATAGTTAGTGCAACCAATCTAAACCCTGAAAATGGCTTTATCAGTTCAGTGACCATGGATAATGGTGATACTGTCGCTGGAGATTTTTTTATCGACTGTTCAGGTTTTCGGGGGCTGCTTATTGAGCAGGCTTTGCACACCGGCTATGAGGACTGGAGTCATTGGCTGCCCTGCGATCGTGCAATAGCTATGCCTACAAGATTGACGGGTGAAATAAGTCCCTATACAAAATCTATAGCCCACCAGGCTGGTTGGCAGTGGCGAATACCTCTGCAGAACAGAACTGGCAATGGCATAGTTTTTAGCAGTAAATATATGTCAGATGATCAAGCTAAACAGATACTGCTTTCTAATGTGGACGGTGAGCCCTTATTAGAGCCCCGAGTCATTCCATTTCAAACGGGACGGCGAAAACAGCAGTGGAGTCGCAATTGTATTTCTTTCGGTTTAGCTAGCGGTTTTTTGGAGCCCCTTGAATCAACCAGTATTCATCTTTTGCAGTCAGGGTTGCGGCGTTTGGTGAAGCATTTTCCCCACAATGGCATCGATCAGTCGGAAATTGATGAATACAATCGCCAGTCAAAAGATGAATTTGAACATATTCGCGATTTTATTATCTTGCATTATAGTCTAACAACAAGAGACGACAGTCAATTTTGGATTGATTGCCAGAATATGCAAATCCCAGACTCTTTACAGCATCGGATTGATCTATTTTCATCTTCGGGTAAAGTATTTAAAGGGGATGAGCAGTTATTTGCCGAAATTGCTTGGCAGCAGGTCATGATTGGGCAAGGCGTTATTCCAGAGGATTATCACCCTATTGCCGATTCCATTTCAGATAGCCAATTAGGGGGTATGCTGCAAGACCTCAAGCTGCTAGTAGGTGGGTCAGTGGATACTCTGCCACGTCACAGTGATTTTCTCGATAGTTGCCGTAAAACGTGATTGAACACTGGGGATAAATATTCATAATTTACATACGTATTCATCATACGAAACTTCAAAACCTGTGTATATTTCACACTCAATAATAAATAGGCGAAGCTGGATATGGTCGTTAGAAAAATAATAGCAGTACTCCTTGTTGTATTTTTGGGAGCATGCTCCGATCATGATGATAGGCTAATATTTTCATCACCGGATAAAAAAATTAGTTTTTCGCTAAAAGCTGACGAACTAGGCCACATTAATTATTCAGCGTTTAGCTCTGGCGTCGCCGTTATTGAAGATTCTCGATTGGGATTCAGTTTCGCTAATGTGCCTGACTTTTCTGATGGGATTTCAATTCGCGTTAGAGATGCAAGCTCTTATGACGAAACTTGGGAGCAGTCTTGGGGCGAAAGAAAATTTATCAGAAACAATTATAACGAAGAGCTCTTTGAACTTAGTGATGGCAAGCGAACGCTAGGTTTGCGGGTACGTATTTTCAATGATGGTATTGGATTTCGTTATGAATTTGATGAAAATTTTAGCGTTGGTGAGCTGCTAATAACTGATGAAATAACGCAGTTTAATATAGCTGATAAGAACGCACAGTCCTTCTGGATTGAAGCCTATCAGAAAGATCGATACGAGACTCAATACAATGAAACGGCTGTTGCAGACATTACTGTTGCGCATACACCTGCGACCTTTAAAAATGTTAAAGGTCAGTATCTGACTATTCATGAAGCTGCATTGGTCGATTACTCCAGCATGGTCCTGCGAGGATCTGATGGTGCGGGACTAAATGCAGAGCTAGTCGCCGCCTATGACGGTATAAGAGTGCGAAGAACTGGGCCGTTTACGACTCCCTGGAGAACCCTGCAGATTGCTGATAGTGCGACCGAATTACTGTCGTCCAATTTAATCCTTAATCTCAATGAGCCTAGTAAAATTGGAGATGTCTCTTGGATAAAGCCTGGCATTTATATGGGTATTTGGTGGGGAATGCATTTAGGTGAAAACAGCTGGAGCACTGGCCCGAAATTGGGTGCGACAACTGCTGAGGCAAAGCGATATATCGATTTTATCTCTGAAAATGGATTAGATGGATTTCTGGTTGAAGGTTGGAATTATGGTTGGGATGGCAATTGGATCGACAACGCTAATGCCTTTGACTTTACTCGGTCAAATGAGTTTTTCGATGTTGAAGCTGTTGCTAGTTATGCGAAAGAAAAAAACGTCAACTTGATACTTCACAATGAAACTTCTGGCGGGATTCAAAATTATGAGAGCCAGATGGAGGCGGCCTACGATTTCTACCAGAAACTGGGCGTACATTATTTAAAAACCGGTTATGTCGGATTTTTAAATGGTTATGCACGTGATTTAAGCGAGGGAAAGGAGACTGGATGGCGTGCAGCTTACGAATGGAATCATGGTCAATTTATGGTTAAGCACTACCAAAAATCTATTGTTGAGGCAGCTAAAAGGAAGATTGCTATCAATATGCATGAGCCTATAAAGCCAACCGGCTTGCGGAGAACTTACCCAAACTTTATGACCCGGGAAGGTGTGCGTGGGCAGGAATACAATGCATGGTCGGAGGGAAACCAGCCATCCCATACCGTGATTTTACCTTTTACGCGTATGATGGCTGGACCGCTTGATTTTACGGCTGGCGTATTTGATGTCCTGTTTAAGGGTGAGGATAGTGGAGAGAGAATTAGAACAACGATTGCCAAGCAATTGGCGTTGATGGTGGTACTCTACAGCCCGCTGCAAATGGCGGCAGATCTGCCACGCAACTATGCAGCCAAACCGGAATTTTTCCAATTTATTAAAGATGTGCCTGCCGATTGGGAAGAAAGTCTTCCGCTCGGGGCTGATATTGGTGAGTACGCGGTTTATGCTAGACAGCAACGCGATAGCGAGAGCTGGTTCATTGGCGGCATAACCAATGAGTCGGCACGCAGCTTCGAGTTAAGTTTCGGTTTTCTTGGCGAGGGCGATTACACCGCACAGGTATATAGAGATGGTGATGATGCCGACTGGAAAGCTAAGCCCTACAGCACGGTTATTGAGTCACTGCAGGTTAATCGTGACTCAGATCTCTCGGTATATATGGCTCCCGGCGGTGGCTTTGCCATAAGTGTCATCAAGAACCAAGCTCAACCGGTTTCAGCTCTGTAATAAGCTTAGGAGATAGCGATGAAAACAGTACAAAAAATGATCGCAGCTCTCTTTGTCTTTGTTGCTCAGATCGGCCTAGCAGATATTGACCGTATTGACCCGCCTAACTGGTGGGCAGGTATGGCTGACAATAGCTTACAATTGATGGTCTTCGGCTCAGATGTCAGCGATGTCGAGGTCAGTACAGACTACGCTGGTGCCACTGTGGTTAGAACTACCCTTGGAGATAGTAAAAACTATCTGTTTGTCGACCTCGTTCTAGCTGACAATATTAAACCGGGCGATATGCAACTCCATTTTTCGCACGGTGAAGGTACTGTTGAGAGTATTAGTTATCCGTTGTTTGCCCGGGAGCTGCATTCGGCAGAGCGTCTGGGCTTTTCTTCAAAAGATGTTATATATCTTATAGTGCCCGACCGTTTTGCCAACGGCGATCGCAGCAATGATGAAGTCAGCAGTATGGGGGAGGCAATTGATCGTCGGAACCCTGCGGGCAGACATGGCGGGGATTTACAAGGCGTTATCGACCATCTGGATTATCTCGTCGAGTTGGGAATTACCCAAATTTGGATGACGCCAATCATAGAAAATAATCAGCCACAGTATTCATATCATGGTTATTCAGCAACTGATATGTACCGTGTTGATCCGCGCTTCGGCAGCAATGAGTTGTATGCTGAGCTTTCATCGTTGGCGGCGGAACGCGGAATAGGGCTGATTTATGATTTTATTCCCAACCACATAGGTTCAGAACACTGGTGGATGAAAGATTTACCTTTTGCTGATTGGATTAATAATGATGGTACCTTTGTGGGCACTAATCATCGCCGAGAATCGGTGCAGGATCCACATGCGGTGCAGAAAGATAAAACTTTGTTCATAAAGGGCTGGTTTGTGCCAACTATGCCTGACGTGAATCAAGAAAATAACTTTGCCTCTACTTATTTAATTCAAAACAGTATTTGGTGGATTGAATACGCTAACTTAGCTGGTTTGCGAGTCGATACCTTGCCATATAATAATAAGGATTTCATACGGAATTTCACCGAGCGAGTGCTCAGGGAATATCCAGATTTCAGCATTGTTGGCGAAGAGTGGTCAATGAATCCAGCCATCGTTTCCTACTGGCAAAAAGACAAACTTAATCACGACGGATTTGACTCTGGTGTGCCCAATTTGATGGACTTCCCGCTCCATCAAGCCATGATAGATTCGCTGACCCAAGAAGAGAGCTGGGATTTGGGACTGACCAAGCTTTATCAAACCATGGCTAACGATTTTCTGTACCCGAACCCAGAAAAGCTTTTATTATTAGCGGATAATCATGACATGAGTCGGATCTTTGCGCAGCTTGGTGAGCGCATCGATCGCTTTGAAATGGCCATGGTGTACATGTTCACTACCCGCGGTATTCCACAGCTTTTCTATGGCACTGAAATATTAATGTCCAACCCGGATAGTGCTGATCACGGTATTATTCGCAGTGACCTCCCTGGAGGTTGGCCAAGAGACAAAGTTAATGTCTTTACTGGACAGGGTCTCAGCGAGACACAAAGGGGCGCCAAACAGTTCCTAACTAAGTTGCTCAACTGGCGCAAAAATGCGCCAGCAATTCATCATGGAAAGTTTTTCCACTATGCACCATCAGATGGTGTATATGCCTATTTTAGGGTGTCCGACGAGCAAAAAATTATGGTTATTATGAATAATGCGCAAGAAACCCGTGTTATCAAAACAGAGCACTATGCTGAATTGATCGGCGATGCGATGGTTGCAGTCGAGGTTCTGGGCGGCACACCAGTAAATTTAAGCAAAGGCTTCTCTATTCCGTCTAAGTCGGCCGCCATCTTAGAGTTGCGTTAGTGGCTTGCGTAACTCAGTCGACGAACAACTCAAAGTGAATTGTTTTTAGGGGAACATTTTTTATGGCAACAGTTAGCTCACGGTTAGGTAGGGGCATAGTCACCACACTAGCTGCTCTTATATTGTGCTCACAAGGCCATTCCGACTCACCTAGGTTTGTTAATCCTATCTTGGCGGGAGGTTATCCTGATCCAAGTATTTGCAGGGTTGACAGTGATTATTATTTGGTTAACTCAACCTTTGAATATTTCCCTGGGTTGCCACTGCACCACAGTAAAGATCTAGTCAATTGGGAGCTTGTGGGCTATGGCTTGCACCGGCCAGATCAGGTCATTTCTGATGTTAATTTGGTCGACGTGCAATCCGACGGTGGTATTCATGCACCAACACTGCGTTGCCACAAGGGTGTATTTTATATTATTACTACCAATGTTTACTCGCCACCAAAGAAAAGCGAACCTACCGAGTTTGTTAACTTTATCATTACTGCGGACAATATAGCGGGCCCTTGGTCGCAGCCCCATGTTATTGAAGGAGCCCCTGGAATTGATCCGGACTTATTCTTTGATGACGATGGTAGTGTGTGGTACGTGGGTACTCATACTCCTGAAATCCCAAACTTTAACGGTGAGGGAGAAATTTGGCTACAACAGTTGGATTTGGGCAAATGGGCACTCGTTGGTGAAAGACATTATTTGTGGCGTGGCGCACTGATTGGGGCCATTTGGGCTGAGGGGCCGCATCTGTATAAACGCGATGGCCGTTATTATCTCATGGTGGCTGAAGGTGGCACCAGCTTCGACCATGCCGTGACAATTGCAGTCGGTGATGCGATTACTGGCCCCTATGTTGGTAATCCGAGAAATCCAATTCTTACGTCTCGACACCTTTCCTACGATAATTGGGTGCATAGTACAGGTCATGCGGACCTCTTGGAATTATCAGATGGTCGTTGGTACATGGTTGCATTGGGAGTCCGTGGTGATGAGTCTAGAGGCTCCAATATGGGTCGAGAAACTCACCTTGTGCCTATTGTTTGGGAGCGCGAGCCGTACCCGTGGAAAACCAAGAGCGAATGGCCAGTAGCGGCACCATTCACAGGAAAGGTTGAGCGCTACAACGCATTACCAATGAAAGAATTCCCTCAGCATCGAAAGTTAGTGTTTTCCGACAATTTTGATTCACCAACTTTGGGTCTTCAATGGAATTTCAGACGGTTACCGATACAGGATATTTTCTCGCTTATTGAGCGTCCTGGTTATTTTCGCCTTTATTCTAATCCCGCTACACCGCAAGATCGAGGTCGAGCAAGTTTGATCGGTTTTCGTCAAACTGAGAGTGACTTTATCTATCAGGCTAAAATCCAATTCGCACCTGCGGACAACAATGTCAACGCAGGATTGAGTGTGTTCCAAAAGGACAATAATTATCTTAGCTATACAATTGTTCGCCACGGTGATGGTTATCAGTTGGAGTTGGCCTTGGCCTCCCCCGACAAAGCTATTGCATTACTAAAGCGCCACTCCTTAAAAGATTATGCTGGCCAGATTCAGTTGCGAGTAACCTCTAAAGATCACCGTTATGTGTATAGTTATTCAATGGATGATGGCAATACTTGGGTAGAGTTTACAAAGACGGCCGCGGACCTACAGATTAGTCGCGGTTATACAGGCGCCTATCTGGGCTTTTATAGCACCAGCAACGGTGTTCAAAGTAAAGACTACATGGATATTGATTGGGCCAACTATGCAGCTTATGAAAGGCACTAACCTAATGATACTTAGATGATCATTCATACTCTCAAATTACTTATTTTTTTCGCTGTTAGCTATAGTCAGATGATTATTGGCTCTGAAGTGCCGGCGGTTAGTGCAGGGACACTAGTAACTCATCAGCAGTTTCAATCGACTCATGTTATTGCCCGTGATATCTATGTATGGCTGCCTGAGGGTTATACTGAGAACTCTTTGTATGATGTGCTTTATATGCACGATGGCCAGGCGTTATTTGATGCTAAAAAAACATGGAATGGACAAGAGTGGGGGGTCGACGAAACAGCCTCAAAACTTATATCCAATGGGAAGGTGCGCCCCTTTATTGTGGTTGCTATTACCAATACAGAGCGACGACATAGTGAATACTTTCCTGAGGAACCCTGGCTGTCACTATCCCCGGCACAACGTTATGATCTACTAAGTCGCCACCGTTATGGGGGCAATAGGATTTTTGAGGCTGATATCCAATCCGACGCCTACCTGCGTTTTTTGGTGGATGAGTTAAAGCCTTTCATTGACCAAACTTATTCAGTTGACTCATCACGAGAGCATACTTTTATTATGGGCTCTAGCATGGGCGGTCTGATTTCTATCTATGCGGTAAGTGAATACCCTGAAATATTCGCTGGTGCCGCGTGCCTTTCCACACATTGGGCGGGTATTTTTGACATGCAAAATAATCCTATACCAGCGGCTTTGAACGATTATCTGCAGGCTCGTTTGCCAACTCCCGGGCGGCACAAAATCTATTTTGATCACGGCACGAAGGGCCTAGATGCTCTCTATCCGCCTCTGCAGGTAGAGGTCGATAAAATAATGATTGCCAAAGGCTATAGTGATCAGGATTGGTCGACTATCATACAAGCGGGAGCTAATCACTCAGAAAACGCATGGCGTGATCGTCTAGACCTACCTCTTTTGTTTCTTCTCGGCAAATAATGGACTGAGGGACATAACAAAATCAATAGGTAGGCAAATTCATTGGATGAATACGTATGTGTTCGGGTATGCAATCAAACCTAGCCTCTTTACACTCTAGACATGAGTCACAAACTAAAAGAGATCGATCGATGAATAGACAACCAACGCTGGGGTTTTGGCAAATTTGGAATATGTGCTTCGGCTTTATGGGCATTCAGTTTGGATTCGCTCTTCAAAATGCCAATGTTAGCAGGATTTTTCAGACCCTCGGCGCAGACTATAATGATATGACGATCCTGTGGGTTGCTGGCCCCCTCACTGGGCTGGTGGTGCAACCCATCATTGGTTATTTGAGTGACAATACCTGGACTAGGCTGGGTCGCAGGAGACCGTATTTTCTCATTGGCGCTGTACTGGCTAGTTTGTCGCTGGTGGTTATGCCAAATTCACCAGTGCTTTGGATGGCTGCCGGTACTCTTTGGGTTATGGATGCGTCTATTAACGTTGCGATGGAGCCATTTAGGGCATTAGTTGGTGATATGTTGCCACCGAAGCAACGCTCACTGGGCTTTGCTATGCAGAGTTTTTTTATCGGTGTCGGAGCGGTTGTCGCCTCTTCATTGCCGTGGATGATGAGCAATTGGTTCGATGTTAGTAATACGGCAGATGCTGGCGTGATTCCTGACTCAGTGAAATACGCTTTTTATGCGGGTGGAGCAATCTTTCTATTGGCCGTTTTATGGACGATTTGCTCTACTGAAGAGTATTCTCCGGAGCAGTTAGAACAGTTTCAAAAGGTTGAAGATGAATTAAATAATACGCCACGATTATTCGGCACACTTAGGACATCTCAACAGTTCAATCGGGGCGGTTTAATTTGGTTTATTTTAGGACTCGCACTGACTCTGATTGTGGATAGCTATATCGACCAGCTGGATCGAAATCTCTACATTCTGAGCATAGGTATTACGGTTTTTGGTCTATTGCAGCTGATGGCAGCCAAGATGGATCCCGGTCAGAATGGGTTTATTGTGGTTATGCAGGACCTATTTGATATGCCAACACCGATGAAGAAGTTAGCAGTGGTTCAGTTCTTTAGTTGGTTCCCTTTCTTTGTGATGTGGACGTCAACCACAGCTGCCGTGACAGCTTTTCACTACGGTACAAGTGATACTTCATCGGTAGCATTTAACCAGGGCGCTGACTGGGTCGGAGTATTATTTTCGGTATACAACGTATCTGCTGTCTTCGCAGCTATCACTATTCCGCTAGTTTCCAAAGTCCTGAGTTTACGTACGGTACATATGGTTAATCTATGGCTCGGTGGTCTTGGGTTTGCCTCATTCGTGATTATTAGAGATCCCATCCATTTGATAGTCCCTATGATCGGTGTTGGTTTTGCGTGGGCATCCATTCTATCGATACCCTATGCTCTATTATCTAATGTTATTCCGTTTAAAAAAATGGGCGTATACATGGGTATCTTTAATTTTTTTATCGTACTTCCTCAAATTCTCGCCGCCAGTATTCTAGGACTTTTGGTCAGCAGTTTGTTTAACGGTGAGGTTATCTACGCTTTATTAATTGCCGGATGCAGTATGTTTGTCGCAGGATTGATGACTTTGCGTGTTGATCAACCGGTAAGCGCCGATCAGTAATCATTAAGTAGATTTGCTTTAGACGCGAGTAGCCTTGGTGCCGCAGGACTCTCGGATGACTAAGGTAGGTGAAACCAGGCTGGAGTCGACGTCATCACCATTGATTAACTTGATGAGATTACCCACCAGCAATTTGCCAGATAAACTGGTATCTTGATGCACGGTTGTTAGTGGTGGATTGATATAGGAAGTGGTGACTATGTCGTCGAAACCTACAATTGCAACATCCTCTGGGACACGTTTTCCAGCACTCTGCAGAGCCTTGATCGCGCCGATCGCCATCAAATCACTGGCAGCAAAAATGGAAGTGAAATCAACTCCTGATAACATTAAATCTTCGACTGCTTGATATCCTGATGACTCAAGATTGTCAGCAAATTTAAGTAGTTCAGACCTGATTTTCAGGCCATACTGATTAAGTGCTTTTTCATGCCCTTCATAACGAGATAAATATTCAGGGTAATGTTCTGATGCTTCTCCTAAAAAGACGATAGACCTATGACCTAATTCTAATAGATGTTTGGTGGCCTGATAACCGCCAGAGAAGTTATCACAACTTAGTGAATTACCGGACTGTCCCTCCACAATCGGTCCCCAAATAATAAAATGAGCATTGGACTGGGTCAGGGTTTTAAGTTTCTCCTGATAGCTAATGTAGTCTCCATAACCGAGCAAAATCATTCCATCCGCTCTGTGTGACACCTCATACACTTTGTGCCAGTCCTCAGATTGTTGCTGAAAGGAAATGAGCAAATCATAACCCTTATTAGCCGCAGAACGCGTAATACTGCCAAGCATGGATAAAAAGAATGGATTTATTTGAGATCCATCGAGAGTGCGGTCTTCAAAGATTAATAGCGCAATGGTCTTGGTGGTTTTGGTTCGCAAATTAGCGGCATTACGGTCGGCCTGGTAATTGAGTTGCCGGGCAATTTTTTGGACCTTTATTCGAGTGTCTTTACTCACTAATGGGCTGTCACGCAGCGCTCTAGAAACAGTGGGTTGCGAGACGCCAGCCAAATAGGCAATGTCAAATGATGTGGTTGGTACTTGTTTACCCATAGTCTAAGCCTTAAATTGAGTAACTACCTTTTTATGTATCTGTGAGGCTAAGGATAACCCGAAAGATAAAATGTGTATAGCTAATAACATAACGTTTAAAAACAGGTTGGGAGCCACTTTATACATTGTTTAAGCGCTGGACGTGGATGATGTTTTGAACATCGGCAATGCGGCGATTTTAGGCTCTGCAATTGGCGCCCTGTTTTACAATGTGTTGCCCCTTTACCTGGGTATGCTCCAGGAATACAGAGGGATAGATAATGTCGGCATAGGTTTTGTAGGCTTTATTTTTTTCTCGGGTGGAATGTTATCACTTTATCAGCATTTTTCTGGATTAGACGCTTTAACTGGCAAGTAATCGCCGCGATATGCTCGCTCTTGGCGGTGTTAAGTTTAATGGTGACTGCGTGGCTATTTTCCTACTATGGGTTGCTTCTGGCAGTCTTTGTCACCGGTGGCGCTTGCAGCGGAATCTATGGTTTATGTACCACAGTTATTGGCGACACCAGCCAAGCAGCCCGCTGGTTTGGTCTGAAAATTGCAGCGGAAGGCGCGCTGGGTGCCATTCTTTTTTTAGTACTTCCCTCGCTAGTTATTGCTGATTATGGCTTTAATGGCCTGACTCTGGCGCTGGGTGTCGTTGTGCTTCTTTTGTCTCCAGCACTCTTTTATCTGCCCTCACAGGGAAATAAGAATGTCGGTACCACATCAATTAACCATAACGCAGAATCTAGCCGAAATGAGACTGCTAAAAAGGCGATTTACCTAATGTTGGGTGCGACTCTGCTGTGGTTTTGTGGCCAGACAATTATGTGGTCGTTCGTCGAACGAATCGGCAGTGCTGCAGGGCATTCTAGTGAGGAGGTTGGCAATGTCTTAGCAGCGTGCCTAGCAGCAGCAATGAGTGGGTCGATTGTCGCGACATTTATTGGCGACCGTTTCGGCACACTACAACCTTTTATGATTTCCTCGGCACTGTTCTTGTTGGCATGCCCAGTAATTATGGATAGTCATGTGTTTTCCTCTTATCTTATTGGTGCCACCCTAGTGATGTTTTCTGTGGGTCTGGGGATACCTTATTGCTTTTCTATTGTGGCAGCGCTAGACAAGGATGGCCGCTATACCATTTTGGCTGTTCCCGCTATTGGTGTTGGCATGATGGTGGCTCCAGGACTTGCTGGGACGCTCTCCGCAGATGGCAGTTATGGCCTATTAGTGTCTGCTGCTGGGCTTCTGGTTATCCTTGGTATGGGATTATCCGTATTGTCTTTGCGTTCAGCAAAGGACCATCACCTAAATCTTGCTTAGTTTAACAACGACACTGGACGGTGGTGTTTGGACGGGTACCAGTTTGTATGGCCGATTAGCGAATAACGGAATCTCGATACCAGAGCAGCAGGAAATATGGAACTAAGTTAATCTTTAAACGTTTTGGAACCAATTCATTTAAGCGTATTAGTAATACTACCTAACAGCAGGAGTCCCATCTGACAAAAAGGGTGGGTACCCC
>Ga0209816_1001703_pt1 | contig 16251 bp, 12 predicted proteins | sample CoawatmetaG01DNA_FD_187509 | JGI IMG/M metagenome (GOLD analysis project Ga0209816, IMG submission 187509) | Marine microbial communities from the West Antarctic Peninsula - Coastal water metaG017-DNA (SPAdes) (version 2) | ecosystem: Environmental > Aquatic > Marine > Coastal ... | reverse complement strand
ACCACGCTGCAGCTGTTCTTGCCCAGATCAATCCCGAGAACCGATATGTCCATGACCCTTGCTCCTTCCTCAAACGACCGCTGCCGTGAGACAACAACGCTCAGTTAAGGGGCGAGCCATCCATAAGGGGGGGCGAGGCTAATTCTCGGTCGCAGGCGCACCGCTGTCCTCCCCCTCCGACACGCCTACGGCGTGCCACCTCCCCCTGGCGGGGGAGGACAGGGTGAAGCTCGGCGGCCCCAAACGAAACCTCGCCGACGCAAAGGCACTGAGGCGAAACCTCACCCTCCCAGAAATCCTGCTCTGGCGCGAACTCCGCAAACTTCCGCTCCGCATACGGAAGCAGGTCCCCGTCGACCCATACGTCCTCGACTTCTACTGCGCCAAAGCGGGCCTCGTCATCGAAGTTGACGGCGAAGCGCATGACCGCGCCGACCGCCCCGAACGCGATGCGAGGCGCGACGCGTGGCTCGCCGAACAGGGCGTCACGACCTTGCGCATCCCGGCCGCAGACATTCTCCGCGATCTCGATGCGGTGATGCGGCTCATCCTCGCCGAGCTAAACGCCCGCGGAAACGCCCCCTCCACCACCCGCTGACGCGGGCGGTCCCCCTCCCCCGCTAAAGCGAGGGAGGACTTTTCAGCCATTCCTCCCCCGCCAGGGGGAGGTGGCAGCGAAGCTGACGGAGGGGGAGGTCACGGCGCGCTCGCGTCCCCCCGCCCCTCACTTCTTCCGCGGCAGCACCGCCAGCGTCCAGTCCTTCTCGGGCACCAGATATTTCGCCGCGGTCGCCTGCAACACCTGTGGCGTCACCTCGCCGAAGTCGCGGCCCAGGCGACGGACCGCGTCGATGCGGCGTTCGTCGAAGGTGCCGCCCGACATTTCGCGCAGCCAGAACAGGCTGCTGGTCGCGGCGCGGGCGTAGCTTTGCTGTAGCGGGCCCTTCACGCGTTCCAGCTCGTCGGCGGTGACCGGCGTCTTGGCCAAGTCCGCGGCGATCTTGCGGGCGAGGCTGAAGAACAGCGGCACGTTGGCGGGCGCGACCTGGCTCACCGCCATGAGGCGGCCGCCGCCGGGCAGGCCCCGGGGCCAGCTGCTCGCGACGCCGGGGCTGTAGCTCGCGCCCTCCGCCTGGCGCATCTGTTCGAACAGGCGGTCGCTGAACACCTGGGCCAGCACGTCCAGTCGCCGCGCTTCGGCGATATCGGTCAGGCCCGCACCCGTCGGCCAGGCAATGACCGCGCTCGCCTGATTGTCGGGGCCGTTGTGATAGCGCAGCACGGGGCTCGCGACATGCGCGGGGAAGCGCACCGGCGGCGGCGCGGTCGAGCTGTCCACCCGCGGCGGCAGCGCGCCGAAGCTCTTGGCCACCGCGGCGATCGCCTCGTCCGGGTTGATCTGTCCGAACACGTCGACCTCGATCGGACCGCTGGCGAGCAATGGCGCCCAGAACGCCTTGAACTGCTCCGGCGTCAGCGACGACACCGTCTTGGCACTCGGCGTCAGCCAGCGCTGGTCGCCATCGTGCAGCAGCCCTTCGAGGTCGCGCGACAGCACGCCGTCCGCCGACGAATCATAGCCGGGGATCGCGGTCAGCGCCGACGACTTAGCCCGCGCGACCGGTGCCGCATCCCAGCGCGGATAGGCGAGCTTCGCCGCCGCCAGCGTCAGTTCGTCGGCGTAATCCTTGGGGCTGCTCAGCGTCGCGATCGAAAAGGCATCGTCGTCGATCCCGAAGTCGAGGCCCAATTGCCGCCCCGCGGTCAGCTGGTCGAGATCGTCCTGGCTGAGGGTGCCGATGCCGCTTTCCATCAGCGCAAGGTCGCCCGCCCAGGCGGGGCTCGGCTTGCTCGCGGGCAAGGCATTATAGCCGCGCCCGAAGCGCACGCGCACGAAGACGCGGCCGGTATCGTCGGGATTGGCGAAGGTCAGCAGCCGCACGCCGTTCGAAAACACCACCTTTTCCGATGGCAGCCCGGCGATCTGCGTCCGTGACACGACCGTACCGGGCTTGCCCAGCGCGGGCAGCTTGCTGAAATCGACCGCCGCCTGCGCCGCGCGCTTGATCGTCAGCGTCGACACATCGGCCTTCAGCGCCGCCGCCAGCTTTTCCGCCGCGCCCTTTTCGGCGGTGCGCGTGTTGACCAGCGCGCGCGTCGCGACGCCGGCGAAGATCTTCTTCGTCGAGGCAAGCACATCGGCGGGGTTGAACATGCCCTTCGCCTTGGCGTCGGTCAGGATCGCATAGCTGTTGGCAGGTGCGGTCACGGTTTCGCGGATGTCGAGCGCGCCGGCCATGTCGTCGGCCTGCTTGGCGCTCGCCTCGACCTGCGCGGTCTCCACGCCGTTGCGGATCGCGACTTCATAATCGGCATATTCGCGGTCGATCTCAGCCTGCGTCGGCGGCGTCTTCTGCGCATCGGCGATCACCGCGCGCACGTCCTTCAGCGCCTGTTCCCACTGATCGCCGACGGGCAGGATCATGACGGTCGTCATGTTCGCCGAGCGCGACCGGTCGTCGAGGTCGACGCCCGCCTGCACGAAGCTGGCGCCCGCGCGCGCACGCCGCTCCAGCCGGCGGCTGATGACGCGTGCGGCGATCGTGTCGACCATCCGCTTCTGATTGAAGATCTTGGTGTCGTCATTGTACTGCCACGGCCGCACCACGCCCATCATGACGAGCGGCGGCAGGCCCGGTTCGACCATCACGGCAGAGGTCGGCTCGTTGGGCGACGGCTTGCCGAAATCGGGTGCGGGCGTCGCCGGGCCATTGCCCGTCCAGCCGGCGAAATGCTGCGTCACCATCCGACCGAGCGTCGCCGGGTCCATGTCGCCCGAGATGATCACGACCGCGTTTTCGGGCCGATACCAGCGATCGTGGAACGCCTTCACGCTCGCGCCATTCGCCGCCTCCAAAGTCTGGAGCGTCCCGATCGGCGAACGTTCGGCGAGCGGCTGGCCGGCGAAGAACAATTTGCTCATCGCCTCCTGCAACTTCACCTGCGGCCCCGGCTGTTCGCGGCGCTCGGCCAGGACGATCGGCCGTTCGGCGGAGACCGCCGCATCGGTCAGCGTCGGCTGCTCCATCATGCCCGACAGGATCTTCAGGCTTTCATCGACCGTCTGCTCGGTCGCGGATGGCAGGTCGAGCTTGTAGAGCGTCTGCGTCGGCGTGGTCGAGGCATTGCTGTCCGACCCGAAGGTCGCGCCGAACCGCTGCCATACGCGCTTCGCCTCGCCATCGGGGACATATTCCGACCCGCGAAACGAGAGGTGCTCGATGAAATGGGCGTAGCCGCGCTCGCTGTCCTTTTCGTTGAGCGACCCGGCGTCGATGCGCACGCGGATCGACACCTGGCCCGGCGGCACGCCGTTCTTGCGCACCGCATAGCGCAGCCCGTTGGGCAGGGTGCCGAACACCCAGGCCGGATCGTGCGGCAGGTCGCTGCCCTTGTAGAGCCAGGCGGTCGGATCGACTTTGACCGCAGGAGCCGCCTGGGCCGCCACTGCGGAGCGGGGCGCCTTAACCTGGGCGATGCCGCCGGTGGCCAGAGCGAGGACGAGTACGGGCGCGAATGCGCGGGAAAGATACGCCATGGCCCCTGCTGTAGCGTGGCACGACGGACGCCGCCAGCGAGGACACCATCTGTGCCGACGCTCCATGTTTCGGTCATGATTTGGCCCCGGTATGCCGATACCCAAGTCCTACAGAACAATCAGGATAAGCGACGCCCGCGCCTCTTGGCCGCGGCGAACGCCAGGATGACGACGGCAGGGGCATGACGATCGCGACGACCAGGACGGCATCGGCAATGTGGCGGGATTCGGGCGCCCTCGCCCCGACTGCCCCGACGCAGCCACAGCCGCAGGGCCTGCTGCGTGGGCTCGACCTGCCTGCGGGCCTGCGCCGCCGGATCGATCGCGTGATCGCCGCCTCGTCGCTGGTCGCCACCGATCCGGTGCTCGACATGCGCCAGTTCGCCTGGACCGCCCTGCTGCGCGATCACTGGCGCACGATCCGCGACGAAGCGATGAGCGCGCTTTCCGCCGACACCGCCCCCGCCGACCGCACTGTGACGCTGTGGAGCCGCGACGGCGACACCCCCGCCCCCTGCCCGCAGACCCACCGCATCGTCTCGACCATCCCCGGCCTCGACAGCGCCGCGCTCGCCATCCTGCCGCCGGGCGCGCATCACGCGATCCGGCGCGGCGCCACCAAGGGGCTGATCACCTGCCACCTCGGCCTCGTCGTGCCGCGCGACGGCGACGTCCGCATGCGCGTCGGCGACCGCGTCGTCCGCTGGTCGGAGGGCGAGACGCTGGTGTTCGACGACACCTACGACCATGAGGTCTGGAACGAGGCGAGCGGCACCCGCATCGTCCTCCGCATCCGCTTCGACCGCCCACTGCGCAACCCCGGCAAATGGGTCGCCGACCGCGTGCGGCGCCTGCCGGGTCTGCGGGTGCCGGACGAGGCGTAACGGTCGATACTGCCGCCCCTACTCCCGTCACCCCGGACCTGATCCGGGGTCCTGCTTTATCCCGCAAGAAGAAGAAGCGGGACCCCGGCTCGAGGCCGGGGTGACGGGGTGACGATGGACGAGGGCCCCACTGATCGCCCCACCCGATCACAGCCTTCGCGATTAAGCGTTATCCCGATCAGACGGACTGCGATATCCCTTGGCAACAGCATCGCTGCGGCGGCGTTCATGCCCGCAGCGGACGTAGCGTTTTGAGGGAGAGCAGGACATGGACGCGATCACCGAAGGCAGCCCACTTAGCGACCCGAACAAGAAGCCCGCAGCGCTGCGCAGCCTGCTGGGCCGCACCTCGCGCGACTGGTGGCCCGAGGCGCTGTCGGTCGACATCCTTCACCAGAAGGGCGTCAGCGGCAATCCGATGGGCGACGACTTCGACTATCGCTCCGAATTCCTGACGCTCGATTACGACCAGCTGAAGCGCGATCTCACCGCGCTGATGACCGACAGCCAGCCCTGGTGGCCGGCCGATTACGGTCACTACGGTCCCTTCTTCATCCGCATGGCCTGGCATTCCGCCGGCACCTATCGCACCGGCGACGGCCGCGGCGGCTCGTCGGCAGGCCAACAGCGCTTCGCCCCGCTCAACTCCTGGCCCGATAACGGCAACCTCGACAAGGCGCGCCGCCTGCTGTGGCCGATCAAGCAAAAGTACGGCCGCAAGCTCAGCTGGGCGGACCTGTTCATCCTGGCGGGCAATGTCGCGATCGAATCGATGGGTGGCCCGACCTTCGGCTTCTCCGGCGGCCGCGAGGACGTCTTCGAGCCCGAGAAGGACGTCTACTGGGGCACCGAGGAGGAATGGCTCGGCCAGACCCGCATCGAGGAACAGGAGGGCCGCGCGCTCGAAAATCCGCTCGCCGCGATCCAGATGGGCCTCATCTACGTCAATCCGGAAGGCCCCGGCGGTTGCCCGATGCCCCAGGGTTCGGCACGCGACATGCGTGAAACGTTCGCCCGCATGGGCATGAACGACGAAGAGACCGTCGCGCTCACCGCCGGCGGCCACACGTTCGGCAAGGCGCATGGCGCGGGCGATCCTAAGCTCGTCGGCGTCGAGCCGGAAGGCGCCGACATCGCATCGCAGGGCCTCGGCTGGGCGTCGACGCACGAAAGCGGCATGGGCGATCACACGATCACCAGTGGCATCGAAGGCGCGTGGACGCCGACACCGACGACGTGGGACATGAGCTATTTCGACATGCTCTTCGACCATGAGTACGAGCTGACCAAAAGCCCCGCCGGTGCGCACCAGTGGCACCCCGTCGGCGATCCTGACGAGACGCTGGCGCCGGCCGCGCACACCGCGGGCAAGCGCGTGCCGACGATGATGACCACCGCCGATATGGCGTTGAAGGTCGACCCGTCCTACAATGCGATCTGCCAGAAATTCCGTGCGGACCCGGCCTATTTCGCCGACGTGTGGGCGCGCGCCTGGTACAAGCTGACGCACCGCGACATGGGCCCGAAGATCCGTCTGATCGGCCCGGAAGTGCCGCAGGAAGAGCTGATCTGGCAGGATCCGATCCCGGTCGCGGACTATCCGCAGATCGACGACGGCGACGTCGCCGACCTCAAGACCGCGATCGCCAATTCCGGCCTGTCGATTGCCGAGCTGGTCACAACCGCCTGGGCGTCGGCATCGACGTGGCGCGGGTCGGATCATCGCGGCGGCGCCAATGGTGGCCGCATCCGCTTGGCGCCCCAGAAGGACTGGGAGGTCAACAACCCCGAACAGCTCTCCAAGGTGCTCGGCGTCTATAAGGGCATCAAGGGCGACTTCGACGGCAAGGGCGACAAGAAGGTGTCGATCGCCGACCTGATCGTGCTCGGCGGTTCGGTGGGGATCGAGGCGGCGGCCAAGGCCGCGGGCCACGCGATCGCGGTGCCCTTCGCGCCCGGCCGCACCGACGCCAGCGCCGAACAGACCGACGCGGAAAGCTTCGACGTGCTGGAGCCGAAGGCCGACGCCTTCCGCAACTATCTGCAGGTCAAGTATAATGTGCCTACCGAGGAGCTGATGATCGATCGGGCGCAATTGCTCGGCCTGTCGGCGCCCGAGATGGCGGTTCTGGTTGCGGGCCTCCGCGTCCTCGGCACCAACCATCCCAAGGCGGGCCAGCACGGCGTCTTCACCGACCGGCCGGGTCAGCTGACCAACGACTTCTTCGTGAACCTGCTCGACATGGGCACCGCGTGGAAGCAGGTCAGCGATGACAGCGACGAGGAGTTCGTCGGCACCGATCGCCACACGCACGAACAGAAGTGGACCGCCTCGCGCACCGACCTGGTGTTCGGCTCCAATTCGCAGCTGCGCGCGATCGCCGAAGTCTATGCCTGCGCCGATGCGGCCCCGATGTTCGCCGATCACTTCGTGAAGGCGTGGACCAAGGTGATGAACGCCGACCGCTACGACCTGCTGGTCGGTTCGCCGGCCTGAGACATACGGTTCGTCCCGGCCACCAGGAAGGAGCGACCCTTCCGGCCGGGATGACGGACCGCCGGTGCGATCCCCTCTCGCACCGGCGGTCTTTTTTCGTAGGTGTCTGAGATTTAGGCACGTCCTCGCCCCGTTCGTGCTGAGCCTGTCGAAGCACGGTGGCCGCGGGCGACCGCCGCGCGTGCAGGAACACGCCCTTCGACAGGCAACGCGCCGCAGCCCCCTTCCCCGCCAGCCCCACTCCTCTTATCGTAGTGCCATGCTGAAGCACGTCCTGCGCGTCGCCGCGCTCATCGCCGTCATCGCCGTGGCGGTCGTCGTCTATCTCGCCTGGCCGGATACGGCGAAGCTGTCGGTCGATCAGGTCGCCGGCAAGCGCCCCGCCATCACCGAACCGCGCGACCAGACGCTGCCCACCGTCAAGGTCGCCGATGTCGTCGGCTGGCAGGGCAACGAAACGCCCACCCCCGCCGCGGGCCTGACGGTGAAGGCGTTCGCGCGCGGCCTCGATCATCCGCGCTGGCTGTATCGCCTGCCCAACGGCGACGTGCTGGTCGCCGAAACCAATTCGCCGCCCCGCGAAGGCGGCGGGGTCGAAGCCTGGGTCATGGGCCGCCTGCTCAACAAGGCGGGCGCGGGCGTGCCCTCTGCCAATCGCATCACGCTGCTGCGCGATGCGAACGGCGATGGCGTTGCCGAGGAACGCCATGTCTTCATGACCGGGTTGAACTCGCCGACCGGCATGGCCCTGCTCAATGGCCAGCTCTACATCGCCAACACCGACGCGCTCGTCCGTGTGCCTTATACCGACGGCGCGACGCAGATCACCGCCAAGCCCGAGCTGGTCGTCAAGCTGAACGGCGGCGGCAACCATTGGGCGCGTACGCTGATCGCGGCGCCGGACGGCAAGACGCTGTTCGTTGGCGTCGGTTCGGCCTCGAACATCGCCGAAAAGGGGCTGGAGGCGGAGAAATTCCGCGCCAACATCCTTCAGGTCTATCCCGACCAGAAGACGTTCCGCATCTACGCCAGCGGCCTGCGCAACCCGCAGGGCATGGCGATCAGCCCCTACAATCAGCAGCTGTGGACCGTCGTCAACGAACGCGACATGCTCGGCTCCGACCTCGCGCCCGATTATTTGACGCAGGTCGAGCTCGGCGACCAGTTCGGCTGGCCGTGGTTCTATTGGGGCGGCTATCCCGACAATCGCGTCGAGCCGCAGCGCCCGGACCTGCAGCAATATTCGAAGCGCCCCGATTACGCGCTCGGGCCGCACGTCGCCGCGCTCGGCCTCGCCTTCGCCAACGGCATGAAGCTCGGCGACCGCTATGCGCAGGGCGCGCTGATCGGCGAGCATGGCTCGTGGAACCGCAAGCCGGTGTCGGGCTATAAGGTCGTCTTCGTGCCCTTCGCAGCGCGCGGCTTCCCCGCCGATGGCGTCAAGCCACAGGACGTGCTGACCGGCTTCCTCAACGCCGACGGCAAGGCCCGCGGCCGCCCGGTCGGCCTGGAATCGGATCGCACCGGCGCGCTGCTGGTCGCCGACGACGTTGGCAACACGATCTGGCGCGTCGCGGCGAAGTAAGGCTCGCTCACCCCAAATCCCCCGTCACCCCGGACTCGTTCCGGGGTCCACTCGTCAGCACGGGGACGGCCAGAGGCTCCAGCCGCACCATGCCAGCCTCATCCGCCCTTACGCACGCAGCGAACCAATCCAGGGCGGCCTGGCCCGGCCCTGGATGGCTTCGCTACGCTCGCAATGACGAGACCGGTTCAACCCGCGAGTATCCCTGCCGGACAAACACCGCGTCGAACCGCGCGCGCCCCTATTTCGCCACGTCGGTAAACTTCACCGCCGTACCCGTGGCATTCGTCTTGCCCCAGCTGATCGCCGTCACGTGCGCCTCGCCATATTTGGCGTTGATGACTGCATCAGCGCCCATCTTCTTCGCCCGCTCCCACAGCTCGCGATAGATTTTCGCTTCGGACGACGCCTTGCTGAATACCGTCGCCTTGCGCACCCCGGCCTTCACCTCGCCGATCACCTGATAGGGCCGATCCGTGATGTCGCCGGCAAAGACGGGCACCCCCGCCTCCGGATTGACGAGCGGCGCCTTCGCCTCCTGCGCAGCGGCGCCCCCGGCACACCCCAACAGCGCAGCGCACAGCGCCATACGGACAAACGTCATGGAAACCCCTCCTGCTTCACCGCACGCCTGATCCGCGCGGCCACCCGAATGTGCTCAAGGTCGCGCCGCGAATCCAGCGCCACCGAATCGCCCCGATGCGCGTCGCCGCCGCCGAAGATCGTCCTCGCGATACCGCTCCCAACGGCCTACAGATCGGACGATATGGCTTCGCTCGATTCCGTCCCTGCCCATCCGTCTCAACCGGCCTCCAGCGTGACGCCCACCGGCGATGCCGCGAAGCAGCTCGCCACCGTAATGGCGCATATGCGCCATGGCATGGTCGTGTACGGCGCTGACGAGCGTATCCGCCTCATCAACCCTCAGGTCAGCGCGATCTTCGGTCTGGAGCCGGCCAATCTGCCCGTCGGCACGATGCTGGGCGACTATCTTGCGCAGATCGGCCGGGCCGTCGGCTGGTCGACCGATCGCGTCGCCCGCGTCCTCGACAACCACCGTATCTGGCTCGCGCAGGGCGAGCGCCAGACGCTGGACCACCATTTCGACGATGGGCAGGTTTTCGAAATCATCTTCACGCCCGGATGTGGGGGCGGCGCGGTGCTGACCTACGTCGACGTCACCTACGAACGCTCGATGCAACGCGTCGTCGACGAGCGCGCAGCCCTGACGCGCCGCGCACACGCCATGCTGGCCACGGTGACGAAGATCGCCGCCGACACCCGCGTCCTCGCCTTCAATGCCCGGATCGAAGCCGCCCGTCTCGGCGACCATGGCCGCGGCTTTGCCGTCCTGGCCGATGAAGTGCGCGAATTGTCGCGCCAGACGTCCGCCGTCCTGCTCGAAATCGCCCAGATCAACGAAGCCTCGCTCAACCTCGCTTAGGCTCAGGCAAGGACGCGACAGCCCACGTCCTGCTACGATCGTAACAGTCGCTCGGGGCGCAAGACTATCGGGACAATTTGATTAGGCTTGTCAGCCTCTTCGGAACGGATGGTGGAGCCGAGGGGGATCGAACCCCTGACCTCTGCAATGCCATTGCAGCGCTCTCCCAGCTGAGCTACGGCCCCATCGTTCCGGGAGGCGCCCCACTAACCGGGGCGCCCTGGCATGGCAAGCGCCGATTTGCGCCTGCCATGCACTTATCCACAATTATGTTTGAAATTCGCTGAAGGGCGAATTTGCGGCGGTTCCGGCCCGCTCCCCCTCCCGGCCACCCATCAAGGATACTTTGTGGGTGGCCGGGAAGGTTAGCGGGCCGGAACCGCGAAACGCGCCTCCGCGCGTTTCAAAACTTAGTGATCGTCGTCTTCGGTCGGCGCTTCCACGCCCAGATCGTCGTCGCCGCCGAGGTCCACCTCGTCGTCGGCCGAGGGTTCTTCCTCCTCGCCCAGCGCTTCCAGATCCTCGTCCTCACCCTCGAGATCGCTGTCCGCTTCCTTCGAATCGGGCTTGATCTGCTCGAACGGCAGCGGCTGCTTGGACTTCAGGATCGGCTCCGGGTTCCACGTCGTGCCGCAGTTGATGCAGGTGACGGGATCGTCCTTTTCGAGGTCGTAGAAGCGCGTCGCGCATTTCGGGCACGTACGCTTCGTGCCCCACTCCGGCTTGACCATGCCGTCTGATACCTTTCGGAAATGGGTTTCGCGAGCCAAAGGTCGCCCTTGGCCCGAGGTGGAGCGCGCCTTGCCATAGCGCAAGGGGACTGTCAAAGCCCGCGGCCAGCCATGTCGAACGCCTCCCCTCCCCGCCCGCTCTCCATCGCCGCCGCAGGGCCCCTGCGCGGCACCGTCACCGTGCCCGGCGACAAGTCGATCAGCCACCGCTCGCTGATGTTCTCCAGCCTCGCGGTCGGCGAAAGCCGCATCCGGGGCCTGCTGGAGGGCGAGGATGTGCTCGCCACCGCCGCCGCGATGCGCGCGATGGGCGCGCGGATCGATCGCAGCGACGACGGCATCTGGACCGTCCATGGCGTCGGCGTCGGCGGGCTGCTCCAGCCGCAGACCGCGCTCGACATGGGCAATTCGGGCACGTCGACCCGGCTGCTGATGGGCCTGGTCGCCAGCCATCCGATCACCGCGACCTTCGTCGGCGACGCCAGCCTGTCGAAGCGACCGATGGGGCGCGTCACCGAACCGCTAGCGCAGATGGGGGCGAGCTTCACGACCAGCCCGGGGGATCGCCTGCCACTGACGATGCGGGGCGCCTGCCCCGCGGTGCCGATCACCTATACGCTGCCCGTCGCCTCGGCGCAGGTGAAGTCGGCGGTGCTGCTCGCCGGGCTCAACACCCCCGGCATCACCCGCGTCATCGAACCCGTGCCGACGCGCGACCATAGCGAGCGCATGCTGCGCGGCTTCGGCGCGGAGCTGACGGTCGAGGACACGCCCGAGGGCAGGCTGATCGCGATCCATGGCGAGGCAGAACTAAAGCCGCAGGACATCACCGTCCCCGGCGATCCCTCATCCGCCGGCTTCTGGATGGTCGCCGCGTCGATCGTGCCGGGATCGGACGTGACGATCCGCAACGTGCTGATGAACCCGACGCGTACCGGCCTGCTCACCGCACTGCGGCTGATGGGCGCGTCGATCGACGAGGTCGACGGCCGCGAGATCGGCGGCGAGCGCGTCGCCGACCTGCGCGTCCGCCACGCAAGCCTGTCGGCGATCGAAGTCCCCGCCGATCTCGCCCCCAGCATGATCGACGAATATCCCATCCTGTTCGTCGCCGCCGCCTTCGCGCGCGGCACGACGGTCGCCCGCGGCGCGCACGAATTGCGCGTCAAGGAATCGGATCGCATCGCCGCCATGGCCGCCGCGCTCGGCCTCGCCGGCGTTAGCGTCACCGAGCACGAGGATGGCCTGTCGATCGAGGGCCGCGACGGCGAGCCCCTGCCCGGCACCGGCGCCGACCGCGTCGCCTCGCTGCTCGACCACCGCATCGCGATGAGCATGGCGGTCGCCGGCATGCACAGCACCCGCCCCGTCCGCATCGACGACGCCGCGCCGATCGCGACCAGCTACCCGGCTTTCGTCGACACCGCCAAGCGCCTCGGTGCCGCCCCGCAATGGCTCAACGCATGATCATCGCCGTCGACGGACCCGCTGCGAGCGGCAAGGGCACGATCGCCAAGGCGCTCGCCCGCCATTACGGCCTGCCCCATCTCGATACCGGCCTGCTCTACCGCGCGGTCGCGCTGACCGTGCAGCGGATGGAGCTGGACCCGGCGATCGAGGCCGATGCCGTCGCCGCCTGCAACTTCGATGAGGCCCTGCTCGACGACCCCGCGCTGCGGCAGGACGCGATCGGCCAGCTCGCCTCGATCGTGTCGGCCCACCCCTTGGTCCGCGCGGCGCTGCTCCAGCGCCAGAAGCGCTTCGCCCGCCAGGCCGGTGGCGCGGTGCTCGACGGCCGCGACATCGGCACCGTCATCGCCCCCGACGCCGACGCGAAGCTGTTCGTGAAGGCAACCCCCCAAGTCCGCGCCCAACGCCGCCACCGCGAACTGCAGAGCCACGGCAGCGACGTGTCCTTCGACAAGGTCCTCGCCGACATCCGCGCCCGCGACGCCCGCGACAGCGCCCGCTCCACCGCCCCGCTGACGATGGCCGCCGACGCTGCCTTGCTGGATACGAGCGCGCTCACCATCGAGGCGAGCGTGGCCAAGGCAATCGCACTGGTGGAGGCGCGGCGGGCCGGCCGGGCATAACGCCCCGCCGATCCGCCGCACGCCCGCTCAGAACTCGAAGTGCAGGCTGGCGACGACCGTGCGCCCGTTGCCGAAATTGACCCAGCCGCCATCCCGGATTCGCGCCGCCGTCCCGACATTGCTGTAATAGCGCGTGTCGAGCAGGTTGGTGACGTTGATCTGCAAGTAGGTCTTGGGCAGGCCGGCCCAATCCAGCTTCGCCTGCGCATCCAGGTCGACCAGCGTGTACCCCGCCGAAATGGCGTCATTCTCGTCGGTGATGAAGCGATCGCCGACGTGCTTGGCCGACGCCCCCATCACGACGTACGGCAGCGTCACCTGCGCGCGGCCGCCATATTGCCAGTTCGGCGTATCGACCAGCGACTTGCCCTTGGTGGCGATCAGCACCGCGCCCGTCGCGGCGTTCAGGATATTCTCCTTCAGCTCGGCCTTCAGATACGATCCGAAGCCGTACAGCGACAGCCAGCGCGTCGGGTTGACGATCACCGTCGCATCGATCCCCTTGCTGTCGACCCGGCCGACGTTGCGACTGGCACTGATCGTGCCGCCACCGTCCAGCGGCACCGTCGTGCTGACGATTCGGTTGTCGTAGCGGATGTACCAGCCGCCCAGCTGCGCCTGCACGATACCGCGCGAATAACGCAGGCCCGCATCGTAGGAGTCCGTGCGCTCGGGCACCGCCTCCTGATCCTTCAGCGAGATGACCTTGTCGTCATAGGCGTAAATGTCCGTGGTCGGCGCCGAGAAGCCGCGGTTGTAGCTTGCGTACAGGCTCGTCGTCGGCGTCATCTGCCAGACTAGGCCGGCATTGGGCAGGACGGCGTGATATTCGCGGATGCGCCCCACGTACGGCGCGCCGAACGTCGCGCCGCGGCTGTCCGCCGCGACCTGCTGCGCGCTCTGCGAGGTGCAATAGGCCTCGTTGCTGCTGCCCGGAATCGTGTAGCAGGCGTTGCTCATGTTGCGGCGGAAGAAGGCCGCGCGCAGGCCCAGCGTGATCGACAGATCGTCCGAGAAGGGGCGGCCGCGATATTCGCCCGACAGCTGGTGCAGGATCGAATAGGTCAGCCGGTTACGCTTGTTCAGCACGTTGCCCGCCGCATCGCGCACCGCGACCGACCCGTCGCGTCCGCCGAAATCGGCGGTCGGATAGCCGTTAACGCCCAGATACGCCGCCTCGCCCGTCTGCGCGGTCCGTGCGCGATCCCAGGTATAGGCGAGCCGCAGCAGGTTGGCGGGATCGATATCGTACCGCAGGCCCGCGATCGCGATCAGCCGGTGCGTCTGCGTGTTGGAGGGGTAGAAGACGCGGACATAGTCGAGCATGTCGCCATCGCCGTTCAGGTCGCGCCCGGCCGCGATCCCTGCACCGATGCGGCCGATCTGGTTGCGCGACACCCCGCGCGCGCCGGCGTTGGCGTCGCTCTCGGCGAACACGGTCGAGCCGCCGCCATTGGCCATCGTGTAGCTATAGCCGCCGTCCAGCGTGAAGGTCAGCCGGTCGGACAGCGTGAACAGGCTGTTGAAGCGCGCATTGCCGGTATCGACCGGGTTGATCCCGACCTGACGCGTGTTCGTGCACAGCGACCGGTCGTCCTGCACCGTGCCCTTGCCGGGCGTCGCGGAGGCGAGCGTGCAGTCCGGCGTGTTGGTAAACGTCGTCGCCGCGCCCAGCACGCGGTCATATTGCGCGCGGGTCAGGTCGACGCGCAATGGCGTCGCGGTGGTCGCGGTGGAGATCGGCAGCACGCCGCCCAGGATCGTGTTGACCGTGGCGACCGACGGCCCGCCAAAGCCCATGTTGCGATGCTGGTAGAAGAAGCCGGCCAGCGACAGGAAATCCTTTCCCGACCCCAGCGGCTGATAGAGGCGCGCATTGTACTGGCTCTTGCGCACGATCGAATAGGGATAGAGCGCGTAGCTCTGGTGGCTTGCCGAAACCCAGGCCCGCGTACCGCTGGCGTTAAGGTCGCCGGTATTGATCAGGCCGAACAGGCGGTTCATGTTGCCGCGGCCGTGCGAATAGACCGCGGTTGCGCTCATCTGTTCGGTCGGCATGATCGTGCGATAGTTGACCGTACCGCCGGAGGCGCTGGCGGTGGGCGTATCGACGTCGGTCGACCCGAAGCTGACGTTGACCGTCTGCACCAGTTCGGGATCGATCTGCTGGCTCGAATAGATGGCGTAATTGCCGGCATCGTTCAGCGGCAGACCGTCGAAGCTGAAGGCGATGCGCGACGCATCGAACCCCCGGATACGGATGCTGCCGCCGTTGCCGCCATAGGGATCGCCCGCGACGTAATTGACGCCCGGCACCATGTTGATCGCATTGAAGATCGACTGCCCCGGAACGGTATGTTCGATATAGTCCCGCGTCACGATCGCGCGCGCCTTGGGCGCATCGACGATCTCGATCCCCGTGGTCGGCAGCTTCTTGCCCGACACGATGATGTCCTCGCCCGCCTTGTCCTCGGCGGCGATCGTTCCGGCCGTTTGCGCCAGCACCAGTTGCGGTGCGACAAGCATCAGGCACGCGCCACCGACCCCGGCGACGCGGATGAATTTGGATGTCATGATGTTCCCCAGACGACCTTATTGGCCTGCTGGGTCCATTATGGACTGTTTGCGACGGGACAGTTACACAGGCGCAAATTGGCGGCGATCATACGACATCCGCGACCGCGACGCCCGCGACACCGCCCGGCTGACGATGGCCGCCGACGCTACCTTGCTGGATACGAGCACGCCTACCGTCGAGGCGAGCGTGGCGAAGGCGATCACATGGTCGAGACGCGGGTTGCGGCAAAATTAGTCAAGAAAGCCCGAAGTCTTAAAGCAGCCTTGCTAAGGAACAGACGAACCACTGATAATCAGTATCGAGTCAACGCATAGCAGCTTCACGCGTGCCGCGATTCAGACAGGGGCACAAGCCGACGCTTACATACCATAGCAATCAGCCTGTGCGCTCCATTCAATCTTGGGTGTTCGGACAGTTAGTATAAAAATATTCGTAGAATTCGTCGTAATACTCCTGAGTCCCTGGCTGTGCGTGCAATCGAGCCCAGCGCAGAGCCTCATTGTAGCACTGAGTTGTGGTAGGGTAAGGAGGCGATGGCTCGTTCTCGCTCTGCGCATTTGCGCTTGAGCCCATCAGAAGCGCCAGTGGCATGCCAAGCAGTAGGATACGACGCATGTTGCAATCCTCGTTTGACGTTTATTTGTCACGACACCGTCCGAGTCGGACGGAGGCAGCATCTTCCTTTATAGTCATTTGATCAAGAAGTTTAGCACACCTGATAATTCGCAATGGATCAGATTACTGGGTCAATCCGGCAATCATTTTAAAAGCCTGGATATTCGTTCCAACCATCCTCACTCTGTCCTACACACCCCGTTTCTGCTACAACCTCCCCATGACC
>Ga0209816_1001702_pt1 | contig 16252 bp, 14 predicted proteins | sample CoawatmetaG01DNA_FD_187509 | JGI IMG/M metagenome (GOLD analysis project Ga0209816, IMG submission 187509) | Marine microbial communities from the West Antarctic Peninsula - Coastal water metaG017-DNA (SPAdes) (version 2) | ecosystem: Environmental > Aquatic > Marine > Coastal ... | reverse complement strand
CACACCCTGCTTTACCGCCAAATGAGAAGCTAATTTGTTATCTAGTTTGTACACTACTTGATGTCTCGCTCATAAAAAGATGAGACAATTCAATAGCTTAACTGGAATGATGGTGCCCCCACACGGAGTGCGATGCCTACGCTAGGAACCAGACCCAAGTACAAAACTTGTAATATCAATAGGTTAGCAGGTCCAAAGTTTATGACAAGTGCCTAGTTTTGGTACACCCAGCGGTACCACGGACCAAGGACCACGAACCGGGGGTTACTGCGCTCAATCTAAACCATTGAAACGCGCAAGGCTGACCCCTGGGGGGCTGGATCAAGGGGCCCGTGCCTCGGACCTCGGGGGTTTAGTACTGGTGTCGTAGTTTCATTGGGGTGGGATTTTTTTTGGATCAACCCTTTAGATATAACGGCACTGAAGAGGTTAGAATGGCCGCTGGGACTTATTTCGGAGGCCTCAATAGTAATAACTATATTGAGTTTGGAAAAATCCTACTTTGAGCTTCAGCATCGCTCTCTACGGTAAACTTGCGTTTAGCGAGGGTCTCTTTGAACTCTTGTGCTTCTACATCCTTAAAGAACTCAGCATCGGGCGCCAGACGCTGTACAGCTGCTTCAACTTCTTCAAGAGTTGCCCGAAAGAACTCCTTTCGCATATTAGCTGCATTTACTCTGCTATTGCTAAATGCGTTATGAAGAGCGGACTCTAGTGCAGGTGCCTCATCTGAATAAATCATCGCATGAGTATCAAAAAGGAATGGTACACTTGCGTCACCCAGCTCTTTCACACGGTCTAACGGATCAAGCCTACGTGTAAGGCCAATTTTAACTATGCCTTCTCCAAAGGAGCCAAGGTTGGAAATAATGTATACAAATCCAGATTTAGTTTTTTCGGCCATTGTCTGAGCTCGTTCTGTCTTTTGGCGCGAGATAGCCAACTGACGTTCTAATTCTTCGATCTTAGCATCTTGCTTTTCAGTATCGACACCATCCAGCTCTGTGCGTGCTTTGGCAAGCAACTGTTCGTATTTCTCTTCTTCTCGTTTTGCTTCCGCCGCTGCTTGTAAAAGCCGTTTTTCCTCTCGGGCAAGCCTAGTGATTTCTGAACGTTCGGCCTGTTCTTCTTTTAGTTTTTTGCGGTATTCATGTGTCAATCTGAGTTCTTCAAGCTTCATCCGCTCAAAGTCTGGTGTTATTTTAGTTTTATTAGTTTCATTTAGTTTATCGATTTGAGTGCGAGCATTCTCAATTCTTTTGATCATTGCTGTGGCATTATTCCATCGAGTGTTGGCAATGGCCGCCTCACACTCGTTGTTGAATGCTTTTAGTGTTAGTCGAATATTTCGAGAACTGAAGGTTTTCCCTTTGGCAAGACTGTTGTCAATTTCCCATGATGCCTTACAAACAACTGCTACTTTTTCTTTTATTAATGCTTTTTGTTGGTTCCGAACGGTCCTGATAGCTTCCTTGAAAGTCTCACTATCAGAAAACTCAAAATGTGGCTCATAAACGCCAAGCTTCGCAAAGGATATTCTCTCGTCGTAAATAGCCACTTCTTCACTAAGATCATCAAACACCATGCGTTTGGCTGCGTAATCATCACGCAAGCCCTGAATCTGTCGCTCCAATCGCAATGCCTCATTTGCGGCGTTATCTATTTCTTTCTCAATATCTAGAACTGCTGCAAATCGCTCATCGATGTCTTTAAGTTTTTTTTCTGCTTCATACGTAGCTGTTTTAAGTTGTTCAATGTGCAATGTTTTTAACGCTTCAGTATCCCTGCCTCTTATTTTCAATTTAACAAACAGGACAACGTTTAAAGTGGCCAACAGCAAACAAATAATTGCAACAATAATCAATAAAAATTCCAAACTCATATTAAGCCTTCTCTTTAATATCCCCCAGCATCTGGAATGCCAGCCGACAGATCAAATCATAATGAAGTGACAGCAAGATAGCATTTAGTATTCTCATACTTAACACCCTGCCGTATCTTTATATTTGTAGCAACAAAAAACCCTGTGTGCATAACTGCACGTATATTAGCCCCTATGCCAAAGGTTGGGGGTTACTGAGCCCGATCCAAACAGATGAAAGGCGCCCGGCACTTGGTTCGGGCCTCCCCGGGGTGAGCCTTGCGCATTTCAACTGTTTGGATCGGGCTCAGTATCCCCTATACCCTGTTACTCCGTAGCAAGCCAAATCAACGAGAACGGTCACCTACTCCAACCGCTCTCCGTTTGGTTTGTTTATAAGACGCCACGCTCAATTTGGTCAGCTTCAATGCTTTCGAACAAAGCCTTGAAGTTCCCCTCACCAAATCCATCATCGCCTTTGCGTTGGATAAATTCGAAGAAAATAGGCCCAATGACTGTCTTCGAGAAGATCTGTAGAAGGATACGCGTTTCACCACCATCCAGCACGCCTTCACCATCGATCATGATCCCGTTTTTCATCAAGCGAACTATCGGTTCATCATGATCAACAACGCGTGTTTTGCTCAGCTCATAGTAGGACTTTGGCGGGCCTTTCATGAATGTGATCCCACGCGAAGCTATCTCATCGGTCGCATCGTAAATGTCTGTTGCACCAACAGCGATGTGCTGGATGCCTTCGCCATTATACCGTTTGAGATATTCAACGATTTGCCCAGTTTCACCACGATCTTCATTGATTGGGATGCGGATACGACCGCAAGGTGACGTCAACGCTCGGCTCGTTAGGCCCGTGTATTTACCTGCAATGTCGAAAAATCGGATTTCCTTAAAGCTAAATAGGTCACCATAAAACTTGAACCAGATATCCATATTCCCTTTTTGGACGTTGTGGGTCAAGTGATCGAGATAGTGAAAACCAACACCTATTGGATGGGACTTGCCAACCCATTCAAATTCTTCGTTGTAAGGATTTTCTTCGTAATATTTGTCTACGAAATAGATTAGGGAACCACCGATGCCTTCGATAGCGGGAACTTCCATCGTCTTATCAGTGCCTTCGTATGGCTTTGCACCTTTGCTAACAGCATGATCAAAGGCATGCTGCGCATCGACAACACGCCATGCCATTGATGGTGCACAAGGCCCGTGCTCTTCAACAAAGCGAAGCGCTTGGCTGCCCGGTTCATTGTTCAAAACATATGTGATGTCGCCTTGCTGCCAAAGCTGAATGTCTTTTGATTTGTGCGTTGCGGTGTACGCATATCCCATTTTACCAAAGAGCTCTCTAAGCTCATCAGGATTTGGGTGTGCAAACTCTACAAACTCAAAGCCATCAGTACCGGCAGGGTTCGCGTCTGAAATTATTGATTTTGGTGCGTTATGTGGGAACGGTCCCATAGCGTTTCTCCTTGATTTACTCAAAGATATACCTTGTTTCGCGCAATGGGTGCGCAAAGGTGAGTGTAATTTGCTATTAGCGTGCACAAGTGTTGCATTAAGACCAAAATTAACGCATCTTTCACGTATGTCACAGCTTGATTCGAAAGATATCCAACTATTGGCCCTCTTGCAAAAAAACGGTCAGAGATCGAGTCTCGAGTTGTCCGAGAGGCTTGGAATGTCAGCCTCTCAAATTGGACGACGCCGCCAAAGGTTAGAAATCGAGGGGTTTATCGAAAGCTACCTCTGCCGGCTTAATCCTGAAAAACTAGGTCTCAATGTTCAAGCTTTTATCCAATTGCAAACTGACACTCAAACCGCTGATACCCACCAGTCAGTGCAACAATTGGCAAGCTCACAGCCCGAAATTGTAGCCGCCTGGACGTTGACGGGCGAAGCCGATTACATTATTCGCGTTTTTTGCAATGATCTGCATGCCCTCAATAATTTAATCCAAAACGTGCTCTTGCCGCATCCCTTTATCGGACGCGTCCAAAGCCAGATTGTCATGAACCAGATGAAGGACGAAACTGCCCTCCCTTTGCCAAATGGATATTGATCACAGGCAGTAGAAATATATACAAGCATAGAACATAGCCAATGCCTAGAATGATAAAACACCAAAGCCTGTAACTATTTTAAGCATACTATGCTATACTTCAGACATAATTGAGAGACTAGAAAGATCCAAAGTCTGGTGCAGTCAGACAAATGAAAATAAGTTCCCAATTGCTTGCACCAACTAAATCTATGCTGAATAATTGTCATCACTAACAAGAGCAGCGGAACGTTTTAGCTTGAAATTGGTGCGTGAGTAGAGATGGCGTCCAAACAAATCCCTCCCCCAATGAATCCACCTCTCCAGTACTAAAGGCCCGATGTCCGAGGCGCGCGGCACTTTGTTCGGGGTCCCTAGGGTCTGGCCTTAGGTCCTCGTTGTCATGAGATTGGCTCAGTAACCCCTAAACAAAGTGGCCGACACCTCACAGGGATGGGCAGCTCAGTAAAAGTCTGGCGTAGGGTTCCAGCCAAGCTAAGGCGCGGATTGAACACCAGATGAGGCTACGGGCTTATGCCCGATCAATGCTCATCAGGCTTTTGGGACGAAATGTAGCATCAACGGGGAACAGGCCCTCGCTACGGTTGGTGCCGGAGTATGCACATCGGACTAAGCTGAGGCTTTGGCGGGATGTCTTCAAGGCATTAGCTGACCTCGCCTAGCAATGTGGCGTTACCACCTGATGCGGTTGTGTCGATACAGATGTGGCGTTCCTCGTGGGCATGTCCAACGTCGGGTTGTCCCGTGATCAATGGCAAAATGGCACCTGTTCGTTTGGCTAGTGCCGCATCAATGGCTTGCGCTATTTTAGCGTCGCCCCACCATAAGACGCCACCATAGGAAGGACCATCTGTGAGTAAGGATGGGTCGATGCTACCTGTGACTTGAATCGCCTGACCACCCAACTGATTGATAGCGTTGGCTTGGTTTTTTGCAGCGTCAGCACCGGGACCCATGCACAAAATTGGTGGACGTGACATGCTGGTAAGCCTGTTGGATTCGCCAGTAGGGCCAGGCAATGTGTGCTCACAAATCGTTTGCGGTTTACTTGTGATCGCAGGCAGTTCGATTTGGGCTGTGGTCCATTCACCTGCAGAGCCCGCAGGTTTCGCCGCACGGAAGCGTAACAGATAGTTCGGACCACCGGCTTTGGGGCCAGTTCCTGATAGGCCTGTACCGCCGAAAGGCTGGCTTCCCACAATCGCGCCGATTTGGTTGCGGTTGATGTAGACGTTGCCCGAAATGATCCGGTCGGACACGTACTGAACCCGATCGTCGATACGGGTGTGTAACCCAAAAGTTAGGCCGTAACCTGTAGCGTTGATGTCATTGATGATCTGGTCCAGCTCTTGGGACTTGAACGTGACAAGGTGCAATATTGGGCCAAATATTTCCTCTTTCATTTTCGCGATACCAGACACTTTGATCAAAGTAGGTGGAATGAACGTGCCGTTTTGTGGTGTTGGAAGTTCATGGATAATGTCCGCCTTGTGCGCATTGATATGGGACGCGATTTTGGCGCAGGCAGCTTCGTCAATGACTGGGCCGACGTCCGTGGAAATATTCCACGGTTGTCCAACGTCAAGTGTGTTCATCGCTCCGATTAACATTTTGATGAACGATGGTGCGATGTCTTCTTGAACGTATAGGCAGCGCAGGGCTGAACAGCGCTGTCCAGCGGATTGAAACGCGCTTTCTACAATCGCAGCCACGGCTTGTTCTGGCAGCGCTGTACTGTCCACAATCATGGCGTTCAGGCCTCCCGTTTCTGCGATCAATGGCGTAGCTGGTGCGTTTCGCGCAAGGCTGGTGCGAATGCGTTGGGCAGTTCCAGTTGATCCAGTGAAAGCAACAATGTTGAGGTTTGCGTTTGCTGTTAGCGCACCACCGATGTCGCCACCACCTGGTAGCAATTGAAGCGCAGATTTAGGAACGCCTGCTTCATGCAGCAGTTTAGCTGCGCGATAAGCAATCAAGCTGGTTTGTTCAGCGGGTTTTGCAAGAACTGCATTGCCAGAAGCGAGGGCTGCAGCGATTTGACCAGCATAAATTGCAAGTGGAAAGTTCCACGGTGAGATGCAGAGTGCGTTGCCTGCAGGTGGATCATCGGTTGCTTGGGCTGAGTAATAGCGGAGGAAATCCACGGCCTCGCGAAGTTCCGCGACACAATCGAGTAAGGTCTTACCTGCCTCACGGATCAGTAATGCGAAGAGTTCGCCAAAGTTGGCCTCGAACAAATCGGCGGCTTTGTTCAAAACTGCTGCACGTTTTATAACTGGTGCGTCCCACTGTTTGGCTTTCGAGATGGCTGTTTTGACATCCTTTAAGGATGCAAACTGTGCAGTTCCAACAATATCTTCTGGGTTGGCAGGGTTTATAACATTGATACTGTTTGCTGGATTTGCTTTGCCACTCAACAATGGCATCGCGTTCCATGTCGAAGCTTTGAAAGACATGCGTGCTGCATCGATTTGCGTTAGCGTTGGTGCGTGGGCCAGATCGAAGCCAAGAGAATTTTTCCGCTCGGGCTGATACAGGTCGCTACCAACAGTGATCTGATGTCCCGCAATGTCGACTGCATCAAAAGGATCCGAAGCGATGTTCTCTGGTGTTACTTCTTTGTCCACAATTTGATTTACAAAGCTAGAGTTGGCACCATTTTCTAGCAAACGACGAACCAAATAGGCCAGAAGATCGCGGTGCGCGCCGACAGGTGCATAGATACGGCAGCGTGTTTCGTTGCCTTGCATAACCATCTTGTGCATAGCTTCTCCCATGCCATGAAGTCGCTGGAACTCGTACGCTTTCGGGTCAGTAGCCATGTGCAGTATTGTAACAACAGTATGGGCATTGTGGGTCGCAAATTGTGGATAGATGCGATCAGTCATGCTCAAAAGTTTGCGGGCATTGGCAATGTAGCTGACATCCGTTTGCGCTTTTTGAGTGAAGACGGGGAAATGCTTCATGCCCAAAACTTGCGCCTGTTTGATTTCGGTGTCCCAGTAGGCCCCTTTAACCAAACGCACCATGAATTTCCGATCGTATTTGAAGGCCATGTCGTATAGGGCTTGGATCGCGGTTTCGGCCCTTGGGCCGTAGGCTTGGACAACTATGCCAAATCCATCCCAACCCGCCAATGTGGGTTCAGAGATGACTTGCTCAATCACTTCTAGTGATAGTCCAAGGCGGTCAACCTCCTCGGCATCGACATTCAGGCCCATATCAGCAGATTTTGCGAGCAACGCCAAAGATCGCAGGCGTGGCGTTAGATTGCGTAGCACGTCTTTGCGTTTGGCCAACTCATAGCGAGGGTATAGGGCTGACAACTTTACCGAAATGCCCGGATTGCTTTGAACGTCATCATGAACACAAGCTGTCGCAATCGCGGAAATTGCGCGGGAATAGCTAAGGTGGTAGCGTTTTGCGTCAGCTTCGGTGCGGGCTGCTTCACCCAGCATGTCGTAGGAATAAGTGAAACCTTTGGTTTCCATCTTGGCTGCACGTTTCATTGCGGCAATGATGTCCTCACCCAAAACGAATTGACTGCCCATTTCTTTCATTGCGCGTGAAACGGCGATGCGGATGACAGGTTCACCAAGACGCTTCAGCGCGGATTGCAGATGACCCGCAGTGGCAGGCGCGTTGTCATCCAAAACACGACCCGTCAGCATCAACGCCCAAGTTGAGGCATTGACAAGCGAAGAGGCGGATTTACCCAAGTGCTTGCCCCAGTTAGACGGTGCAATCTTGTCTTCGATCAGCGCATCAATGGTGTTAGCATCTGGCACGCGTAAAAGCGCCTCAGCCAAACACATCAAGGCAACGCCTTCATCAGTGGAAAGGCCATACTCGGCAAGGAAGACTTCCATCAAGCCAGGAGTGGCGTCATTCCTGATTCTATCGACTAAGGCTGCAGCCTTGGTAACTATCTCTGAACGATCCTGCTGGGAAAGGTTGGCAAGCTCAATTAATTGCTCCACCACTTTGGCGTGATCGCCGTAGGTGTGTTCGTCAATCGTCTGTAATAATTTATCTGACATAAATTTATCTTTCCCTTTAGTTCATTATATTGTAGAAATACAAGTCGATGGAACTTAAATAAGGCTAAATTAAAGTTTTTTATTCCAAGGATTAGATATTTTTCGTGATTTTTAACCGCTCTGAATTAGATCGTTTCGACATAGCAATTCTTGAAGTTTTGGCAAAGGATGGTCGGATTAGTTTGACTGAATTGGCTAGTCGCATTGGCTTGTCCAAATCGCCAACACAAGCACGTTTTCGCAGGCTGGAAAGCTCCGGTGTCATTTTGGGATATCGCGCAATGCTGGACCCTATCCGTTTGGGTCTGGACCATGTTGCATTCGTGGAAGTTAAGTTAAGCGATACACGCGACGCGGCTTTGCGCGCCTTTAACACTGCCGTGGTTAAAATTCCTGAAATTGAACAAGCCCATATGATTGCTGGTAATTTTGACTACTTATTGAAAGTTCGCACGTCAAACATGGCAAGCTATCGTACTTTCTTAGGCGAGACGATTTCGACCTTGCCCCACATTGCATCCACCTCAACCTATGTGGCGATGGAGGCTGTGAAAGAGACTGTGTTGACGGAAACATCGTAGTCTGTGCACAAAGTTTAGTTTAACTTACTCAAACATGCCTATCATTTAGTCACCAATCCAAACATCCACCACTAGAGCACTAAAGGCCAGAGGTCCAAAGTTCGAGGTGCGAGGCGCGCGGCACTTGGTTTGGGGCCCCAAAAGATTACGTACTTCCAGCCGTTTCTATGTACATGCGTTCTAATTCTGCCTGACGTTCCATGGCCTTGGGATCAAGGTCAGATGTGGCGGGCGTGTCTGTTTTAAAGTGATGATATGTATCTTCTGATGTATAAATTGCCCGGTTTGCAGGACAATTAGTTTCACTTTTTACTAAACTAATAGATGAAAGCATAATTAATAGGGTGAATACTATCCTCATATTAACAGCATAGCCCAATCATATTGTAAAAATCAATTTATAGCTCTACACCCCTACCCCAACAGAACTTCCCCAAACCCACTTCACTCGTCCAAACTAGTATTACTAGGTAAATACGGGACTCCTAATCTGTAAAGTGAAGGTGCCCCCGGAGTGGGGTCTTGGTTTGGAAGGGTGAAGTAGGTTGATGGCGTTTAGCTTCACCAATAATAATCATTTGTTTTCGACTCAAGATATGTCAAAGCTTTTGTATGAGATTTTTAACAGTAATTATCAGTATGTTTTTTGCCCTTACTACATTTGGGAGTGCTGCTAGCTTTGACTGTAATAAACCAACCCTTTTCAGTTCTGACTATGAAAAATCTAGAGAGGGTATAAATCTCTATCTTTCAGATTGGTTTAGTTATGAAACATGTATGATCGATAATATTGGTAATGTAGAAAATTTTTTAGAGTTTCGAGAATACTTAAGTAAATTTTATATATGCGCACCTGATTACACTATTGCATTCAATGAATGGGATACAAGTCTTATTGGTGAGAGGCAGTATTACAATAACAGAGATTACTGTAATGAGAGAAATTTAGTCAAGTTGGATAAACTCCTCAATGCTGTCTGGTCTCATATTAAGCACTTGTCAGGAGGTGAAATTCCTAACAACTTGCTTCTTCAACAACGGGCATGGTTAAGTTTTTATGGACGATCCTGCCACAATGACGATGATCATCCATATTCGAGAAACCAGTCTAGTTTTTGTAAGAACCGAGAATATGAATTTAGAATACTATCTCTTTCTAAGTATATCGGTGAGGACGGTGATAGTGGATGGCCTGCCAATAATATCGATGAGTTGTTAAACCACATGTCGATAAAAAAATAGGAGCATGATTATCGCAACTCAAAAAAATGCGAATAGTTAATTGTTTAATATTTATAAAACTGTAAATATTGCCCCCTTCAAACCCTAGTAACCGCATTCCAGTACCGCCTGAAAATTCTTTAGCAAATCATACTGATCAAGGAAAACAATGAAAAAAGAAATTTGGAATGAAATACGTATTAGCGATCAAATAAATAAAGTTTTTATAGTGACTGGACCCACTAGTGGACTTGGCAAGGAAACATTAAGAATTCTGTCTAAAAAAAATGCGACTGTCATTATGGCTGCAAGAGATATTAAAAAGGCTGAGTCAGTTAAAAATGAAATGCTTAGTCAAAACAAAAATGGAAAGATTGACATTCAAGAGCTAGATTTATCAAGCCTTGAATCGATCAATAATTTCTCGGAAGCAATCAAAAAGAAATATAAGGTCATAGATGTGCTTATTAATAATGCGGGCATTATGGCTTGTCCATATTCAAAAACAAAAGATGGCTTTGAAATACAAATGGGTACAAATCACCTAGGTCATTTTGCATTGACAGGGCTTTTGCTGCCGTTACTTCAAAAACAATCAAATTCAAGAATTGTAAATATTTCTAGTATTGCCCATAAATCAGGAAATATAAACTTTGATGACCTAAATTGGGAGAAACGAAAATACAAAACTTGGAGCGCATATAGTGATAGCAAGCTTGCTAATTTGTATTTTACCTATGAGCTTTCCCGTAAACTCTCACTAAAAAATGATAATTTAAAAGTACTGGCTGCGCATCCCGGTTATAGTGACACCGATCTTCAACGTTATTCAGGCTTTTTTAAAGTATTGAATAAAATTGCTGCCCAAAACTCTAAAATTGGAGCCTTAGCAGGCATTCGAGCTGCAGTAGATCCAAATGCGAAACCAGATGACTATTATGGCTCCCCATCATTTGGTGAAATAAAGGGCCATCCTGTTTTGGTTAAATCAAGTAAATTATCTCATAATAAAGCTAATGCCGAAACACTTTGGAGATTATCTGAAGAGTTAACTGGAGTAAGTTATCTTTTTTGAAATATTAAGAGATGGTAGGAGTGTTATCCAAGTCATGAACCATTAAATAAATATTTTTTAAAAAAGTCTATAAATATCCTTACTTTCATTGGAAGTCCCCACCGTATTCTAACTTCTTCAGTGCCGTTGTATCTAAAGGGTTAATCCAAACAAAACCCTCCCCCAATGAATCCAACACCCCAGCACTAAAGGCCCGAGGTCCGAGGCGCGCGGCACTTGGTTCGGGGTCCTGAGTGAGTGGCCCTGCAGCCTCGTTGTCATGAGATTGGCTCAGTAACCCCCGAGTTAGAGTCCGAGATACAGCTGAGCATACCAAATTGTACGAACGGCTAGGATGTCATCCTGTTAGACTGACACCGCTGTTATCTATTTTGATCTGATGTTTGGTTGTGGGTAGCGTTGTGGGTAGAGAGTTATGACTTCATTTTTTCGTAATAAAATCAATACCTTAATAACATTTAATGGCGGTGCCATAAGACAAATAAGATCGCGTATCTGAGCAAAAGATATTAGATGTTGACGATTATTAGTAATATATAAAGTTCTTGAGTAATTAACGCATTACACCTGCAAATTTTATTCCACTTAGTTCTGCCATCTCGCGCTTCCAAGTAGTAATATCATTGTAGTTAAAATCTGATAAATTTTTATGCCCACATGCGCGAGCTAAAACCTGCATTAATTCAACACTAGCTTCAAAGTAACGTGCCAATTTTTCTGAGCCTATTTGTACATCCAACATTTTGCGAAGTTCTGGCTTTTGTGTTGCAACTCCAACGGGACAATTATTTGAATTACACATTCTAGCTGCAATGCAACCAACTGCTTGCATTGCAGAGTTTGAAACTGCAATCGCATCAGCCCCTAATGCCATAGCTTTTGAAAAATCTTCTGCTACACGCAAACCACCTGTAATGATTAAAGACACATCATTTCCAACTCTATTATTTAAATGCTTTCTAGCTCTCGCAAGAGCTGGAATGGTTGGGACCGAGATATGATCTCGGAATATTAATGGAGCAGCGCCGGTACCCCCTCCACGACCATCTAAAATTATATAATCTGCACTGGCTTCTAAAGCAAAATCAATATCATCTTCGATATGATTAGCAGAAAGTTTAAATCCAATTGGGATGCCACCTGAACGTTCTCGCACTTCATCCGCTACTCTTTTAAAATCAGCAGGCGTATTGAGGTCTACAAATGATGCGGGTGAAATTGCGTCTTGCCCCTCTACTAGACCACGTACTTGAGCAATTTTACCTTGAACCTTTTCACCTGGCAAATGCCCACCTGTGCCAGTTTTGGCACCCTGTCCTCCCTTAAAATGAAATGCCTGAACCTTTTCAACCAGTTCTGGTTTCCACCCAAATTGCGCTGAAGCAAGTTCATAGAAATATTTTGAGTTTTCATTTTGTTCTTCAGGAAGCATTCCACCTTCACCTGAACAAATACCAGTACCGGCTAATTCTGCTCCTCGTGCTAATGCAACTTTTGCTTCTTCAGATAATGCACCATAACTCATATCAGATACAAAAAGTGGAATGTCTAATTTCAATGGTTTGATTGCTTTAGGTCCAATAACTACTTTTGTTTCTACTCGGATATCATCTTGAAGAGGTTTACGTGCCATTTGAGCTGGTAAAATTTGAATATCATCCCAATGTGGTAAATCTTTACGAGGCACGCCCATAGAACCCATTTCCCCATGGTGGCCAACTTTGGAAAGCCCATTTTTTGCCAGCTCATGAATTCGAGCAACAGTAGGTTCTTCTGGGGTTGGAGATGCTACGGGAATATCAGTTTTTATCGTTGGAGTTTGATCGCCAACATTGAGATTACCCAAACCACCATGTGCTCCGTCACAAAAAGGTGCATTTGCACTGGCTTTGCATTGACATAGTGCTTTTGAGCCTGTCTCTTCGACTGAGAACTTCATTGGAGAAATGTCAGTTCCAATATGAGATCCATCACAAAATGGTTGCTTTTGTGATTTTCCACAACGGCACCAAAAATAATTTTTACCAGACTCCAAGTCTACTTTAATTGGTTTCTTATCTGCAATTATGGGAATTGATTTAAACATATCTTTAATCATTATAATTTAGCTTGAGAAGAATTTGCCCGGCCCAGAACTTCTGGAATTTGGGAGTGGAAAATATAGAGAACCGCAGCACATAGCAGTCCGAATATGATTGCAGGAACCGCAGATGGACCAAGAATGAACCAATGGGTCGAGACGGCACATACAATAGTGCCACCAAGAACTGCTGCGTTGATGACCTGAAGGCGTGGCAGCCACAAAAGACAATCACCAAAGCATCCTACGCAAAGTGCGGTCTTTGTCCAAAAGATGGTGTTTTAGCGCCCCACCTGCGTGGATGAAAACCACTACCCCTATTCCGTAGGAAGCATAAATATGGAATTCAATTGCCAAGTCACGTATTCTTTCTGAAGTTACAAGGACAGCAGGAATGTCAAAGGTATTAAATATTGAAACATTTTGACCGGTGAACGTCGTAAATATATAACCGGAGATTGGAATTGTTATCAAGCTTGCAAAGAGAAGTAAATGTGCGAACTTTGAGGCTAGTTTTTCTAACTTTGTATGACTTTCTAATGGAGGCGGACGCTTCCGGAATTTGTTAAGCAGGAGGATCAGACCCATAAGGAAAACCATAACACCAAAAGACTTGTGCAGGGTTGGCGCAAGATAATACCAACTGGAATAAAAGGAAAGTTCTACAATCCACCAACCTGAAACGATCAGGCCAATCATATGCCCCGCGATCAACCAGTGCAGCAGTTTTGTACTCAGAGAATACGATTTTTTATTAATTTGGGCTGTCATCGCAGATTTCCATGCAACTGATGTTTGAAACTGTCCCGATCATCTGCCGGGACAGCTTAAGGTTCTATTTGTCTCTTATTGCTTCTATCTGCAGCGTCACATCAACAAACTCAGCTGCTGGACCAAGATTGAAGTCCATCCCGAAGTCTTTGCGCGTCATCTTATAGAGTCCCTCAAATCCGACGCGATAACCGCCCCATGGGTCTTTGCCTTCTCCAATCTTTGTGATCGGAAACTCTATGATTTTACTAAAACCCAAAAAAGTTAATGTACCTGTCAAAGTTCCACCGGAAGCGTCACCATTAAATTTGGTGCTTTTGAAGGTAGCGTTTGAAAATTTTGCCACGTTGAAGAAATCGCCACTGCGCAAATGCTTATCGCGATCAGCCCAATTTGTATCCAGGCTAGTGGTGTCGATGCTGACTTCGACGCTTTGACTTTCTTCTCCCGAAGCTGGGTCATACTTCAATTTTCCTGCAATTTTGTTGAAACGGCCCGACAGCTTTGAAACACCCAAATGGCTGGTTTCAAATTTTACAAAAGAATGTGAGGGATCGATCGTGTAACTCGCCGCCTGCGTCAATACGGGCAGTGTTATCGATAAGGACATTCCAAGCGCGATCGTTTTTAAAATAGTGTTCAAGTTATTTCTCCAATTTAGAGGGATAATTGTTAGGATTTGACTTACTTAAAGCAATCTCTCGGAATCCTATTCAAAGCATTGGCTGGGCGGTTGGCAGATCGCAGCCACCCAGCAAATATTCATTTTCAAGATTTTTGAGCCTGACGCGCTTCATAGGCAGTTTTCTTTTCTTGATACTCTTCTTCAGAGAGAGCATGCCACCCGATACAATTGCCTGTCGGAGAGCGGCCACATCCACATTTTGGTGCCTCAGTCATTTTTATAACTCCTATTGTTAGTTGTGATTTTTTATGCATTGTATCATATATGTACGCAAGGAGCGCATATCCGCATATATTGCGCGTAAAAAAGGCATAGAGAGTATGGACAAATGGGCTGAGCTTCGAACGGCATACCAAGTGGCAAAGCTTGGCACTGTAAGTGCAGCGGCGAATGCACTTGGCTTCCACCGCGCGACTGTGAACCGTCACATCGACGTGCTTGAGGAAGAGATGGGTGCCCGTATCTTTATCCGGCATGCACGGGGTTATACGCTTACAGAGTTAGGTGAAGATGTACTTCGGGTTGCACAAAAGACAGAAGAGCTTATCGAAGATTTAGCGGGCCGCGTACAGGGTGGAAAAGCTGCGCTAGAAGGAGAGCTCAAGCTGACAATTCTAGCAGGTTTCGCTGAGCTACTGATGAAACCAATCTCAGACTTTAGAGCCAAAAATCCGAATTGTATTGTAAATATTGACGCCAGCGAAAACCTTGCGAAACTTGAATACGGTGAGGCGCATATTGCACTGCGTGCAGGACCAAAGCCGGACCATCCTGATTACGTTGTTAGTAACTTTGCACAGATCAGCTTTAACCTTTACGCCCACGACAGCTATATCCAAAGGTTTGGGTTGCCAAAAGACACTGGTGATTTTGGCAACCATCAGTTTGTCCTTCCACCAAGTTTTGGAGGACATCTCTCAGTCCGCCAATGGGTAAAAAATATTGTACGCCCTGATATGATCGCGCTGTCGTCCCAACACGTAAATGTAAACTTTAAGGCGGTTTTCGCCGGAATAGGTATGGGTTTTATAGAAGATTATAAAGCCAAAATATATGGTGGATTTCTCCCCGTTCTCCCTCCAAATCCGGAGTGGTCAGTTCCAATATGGCTGGTCACACATGTAGACCTCCACCGCACAGAGAAAGTTCAAGCGATGCTAAGGTGCTTAAAGTCTGCTCGTCAGGAAGAATGATCTGGAGGGTGCCGTTAAACTAATAAGAACCCTCATCATATTGCTGCCAAAGCCTACCTCTATGCGCTCAATAATTGACGCCACTCAGCAAGAGCAGCGGCACGAATTGGCTTGAAATTCGTGCGTGAGTAGCGATGGCCTTCCCAACAAAACCCTCCCCCAATGAAACTACGACACCAGTACTAAGTGCCCGAGGTGCGAGGTGCAGGATGCTTGATTCGGGGTCCCCCAGGTGAGCCTTGCGCGTTTCAACGGTTTGGATTGGGCTCAGTAACCCCTACAAGCTTTTGACAAGGTTCACTGTCCGTATTATCGGCTAATCTAGGCATAGAATCGAATAAGAAGACCCTGAATTATGCATAGACTGAGATAGCGGAGTTGAATACTGTCGCCGCTTTGGACAAGAAATAAGCTCTAAGTACCTTAAAACGGACTAAATCAGAGCTAAATTCACCGTTAAGCGACTGTTTTTTGTAACCCATTTGTAACCCAAGGCTAAAATAAATTAAGGGCTAAAAAGCCTAAGCTCCTTATTTATATGGTGCCCCCACACGGTTATGTGATGCCGTACTTAGGAGCCAAGCTTACTGGTTATCTCAATAAAATATAGCATAAATAGTAGCACAGTTCATAGTCAAGCATGAGTTTTGTACACTAGTTTGTAC
>Ga0209816_1001700_pt1 | contig 16276 bp, 22 predicted proteins | sample CoawatmetaG01DNA_FD_187509 | JGI IMG/M metagenome (GOLD analysis project Ga0209816, IMG submission 187509) | Marine microbial communities from the West Antarctic Peninsula - Coastal water metaG017-DNA (SPAdes) (version 2) | ecosystem: Environmental > Aquatic > Marine > Coastal ... | reverse complement strand
CAATTAACCCAGAAAAGTATTCTAGCCTCCTCCTCTGAACTTGCTTCTATTTCCGCATCTACACTTGCTGTTACTTTGTATAATTTACTCATCAGTCTTTCTCCCCTAGTTTGTTTGAATGTTGTTGCCAATAGCTTATAAATCGTTCTAGCCTTTCAATGTGCTTTTCTATGTTCTCACTGTCTTCATAGTGAATATGATGAATCAATTCAAGAGACTCAGCTATTTCTTTTAAATCAGCTTGTAAAAAACCTAATAATCTACTCATTATCTTGTACCCTCCACTTCTGCAAAGCCATCATCAAGCACAAGAGCTTCTACAAAGTTATGTTTATAATCAATACTTATATCTCCCCAATTTTCTTCAACCTGTTTAGTTCCATCCTTATATTTTATTTCTAAGTTTCCTTTGAATATTGAATAGTCATCAACCTTATCCCAGTCAATACCCAGTTCTTCTAAATCCCAAGTAAGAAATGCATTATATTTAGCTTCTATATACTTTGGCTCACTCATGTCTTTGCCTCTATTTCTAAATCGTTTTCATATGCTTGGTTGTGTTGTTCTACTGCTATCTTTATAGAACTTAAAGCCCTCTGTATTTCATAAGCTGATTTTGATCTTCTTCGTTCTTGGTGTTCTTTGAATGATATGTGTTCTCTTGTTGAATGATACAAGGCTATCGTTTCTGCATGTTCTACAGGTAAGTCATAAGTATTTCCGTATAGCTTACGGCTTCCTCTACCTCTTGCCTTGAACTGATAACGCTTTTTATTAGCATGTCTCATAAGGAACTCAAAGACTTCTTTGCCAGTAGTTAGGGGGAATTCTAACTCCCCCGTTGGTATATCAAAAGTATTAGTTCTGATATGTTTAAACTTCTTCGTCTCTTTAAACTTAGTTTCCATTAGCTGTAACTCCTAGTTTGCACAAGCAAGACCATAACGGTACAAAGTCATTACTGTTAACAGGCAAAGAAAGATCACAGCATTCTGCAACATGCCATTCATTATTCTTGAACAGATAGATCCACTCAATATCACTTTGAACATTCATAAGAAATGCATGTGCTGAATGATATATATCTGCCTTGTCTTGGTGTACTCTGTCTTTTGTTGAATCTTCTAAAGTTTCCTTTAGTGCCGACTGATAACCACCATCTACTAAAGCATGAGCCTTAGATCGATTGTTATAGTGGTCGTTTAATATCCTACCGTTATATTCTGGATATCCGTCATAATGACAATACATTACAACGACTTTCCCGTTTGGTTTCTCATACGCAATATTGCTTCTTGTTCCCATAATACTCTCCTAAAGTTAAGGGTTAATAAAAAATGCTAGGCTTTGTTCATTTCTCTTTATGACCTCTTGCCGTCTTGCCGAAGCCTTGGGGACTTGGGTAGAGTACAGGTATCAATTTAATGGCTTACCTCTTTTGTATGCCAACCTAACAAAGTACAAAGGTAGAATGATTAAGCCTTTTCTAATTAGTAACTCGCCATACAGAATTACCCTTTGCACTCTTTCTATATTACATTAAGTAACCACTAGATGCAAGTCTTTATATATACAGGCTGTAACTACCTTTGACTATAACAAACTGACATATGTCAAGAACTGCTAACTTAATCGCATTACCCCCCTCTCTTGGTCACTCTCTCAATAAAAAAGCTTAGCAAAAAGCACTTAGTAAGTCGGGCGTTTATTCGGGGTAGTCGGGTCGGGATATTGAAGTATAGGTCGGGCGTTCAGTACACAATTATAACACAAGGAGGCACACCACAATAGACCAGACAAGAGCTATCTGCCGTATGCTCTGTCCAGAGAACAGTAAAGATGAATAAGTAGTTTCTTTTTGTAACCATTCATGTATAATGAATATTCATATAAATAATATTAGGAGAAAATATGAAAACGAACGCAATAGAAAGACAGGCATTAGCAAGAAGAATCTTTAAACAGATTGAAGATAAAGTAGCAGGGTATAACAAAGACTTAACTAGTGGAAAGTTAAAGACACCAACGTCTTTGCAAAAGCTAGTAAAGAAGAAGGATAGTTTGACGCAAGAATTGTCAGAGGTTACTCAGAATCTGAAAGAAGGAATTGCAGAACACAATAAATGGAAACCTACAAGTCATTTTGGACTGGCAATAGATAGCGAATATGTACAAGGTATATGGACGGAAGCACTTAGATACACATTAAATGGCTCTTGGGGAATAAAGGATGAGATAGAAGATGAAATTACTCTCATGCAAATGGATTCAGATAACGCAAAGGATTTAATGGAAAGATTGTCTAAGGTGTTTGATGTGAAGATATAGATCAGTAATAGAATTTAACAGCCCCTCTTTATGAGGGGTTTTTTTTGTCTATCAATCGGGTCGGGGATATCAATCGGGAGTCGGGGAGGCATTTTCAAATGTTTACAGGCAATACCACAACACAACGTTAACACAATATAACTCTGGCCAACCAGGAGGCGCCTGGCCTAAAACGAAGAGTAAATAACTGTTGACAAATTGTAGACAGTAGGTTTAAATATGCATTCATTAAACTATTAGGAGATATAAAATGAAGATGAATGACGAAACAGGTGTACTAGAACTGACACCAACAGAGATTGAATTACGCAGTCTGGTTGATTCGTACGTTGAAGATATAAAAAGCCAAGAGCTAACAGCTGATGCCGCGGGCGAATACAGTGTGAGGTACACAATCAACGGCGACGGTTCTTATTACTCGGTGTTCCTATTGCTTGCCGGCGGAGGCCCCACTGTTTATGTGGATACTCAAGAGCTGAAGATAACCGGAGTATGGGCAGACGATGAGTACTCAGTTAACTTCTATCCGCCGCATTTAGACTATCTAGATGAGTACTGGGAAGAACAGTACAAAAGCTTGCGTGCTTGAGCTTGCCATTTTAGTGTACGTCTTAGTGTTCCTAATGAGCGGTCGGGGTCGGGGATGAAGATCATACCCTGTCCTACTACTCAACTAGGGCGTACCATTTAACACACACAATATGTTCTGGGAACAGAACGAGGGGAAGAGAAGATGGATGAAAGTAGAAGGGGAAAGTAGTTGCAAAATGTAACCACTACTGATAAGATTAGTGTTCATTACTTATTAGGAGATAAAGATGAAAGTAGATTTAAACAGACCAATAGAACCAGTAGAAACCCAGAGTTATAACTTGACGATTAGATGTGATACGGAAGAAGAAAGAGAGACAGTCTTAGAACACTGCGACTTGCTTATTAAGAAGGGGCTGATCAGATACAAATGTAGTGATGACTCTGTCGGGCCGAAGAATAATGTGTACTACTCAGAGACTTATCGCAAAGAGAAAGACTGGGAAGAGACAACAACCCAACAAAGACAAGTAACATGAGTGAAATAAAGTTAAATGAGTTGTTGACAAGAAGTAACCAAATAGACGATAATAGGGTATCTTAAATAAACTGACTATTAGGAGGTCAATATGAAGATTAAAATAGACTTGTATAATGAAGACGGAACGGTTGTGATAGGACATGCAATTGAGACAGATTGCCAATCACTTATTATTAACGGCGTTCAAGTTCTACAAGACGGAGGAGTTCAAGCAGAACTTCTTAGGTCTTTAACACCGCAAGATAACCAAGGTAGGATAGTAGATAATCTTACAGATGGAATGGACTTGTTAAACTAATAAATAACCAAGAGGATTAAGGGAGCATTTGCTCCCTTTTTTTATGGGACTCTATTCCGTCAGGTTTTTGGTCGGTCGGGGATCGGATCTAACCCCCCCACCCCCAAATTTTGGGCAAGGCATTATATACACACACAAGGTTAGTATTAGACACAAACGATTTTCATTTTTTAGACAAAGCTGTTCTTTTAGTATTATCTGATGTTACAATCGATATTTATATATAATTGGTTTAAGCAGGCTTGTTATATCTAGCTCTCAACCTCCCAATAAGCCTGCTGAAGACCTTTACAGGATAATGATATGGATGAAGATATGATGGGTATGGACGTACAACCAGTAATGGATCCGCAGATGATGGGTGGAATGCCTCCTCAGGGTATGCCTCCACAAGGTATGGAACAACCAGGTATGATGCAAAATGCTCCAGCCCCCCAAGAACTACCAACGGATTTACAATCAGAAATAGATAATCTTACAGATCAAGAGAAATCCGAAGCTAAGCAAGCCCTTATGCAAATTATGAAAATTGTAGATCAAATGATGGCCGAAGGTGCTAGCGAAGAAGATGTAAATCAATTTTTAGAACAAATTGGTATGACTTTAGACGAGCTAGAGATGGCAGAAGAGATGTTTGGATTAGGAGATGGAAGCCTTGGATTTACGGTTTAGATAAGGTATCATTTTCAAATGGGATTTTTTGGCAATATAAAAAACAATTTAAGACAAAAAGGTATTGAGTCAGGAAGTGCTGCACCCAAACCTATGGGCCGTTCTAGTAATTATATTCCACAAACAAAAACAGGTATGCCTTTTGAGGGAATGCCACCAAGAATGATGGCTGGAGGGCCAGTACCTCCACAAAACATGCCGGGGGGTCAAAACCCTGGGCAAATGATGCCACAAAGAATGATGCAACAGAACGGACAGAGTGAGAAAGGATTAGGAGGTATGTTTCAAAATTTTAATAATATGAGACAAAATCCTAGACCTAAATTCGAAGGAGGTGGTCCTGCAAATTCAGGTAGAACTATATCCGGTCAAGATAGAGCTATAGCAGCAGGAATGGCATCAGGAATGGGACAGGGTAGTGCTACTCCTGCTCAACTTAAAGCTATTTTAGCAGGATTGGGAACATCTAGATCTATTGAAGATGTCCAAGGTAGATTACCAGAAGAAAGAATATTTTCTATAGAAGCAGAAATTAATAATTTAATAGAATCATTCCAAGTAGCTTCTAGGGATAACGATCAACAAAGCGCAAATCAAATTAAAATGCAGATAGAAGGATTGCAAAATCAAATAATTTCTATTAAATCACAAGCAGGCGATCAACAGATGTCTCGAGATATGATGGGTGAGTCTGGAAGAACCCTGTCTAATAGAGATATGTCAGGCAGAACTATATCTGATATAGATAGAGTAAACTTGAATATGGGCGGCGAATCTTACTACGGTATGGGTGGCGTTGCTGAATATAATATGGGTGGTCCTTTGGATTTATCCCAAGTACTAGCCGAGCTAGAAAAAAAAAACTAGATAACTCCCCACAAAGTTCAAACGATATCTCTTTAAGAGATGTTACTGATGTTTTTTTTGATCCTACCAATCCATTAGACTACGCCAGTATGGCAGGTGGACCTTTTGTTAAGGCTGGCTTAAGTGTTGGTAAGGCAAGAAAACTATTCTCAGGCTTGCAAAGAGTCAAACAACAGAAAAGGCAAGCACTTACCGATTACAAAAGAGGCGTAGCGGAGAAGAAGGCAGGAGAGGTTGCAGGGCCTAAACTTATGTTAAAGTCAGAAAAGAAATTTAATAGACTTAGTATTGATCAAAAGAAAATAGAAGATCAATTAGATGGGTTCCAACCAGAGTTATTTGATTAATGGCTACTAGAGCAGAAACATTCGCAGAGATAAGCGCAAAGATAAAAGACGGTAATATAAGTGATGCTTACAGAACTTATGAAGACTTACCTATTGTTGACCAACTAGCTATAAGTATATCCCCTGGAGTGGGTGATGTTTTAGCAACCTACGAAGTTAAGGAGTTTGGGTCTAGGGGTAAAAAAAATATACAAGACAAAGATTATTTAGGCGCAGCCGGTAATTACGGTATGTCAGCTTTAAGTGGTGTTAGTTTAATACCTTTATTAAGATTCCTTAGGGTTGCTAAGCCCGCTACAAAAGTAGTTTCAAAGGTGAGTCCCCCAAAGCCTAAAGCTACACCAAAGCCTACAATCCCTAAGGATCCAATAAAATTACCATCAGTTGAAGAGTTTGTACCTTTAGAGCTGTCTGAATTAACTTATCGTGGAGCAGAGGGACTTGGCTCTAAAGCTGCTAAATATATTAATTATAATAAGAAGCTTCCAAACCAAGCCCCAGTACAAACATACCTAGCAAAACTAAAACAATCAGTACCTTTAGGTGAGTTGCGTTTATTAAATATAATAGATGAATCTGGAGATCTAAGTCCAAAACTATTAAAAGAATTAGATGTTAGGGGATCAGATAAGATTTCTAGAAAAAGGTTACTAAACTATATTACATCTAATCAAGAAGGCGCATTAGGTAAGAAGTATGTAAGAAAAGGAGATCATGAGTCGCCTGGTAGGATTAAAAATCAAGGCTCAGAATACGCAAATGAAATGCAATCTACTTACCAAGTAAGAGGCGTTACAAGAAAGAGAGTCTTTAGTCATTATCCGGATCAAAAAGATAATTATGTATTTGACGCAACTGCTGATTATAGTTTTGATCCTCTTGGTATTCCTGAAGATGTAATACCTAGTTCTTTCTTTGATGGCTTGCCTACTAGACCTAATTTTTTAAATGTTGCTAGAGTCCAATCAGACTACAGTTCAGAACTTAAAGATGCATCTAAGAAAGTCAGGAATGCTAGAAGGCAATTTATTAATGATGGATTGGTTGAACACTCAGTAAAGATTGGCCCATATAATATAGATACTCTTGCTCGTAGTTTAAAAGAACATCTTGGAAAATCTCCCGCAAAAATAAAATCAATAATGAAAATAGAGTTAGCAGAAACAGGAGTTGATGATGCATTAATTCCTCTTGTTGATGAGTTTGTTGACGTTTACCTAGATGTTGCAAAAAAAGCACCCAAGAATACTCCTTACCTTCCTGCAGGAGCGGGTGATAACTTAAAAAAAGCATTAACTAAATATAACGAATCAGTTCCTGTAATAAATGCATTAAGAATAAAAAGTAGAGCAATTCAAAAAGAAATAACAGAAGTTCTTGATGCAGAACGATTAGAACTATTAAAATTCCCTGATGTTAATCAAGACAAAGTTAAAAAACTTCGTGACAAAATTAATAAACTTAATGAAAAGAAAATTGCAACAGAACTAGAACTCCGTGGAACTTTTAAAAAAGCAAATGAAAATAGTAATATTGAAAGCGCAGGCTCTCTTTTTACAGACTTCTCTTTAAAAACAAAAGATTTAGAAAAACTTACAGGCAAACCTTTTTACGAATCTTTAGACAAATCTTTGGATGAAATTTATCTTGATCTTGAGAAGCTACCAGGAGGTGGAATTAGGCAGACATATGCATATGCTGGTAATGATCCATTAAAAAGAGCTGCAGAATACTTTAAAAAAACAACAGGTAATACTGATTTAAATACTTTTGAGTTAACAAAAGGTGTTATTTTAATGAAAAAAGCCCTTGGAATAAACACTAAAAATTTAGATGGTTATAATTTAGATGCTTATGCTAAAGGAAATAGATCTGAGGTGACCAAGCTACCTATTAGAGCTAACTTTTTGCGAGCTGTAAAAGAAGGAAAAGATGGACTTTACTTAGATTCAGCAGCTAAAAGACTTGGAGACGAAGGCGGGCTTGATAATGACATATTAAAAACAACTTACAAAGAAGCAGAAAGCGAAATTGGAAAAATAATTAACGAGCTTAATCTTCCTAAGAAAGATTACATAGCAAGTGTGGATCCTAGGGGTGCGGAAAGCCTATCTGGAACTTACGTTAAGTTTGATGCTAGACTTAAAGCAGCTGTAGAGAAGCTAGGTATTGACGCCTTTAAAGATGGTGGATCTGTAGATATTGATAATATGTTATCTAGCCTATGAACTTAGCTCATCTATCTGATCAAGAGATTAAAGAAACCCTAGTCTTAAAAGAAAGATTAGAACTATTAAAGAAACAGAAAGGATGCCAAGAAACATTCTTAGAGTTTATTGATCACATGTGGCCAGAGTTTGTTTGTGGCCGTCATCACAAAGTCTTTGCACAAAAGCTGGAAGATGTAGCTAGTGGCAAGATTAACCGTTTGATTGTTAACATGCCTCCTCGTCATACTAAGTCAGAGTTTTGTTCTACATACTTTCCTGCTTGGATTATGGGAAAACAACCAAGACGTAAGATCATGCAAACAACTCACACAGGGGAACTAGCAGTAAGATTCGGTCGTAAGGTTAGGAACATGATGGATACAGATGAATACAAAAGAATCTTTCCTAAAGTAGAACTTAGAGCAGATAGTAAGTCAGCCGGTCGTTGGGAAACAGACAAGGGTGGAGAATACTTTGCCGCTGGTGTCGGAGGAGCTATTACAGGTCGTGGTGCGGATCTCCTTATAATTGATGACCCTCATTCAGAACAAGACGCTCTTAGCCCTACTGCTATGGAAGGTTGTTGGGAATGGTACACCTCTGGACCTAGACAGCGTTTACAGCCTGGTGGAGCCATAATATTAGTAATGACACGTTGGTCTTCTATAGATCTAACGGCTAAGTTATTAGATGCTCAAAAAGAATCCGCTGCTGATCAATGGGACGTAGTTGAATTTCCTGCTATCTTTCCTAAGTCACAAAATCCTTTATGGCCAGAGTTCTGGTCTTTAGAAGAATTACAGAAAGTTAAAGCTTCGTTGCCTGTACAAAAATGGAATGCTCAGTGGATGCAAACACCTACCTCTGAAGAAGGAGCTATTGTTAAAAAAGAATGGTGGAAGACTTGGGATCATGAAGTGTTGCCTAGTGTTAGTTATATCATTCAAAGTTATGATACGGCGTTTAGTAAAAAGGAGAACGCTGATTACTCGGCCATTTCTACTTGGGGTATTTTTAAACCATCAGCTGACGCACCAGACTCTATTATATTGTTAGACGCTCAAAAAGGCCGTTGGGATTTCCCAGAGCTTAAGAGAATTGCTTACGAAGAATACCAGTACTGGGATCCTGATATGACCCTAATTGAAGCCAAAGCTTCTGGTACTCCTCTAACTCACGAACTAAGAAGACTTGGAATACCTGTTGTTAATTACTCCCCTACTAGAGGGCATGACAAGTCTACAAGAATGAATTCCGTTGCTCCTATATTTGAATCAGGTTTGGTGTGGGCGCCTAAGAAAAAGTTTGCAGATGAGATGATTGACGAATGTGCCTCCTTTCCTTTTGGAAAAAATGATGACTTGTGTGATACTATGACTCAAGCTTTGATGAGATTTAGAGAGGGTGGTTTGGTATCTTTAAATGATGACTATTTAGATAGAGAGAAACCCCCAGTAAAAAGAGTGTATTATTAATATGTTAATTTTTTTTACAGAATATGAAGAGGATGGGAAAATAAAGAATGGCCCATTTATCATGTGTAACTCAGTAGAAGAAGCTGCAGAGCAAGCTGATTATTGTAAGATAACTATTGTTGGTAGTTTAGTAGAGTCAGTACCTCAAGATATGATTGTAATGAAACAAAGGACTATACATTAATGGCAATAGATAAAGACATAAATCCAACTATTATTAACGAAGACAATCAAGTACCTCTTGGACAAGAAGATATGAGTATTGCCTTAGAAGCAATAAGAGATTCTGGTACAGAAGGATTTGAAATACAAGAAGATGGCAGCGCTATATTAGAGGGATCTAACGAAGAAGAGATAGAGACAGGGTTTGACGATAACCTTGCAGAAGTTATTGATTCTCAAGATCTAAGAGTTATTGCTAATGAATTAATATCAGGTATTGAGAAAGACAAAAGCTCAAGAGAAGATTGGGAAAAGACATATACAGACGGTTTAAAATACCTAGGTATGAAGTTTGACGAAGAAAGGTCAGAACCTTTTGCTGGAGCTTCAGGAGTTATTCATCCATTACTAGGTGAAGCAGTTACAACTTTCCAGGCTCAAGCATATAAAGAATTACTTCCTTCAGGTGGACCAGTAAAGACTCAAACAATGGGAGCTTATAGCTCGTCAATAGAAGAACAAGCCAGAAGAGTTAAAGACTTTATGAACTATCAGATAACACATGTTATGGAAGAGTTTGATGAGGAGCTTGATCAAATGCTTTTCTATCTTCCTTTAGCAGGATCTGCATTTAAAAAAGTTTATTACGATGAAGCAATAGGAAGAGCCGTTTCTAAGTTTATTGCTCCGGAAGATTTAATAGTTCCTTACTACACAACTGACTTGGAGACATGTCCAAGAATAACTAACGTTATAAAGATAGCGGAGAATGAAGTAAGAAAACTACAAGCTCTGGGCTTTTATCGTAAGATTGAATTAGAAACGGGAGAAGATGCACAAAACTATACAGATGTAAAAGAAGAAATAAACAAGCTATCAGGTATGGAGCCTTCATATGATGATGGTGAAGTTTCGTTATTATATGAAGTGCATTGTAATCTAGAACTAGAAGGTTTTGAAGATATGGATGAGGAAGGAGAACTTACAGGAGTTAAGCTTCCTTATATAGTTACTATTGATACTCATTCTAGTGAGATACTTTCTATAAGAAGAAACTACAAAGAAGATGACGCTACTAAGAAAAAGATAGAATACTTTGTTCACTTTAAATTCTTACCTGGCCTAGGCTTTTACGGCTTTGGTCTTACACATATGATCGGTGGTCTATCTAAGGCTTCTACATCTATTATGAGACAGTTGATTGATGCTGGTACTTTAGCTAACTTGCCTGCTGGTTTTAAAACTAGAGGTATTAGAATTAGAGATGAAGATACCCCAATACAACCTGGCGAGTTTAGAGATGTTGATGCTCCTGGAGGATCTCTAAGAGATGCTATCCAGCCTTTACCATTTAAAGAACCTAGTGCAACGTTGTTAAGTCTATTAAACATCCTAGTTGACTCTGGTCAAAAGTTTGCATCTATTGCTGAAATTAATACAGGACAAGGCAATCCAAATGCTCCAGTAGGAACAACACTTGCGTTATTAGAAAGATCTACAAAGGTTCTATCTGCAATTCACAAAAGATTGCATAACTCTCAAAAGAAAGAATTTAGAATACTAGCAAATGTATTTAAAGAATACCTACCTCCAGAATATCCTTATGCAATAGCTAATAGCGAATCATCTATTAAGCTAACAGACTTTGATGAGAAGGTAGACATATTCCCGGTATCTAATCCTGACATATTTAGTCAAGCTCAAAGAATAGCTATGGCTCAAGAGATGATGCATTTAGTACAAGCTAATCCAGAAGTTCACGGGCCTAGTGGAATATATGAATCTTACAAAAGAATGTACCATGCTATAGGTGTGGATAACGTAGATCAGATACTTACTCCGCCACCTTCTACAGAGCCAGTTGTTACAGAGCCTGGCTTTGAAAACAACAAACTATTGTTAGGAGAGCAAGCACAAGCATTCCCTCAACAGAATCATGATGCTCATATTTCTATTCACATGTCTCTATTAAATACTCCACCTGTACAAATGAATGCGCAGATCCAAGCTTTAATACATTCACATATCATGCAACATTTACAAATGAAAGCGGATCAATTAGCTGAGCAACAAATGCCTCCTGAGGTTATGGAACAGTTCCAAGGGTTACTGCAACAATCACAACAAGCCTCTCCTGAAGAAGCGCCGGCAATGGCACAACAAGCTGCAGATCTTTTAGCTGAGTTTTCTTCTCCAATACTTGCAGAACTTCTTGTTGAGTACAATCAAAAAGTAGCGTCTCCTGAGGACGAAGATCCGTTAGTAGCAATTAGAAAGCAAGAGTTAGCGTTAAAAGGCCAAGAACTTTCTATTGAACAACAACAATTCATAGCAGAAGAGAAAAGAAAAAACCAAGAGGCTCAAAGAAGAATAGAAGTCGATAGAGAGAGAATAGGCTCTATGGAAGATATAGCTGACTTAAGAGATGAGACTGCAAGAGAGAGATTACAACAGCAAGCAAGATTCAAACTTATGGATATTCAGAATAACCAAGAGTAAAAATAAAGGTTGCAAATATTATATATAACCAAGATAATAAGAAACATGATAAAAAGAACAGAAGTAAGTCAACAGAAAACCCCCAAGGTCATGAAAGACAAATGCAGTTATGGAAAGAAAGGGTCAGTACCCATGAAAAATAATGCAGGCACTTTTTCAGCCAGTACAACTCCAAAGCCTGGAACAGGTAAAGGAAAAGCAAGAGGTATGGGCGCCGCCGAATTTGGTGGTAAGTTTTCTGGCATTTATTAATGTCCGTAGTTTGGGTTAGCCAAAAATTCTTAAAAGAAATAGAAGCTAAAAAACAAGGAGTACAAGAGGTCATTTTGTCAGGGACAAAAGACTTTGCTCAATATCAATATCTGTGTGGACGTTACAGTTCTCTAGTCGATGCAGAAAGTACATTTAGGGAACTGCTGGGAAAAATAGTAGAAGATGACGAAGATACAGATACCTGATCATGTTGCAAAAGCAATTGAATCAGAAATAAAACAAGAAGAAACCAAACAAAAAAAACAAAACACTCCAGCTCCAGAGGAAAATCCTTCCTATGTAGAGCCAGGGGCTAGGGTCTTAGACCCAACTCTTTTAGACAATTCATTTTTAGATAGGATGCCGCAACCCACGGGTTGGAGACTTTTAATCCTTCCTTATAAAGGTAAAGCGGTAACAGAAGGTGGAATTCATTTAGTACAATCAACGGTTGATAGAGAATCTCTAGCTACTGTAGTTGGCTATGTTGTGAAAATGGGTCCTGATTGCTATAAGGATAAGAGTAAGTTCTCTGCTCCTTGGTGTCAGGAAAAACAATGGGTATTAATCGGCAGGTATGCTGGCGCTCGTTTTAGATTGGGTGATGAGTCTGAATGCAGAATCATTAACGATGACGAAGTAATCGCTAGTATATTAGATCCAGATGATATTCTTGCAGTATAAGGAGTAAATATGTCTGAAGAATTAAGAAAAGAAGAATTTATAGATGAAGGTGAGATAGTAGAAGTAGATGTCCCTGAAGAAAAAGTTAGTGGCAAGATAGCAGATCTAGCGCCTGACGAAGAAGCAGATGCTTCAATAGAAAATATATCAGAAAGTACAGAAGTAAAAACAGAAGATGAATTAGCTGATTACTCTGATAAGGTTAAAAAACGTATAGGAAATTTAACTCGTAAACTACGAGAGGCAGAAAGAGGACAAGACTCTGCTTATGAGTATGCGAAAAAAATATCTTATGAGAATGAAGTATTAAAAAATAAAAGTTCTACGCTTGATAGATCTTACTTAAATGAAGCACAAGGAAGACTTAAGTCTCAAAAGGCTCAAGCTTTATCTGCTTTAAAAGGAGCGCATGAAGTTGCTGACTATGACAAGGTTGCAAAGGCTCAAGAAGTATTAGCAAAGATAGCGGTAGAAGAAAACAAAGTTGTTACTTCACAACAACAATTAGAATATCAAAGAAACGTTCAAGAAGAACAAAGAGCAAATTACCAAAATTACGCGCCTCAACAACAGGCTCAACCTCAAGCTCAACAGCCAATTAAATTGGATCAAAAGACTCAGAGTTGGGCAGAAAATAATGCTTGGTTTGGTGACGATGAGATTATGACTGTATCAGCTTACGCTATACATAATAATATGGTTGAAGAAGACTTTGACGCAGGAACAGATGAGTACTATACTGAACTTGATAGGAGAATTCGTAAAGAATTCCCTCAGAAGTTTAACGAATCTTCTGTTACAAAATCTAAGCCTTCACAAAAGGTGGCTTCCGCTGGAAGAGTAGCTGGTAATGCCGGCTCTAATAAAAGACAAGTAAAACTGTCTCCTGCAGAAGTTCAGATGGCTAAAAGATTAAACGTACCCTTGAATGAGTACGCTAAATACGTTAAAAGGTAAATAATTATGACAGAAGATACAAAAGATTTAAACAGAAGCCCACGTTCTGCCGACACTCGAGCTAAAAAAGTTGCTCGCAAACCTTGGAGTCCACCATCAATGTTGGATACTCCTCCTGCACCTGAGGGTTACACCTACAGGTGGATTAGAGCTGAAATCGCTGGTAACGAAGATAGAAAGAATGTGACTTCTAGGATGAGAGAGGGTTTCGACCTTGTCAAAGCCGATGAGTTAGGTGATTTCCCGCTTCCTACTATTGATAACGGTAGACATGCAGGAGTAGTTTCAGTTGGCGGTTTGCTATTGGCCAAGATCCCGAACGAGACACGAGATGAGAGAAACTCCTATTTCGAAAATCGTGCCAGAACTCAGCAAGATGCTGTAGATAATGACCTCTTAAGGGAATCTGATCCTAGTTCACCGATGTTAAAACCGGAAAGAACAAGCAAAGTAACTTTTGGCGGTGGTCAACGTAGTTGATCATCATTTTCAATTTTATAATATAAGGTGACTTATTATGGCTAACAAAGATGCCCCATTTGGAGCAAGACTTGTAGGTAAATTAGGTTCTGGAACTGCCAACAATGGCATAACAGAATATAAGATAGCTACAGGAGCTTCGGGGAATATTTTTTCAGGCGATTTAGTTAAAATGCTTAATACTGGTACGATTTTAGTATCAGCAGCTGGTGATGAATCAGTAGGCATATTTAGAGGGTGTCAGTTCACTGATAGCAGCGGCGACGTTGTTTTCAAATCTTTCTTCCCTGACGGAACTGTATCGACTGATATCGTGGCTTTTGTACAAGACGACCCTACTGCTGTATTCGAAATTCAGAGTGCTGGTTCTCCAGCTCAAACTGATGTTGGTTTGAATGCAGATATAGCTTATACGGCTGGATCTACCAAAACTGGTATGTCTGCTGTAGAACTATCTGGGACAACTGCTGCAACGACTGCAACATTTAGGATTATGGGATTCTCCTCTGATCCGGACAACACAACCACAGGCTCAGCTAATGTAAACGTTATTGTTAAATTTAACGAACATTTCTATGTCGACCCAACAGGAGTATAAGTAATGGCTATTAATAGAGCGCAATTAGCGAAAGAATTAGAGCCGGGTTTAAACGCCTTGTTTGGTATGGAATACTCAAGATACGAGGCAGAGCATACAGAAATTTTTGATACAGAAAGTTCTGATAGAGCGTTTGAAGAAGAAACTTTAATCGTGGGATTTGGTAATGCAGAAGTAAAATCAGAAGGTAGTGGTGTCAGATTTGATACAGCTAACGAAGGTTATACTTCTCGTTATACTCATGAGACAGTGGCTTTAGCATTTGCTTTAACAGAAGAAGCTGTTGAAGATAATCTATATGACAGACTCGGCGCAAGATATACTAAAGCTCTAGCGAGATCAATGGCTAACACTAAGCAAATCAAAGCTGCATCTGTATTGAACAACGCGTTCTCTACAACAGGTGGCGATGGCAAAAGCTTAATAGCAACTGATCATCCTCTAGGCGGCGGTGGTTCTTTAGCAAACAGAGCAACCACTATGGCGGATCTTAATGAAACTTCTCTTGAAGATGCATTAATTAACATTTCTACATTTACGGATGATAGAGGTCTTAATATTGCGTTAAGAGGAATGAAATTAGTAGTACCACCTCAACTGCAATTTGTTGCTGACAGATTATTACAAACTCCTAATAGAGTTGGTAGTTCTGACAACGACATTAATGCTGTTAAGAATATGGGTATGCTGCCTGACGGTTATGTTGTTAACCATTATCTAACAGATTCAGATGCTTTCTTTTTGAAAACAGACTGTCCTGATGGATTTAAGTATTTTGAAAGATCTCCAATGCAAACTGCATTAGAGGGTGATTTCGATACTGGCAACATGAGATATAAAGCAAGAGAAAGATATTCATTTGGATATTCAAACTTCAGAGCCGTTTACGGTTCTCAAGGAGCTTAAAGGAACGATATTGTAGCGTTTCTAACTCAACTACAATTACTAAGGGGGCTTCGGCTCCCTTTTTTTTTGTTGCTTTGATACAAGCCTCGTAGTAAACTTTAATAACTAGGAATATATTAACTTGTTCTATCGACTGACCTAGCAGACAAGCCAAGACAATAGAACTTATTTCCGGGAGGAAATTATGGCAAATTCAACATTCAGTGGGCCAGTTAGGTCCGAAGGTGGTTTTGAACAAATTACAGTAGCAGCATCAACAGGTGCAATTACAACTAATTTTGATCTAGATGCAAGTGGAAACATTACTGACGTAGGTTCAATCGCATCTGATGGTGCTATTTCCACTACAAGTACCATATTAGGTAAGAAAGTAATTAATACAACTTTTAATGCTACTGCTGCTAAATCAGAAGCTATAACAGCAGCTCAATCAGGAACTTTGTTTTTAATTGACGGCACAAATAATAAT
>Ga0209816_1001686_pt1 | contig 16355 bp, 14 predicted proteins | sample CoawatmetaG01DNA_FD_187509 | JGI IMG/M metagenome (GOLD analysis project Ga0209816, IMG submission 187509) | Marine microbial communities from the West Antarctic Peninsula - Coastal water metaG017-DNA (SPAdes) (version 2) | ecosystem: Environmental > Aquatic > Marine > Coastal ... | reverse complement strand
GTCCAACGCCGGCCACTAGTGGCGACTCATCTTGAGAGGCATCTTAAGCATACACAAACCTTTGTTTCTTTAGGCGCTAAGCCTTTTGTGATGTTGTTATCCTTACCTACTGACGGTGAGTTACCCAATATAGATGAAGTTCGCGCTTTCTTATTTGATGGTTCCGCTGGATTTATGTTGAACATTGGAACCTGGCACGAGTTCCCATTTGTGTTGGTAGATGATACTGACCTACTGACAATTCTCCGTCCGGAGGCGACCAATGGCTTGACGACTGACAATATCGTTGGCAATGAAGCGGTGAGTCCTGATCTTGAAAAACGAGATATGGCGACTCGATTCGGTGTAGAAATGGCATTGGAACTGTAACTTGTTACTAATCATAATTTGATGATTTAGGCAAAAAGATATATTTTTGTCCTAAAAATCGATGAGAAATTGTATGAAACGACGCGATTTTGTTAAAAACACTCTTGGCGCTATAACCGCTTCTTATATTCCATTTTCTCGAGCATTAGATATTCCATCAGAAATACCCTGCATGTCTCGCACAGGTCAAATAATGAGCCTCAAGCGCGGGGATGTGGCAGATCTAGCTAAAAGCTTACAGAGAAAATTATTACTAAAATCTACACCCCATTATCATCAAGAGAGAATGCTATGGAATGGTTTAGCTGATCACACGCTACCAGCCTTAATTGCCCAATGTATCGATTCTGATGATGTGATTAATACTGTTAATTTCGCAAGAACCCATGATCTCTTGGTTACAGTAAGAGGTGGGGGACACGGTATTAGTGGGAAAGCTATTGCAAACGATGCTTTATTAATTGATTTATCGAAGATGAGTAATCTTTCGGCAAATCCCTTGACCATGGTAGCCACTGCTCAGGCTGGCGTTTTATTGAGAGAGCTTGATGTCGGAACTCAGGCCCATGGGATGGCAGTCCCAGCTGGTGTGGTTTCCCATACTGGTGTAGCAGGCCTAACCCTGGGTGGAGGCATAGGAATTAATATGCGAAAAATGGGATTAACAAGCGATAATTTATTATCCGTTCAAATCGTGACTGCAGACGGAAAGCTACGAACTGCTAGTGACAGTGAGAATACAGATTTGTTCTGGGCTGTTCGCGGTGGTGGTGGTAATTTTGGCGTTGTTACATCCTTTACATATCGTATGCATAAACTGGACCCTGAAATCCTCTCTGGTGTCATGGTCTACGCGATGGATGATGCGAAAGATATGTTTAATCGTTACTTTGACTATTCCCTAGATGCCCCTCGAGAATTGAGCATGAGTGCAGCAATGAGTCTCAAGCCTTCAGGGGAACCTTTTCTAATGGCTGGCTTCCAGTATATGGGCCCCCCTAAAGAAGGTGAGAAGGTTTTAAAATCATATCGTAAAATGGGTAAACCTATTGCGGATCTGATCAGCCCTAAGACTTTCCTTAGACAGCAAACACTACTTGATGCCGGCAACCCCCATGGGACCAATTACTATATTCGGGGTCGTACAATAGACGAATATGATCCGGATTTATTAGACGTCATGATGGATAGGTGGCGGCACTCTCCGGGTAGGCATAATACGATGCGTCTTGTCCGATTTGGCGGCGCCATTGATGATCTTGCTCAAGATGCCACTGCGTGGCCTCACCGTGGTGCTAAATGGGATCTAGAGTTAGGCGGAAGCTGGGTAGATCCGGCGCTGTCAGCGAAGAACATTAAGTGGGGAAAAGATTATTGGGATGCACTCGCGCCCTACGTTTCAAATAGGTTCTACATCAATGAAATGATGGATGAAACCCAAGAGGAAGTGGCAGTCAGTTACGGTCACAATTATCCTCGATTAGTGCAGATAAAGAACAAGTATGATCCAAAGAATTTTTTCCAGTCAAATGGCAATATTAAGCCGACGGTTTAAAGTGTTTGGATGACGCTTCGTAACTAGCGATACAGTGTAAAAGGAGGCAAAAAAGATGGGGCATGAAATACGAAAAGCATACGCAGACACCTCTATGGGTCAAGTCCACTATCGGATCGGAGGGCAAGGCAAGCCCTTGTTGTTGGTCCATCAAGATCCTCAGTCAGCACTGCAATTTATATATGTAATCCCGTTATTGATTGATGCCGGGTTTCATGTGATTGCGCCAGACATGCCAGGGTATGGACTATCTGAGGGCACGGCTGAGCCTCCTAGCATTCCTGAATATGCGGATGTACTTAAGCAGTTGTTAGACCACTTAAGTATAGACAAAGCTATAGTTGTTGGCCATCACACTGGAGCTTCAATGGCCTGTCAAATGGCGTATGCTAGCCCCGACCGAGTAGAGAGGTTAGTGATACATGGGCTTCCTTGGTACACCACGGAAGAGCGTGAGGAGAGATTGGCCAGGCCACATATGGATTTTAGTGCGAAGGCAGATGGATCTCACCTTTCTGATCTATGGAGTCTTATAGGAAAGATGTCTAGAGGTGTTTCAACTTTAGAGTCCTCCCATATGGCTGCTTTACATACACTTTGGGCTGGCGAAAAACACTGGTTTGCGCACCACGCCGCCTTCAGTTATGACATGACCGATGCGATCAAGTCAGTTAGTGCGCCTACTTTGGTGGTTACTAATACGGGAGACATCCTTCATTTCGTGGCTGAACGTCTCGTCAAACTCAGACCGGATTTCGCCATAGTTGAGATTGAGGGTGGCACCTCATACGTTATTCGCGATGAACCAGAGACTTGGATTGCCGTCATTATTGATTTTATTCGAGGTTAGATCTGAGGGCTATTATGGATCGAGATCTGATTGTTTCTTAGAACTCCATGAATCAATAGTCTCTGACCATTTCTCGTCAATGAACTCAAAAATATCTGGAAATTCCTTAGTTAAGCAAGCTCGATTCATAAGAGAATATTGTTTCGGGCCACCTTCCTCAGGTAACTGGCGTGTTGCATCCACTACAATGCGGCTGCCAACTCCTCGTACTGGCGCGCTTGGATCTCCCCCCATCGCGCCCGCTTTTTCAATAATTTCACTAGCTGGATAAGGTTGCCAACGAGCTCCAACAGCATGCATAACTTCAATAGCGTTATGTATATTCACATCTGCGTCAACGACAATAGCAATCTTAGCTATCTTCAATGAAGTTGTTATGTTGCGCCCAATGTTTATTGCATCTCCCGGCGCTTCTTTTTTTATACTAATAAAGCAATAGCCAGGCGTTTGCAGTGGAAAATGTATACCTACAATATTAGGAAACAGCTTCTTCATAGCCAGATTAGTAGTCACTTCCATGGGAGAAGTAAGGAAACTCCTAGTGACACCGGTAAATTGGTTTACAAAGATGGGTTTTTTTCGATGAGTCACTGCAGTGACATTCATGTAAAAGTTTTCTTCTTTATGCGCGCCGATATAACCATACATCTCACCAAATGGGCCCTCAGGTTCAAAATCGAAAGGGATTTCTCCTTCGATCACCATTTCAACATTTGCAGGTACTTTTAGAGTATTTGTTTCGCATTGAACCACTTCTAGAGCCTTTCCTATAAAGCCGCCAGCAACAAATAGCTCATCTTGGCCAAGGCGGGTGGTTTTGGAACTACTCATGGCAAAAGTTACTGGATCAGCACCTAACACGATTGCGACCTTGGCAGAGGTCTCGCCTCTGGCCTTCATATCCATTAAGAACGTCCACCCATGCTGATTTTTTTCTGGGTTAATGGCAATCTTTCGAGGGCCTTTAATTTGACATCTGTAGGTTCCCACATTACGACCGCGCTCAGGATCTTCCAGTATTACACTACCCGTATTTATATAGGAACCTCCATCTGCAGGGTTTGTTTGTATAAAGGGAAAGTCAAGGATGTTGATGTCATCATCGAGCACAACGACTTGTTTGCAAGGAGCATCTTCAGGGCTTACTTCTATAGGTTCTATTTCCCGCCATTGTTTATCTGTCGTGGCTAGGCTCCCAAGTTTAGCTAATACATTCTGATAAACCTTACTTTGTATGTCATTTCCTGGATCTACTCCAAACGCGAGCCCTTCGAATTGCCAGCGACCATATTGATTTGCAATGACAGGACCTTCATGCCACTTACCATTAATCTTAATATTTTTAAATATTACAGCTGGAGCGTCTGCCCATCCTAGTTTATCAATGAGCCTGTACATAAATCCCGTTGCTTCATAGGCATCTTGATCGAGTCCACTAATATGTAGAGCTTGGCCACAGGCCTCTATTGCATCGATATAATCTCGCAGAGATTCATAGGGACCAACTGGGGTTTGGTTTTTAGATTTGTCGTTTGTATCGATCATAAGCGAGACTCCATAAGACAAATATCAAAAGAGGTAGTTTTTGTATGAGTCTTTTTAAACAAGATAAATTTTCTAGTAAGGTTTAACTTCACCAAAAAATGCCATCAAAACAACCAAAATCCAAATACATAAAGCGGCTCGGTTTGTTTTAGTTTGTAGCTTTTTAATTAATACCTCACCGCGGACGGCGTCTTGCCCACCGGCTTCAACTAACGCAAAAGCACCAGGCCAGCCTCGTGCAATCTGACGTATCCAGACCCCATTTAGCAATATAACAGCAAACAACACAATTTTAATGGCAAGCCAAGTACTTGCTATAGGGCCGCCTGTGATGAGGCAATATCCACCAAAGGATGCCATAGAAAGCATGATTATATATCGAATCCCAATATCCAATTTACTCAAATTATCACCTAATGGAGTGCCTTTGTTAAAGTGGACAAGCCAGACCAATATCAACCATAGGGTAGCGGCCACCCACAATGTTGCTAATCCGCTGCCTACAACAGGTGAACCGTATGCTTGCGCTAGGGTAAATCCTAAGGGCAGCAAGAGCACTAAGGCAGTGCGCGCGGACATATCAACAATAAACCTCATTTGGCGGACGCGCAGTCTCTCCGCTAGGGTTAGCTTATCTCGGGTGAGATACTGGCCAATATAATGGACCGCAATATCTCCTCCAATTGCAAATACAAACAAGAAGACATGGATAAAGGCGATAAAGTTATGAAAATTAATGTGCAAGTGGCTCTTCTCCAGCTAATTTAAATTCCGAAATATCCTCCAAGATGGCGCGCGCTACCAAAGACTCTCAAGCTAGCCAGTATTCTGTGAAAGCTGTTATTTATCATAGGATAATCAAAATAAATAAGCTGTCAACGCGTCGTATCTTTGAAAAATGGCCTTTGACCCAAAACCCTTTTATTTGTCAGGCCTCAATCCATGCATGCGCATATAGTAACCGGCGCTCTCATCCATTATTAACCAGGCGCACGTAAATTGCAGAAGTCAGCTTGGAAAAAGGCTTTAAGAGACCTTTTAGCCCCTAAATAGACGATTAATTAGCTAGGCTCTAAGTATTTTTAGCGGGATAATCGTAACATAAATGGAGTTAAATAATTCAGCTATATGAAAAATATAAACATATATATATATTATATTGACAATCTTTTGTAGCCTCTCTTACAATAGATGTCTAGCGCAAGGCGGTCTGCGTGCGAGAAAGAGACAGTTTTTGATATTTTCTTATACCTTTTTTAGTAAAGAATCTTATAGACATATCATATTTGTAATACATGTAAATTTTTTAGATCCAAGAGGTCGGTATGGTGATGGCGATAGATGCGGTATGTAACTTGTTTACTGAGTATGAAGTAAACAATGGACAAACTGGGCTCGATGAGCATTTTTTGGAGCAAATACGTTTCCCCACAGAGTGGAGAAAAGGTGTGTCCATTGAAGATTATATCGGCATGAAGAATCGAGCTGGGGTTGATCGCTCATTACTAATTGCTGTTCGGGCAGGCGATCAACGGATGCGAGGCTCGTTTGAAATTCCGTATGAGCAAGTGGCAGCCGTGTGCAGAAAATATCCTAACCGCTTCTCAGGTTTAGCAGGGATAGATCCCTATCGCGGCATGGAAGGTGTTCGTGAGCTTGAGTATGCAGTTCGCGAATTAGGCTTTGTTGGGGCGCATTTGTATCCACACTGGATAGAGTTGGCTCCGGATCACGCTAAATATTACCCTTATTATGCCAAGTGCTGTGAGCTTGATATTCCTATCATGATGCAAGTAGGCCACAACTTGGTGTATTCGCGTGAAAGGCGTCTGCCTAGTGTGGGTCGGCCGATTACCCTTGATCAGGTTGCCATCGACTTTCCAGACCTTAAGTTGATCGGAATTCATATTGGGATCCCTTGGACAGATGAAATGATATCCATGGCCTGGAAGCATGAGAATGTTTATATAGGATCTGATGCTTATGCCCCTAAGTACTGGCCTGATTCATTTGTTCATTATTTAAAAACATATGGTCAAGACAAAGTTATATTTGGGACTGATTGGCCTGTGATCAGTCCAGAACGAGCAATGGATGAAATCAAACAGCTGGGTATATCCGAACCTGTAATGGAGAAATTCCTCAGCACTAATGCTAAACGCATTTTTAAATTATAAAAATATTGATGCTAGTCTTCAATATAGTGAGAGTTAAAGGATGAAAGATAAGTTCGACAATCAAGCCTACCTTGCCTTAGATATTGGTTATGGCGTTAGATGTGCGGCCCAACACAAGCCTAACAAAGTTGCCTTGGGTGAGGGAGCGCGCAGTCTGAACTATGGCGAACTGGCGGAACGCATCAACAGAGTGTCCAATGGTGTTCGAAATATTGCCGGTTTGGATAAGGGCGATAGAGTGGCTCTTATTGCACCTAATTGTATAGAGTATCCTGAGCTCTCTATAGGTATCGCCCAAGCTGGCCTGATTGTAGTTACATTGAATCCAAAGTTAACGTCTACTGAGATTAAGTATATTTGTGAAGATTGCGATGCATCAATGATTTTTGTGCATCCCTCAGCAATGCCTCAAATAGATCTTGCCCAATTGCCTAGTGTAAAAGAGCTGGTAGTAATAGGTGATGACTATGAGGAGTGGTTGACACAGTCTAGCGCCGACTATCAGCTTGGCCCTCTTTCAGAGACCGATATTTTCGCTATTGTTTATACCGCTGGAACTACAGGGAAACCCAAGGGTGTAATGTTATCGCACCGATCTCGGGTATTAACCTTTCTTGGTATGGCTTCAGAATATGGTTGTTATACCCCAGATGATCGGACGTTGGCTGTGGCGCCTTTATTTCATGGGGCTGGATTTTCATTTGCTATTGCTGCACTTTTCTTTGGAGGATATTGTGAAATTTCGCCGAAATTTGAAGCTGCCAGTACCTTAGAAAAACTAAAAGAATTAGATATAACCAATGTATTTATGGTCCCTACACACTTTCAGGCTATCTTTAATTTACCCGCGGAACAACTTGAGGGTTTAAAATCTAACCAGATCAAAACTATAATTTCTAATGCATCGGCGCTGCCTCAGGCACTAAAAAAGAAGGTGGTTGGCTATTTTGGTCATGGAATCTTACACGAGACTTATGGGTCAACTGAGGCGGGAATTGTTTGTAATTTACGCCCGGCTGATCAATTGAGAAAGGAGCGTTGTGTCGGTCTTGGATTTGCCTGCACGGAGACTAAAGTTCTGACTAAAGAAGGGTTGCCGGTGCAACCGGGCGAGGTCGGGGAATTATATAGCCGTTCTCCCTACCTTTTTTCAGGCTATTGGGGCAATACATTATCCGTTAATGCTATGTTAGACGGTTGGTTTTCAGCTGGAGATCTAGCTCGGCTTGATGAAGAAGGTTTTGTTTATTTGATTGACCGAAAGATGGACATGATTATCTCTGGCGGGGTCAATATCTACCCTAGAGAGATCGAAGAGGTGCTTTATGATCATCCCGCTATTGCTGACACTGCCGTTATTGGTGTGCCAGACCTTTATTGGGGTGAGTCAGTCAAGGCCTATGTGGTGTTAAGGGACAATCACAATGTCGATTCTGAAGGTCTAAATAGTTTTTGTCGGGAAGTTCTGGCTGGCTATAAGACGCCTAAATCGTTTGAATTTGTCGCTGCGTTGCCTCGTGGTTCTACCGGTAAAGTGTTAAAAAGAGAGCTTCGTAACCTTTAACGGTTAAAACAGAATCAACATCCACGGCTAAAGAAAACAACAGCATAAGGTGTCTTCAATGCTCCTTAACGGTTGTTAGTAAGTGGTGTGGGACCCTCATTACGTAATAACCTAGCGACCTGTTACATGGGTGACTATAGGAAGAGAAAAGCTTGAATACGTGCAAATTGTTAAGAGGAATATTAAACCTACCTATGCCTCTAATAGGCTTTCGGGTTATCGATCTTAGCCATATTCTTTCAGACCTTTATAGCTTCATGCTGTTAGCAGAGTAAGGGCTATGGCTCTAGTTTCTAGGACACTTAACGTGGGTTCAAAGCCAGCTCTCATCGTTGTAGATGTGGTGAATGGGTTTACAGATCCAGATTGTGCCCTGGGCACAGCCTGTCCAGAGGTGGTGAGTGCTAATAAGGCGTTACTTGCGGAGTTTCGTCGACAAAAAATCCCTATTTTTTTTACGACAGTGGTTTATTACCATGAAAGCCAGGCCACTATCTTTCGGCAAAAATTACCTGCCTTGGAGTGTCTACAGCCAAATTCCCACTGGATTAAGGTTGATGCTGCCCTAGAGCGGCGTGTCAGCGAACCCTTGATTGAGAAACAATGGGCTAGCGCTTTCTTTGGAACTGACTTGGCCAATCAACTTATGGCTTGCGGCGCGGACTCATTAGTGGTGACCGGATTAACTACTAGCGGTTGCGTCAGGGCAACTGTAGTTGATGGCCTTCAGCACAACTATGCGGTACTCATCCCCAGAGAAGCCGTTGGTGATAGAGATCTGGCGGTTCATGAGGCTAGCCTCTATGACCTTAATAAAAAGTATGCAGATGTTGTCTTACTGTCAGATTTACTGGTTCGATTACGTTTGCTAACCGATCAATAAGTATTATTGGGGCGCTTGAGATGAAACCTAAAACGCTTTATGACAAGTTATGGGATATGCACGAGGTGACTCAAATGAAGGATGGCACCTCCCTTCTTTATATCGATAGACATATCCTCCATGAAGTTACATCAGCACAGGCTTTTGAAGGATTACGTGAAAATAATCGAAAACCATGGAGGGTTGATTCATGCATTGCAACACCTGACCACAACGTGCCTACAACCCAGCGCCAAGCCGGAATGGAAGGGGTTGAGGACGCCGTCTCTAGAATTCAAATATTAGCGCTTGATAGTAATTGCAGTGAATTTGGAATCAGGGAGTATAAGCTCAATGATATTCGACAGGGTATTGTTCATGTTATTGGACCGGAACAAGGATTGACGCTGCCGGGCATGACCTTGGTCTGTGGTGACTCCCATACCTCGACTCATGGAGCCTTTGCATGCCTTGCGCAAGGCATCGGTACCTCCGATGTGGAACATGTTCTTGCTACACAATGTGTAGCTCAAAAAAAGTTTGGCAACATGCTGATTAATATTGAAGGCGATCTTCCAAGAGGGGTTAGCGCCAAGGATATGATTCTTTATATCATTGGGAAGATCGGAACAGCTGGTGCGACTGGAATGGCAACTGAATTTGCCGGTTCAGCCATTAGAGCGCTGTCGATGGAGGGTAGGATGACTATTTGTAATATGGCTATTGAGGCCGGGTCTCGCGTTGGGATGATAGCTTATGATGAGGTGACATTCGACTATATACGGGGACGAGCTCATTCACCCAAAGGTGATTTAGAGCGTCAGGCACGCAGATCTTGGGAAAATCTACACAGTGATGTAGGTGCTAAATTTGATGCTATCTATGAATTTGACGCCGCAGATATTTCGCCCCATGTTAGCTGGGGTACTTCGCCTGAAATGGTGATTCCAATCAATGGCACTGTGCCAGATCCGTCTCAACAGGAGACCCCTGACGCGCGTGAAAATTATTTTCAAGCGCTAAACTATATGGGCTTAATCGCTGGGCAAAAAATAACGGATGTTCCATTAGACCGCATATTTGTTGGTTCCTGCACGAATTCACGTATCGAAGATATCCGCAGCGTTGCTGAGATAGTAAAAGGGAAGCACATTGCCACAAGCATAAAACAGGCTATGGTGGTGCCTGGATCTGGGTTGGTCAAGCAACAAGCTGAAGATGAAGGTTTAGATAAAGTACTTCTCGATGCTGGTTTTGAATGGCGAGACCCAGGATGTTCGATGTGTGTGGCTATTAATTCTGATAAATCATTGCCCGGTGAACATTGTGCATCAACCTCAAACCGCAATTTTGAAGGTAGACAGGGGCACGGTAGTCGCACCCATTTAGTAAGCCCTCAAATGGCAGCCGCAGCAGCTCTGGCCGGACATTTTATTGATATTAGAGAGATTATATAAATTATCATGGAAGCATTTAAAACACATCGAGGATTGGTTATCCCATTTAACCGAGCTAACATCGATACTGATGTGATGTTACCTAAACAATATTTAAAATCGATTAAAAAGACCGGTTATGGAGATTGGCTATTTGACGGATTACGGTATTTAGATGAGGGTGATATCAATACCGATACTTCGACACGCACAATTAATCCCGACTTTGTTTTAAACGTACCTCGCTATAAAGGAGGCAGCATATTGGTTGCCGGAGATAACTTTGGTTGCGGATCTAGCAGAGAACATGCGCCATGGGCCATCCGTGATTTTGGAATAAAAGTAGTGATTGCACCTAGTTTTGCTGATATTTTTTACAATAATTGTTTTAAAAACGGCGTTTTACCTATTCAGCTGTCTAGCCAAAATGTTTCTAGCCTATTTGATCAGATAGATACTCATGAGGGGTATGAACTGCAAATAAATCTCGAACTTCAAAGCATACTTTTACTCGATGGGACACACCTACCGTTCGATATTGACCCTCCTCAGCGAGAGCAACTATTAAATGGTTCCGATGCCATAAGCCTAACTCTAAGCCATCAAGATACAATAATAAGATTTGAAGAACAGCACCGAAAAGTCGCTCCTTGGTTATTTAATAGCTCAACTGTTTAAACTAAACACTTCACTATGGTTTTTTACTAGGGTCGTTAAAAAGGGATATTGACCTTATTAACGAACGCATTATAACCAGTCTCAAAATTTTCAGCCCTGACATATAAACTATCTTTCCGATAGACTCTAATAATCATTTAGCTGGGGTTAGTGTTATGATTTCTTAGAGTAATCCACTAGAAAAACGATATGTTTCAATAAAAACAGGGTGAGCTAGTGGTGAAGATCTTTAAGGAGACCTAAATGGATAAGAAAAAGAGGGCATCACAGCAAGATTATGCGATCGGAACCCCCGGAAAACCATGGCGAGATGAAGAAAAAGCAGTTTGGCTAAGCCAGCAAACAATTAAACGTTCCTACCAGCAACAGGTAGTGACTAAGATAGAGGCGATAGGCCAGGACTTATCAGAGTTGGTCATTGTCGAGCAATATGGCGCTCTGTCTTTTGATCCAGACACCTATACCCTATGGGTGATCAAAACGAAAAACTGGCAAGACGATAAACCCACAGCATTTATTACAGGCGGTGTACATGGCTATGAGACTAGTGGTGTGCAAGGCGCTCTGAGGTTCGTCGAGACTATGTTGGCATTTTACGCCGATACCTATAATTTTGTCGTGGCACCCTGCATCAGTCCCTGGGGATATGAAACGATTAATCGTTGGAACCCTAATGCCATTGATCCTAATCGGTCTTTTAAACTTGGTACAGCAGTAGAAGAAGCCAGCTGCATTATGACCTACATTATAGGTCTTACTGTTCCTATACTTACCCACCTTGATTTACATGAAACGACAGACACTGACAACTCTGAATTTAGGCCAGCCTTAGAAGCTCGTGATGCTGTTGAACAAGCGTTGTGGGAAATCCCTGATGGTTTCTACGGTGTGGGTGATAGCGAAAATCTGGTACCAGAGTTTCAGAAGGCAATTATTGATGCCGTTGAAAAAGTAACCCACATAGCCCCGTCAGATGAAAATGACTATTTAATTGGTGCTAAAATAGGCCAGCGGGGCGTGATAAATTACCCTATTAAAGGTCTTGGCTTGTGCGCTGGATTTACCGATGCACCTTTTGTGACGACTACCGAAGTCTATCCCGACAGCCCGCGGGTAGATAATGAAAATTGCATCATGGCGCAGGTTGCTGCGGTTAAGGGTGCGCTAGATTATCTTAAAGCGATCTAAAGTAAGTTGGAAAACGTTAGATAATCTCTATACGCTATGAAAATTATTGCTTTAAGTGTGGTAACTCGTTGAAACAGGAATATACAGATGGCTATATCTTTAAAGATCAATGGTAAAAAGCACAGTGTAGATACGGAGCCGGATACTCCTTTGCTTTGGGCTATTAGAGATCACGTTGGAATGACCGGCACCAAATTTGGTTGTGGTATTGCCAGTTGCGGGGCGTGCACTGTCCATTTAAATGGGCAACCAGTGCGCTCCTGTGTTATGCCGATAGGTTCCATTGGTGATCAAGAGATCACCACTATCGAAGGATTGGATTCAATGGAAGGCAAAGCGATTCAAGCAGCTTGGGATGAACTAGCGGTAGTGCAATGTGGGTACTGCCAATCGGGGCAAATTATGTCGGCAACTGCTTTGTTAAAAACAAATCCTACGCCCAATGATGCTGATATTGACGCGGCGTTGTCTGGGAATATTTGCCGGTGCGCTACCTACGCACGCATACGTAATGCGGTGAAACACGCGTCGCGCACTATTAGCGTCAAGGAGGTCTGAAGCATGAGATATATCAAAGAGCCGAAGATCGCTGATGCGGTATCGATTTCTCGTCGTGTTTTCTTCAAAAAGAGTGCCACCATAGGTGCTGGCTTTACCCTAGCTATGACTTTACCTGGCTGTGTTGCCGCTGGATTTACTCCCGATGTTGCTGAGGGAGAGCTTATGGCTAATGCTTTTGTACGTATTAGCCCAGACAATACCGTGACTATAATTATTAAACATATTGAGTTTGGCCAAGGTACGTTCACAGGTCTTGCAACGATTGCAGCTGAAGAGATGGATGCCGATTGGGCGCAAATCGTTTCTGAGGCAGCACCCGCTAATCGAAAACTATATGCCAATGGAAGCTGGGGCACTCAGGGCACAGGGGGCAGTACTGCAATCGCTAATTCGTATATGCAAATGCGTGAGGCCGGCGCTAGTGCGCGTCATATGTTGGTGGCTGCAGCGGCACAACAATGGAGTGTGCCCGCGAGTCAAATAATCGTGAGTAAAGGCGTGGTATCGCATAAAAGCGGTGTTTCGGCCAGTTTTGGTGAGTTGGCAGAGGCTGCAAGCAACCAACCAGTGCCTGACAAAGTGAATTTAAAAGATCCTAAAGACTTTATTTTAATTGGTTTAGATAACCTACCACGTAAAGATCTAGGAAAAACCGATGGCACCGCCATTTTCACCCAAGATATAAAACTACCAGGCATGCTCACAGCGGTGGTTGCCCACCCTCCGCGGTTTGGCGCCAAAGTTAAGTCTTTTTCTAAGAAGAAAGCCACGGCAGTAAAGGGGGTGGTAAATGTCGTAGAGGTTCCTAATGGGGTAGCGGTGATTGCCGACACATTTTGGAATGCCAAAAAAGGTCGTGACGCACTAACTATTGACTGGGATTACAGTGAAGCGATGACCGAAAGTTCTGTGGAACTCATGCAGCGTTATCGGAAGGTTGGCGATGATGAGGGCCTGAAAGCTCATACTCACGGAGATTTGGACGGCGCATTTAAACGTGCAGTTAAGATCATTGAGGCTGACTACGAATTTCCTTATCTAGCCCATGCCACGATGGAGCCTATGAATTGTGTTGTTCAGATTACTGACGACGGCGTTGAGGTCTGGAATGGGTCTCAGTCACCCACAGGAGACCAACTTGGTATTGCAGCGGCCTTGTGGACATTACCTGGCAACGTCAAGGTAAATACCTTGTTTGCTGGTGGCAGTTTTGGTCGTCGGTCAAACAAGAATTCTGATTATGTCGTTGAAACAGCACACATAGCCAAACAGAACGGCCAGCCAGTGCCAATAAAACTTGTTTGGACCCGTGAAGATGATACTAATGCAGGTTATTTTCGCCCTATGTATTTCCATAAACTAAGGGCTGGTTTAGATAGCCAGGGTAAGATTATTGCGTGGCAGCATAAAATAGTGGGACAGTCGGTTATGTCTGATTCTGTCTATGCGGCTTTCATCACGAATGGCATTGATAGCACGTCGGTAGAGGGCGCAACCAGTTTACCTTACACCATCCCTAATTTTGAAGTACAGCTCAAGACTGTTGAGTCTCAGGTGCCTGTCTTGTGGTGGCGCAGCGTGGGGTCAACGCATACAGCCTATTCGACGGAAGCATTTATGGATGAACTGGCAGCAGCAGCAGGCCAAGATCCTTTAGTATTCCGTCGTGCTCATTTGGGTGATGATCCCCGTTATAAGGCCGTACTGGACTTAGCTGCGGAGAAGTCAGATTGGGGCAGTGCTTTACCTGCTAATCGCTCACGGGGTGTGGCAGTCCACAAATCGTTTGGGTCCTATGTTGCCCAGGTCGCTGAACTTGTTGTCGATGGTCAAGGCCAATACAAAGTCGATAAGGTTGTTTGTGCAGTTGATTGCGGGGTGGCGATCAATCCAGATATTATTAGGGCGCAAATGGAGGGGGGTATAGGTTATGGCCTATCGCCAGCCTTAATGAGTGAAATAACTATCGACAATGGTGCCGTCGTTGAAAGTAATTTTGATGCTCAGAAGGTGGTACGGATGAGAGATATGCCTGCGGTTGATGTGCATATTATAGCCTCTGCTGAGCCACCAACTGGAGTTGGCGAGCCGGCCACACCTGTTATTGCACCTGCAGTTGCCAATGCGTTGTTCTCTCTATCAGGCAAGGTGCGACATAAATTACCACTTGGAATAAGGGTGTAGGCTACAGAGAAAAGCTGCTTAGGCCTACTTAGGCTTGCTCATAAAGGCGGCAAATTCAGTCTCACCATCTTCAATAATTCTCGCAGTGCGCTTAGCTTGGTTGGCATGCTGGTCATCTTTTGTGCCATTGGTTGAGTCCTCCATCGGTATTACGGGGCCTTTGTCTGCTTTATTTAATTAATGTACTTAAAAGACTAACAAAGAGAGATTAGAAACTCTGATGTTTGGGCTTAGCAGTCCAAAAATGACAGATTCCATAAAATGTAATCTAAAGATGGCCCTAGCTATTGTTATTACACGATAAGGGGGACGGTTATAGTTTAATATCGAAGTGTTTAATCACGGATTCTAAGATTTCCCAGGTACCTTTAAATCCGGCTTCGACCACAAAGGCATCCCCAGGGCCCACATTAATGGGCTCCTCGTCGTCGGGTGTGATGGTGATTCTGCCTTCTATGAGATGAACAAATTCATACTCTGAATAGGTTGCATGGTAGGTTCCCGGAGTAGCCGTCCAGATGCCAGAAATCATGCTGCCATCATTTGAGGTATGAAGCACCCAAGTTTTCATGGTTGGCTCACCTTTGACGATCGTCCAACCCTCTAGATCTTCACTGAGCATTTCAGCTGATTGCTGATTGTCGAGTTTAAATAAATGTTTCATTTATAGAGTCCTTTTATAAGCAATGTTAAGAGTCCCTTAAGATTTGCAATATAACCTATATAGGATAATTACACGATTTTGACTAACTTTAGGAACAGTGTATGGAGCGGCAATCGACGAGACTAATCATTATCGGGTTACTCTTGTCCAGTCAGTCTTGGATTAGTCTTTTGTTTGTGCGCCTAAGGCAAAGGCTAATCGGCAGACCAAAAGGGACTAGAGCATACTAGTCCCCCACATTAGATCCCTAACCTCTAGATTTGATAATCCAAGACTTTATACCCAAGGGCTTTAAGTTGGGGTCGCAGAGTCTTTGCATCACCAACAACAACCATTAACATATCGTCAACGGAGAGGTGCTTTTTGGCGAGCGCATTGATCTCAGCTTTAGTGATGTTGGTCACTATTTCAGAGCGCTGACGCACAAAGTCTGGGGTTAGGTCGTGTTCTAAAATCTGCGCCAAGAAGGCTAACTTGGCTCTCGGGGTTTCATATTTCAGAGCGTCTTTTTGATTGATTGAATTACGCATAAACATCAACTCATCATCCGTAATGCCACGTTCAGAATAGTCTTTGATCTCATTAATGAATTCGGCAATAGACTTATCCGTTGCGTCCGCTCGTACTTCTGCGGTCGCGGTGTAATAACCAGACAATTTACCACCATTAAAATAGGATCTAGCACCATAGGTGTAGCCTTTATCTTCTCGCAGATTTAAATT
>Ga0209816_1001677_pt1 | contig 16388 bp, 10 predicted proteins | sample CoawatmetaG01DNA_FD_187509 | JGI IMG/M metagenome (GOLD analysis project Ga0209816, IMG submission 187509) | Marine microbial communities from the West Antarctic Peninsula - Coastal water metaG017-DNA (SPAdes) (version 2) | ecosystem: Environmental > Aquatic > Marine > Coastal ... | reverse complement strand
GACGTTGGTTGCGGTCATAAACTCCGCATCTTCGATGTGCGCGAGGGCATACTTCTTTAAATCGTTATAGATCCGCTCTTGGTCTGTTGACAAAGCAACGTTTCTCTGAATGTAAATCTTACTGGGCAGGTCTAGGCAGTCATCTTTCATGACACGCGAGGAAAAGTTCTTCAAAAGACCAGAAAGTTCCTCGAGGTTACGATATCCGACGATTTGATTAAATGAGTGGGCGCCCATCGTGCGCTTATTCATGACGGCGTAGCGATATTGGAACTGAAAGAAGTTGTTGCCGCATTCTCCCAACAAGGTTTCATCCATAAACCGGCATTGCGACCACAGGTCCATTGGTGATTGCGTCACCGGAAAGCCCGTTAGGATTCTTTTGTACTTGGCCAGCGAGGACAGCTTCAACAAAGCCTTGGTCCGTGAAGCCTTGGGAGATTTTATTGCAGTGGATTCATCGATTGCCAGCAGGGTGTTGGAGGCCTTCAACACAGCTTCAAGAAACCTTTGACCCTTCTGCGTGCTGAACGCTTCGACGTTCATGACGAGGATGCGGAAGCCGGTTGCGGGTCGCGTGAGGCTAAGTAGCTCTTCTTTGACCGCCTTGGTCGGGCTTGGTCGCCAAACAGACGTGGTGGAGCCTTCTAGTACCCTATCCGGCATGTGAGCCGGTATTTCAATGTTGGCCCAGTTTCGGTAAACGCCTTTGGGGGCCACAACTATAAACGTGTCAATCTCGCCTCGCTCGTATAACATCGAGGCGGTATCAATGCAGACCTTTGACTTGCCGGTCCCCATCTCCATAAAGAACCCCCAGTTTTCCTTATCCCAGGAAACTTTGAGAACTTGATCTTGGTGCTGGTACGGTTTTGTTTTATAGACGTAATCAAACATGCCCTTGAGTAACATCCCATGATTGCACTTGCAAGGCGGAATTTAATAGACTAAGGTTAAGTTCAGAAAGCGAGAGTCAAATGCAAAGTCGCGTATTTATCACCCAAGAAAACCCCCGTGTTAATGTTCTCCCCGCCATTAAATTTGGCGAAATTGAGACCTTAGCGGGACCCTTCGATCAGGTTCATATTAACCCCGGACGCACCGTTTCTCAGATACGGCGCAAGCTTCGTGGTTTTTGTGACGACGATTGGCTGTTGGCCATGGGTGATCCTGCGATAATTGGTATTGCATTTGCTATCGCTGCTGAACTGAACCACGGCCGGGTAAAGCTTTTGAAGTGGGATAGGATGGAGAAGACCTATTATCCTGTGAAGATATCTTTGCGTCCCGGCGGTATTGAAAACCTTAACCCTGACGAGGAGATACGTTAATGAGCGACACAGACTTGTGGAACACGATTACCGCAGACGCCGAGGCCTTCGACGGCTTGACGACTGAGAACGGTAAAGAACTTTCTGGATTGATCCGAACTGTCGGTTCTGTTGAGAAAGAACTAAAGATGGCCGAAGAAGCCGTTAAGGATCTGAAGCGTAAGCGAGATCGCTACCTTCACGATCTCATCCCAGCAAAAATGCAGGAGACAGGGATGGACAAGGTTGAAGTTGATGGCAACACCGTCAGCCTTCAGACCTTTATTACTGGCACGATGCCGAAAGACCCCCTTCAACGTGACATCGCTTTCGCTCACTTGCGCGAGATCGGTGCGTCAGACTTCATTAAGAATGAGGTTAGCGTTTCGTTTGGTGTGTCGGAGGACAATCGGGCTAGGGCGATGCAAGCCGATTTAGAGGGCCAAGGTTTTGAGACGGCTTCTAAGACTTGGGTCGAACCTATGACGTTAAAGAAACTCATTCGAGAGCGTGTGGAGAACAAACAGGAAATCGATCTAGAGATTTTCAGGGCACACATTGGAACAATAGCAAAAATCAAAGGAACATGAACCATGGCTAAATTACCAGCAGGACTAGCAGAAGCGTTTGAGGCAGATTCAGGTGTTGGATTTGAGGAGGTAACATCTTCGGATTTACAGATACCTTTTCTGCGGATCATACAGGCACTATCGCCACAGTTAAAAAAGAACGACCCAGCTTTTATTGCGGGGGCCTCGCAGGGCGACATATTTAATACCGTGACAAACAAGGTCTGGGAAGCAGACGCTGGGGTGTCGGTACTTCCGGTTTTCTTCCAGATGAAGTTCCTAGAGTTTGTACCGCGTAGTCAGGGCGGTGGCTTTGAGGGAGAACTGTCAGCGGACTCCGACGAGGTTCGTACTGCTTCGAGAGACAAGGACTCCGGAATGGAGTTGCTCAACAACGGTAATGAATTGGTCCGGACCGCCCAGCATTATATCAAGATCATCCACGAGGACGGAGGACTTGAGAACGCTATCGTGGATATGAAGAAGACGCAGCTGAAGAAGAGCCGCCTCTGGTTGTCGATGATGATGATGCAGAAGCACAACGGTTCGACTTTGCCATCGTTTGCAAACACCTATCGCCTAAAATCTGTTGAGGATGGTAACGATAAAGGATCTTGGGGTTCGTGGAGCATAGCTCTTGAGGGGCAGGTTCCTTCTCTTGAGGCCTACAAAGAAGCCAAAGAGCTTCACGGGTCTATCAGCAGCGGCGAGTTGAAGATTGCACCTCCGGTGGAAAACACCGGAGTAATTACTGATCAGTCTACCGAAGAAGTGCCGTTCTGATTGATAGGGGTCCCCTAAACGGTCACGTATCGTTTAGGGGACACCGCTTTACACATGGATAACTCAGCACAGCGGTTTCTTGATCTTTTCTTAGGATCACAAGGAGCCCACGGACAGACAGACGTTTTAGGTCGCCAGAAAAACGGTAAGCAACAGGCAAAGTACGAGATTGTCCGTTCGCCGTTGACCGTGGAGCTTGTTCAAGAACACTTGGACGGGAAGCTTGGCGTTGGGTCTATCCCCATAGACGAAACTAACAAGTGCATGTTCGGGGCTTTGGACATAGACGACTACAACCTCGATCTCCCCGTACTATTGTCAAAGATTAAGCGGTTTAAGCTGCCCCTGATCTTGTGCCGGTCTAAGTCTGGCGGCGCCCACCTATATATATTTATGTCAGAGAAGGTTGCAGCATCTGAGATGCGCGACCGGCTGGCAGAGTTTGCTTCGGTTTTAGGCTGGGGCAACTGCGAGATATTTCCAAAGCAGGAAGAATTGCTGGCAGAGCGCGGCGATGTGGGGAATTTTATTAACCTTCCCTACCAGAACGCAAAATACACCACCCGGTACGCTTTGAAAAAAGGCGGGGACTCAATGGATTTAGAGAGTTTTCTAAATTTAGCGGAGAAGTCTCGCGTCACTGCCAAGCAGTTGTCCAACATATCCTTGGGTGGTGATGACGGTGTGTTGCCTGACGGACCCCCTTGCCTACAAAAGCTGACAGAGTTTGGGATACCAGAGGGTGGCCGCAACATGACGCTGCTCAATGTGGGTGTTTACTACAAACAAGCGGCCCCTAACGATTGGAAAGAGTTGCTTGAGAAGCACAACCAGGATTATTGCAACCCGCCGCTACCTGCGCGTGAGGTTGTTTTGATCCAAGAGCAGTTGGAAAAGAAAGAGTATTTCTATACCTGCAAGCAGGAACCAATTCATGGTCACTGCAACAAGTCTCTGTGTCGGTCGCGTAAGTTCGGGGTGGGCGATGCCAACTCCCACGTTCCTGTAGGTGGCTTGACGGTTGTAGAGTCAGAGCCTCCGGTTTGGTTTGTGGATGTGGACGGCGCCCGTCTTGAGTTATCTACCAAGCAGCTACAGATGCAGGTTGAATTTCAGCGTGCGTGCATGGAGCAGATGTACAAGATGCCGGCTCGCATGAAGGAAGGGGATTGGCGAGACTTGGTGGACAATCTTCTGAGTGACGCAACCAGAATACCTGTCCCGGAAGAGTTGACCCAGAAGGGCTTGTTTATCGAGCTTCTAGAAAACTTCTGCACGTCCCGCATTCAAGCACACAGCCCGGAAGAACTTCTGACAGGCAAGCCGTGGACAGAGGACGGCCTAACGCACTTCAAGCTTAGTTCTCTACAGGATTTCCTCAAGCGCAATAACTTTACGTTGTATACCCGTGGTCAAATCACCGAACGTTTAAAAGAAATGAACAATGGAGCGGAGTCCGACAAGACCTATCGCTTTAGAGATAACAACGATCAATGGAAGTCGGTTCGTGTCTGGTGTGTGCCTGAGATGCATCGAGGAGAGGTTGATCTTCCTGAGGTAACTTTTGAGCCAGAGGACCCACCGTTTTGACCGACCAGCATGAAACCATCCTTGGACCGCCCGGCACGGGCAAGACCCAAACCAACTCGAACAAGATAAGAGACTGCATTGAGCAGGGCATACCGCCTGATCGTATTGCCTGTGTTTCATTTACTCGGAAGGCTGCAAAGGAAAGCCGTGAGCGCGTGTGCCGTGATTGGGGGATTGACGAGCGGGACATGCCTTACTTCCAGACGCTTCACTCCATGGCCTTTCGATCCGGAGGGTATAGCTCAGATGAAGTTATGGGTCCCAAGGAGATGAACGAGATAGGTAACGCTGTTGGAATACCTTTTGGAAACAAGGGTCGGTCTGACGTTGAGACTGACTTTGACACCGTAGGGGTGGCTAAGGGCGACTTCTACATGAGCCAGTACCACTTGGCTCGAAGCAAGGGACTGACTTTGGAAGAGATGCATCGTCAGTTGGCCGACTACCAAGTTGATTGGTCTGAGCTCAAGCGTCTGGTGGCGGCGTATGACGATTACAAGAACGCTCGAAAGAAGATCGACTTCACGGACATGATTGAGAATTTCATTAAATCGGGAGAGGGGCCAAACACAGAAGCCCTGTTCGTGGATGAGGCTCAGGATCTGTCTACCCTTCAATGGTCCATGGTCGATGTACTTCGGAAGAACCCCCGCATACAGGTGTTCACGGGCGACGATGACCAAGCCATTATGGGATTCCAAGGCGCAGATGTCGGGGCGTTTCTTAATGCTACGGAGAAGAAGACCGTTCTCGAGCAGTCGTATCGAGTACCTCGCGTAGTCTGGCAGGAGGCGCAGAACATTGTGTGCCAGATAGAGGGCCGCGCTCCGAAGTCTTGGCGACCCAAGGACGAGGACGGCAGTGTTCAGTTTCACCAGGATATTTGGGACGTGCCGCTTCATGAGGGCGAATGGTGCCTTATGGCTCGAACAAACCGGATTGCCGCGCAGTACGCTCAAGCTTTACGAGAGGAAGGTTGGGTCTATAGCCGCAACGGCCACCCCAGCATTCCGGGGAAGACATACGAAGCACTTCACGATTGGGAACAGTGGTCCAAGGGAGAGACGCTGACGCCCGCGAAGGTCAGGAACGTCTACTCCTTTATGAGTATGGGTCAGGGCTACTCACGGGGCTTTGGACCGCGTTCTGGGGCATTGTCCGGGCTGAATGCGGAAGCGCAGATCAGCATGTCGGAAGCTCAAGACAAGATGGGTCTTCTCGTAGATGGATCTGTCCGGTGGCATCGAGCCTTGGGGAAGATTGACCTAGACACCAAGAACTATGTTCTTAACGCGCTGAAGCGGAAGGACAACGTCCGCAATCCACGGATCAAGGTTAGCACGATACATTCAATGAAGGGTGGTGAGGCGGACAATGTTCTGGTGGTGCCGGATCTGTCTTACGCCGCGCACAAGGAATATCAGGTGGACCCTGCTACGGAGCATAGGGTTTACTACGTCGCTGTCACCAGAACCAAGAAAGCACTGCACATAATGTTACCCCAGACCAATCGCAGTTACCCGCTATGAATCCTGTTGAGATACTTGAGACGGCAGCGGGACTTGTAGGGGGCGACCGGGCGGAGCAGTACGGAGATTATACCGTCATGCACCAGAGGGTTGCTGATCTTTGGAGCGTGTATTTAAAGACCGAGATAAAACCGGAGGATGTAGCTCTATGTATGGCTTTGTTAAAGGTAGCTCGTAACGAGGTGGGACAAACAAAGCCTGATAATGGTATTGATGCTTCTGCATATGTGGCCCTGTGGGCAGCTATATCGGAAAATAAAAATGCGTGAGGACTTGTTTGACGAGCAGGTGTGGTTTCCCCCGGAACACCTGCCGGATTTATCTGGCGAAAAGATCATAGCCATAGACACTGAAACACGAGACCCGCACCTACGAGACTTGGGGCCAGGGTGGGTTAGAAACGACGGAAACCTTATAGGTATCTCCGTTGCCGCTTCTGAGTGGAGTGCCTATTTGCCTATCGCCCACGAAGGTGGGGGTAACATGGCTAAGGACCTCGTACTCAGGTGGCTCCAAGACCAGCTTGACCACGGCATGGCGGTGGTGTTCCACAACGCCCAGTATGATCTGGGATGGCTTCTGAGCGAGGGCATTCAGGTCAAGGGCAAGATACTTGATACCATGGTCGCTGCACCCTTGGTGGACGAAAACCGCTTCAGTTATTCTTTAAACGCTCTGGGCTCCACCTATCTTGGAGAGCGGAAGGCGGAAGAGGATTTACGGAGAGCCGCTAGTCAGCACGGCGTGGATGCAAAGGCTGAGATGTGGAAGCTGCCGGCAGACAGGGTTGCTGCCTACGCGGAGAAGGATGCAACGCTTACCCTTAGTCTTTGGCATGTTCTGCATAAGAAACTGGTGGAGGAGAACTGCGAAAAGATTTTAGACCTAGAGATTTCCCTTCTTCCTATGGTGTTTGAGATGAAGCGCCGAGGTGTTCGGGTTGACGTGTCCAAAGCGGAGCAAACCAAAAAGTTCCTGACAGACAAGGAAAACAAGCTTCTTGGAGAGGTTCACGCGGAATCTAAGGTTCACCTTGAGCCGTGGAACGCCAGAAGTTTGGCTACTGTGTTTGATAATTTAGGGTTAAGCTATGAACGAACGGATAAATCGGACGCTCCTAGTTTCACCAAACATTTCTTGAAGACCCATGAACACCCCATCGCTAAAAAGATACTGGAGATTCGAGAATACAATAAAGCGAACACGACCTTTGTTGATACAATTCTTAATCACCAGCATGATGGTCGTATCCACTGTCAGTTTAACCAGTTGCGCTCAGATGAAGGTGGGACTGTGTCAGGACGATTTTCTTCAAGTAATCCGAATTTGCAGCAAGTTCCATCCCGGCATCCAGAAATAAAATCCTTAATTCGTGGATTGTTTATACCCGAGGACGATTGCCGGTGGGGGAGTTTTGACTACAGCGCCCAAGAACCTCGATGGATGATGCATTACGCATCCCTTACTCCTTCTACCAAGGACAACGAGAAGGTTAAGGAGATTGCCCTACTGTACCAGAATGACGACTTAGACTTTCACCAGATCGTTGCGGACATGGCCGGTGTAAGCCGGACACACGCCAAGACGATTAATCTAGGGATCATGTACGGGATGGGTATTGGCAAGCTGGCCGCAACCTTGGGTGACATACCTTTCCAAGAGGCTAAGGAACTTCGCAACGAGTATGACGAGAAAGTTCCGTTTATCCGTGCGCTAGCGTCTTCGGTTATGGATGCTGCGTCTCAACGCTCAGAGGTAAGGACATTGCTGGGCAGAAAGTGCCGGTTCCCCATGCGCGAGTTGAAGGGCTATTCCAAGGAATACAAGAAGCCCATCCACGCGGATAAGCTGGAGGAGCGTTGGGAAGATGTGTTGAACACGCCCGTGGAGCTTAGAGATAAAAACTGGGCCAGTATGAACCCGGAGAGATATCAGGTGGCGTTCGTATACAAGGCGCTGAACAGGCTTATCCAAGCTTCGGCGGCGGACCAGACCAAGCAAGCGATGAAAGACTGCATGGACCGTGGACATTGGCCCATGCTAACTGTTCACGACGAGCTTTGTTTCTCAATAGAGAGCGACGAACAGGTGACAGAGATCAAGGGTTTGATGGAGAACTGTGCGCCGGGTCTATCCATACCGTCTAGGGTAGACGTAGGGTTGGGCGAGAACTGGGGTTCGGCTAAATAGTCTAATTAAGTGGAACCCTAAGACGTGCTCCGAAACGGTTTTCATCCTGACCTGTTTCTGGGTCTCTATAAAATTCACCATCTGCCGATATAGTTCCAAACCCAACGGGGAGGTTGAGTCCAGCCTTAAAAGACTCACTGTTGTCGCGACCTTCATTTATGTTTCTTGCCGCAGAAAAGTCGAGGTTTCCTTTTCCGACAGGGATATTAACGTTTCCTGAAATTTGTTTATCAAACTTTTTGGGCTCGTAGTATTGAAAGCCGACTGTCGGAGCGTTGTCTCCGAACATTGCGCGAAGAACCTGCCCTTGTCCGCCTATGCCACGGCTCCTATCAGAAGTTGTAAAGGTATCCCCCTGTACATCTCGGGACTCAGACTCAGTTTGTCCGAAGCTGGCGTTTGCAGATTCAGGCCGAAGCACTCTGTCCATAAAATCGGGGACCACACCGTCCGGGAACATGGCGCGTATTCCAACATTGTAGCTGGTTGATTTCTTCTCCTGATTTTGAAAGCGGAAACGGTCTATGGTTTCTTGAGGAATGCTCAGAGCCTCCGGAGTTACTTCTGAGGTAGATCTACCGTAGTTTCCCGTGAGGTTAAGACGTTCCTCGGGTAAACGCGACGACCCAGTGGAGGGTTGCTTGCCTTCAACAAACGTTGCGGGGGAGGTTCGCAAGGAAAAACCTTGCTCGGGAGTGCGTAAATAAAAGTTGCTTGTGTCAACACCAAGTCTAGGCTGATTAGTGGAAGAACCACCTAGTTGACCGATTTGTCTTTGGGCCAACATGTTGTCGTAAGTGGGACTTTTGCCCATGATACCGACATCTGTGGGGTTTGGTTCAAAGCCAAGGGCTTGAGCAGCTGTGGGGTTTGGTTCAGAACCACCTAGTTGCATGATACCGCCATCTGCAAATCCACCAGAAACTCCGTCTTCCTCTCCGGAGATGCCGCCCATACTAGAGTCAGCCTGGCCAGGGTCGCCTTCGCCTTCTTCTGCCGTTCCTTCGCCAGCACCGTGACCGACGTTGCCTGCGTCAGTGCCAGCACCAGGAGCGTCTCCTGATCCGCTGTCTTGTGATCCGCTGTCTTGCGCGTCTCCGGTCGACCCAAACCCTCCGATTACACCCATCGGGTCTTGTAACCCTCTGTTTACACCCGGCGTTACGTTGAATGCCGTCATGGCAGAAATATCGCCTCTTGTTGATCCCACCGGGTTACCGAAAGCATCAATAGATAGGTTTCCAACCCCAGACTGTTGCGTCTGACCTAACGCGTTTGACTGCGATGGACCCATCAATCCAGCAATTCCCTGTGCAACCAGTCCAAGACCAGGGATTCCCGTAAACGCGCTAAGGCCAAGTGATAGAGCTACATCGCTTAGAGTAACGTCTCCAAACGGGGTTGAAAAACTACTACTAAGCGCAGAACCAACCGTATCTCCAACCCCTGAGATCGCAGAACCAACCGTATCTCCAAACCCTGAGAACCCTGAATTACTAGTAGTTGGACCTATGCTTGCGTCTGCATCAAACCCGCCGGGATTCAAGCCGCTAAAGCCTAATCCAGAAATTCCGGGTGAAACAGGTGAAAAACTATTAGCAACTCCCCCACTCCCTTCCCCTTCGGATGCGGACGAGGAAATTGTATTTAATCTTGAGAGCAACGCCTGTGCGGAAGCAGCAGGAATACCAAAAGATTGTTGTAGTTGTTCGGCAGTGTAAGAAGCCATAACCTATCCGCCTAACGCGGTCCAAGTTTTTCCGTCAAAGACTCGGGCTGCTTTACGATTATCACCCGAAATCGTATAGCTGCAATGTACCCAACCGGAATCGGGAACACCCTCCTTGTAGAACTCTAAAATAAGCTGGTCGAACTCACAATTGTCCATGACCCATAGTGCGACTTCCTTGTTTGGAATGCCCGGCACCTCAAAGTCTACGGCCTCGCCCTTTACATGCTGCGAGTTGTCGGACGATCCAATCTCTCGATTGAGGTAGAGATCGCGAAAGCCGCTGTTGGGAACAAACGGAATGCCATAGTGGTTACGAACAGGCTCGAGGATCTGGTCGCAAACCATGATCAGGTTTTCAACTTCCGTGGACCCTGGTTCGTTCTTCATGCCCAGCCGTTCAGCGGTGGACGACTTCGTAAGCTCACGCAAGGTGAAGTGGTCTGAGAGTTGCATTATTGGTTTGCTCCAATACCCAAGAGTTTATTCTCTTCTATCTGCCGCAACGGGTTCATTTGTTGAGCCGCTGCCGCTGCATCAGGAAGCTGTTGCCTAATGTCTTGGACAACGGGACGAGCGGCATTGGCCGCTCCGGTAATTGCTTGACCAATCGCCTGCCGTTGCTCCGGACCCGTAGATTCGGAAGCTTTAGTTGAGACTATTAATCTAGCCTCAGTAGTGGCAAGTTCTGTAAATCTACGGCGAAGAACGCTTAGATTTCCAAACTGCTGTTTCGCAGAATCCCTAGCTTGCTTTCGAGTTATGTTCACGCCGTCCGCTTTAGCTTTCGCCATGATGTCATCCGTAAGAGCTCGAATGCCGGCCTTCAGTTCCGAAGCCCTGATATTTGGTCGTGTCATTAGTTTAAGAAACATTGGATTTCGTAAGATACGACCACTGGCATAGACACCCGCTACAGAAAGTAAACCAGACACCGGCTCGGCTAATATTCTCATACCGATGCCTGCCGCATAAGCGGAGGACGCAAGTCCGCCCTTACCCCTGAGAGCTTGGTCACCTATAGGAAGCTTAGTTAATTTAACTAAGTCTTCGACCGCATCGCGTCCTAAGATTTTGTTTAAAGCACCGCGTTGATTTAGGTTGGCTAGGGCTCCCGCCATACCATTCTGCCAAGCACCGCTTATTACAGCGTCTTCTGTAATACCGTCCGGAAACGCCTCTCGCATAATGCGAGACATTGCGGCGTCTTTTAAACCAAACGGCTGATCCAAAGCGTAGTCCGGAACTTTTGCAATAAGATCGTCCAAAAGTTTTTGATCTTTTACCGCTGCTTGTATTAAGTCTTCCGCGTTATCAATCTTTCCGCTTTTCACGGCTTGGAACAAGGCGCTGGCGCTTTGCGCCTCTGCTTCGGCAACATCTGATTGGAGGTTAGAAACGATGTTACGCATGTTTGAGTTATTGATTGAGTCCGGTACGGCTGTTTCAAATCTAAGACCTCTTTTAACTTTATCGGGGGCAACTAAGGCAAAATCGCTTATAACAGCGTTTAACCTTTTCGCTTCTACGGCACCAAATAACTCGTCTTGAACTTCTCGGCCCAAACGAGTGAAAGCGTCACGGAACTTGACCGTGTCAAAAACAGTTTGTCCCAAACTTATGTCTTCAGAACCCGCAACAGCCGTCTTCAGCCAACTATTTGCCAGCATTTGTCGGCTAACGTCTTTGTGAGCAACACCCGACGCTCTCGCAGCGGCGTCGTCAGCATGAAGCGTAAAAGTTTCAGCTAAGTCCGACAGAACTCTCTGACGATACGGATTATCTTCGGCTAAGGAGTCCAGTACTTTAGGCGGTTTAAAAGCACCTGCTTTTTCAAGCCCGTTGGCCCCTATTAGACGGTTAAGTTCTATAAGATCACCTTTCCGCGCAGCGTCGGACATCAGCGACCACTGGGTTCCCTCAACTTCATTTAGAACCTTGCGCGTACTCTCTTTAGGGGTCACCCCTTTAAGGTAATTCTTCAGCAGCTGGGGCTTGTTGGGTTGGACAATAGCCTCAACTATCGAACTTAGGTCGGCAAAATAACCTTCCTTAACGTTCTGATTGAGCATGTTCATCGCACCAGTTTTAAATATCTCCGCGCCTTCTTTGTAGTTCTTTTGAGCATCGGCATAGATATCAAACCCTTTAGTAAAATCTTTTATTACCTCTTTCATTTTATCTTGTGATACTCTTGCCCCGGCCTGCATATTTTTAATCCCAAGGTCTTCAAACGTTAGGATTCCATCACGCGCTTTTTGTAAAACTTCTTGAGTTCTTAGTTCACCTGCATTGAACATATTATCAAGTTCATCGGACAGTTTTTTTAATTGATAGTCCGAAACATCCCCAACCAAACTTCCGCTTCGGGTATTTTGAATAGTTGAGCGAAGAGTTTGCAACTCTGAAATAGAGAGACTTTCTCCTGCTTTACTTTTGCTTAGGATGTATTGATATACAGGATTATTGGCTAAACCTTGGCCCAACGGAGCATCTATTTGTTCTTGAGCAATCCGTCCTAAATTGTCAGATTTAAACAATTTAACGTTTCCAAACAAACTGTCGGAGGTCTCATATAGTTTAGATGTGTCGTGCTGCCAAAGACGGACCATACGAACCATTTCATTTTGGAACGAAGCCGCCGTTTCATCTCCTGTCGTATAGACTTTCTTTAGTAGGTCCATCTCTACCTTAATGACATCTTGCAGATGTTGATTGGCCAGCCTAACGGCTTCATCAGGGTCTTTCATAGCGTTGCTTATTAGCTTCGTAACCTCTTTTGCATTCTGATCCAGAGCAGCACCGAAAGCACCGTCGCTTAACTCTCCGTTTTTGTACTTAGCTATAAGATTTTCAACAAGTTTACGATTGGCTCGAGCCGCTTTCTTGTTTGGAAAAATTCCTTCGTGAATAGCTTGCATACGGCCAAGGACAGCCTTGCCCGTAGCATCGCTTATAGTTGGAGATCCTCCGCGCTTTATAAGGTCTCTTGTTTGCGTCCGCTGTATCTGAACGGCAGCAGTCTTAGCTTTTCCGGGAGACATCCCCGTATCTATGAGATCGGAAATAACTTGAGCGTCCGGGTTTCCCGGCCCCTTAAACAGTCGCCCCAAAAGTTTGGCTGCACCGCCAACAATAAAGTTACCAAGAGAGTTAAATGCAAAAGCATTTGCCATGGCTCCAAGAATCTCGTCTTTGCTTTGTCGTTGAGTGCCTTCAAATAATTCCTGAAGCTCATCAGCGCCTTTGCCAAGACCTGCGCCAACACCAATTGCTATCGAAGTTGCAATAATACCGGATGCGGGAAGAGCCAGAGCCGCTACTGTACCGCCAATAAGCTCACCACGATATTCACCGCCAAAGCCAGCAATATCACCCATGTCGAAAAGACCGAAGAAGCCCCCTCCGGGTTTGTTGAACCACATGGTTCCGGAGTCTTGTAGGTTCTTTTCAGCCTTAATTTCCGGGGAGATGTTATCTAATTCAAGATAGTATCTACCGCTACGATCTTTTCCAAAGGAGCCTGGGCCATACGTCTCGGTCAGGAACCGTTCTTTTTCTTCGGGCGTGTCCTCCTTGCCAAACGCATACCTAGTGGGAATATCTGTGATGTCCCCGTCAATAGTAGGTGTGAAGTCGGGCTCTTGAGATTCTGCGCTGCCGCTAGGGTTTTTGTCGTAATAAGCCTTTAGTTCGGAATAAGGAGTAGTGACGGGGTTGGGTGGGCCTTCTGATTGAGGTTCCGTAGCTATACTTTCTTGAAAGAGTTCGGGATTACTAGTGCGAAGATTTGTTAGTTCTTCAGCAACCTGTTCTTCGGGCGTGTCACCAAAATCAAAAACAGCACCGGATGGAAGCGTTATATCCATTTAATTAACCTTAGGTATAAAGATATACTTACCGGATTTATCAAGTGTATAAGTTCCTGTCGGAGATTGAATATTAGCGCCTAAAACAGGAACAGAAACTTGAACACTTCCTGTTGTGTTAGAAATGTTTCTCAATTTATCGGCATAAGGTTGGATCTGTTGGATTTGAGCCGAAAAATAATCCCGTTCAAAGGGGCCGGGCAACGTGTTAAGTCCCAAAGTTTTGGATTGCTTAAACGTATCTTCCGCTTGATCAATCCTGGTTGTAATTCGGTCGAACGTAGATAACGCGTTCTCCTGATTGTCTCTAAAAACTTGTATTGCTTTGTCGAGTCTTCCGCCCAAAGCGTTCTCGTCAATTCCTAGAAAATCCCAAGATTTGTCGCTTTGAAAGGCGCTGTCTACATAAGCATTAGCGAGAAGCTCGACATCTTTGTTAGAAATTGAGTTGGCTGCCTGAGTGGATCCCAAGCTTGATTTTATCAATGCTTGAAGGGCTACATTAACATCAGACCTCGCCTGAGAAATAAGTGTATACTTCCCCGTCGTAAACCGTTTAGCCCACGGTAGATCAACACCTACGGCGGTTTTTCTTAAAAGTTCGTTAAATCCAGAAGCAAAACTTCCTATTTCTCCGGGTGATGCAGCTATTCTAGCTTTCGTTAGAGCCAGCAAACTAATTCCGGCTTCTGATTGAGTAAGAGAAACTTTTGCTTTGTCTAGCTGTTTAACGTATCTATCGGCTTCTACGCTTGAAATTTTGTAATCGTCTAGCTCACCTCTAAGAACTTTTTTCAAGTTAGCGGCGGCGGCGGCAGTCGTCGCCGCCGTTTTACTTAGAAGGTCTTTATCAGCAAGATTTGCCGGAATATTTCCACCTAGGTCCGCTAATTTTCCTTTACTAAGAAACACCATTTGGCCGTAAGGAAGTTTATCGCTTTTTTTACTTTGGTCATAGAAGAAGTAACCCTCCCTAGCGTCTGCTCTTTCTTCGGCAGCATCTCGGGCCATGTTTTGTAACGAATATTTAGCGGCGGACAACTCAATCTGACGATTCCACTCACGCTTCTCTTTAGCACCCTTCGCGAGCTCTGGACCAAGGCCCTGCAATCCTTTAGCGATGTTCGTGATCGCGTTCGGACTTTGACCGGCCATCACACGAAGGCCCGCTTCGATAAACGCAAAACCTTTTTCCTCTTCCGACATACCCTCGTATTCGGGCATTTCTGCTAGAAACTTTTCCTTATAATCCTGTATGGACTTTGTAGCGTCGTCCTTGGTCATAGGTTTGTCAAAAACCTGGGCAACAGCAGCAGCAGCACCACCGCCAGTATCGGTTGTTGCCGTTGCTGCGGGCATTGCTGCCGAGGTGTCCCCACCGGCAGTCTCACCGGCAGTCTCACCGGCAGGATCAACAACAGAACCGGCACGATCAACAACAGAACCGGCAGGATCAACAACAGCACCGGCAGGATTAACAACAGCACCGGCAGGAGATTTCATTGCATCGGCGGTTGCCCGTGCCTCCGCCTGTGCCCGTGCCTCCGCTTCCAATAGAGCGGCTGCACCGCCATCACCAACAGTACCCATTCCTATTCTAGTGTCGGCCTCTTCATCCAAAGCGGCAACTCCGGATGCCAAAGCTTCATCCGATATAACATCGCCTTGAGAAAGAGCCGCTGGTGCGTTAGCCGATGCAATCAAAGCGCCGGACAAATCCGCTACCTCGGAACCATATTCCGAAGCCGCCTCGGTTAGAAACTCATTACGAGTATCAAGTTCGGGGGTGGGACTGTTTTCGTCACCGCCGTACATAGTGTCCAATTCTCCGGAAGCACTTGCATTCAGATATCCACTAGACACCCTTCGGGCTAATTCATTTGGGTCCATTTGAGCGTAATTCGTTCCACGCTCCTCCATCGCTGCACCACCTATCGAACCGGCTCCGGACAATCTGTCACTTACCTCTGCCGCAACCACACCACCAATTTCTTCAGAAGTAGCGTTTTGGAAAAATGAAATTTTAGACTCATCGGTATACAAGTCATTAAGCACTTCAGATGTTAATTTTCGGAACTCTGGACCTCTCTCGGCGGCTCTCATCAACAAAAGAGTTTCAGCAATGGACATGTTCGCTGTTGTTTTAGGAAGCGGCTCTCCTCTTTCCTGACTGAGGAGAGGTTTTTCTAGAAAATAGTCAGCTAAACTCGCCCCGCTGCCGACACCTACCTCAAATGCTGCCTGACCAAGAGAACGTGCAGTTTTGCCCAATCTAGACTCGGACGAATCGTCTCGCTGCGAGGGCGACGGATAATATTTTTCTAACAACTCTGCTCGAGTTTGATCCAAATCACCGGGAATTTTAATTGGTCCCATTTCTGTATTGATAACTTTCCCAAATATCTTTTCTCTGTCTTGCTTTACTTGACGGTCAGCAAGAATTTGGCCAGCCTCCATCTGTCGATCAGTAGCATACGGGAGAGTCATAGTTTGTGTTCTATTAAGCCCACCATTAGCAAACATATATGCGGGACTTGTGTCTACAACCGCACCACCCTGGGCCATGGACAGTGTATTACCGCCCATGGGGTTGTTTGCATCGGCTGTAACAGCATCGACCAAGGGCTGCGAGGACGCCATAATACCCATTGGCTGCTGCCGTTGTGGCTGCTGCCGCATAGCCATCTGCTGTTGCATAGCCATCTGATTTGCTACATTCGATAGCTGCTGTTCCACAGGGTTAACCATACCACCATTAGCAAACAGCTTACGTCCGGCGACGGCGGATTGAATGGGATTTCTACGTCGAATCATCGCGC
>Ga0209816_1001669_pt1 | contig 16458 bp, 8 predicted proteins | sample CoawatmetaG01DNA_FD_187509 | JGI IMG/M metagenome (GOLD analysis project Ga0209816, IMG submission 187509) | Marine microbial communities from the West Antarctic Peninsula - Coastal water metaG017-DNA (SPAdes) (version 2) | ecosystem: Environmental > Aquatic > Marine > Coastal ... | reverse complement strand
GGAGGAAGTCGGGGGTTCGAGTCCCTCATTGCCCACAGATATTCTACCAAAAGAATCCAAATTTTAGCAACAACCCTGTAAACTAAGTGTTTATGGGGTTTTTTGTTTTCCAACATCACCAAATAACACTATTAAATCCCATATTAAAGGTGTCCTATTAGGTGTCCTTTTTTAAGTTTTGAAATGGGACACCAGAAAGAGTGTAAAGTGTTGATAATATGTGAATTATATAGTTTATTCTGTTGCATATTAACTTAAAATTATGTATATTGTAAGCAATAAATAGGAGTCTAAAATACTTTAAAATGACAAATACTTTCTCACTACTTTTCTACATCAGAACAAGTAAAACAAAATCAAATGGTACTGTACCAATCTATGTACGCATAACTATCAATGGAAAAAGAGCTGAATTTTCTGCCAAAAGAACAATTGACCCTAACAAATGGAACAATACTAAGGGCAGAGCAAAAGGCTCTAACGAACAAACAAAATCACTGAACAAATACCTAGACACTATACAAGCTAAGGTTTATGAAAATCAACAAGAGTTAATGCAAAAGAATAAATCAATTACAGCAGGGACTCTTAAAAATGCTGTATTAGACATTAATCCTGATAAAAAAACACTTCTTGGGGTTTTTGAGAACCATAACAAAAAAATCAATCAGCTCATAGGCAAAGGTTATGCAATTGCTACTGTTGGTAAATATGAGCTTTCCTACAAACATTTAAAGGAGTTTATTAAGTTTAACTATAAAGCAGATGATATACATTTAGGTGAAGTAATTTTCGGTTTCATCACAGATTTTGAGCATTATCTTTTAAGTGTAAAAAACATCAGCAGAAACACAACCAATAAATACCTATCACACTTAATAAAGATGATTAATATTGCTCTAGACAATGAATGGATAGATAAAAACCCATTCCGTAAGTTTAAGATGAAAAACAAAGAGGTAGTAAAAGAGTTCTTAACAGAAAATGAGATTCAGATTTTACTTAGCAAAGAATTTACAATAAAACGTTTGGAGCTAGTCAGAGATATATTTGCTTTCTGTTGTCTTACTGGCTTAGCATTTGTTGATGTAGAAAAACTTAATCCTGATAATTTACATACAGGTATTGATGGCAACCTGTGGATACATATCAGAAGGCAAAAAACAAATACAGCATCTCACATTCCTTTGATACCACAAGCTCTTAAAATAATTAACAAATACAAAGGCCACCCCTTAGCAGTTAATAAAGGCAGTGTTCTGCCAGTCCTTTCAAACCAAAATATGAACGCCTATCTAAAAGAAATAGCTGATTTGTGTGGGATAACCAAAAATCTAACTATGCATACTGCAAGACATACTTTTGCAACTTATGCACTCACTAAAGGAGTTCCTATTGAAACTGTTGCAAAAATTCTAGGGCATAAAGATTTAAAAACCACACAGATTTATGCCAAGATAATTGACAGTAAAATAGCTGATGACATGAAGAAACTGATGAATATAAATTTAAAAGGAACACAGAAAGCCTCATAAAAAAATATTTAATCCTATATACGACAAACCATGGTGTATAAATAGACCCTCATAATGGTTAGTTACTCACATTATGTTGAAAAGCAAATTAGAGATAATACTTAATTTTGACTAATTATTCAATTAAAATTTGTTATATGATATTAATACAAATCAATACATATTAAATATGGATAAAAACAACTTAGTTACAGTACAAGACCTTCAAAAAATGAAAGAAGAAATTATTAGTGAAATAGCACTAATAACAGAAAAAACAACTACTCAAAAGGAGTGGCTAAGGTCAGCAGAGGTAATGAAGATGCTAACCCTTTCCACAGGTACACTACAGAATCATAGAATCAATGGAAAAATCCCTTACACTAGGATAGGGGGCACTCTTTATTATGAGCGTAAAGCAATACTTAAAGTGCTTAACGATAATAAGAGAGCTGCCTAATGAGTAAAGAAGTTAAGAACAAATACATACCCAAAAACTATAACCACAGTATTTTACTGAAAATTCATTCTCCTAATAAGGAGGATTATAAACCTAAAGAATATAAGGTTTATCAGCTCTTAGCAATGATTAACGAGCTATACCCAATGCAGGAGAACCAAAGGCTTTTGTATGGGGATTATACCTATATAAGTGCTACTAAATTGAAACACTTATTTGGTAATGATTATAAGGCAACTGTTGATTGGTTGGTTAAAGCTGATGTTTTCAAAACAGATAATCAATATATCAATGGTAAAAAATGTAAGGGGTTTAGTTTTACAGATAGTTATGCGGATGCTACTCCTAAGAAAGTAACCATTTGTAAGGGTTCTTTAGTAAGGAAGCTTTCTAAAAAATCTAATTCATCTTATGCTACTGAAAAAAAGTATGGCTTCTTATATAAATATTTAGATGGCTTAGAAATTGATGTAGAGGGGGCTTCTGAATGTGCTTGGAGTATGTATAAGCAAGATAAATTAGAATACTCTAGTAAGTTAGCTAAATATGAGTTAAAGGTAGCTAGTGCCACTTATAAAAGTAAATCATTAAAAAAACCTGCAAATCCTACAGTTAGGTTGACTGTTGGTTTAGATAATATAGATAGGATTGATAACAAAGATTTTGGTTTTACACAAGATTCAACTGCATATAGGGTGCATACTAACCTTACTAATATTAAAAGTGAGCTTAGGAATTATGTTACTTATAATGGTCAGCCAATAGTATCAGTTGATTTTGCAAATTCACAGCCAATGCTTAGTACTACACTGTTAAGTCCAGTGTTTTGGAATACTGACGCCACAGCAACTGCAGAAATGGAGGAGAAAATTCTAAAAAAAGGTTTAAAACCTAATATTCTTAATAATTCAGACATATTACCCAGTGTTTTCAGTGATATTATAACAATGTCTTGTAATCCCTTTAGCTATACTTCTTATATTATGTTTACAAAAACAGGTATTCCACCTGTAAGTATAGCTGTTCCTGTTGATATTCAAAGGTATATTGACCTTTGCCAGAGTGGGGATTTGTACAAGTTTCTATCAAAAGAAATGCAGTTAGAACAACAGGGTATAGCTGATATTGATGGTAGGGGTGTTAAGGCAGCAGTATTTCAAGTGTTGTTTACTGATAACAGGTTCTTAGGACAAGCTGACGCTAAACCTAAAAGAATATTTAAGGAATTATTCCCATCTGTTTATGATATACTCTTTCATATTAAGCGTAATGATAGCACAGTCCTTCCTATTACCCTACAAATTATTGAAAGTACTATTATTTTGAATAGAGTGGCAAAGCGTATTTCTATTGAAAGACCCAACTTATTTATTACTACTATTCACGATTCTGTTGCTACTACATTAGGTAATGAGGATTATGTAGAGCAAGTAATGCGGGAAGAAATGATAATAGCAATAGGTCTTGAACCATCTTTTAAAGTGGATTATTGGTCAGCTGATAATCCTATAACAATTAAAAAAACAGCATAATGCATACATATTTCATAAACAAAAATGGTGTTCAAACTTATATTGATAGCAGAGGGATTTATCTCTCTTACCCCATAGACAGCCGTAACATTGCAGAAGTATCATTAGATAGCTCTACAAGGGCTCTAAAGCTGTTTCAAGTAGCTTCTTTGCAGGATATAACAGGCTTTCATATTATGGCTTATAATTTTTAGTTATCATTACTAATCATGTGTATAATAAAATCATGTATTCTCCCTCTTAAATTAGGAAAATAATAACTCAAAATGCCAGAATCTAATGTATATATCTGACTACCTATAAATAGCATCATAATTACGTAAATAACTACTAATCAATTATTTACAATTATACTATTGGAATTACCCTTATTAGTGTAAAATAATGTCTGGCAAAGTATTGTTATTAAGACTTACATCTACCCAGCAGTTCCGAACTCAAACAAACCTATCAATGATTAATTAATAAAAGTTAGTTATTTATTATATTGAAGTATTTTAAGGTTTTTAAGGCTTAAAAAGAGAATAATTAACAACTCTACATCCTGTAAATTGAGCATATAGATAGTTATAAAATTGAACTTTAAATGTGGCTGTTTAAGTGTGTTTCTTCAAGTGGTAGTTGAGGTGTTGCTTACGGTATTTAGTTCTTAACCTATATAAATAAACTCAAACTATTGAAAATAGATATATTATAACTAAGTTTGGGGAGTTTAAAACAATAGATTAACAATAAAATAAGATTATGAAAAAAATACTATTTGGATTATTACTATTTAGCTTTGTAAATGCATTATCAATAAATCCAGTTATTGAATACCTATATGAACCTGATTCTTTAGGATTAGATTTTAAAGAGTATCAACTACTAACTAAAGATAAAGCTAAAATAAATAGTTGGTGGCTTAGTCCATTGGTTAAAAATGATAATAACAATAATGTTATAATAATTGCAGGAGGTGATGCTGGAAATATGTCTTATTTATTAAACCATGCTTACTCCATAAGCTATAACGGATACAATGTTGTATTATTTGATTACAGAGGGTTTGGCAAAAGTTCAAGTTTTGAAATAAATCAAAAGCAACTGTATTATAACGAATTTACAGATGACCTAGAAACTGTTATTAGTAAAGTAAAAGAAAAATGGAATGATAAGAAAATTGGAGTTTTAGCTTTATCAATGGGAACAATAATAACAAACTCTTATTTGAAAACACATACTCTTGATTATATTATTTTAGAGGGAGTTGTCAGTAATACAAGTAACTTCACAACAAAAGTTGAAAATTTAAAAAATCGTAAAATATTACTCCCAAAATCTTCTAAGAAGTATGATGAATTATTTTTTGTAAATCTACAAAATGCAAAAAATGTAATTATTTTTCATGGAACTGAAGATAATTTTTCTGAAATCACAGAACTTAAAAAGATTAAAAAAATAAATATTATAGAATTTAATGGAGGGCATTTACAAGGATTTCATTCACTAAGTAAAAATTATTTTGGAGATTTATATATCAATCATATCACGAGTTTTTTTAATAATAAATGAAGTTTCCATTTTTTTAATGATTTAATTTCTATTTTAAAGAGGAGATGTAAAATTAACTCTAATGCTTGAAAACAGTCTTATTTATAAAAAGCGAAATCTATTTACAAATTATACCACTTTGGAAAGAATACGTACAGTTAAACCTTTATTTTAACATGAAAAAACAAAAATGAGATTAATTATAATACTTTCAGTCCTACAATTTTATGCAGCAATTATTTATGCTCAAAACTCAGATACCACTTCTGCTTTAATAAAACATTCTGAAATTTTTAGAATACAGCTAGAGCAAGATAGTACTCTAAATAAGGAATTAGAATTAGTTGACTATTTTTTAAATAAAAAATATGATTCAATTAATATTCAAAGTAATAGTTCAGAACAATTTAAAAAATATAGTTTAAATTTTTATTCCTCTAAATATTATAAAAATAAAGATAATGAATATGTAATTTTATCTTCTAAGCAAGATGCAGAGAAAACAAACTTTAAGGTTATCTACAAATTAAACTCAGAAGCATTTAATTTGAAATATGATGATTTCTATAATGCCATTTTTAATTTGAATTTCATTAAGAAAGAAGGTGAAACATACCTAGATATTAGTCCTGATTATACTGATTATAATACATATTCAATTGAAAATATTACCTTTTACCAACTAGAACCTTTTACTGAATTAGAGAAAAAGGAATTAGTAAAGGATGTGTCCTTTTATTTTGAGATGTATAAACGATTTGAGGTAAAGAAAAAAACTCAGCCATTAAAAATAATTAATATTAATTATTTAAGCAGTTTACACTTTATCGGTTTTGATTATGCTTTAATGCAGACTGGAATAACTATACCTGATGAAAACCTTCTTCTTTCTCCTGAATATTTATCAAACAAACATGAAATGATTCATTATATCCTAAATGGAGAATATAAGTTTCGTACTTTTATAAATGAAGGAATAGCAACTATTTATGGAGGTAGTGGTGGTCAAACTTATCAAAAGAAATTAGAAAATGTAAGTAATAAAATAACTGCAGAAGAAAGAGAGGATTTTATTAAATTCCTTGTTGAGGGTAAAAGAGTTGGAGGTGATTTTCAGGATTTTTATTATTCAATATCAGCAAAATTAGTTGATTTATATAGGATAAAGGAAGGCTTTACGGATAAGGAGCTTATTGATGCTTTGAATAATCTTAAAATAACACACAAAGAATTTATTATAGACAAGCTAAAGGAAGAGAATCCTAGTGAGTTTATCAATTCCATTTTTTATTAAAAAATACTTATATATATTTATACAATTAATTATTATATAATCAATATACTGTAAATAGGTGAATTATAATAAGACTGTTTGAAGCAAAATGGACACCTCAAAAAATAGGATTAAAGTTTAATAAAGAAGATGAAAAGTAGAAAAACAACAGACAGTAGAGAAAAAGATTGTTGTTGAGTAAAACAAAAGTGCATAATTTCTATTATATAATGTGCCATTTAAGAAAGGTATAAGCGAAAACCTTACAGGAAGCTCTAAAGGTTCGGTAAGTGCGACTACTAAGCTTGTAAGAGAGTTAATTGCCATCAACATTACCTTTACAGATACTAAAGAAGAGGAATAAAGCTATGTATTAGCACTAAAACGACATCAAATCTGACAACATAAAAAAGAAAACCCTTGTAAATCATTAATACTTATTTTGAATACAATTTTAGTGTATAATAACTCAAAATACCAAAATCTAGTGTGTATATCAGACTACCTTTTAACACAAAGGTGATTACGTAAACCAAGCTATATTAACAACTTACTAATTAATTTAGAAGTTTTAAAAGTTCAAAATCATATAAAATTTAATACATTTGCCACGCAGGGTGAAAATAACTTTACACTCTTGCTAAAAGATTCCAATAAGGTGTCCTATTAGGTGTCCTATTAAGAATTAAGATTTTAAACTGCTGAATATCAGTATATTAATGAGAAAGTTCAAGTCCCTCATTGCCCACAGATATTCTACCAAAAGAATCCAAATTTTAGCAACAACCCTGTAAACTAAGTGTTTATGGGGTTTTTTGTTTTCCAACATCACCAAATAACACTATTAAATCCCATATTAAAGGTGTCCTATTAGGTGTCCTTTTTTAAGTTTTGAAATGGGACACCAGAAAGAGTGTAAAGTGTTGATAATATGTGAATTATATAGTTTATTCTGTTGCATATTAACTTAAAATTATGTATATTGTAAGCAATAAATAGGAGTCTAAAATACTTTAAAATGACAAATACTTTCTCACTACTTTTCTACATCAGAACAAGTAAAACAAAATCAAATGGTACTGTACCAATCTATGTACGCATAACTATCAATGGAAAAAGAGCTGAATTTTCTGCCAAAAGAACAATTGACCCTAACAAATGGAACAATACTAAGGGCAGAGCAAAAGGCTCTAACGAACAAACAAAATCACTGAACAAATACCTAGACACTATACAAGCTAAGGTTTATGAAAATCAACAAGAGTTAATGCAAAAGAATAAATCAATTACAGCAGGGACTCTTAAAAATGCTGTATTAGACATTAATCCTGATAAAAAAACACTTCTTGGGGTTTTTGAGAACCATAACAAAAAAATCAATCAGCTCATAGGCAAAGGTTATGCAATTGCTACTGTTGGTAAATATGAGCTTTCCTACAAACATTTAAAGGAGTTTATTAAGTTTAACTATAAAGCAGATGATATACATTTAGGTGAAGTAATTTTCGGTTTCATCACAGATTTTGAGCATTATCTTTTAAGTGTAAAAAACATCAGCAGAAACACAACCAATAAATACCTATCACACTTAATAAAGATGATTAATATTGCTCTAGACAATGAATGGATAGATAAAAACCCATTCCGTAAGTTTAAGATGAAAAACAAAGAGGTAGTAAAAGAGTTCTTAACAGAAAATGAGATTCAGATTTTACTTAGCAAAGAATTTACAATAAAACGTTTGGAGCTAGTCAGAGATATATTTGCTTTCTGTTGTCTTACTGGCTTAGCATTTGTTGATGTAGAAAAACTTAATCCTGATAATTTACATACAGGTATTGATGGCAACCTGTGGATACATATCAGAAGGCAAAAAACAAATACAGCATCTCACATTCCTTTGATACCACAAGCTCTTAAAATAATTAACAAATACAAAGGCCACCCCTTAGCAGTTAATAAAGGCAGTGTTCTGCCAGTCCTTTCAAACCAAAATATGAACGCCTATCTAAAAGAAATAGCTGATTTGTGTGGGATAACCAAAAATCTAACTATGCATACTGCAAGACATACTTTTGCAACTTATGCACTCACTAAAGGAGTTCCTATTGAAACTGTTGCAAAAATTCTAGGGCATAAAGATTTAAAAACCACACAGATTTATGCCAAGATAATTGACAGTAAAATAGCTGATGACATGAAGAAACTGATGAATATAAATTTAAAAGGAACACAGAAAGCCTCATAAAAAAATATTTAATCCTATATACGACAAACCATGGTGTATAAATAGACCCTCATAATGGTTAGTTACTCACATTATGTTGAAAAGCAAATTAGAGATAATACTTAATTTTGACTAATTATTCAATTAAAATTTGTTATATGATATTAATACAAATCAATACATATTAAATATGGATAAAAACAACTTAGTTACAGTACAAGACCTTCAAAAAATGAAAGAAGAAATTATTAGTGAAATAGCACTAATAACAGAAAAAACAACTACTCAAAAGGAGTGGCTAAGGTCAGCAGAGGTAATGAAGATGCTAACCCTTTCCACAGGTACACTACAGAATCATAGAATCAATGGAAAAATCCCTTACACTAGGATAGGGGGCACTCTTTATTATGAGCGTAAAGCAATACTTAAAGTGCTTAACGATAATAAGAGAGCTGCCTAATGAGTAAAGAAGTTAAGAACAAATACATACCCAAAAACTATAACCACAGTATTTTACTGAAAATTCATTCTCCTAATAAGGAGGATTATAAACCTAAAGAATATAAGGTTTATCAGCTCTTAGCAATGATTAACGAGCTATACCCAATGCAGGAGAACCAAAGGCTTTTGTATGGGGATTATACCTATATAAGTGCTACTAAATTGAAACACTTATTTGGTAATGATTATAAGGCAACTGTTGATTGGTTGGTTAAAGCTGATGTTTTCAAAACAGATAATCAATATATCAATGGTAAAAAATGTAAGGGGTTTAGTTTTACAGATAGTTATGCGGATGCTACTCCTAAGAAAGTAACCATTTGTAAGGGTTCTTTAGTAAGGAAGCTTTCTAAAAAATCTAATTCATCTTATGCTACTGAAAAAAAGTATGGCTTCTTATATAAATATTTAGATGGCTTAGAAATTGATGTAGAGGGGGCTTCTGAATGTGCTTGGAGTATGTATAAGCAAGATAAATTAGAATACTCTAGTAAGTTAGCTAAATATGAGTTAAAGGTAGCTAGTGCCACTTATAAAAGTAAATCATTAAAAAAACCTGCAAATCCTACAGTTAGGTTGACTGTTGGTTTAGATAATATAGATAGGATTGATAACAAAGATTTTGGTTTTACACAAGATTCAACTGCATATAGGGTGCATACTAACCTTACTAATATTAAAAGTGAGCTTAGGAATTATGTTACTTATAATGGTCAGCCAATAGTATCAGTTGATTTTGCAAATTCACAGCCAATGCTTAGTACTACACTGTTAAGTCCAGTGTTTTGGAATACTGACGCCACAGCAACTGCAGAAATGGAGGAGAAAATTCTAAAAAAAGGTTTAAAACCTAATATTCTTAATAATTCAGACATATTACCCAGTGTTTTCAGTGATATTATAACAATGTCTTGTAATCCCTTTAGCTATACTTCTTATATTATGTTTACAAAAACAGGTATTCCACCTGTAAGTATAGCTGTTCCTGTTGATATTCAAAGGTATATTGACCTTTGCCAGAGTGGGGATTTGTACAAGTTTCTATCAAAAGAAATGCAGTTAGAACAACAGGGTATAGCTGATATTGATGGTAGGGGTGTTAAGGCAGCAGTATTTCAAGTGTTGTTTACTGATAACAGGTTCTTAGGACAAGCTGACGCTAAACCTAAAAGAATATTTAAGGAATTATTCCCATCTGTTTATGATATACTCTTTCATATTAAGCGTAATGATAGCACAGTCCTTCCTATTACCCTACAAATTATTGAAAGTACTATTATTTTGAATAGAGTGGCAAAGCGTATTTCTATTGAAAGACCCAACTTATTTATTACTACTATTCACGATTCTGTTGCTACTACATTAGGTAATGAGGATTATGTAGAGCAAGTAATGCGGGAAGAAATGATAATAGCAATAGGTCTTGAACCATCTTTTAAAGTGGATTATTGGTCAGCTGATAATCCTATAACAATTAAAAAAACAGCATAATGCATACATATTTCATAAACAAAAATGGTGTTCAAACTTATATTGATAGCAGAGGGATTTATCTCTCTTACCCCATAGACAGCCGTAACATTGCAGAAGTATCATTAGATAGCTCTACAAGGGCTCTAAAGCTGTTTCAAGTAGCTTCTTTGCAGGATATAACAGGCTTTCATATTATGGCTTATAATTTTTAGTTATCATTACTAATCATGTGTATAATAAAATCATGTATTCTCCCTCTTAAATTAGGAAAATAATAACTCAAAATGCCAGAATCTAATGTATATATCTGACTACCTATAAATAGCATCATAATTACGTAAATAACTACTAATCAATTATTTACAATTATACTATTGGAATTACCCTTATTAGTGTAAAATAATGTCTGGCAAAGTATTGTTATTAAGACTTACATCTACCCAGCAGTTCCGAACTCAAACAAACCTATCAATGATTAATTAATAAAAGTTAGTTATTTATTATATTGAAGTATTTTAAGGTTTTTAAGGCTTAAAAAGAGAATAATTAACAACTCTACATCCTGTAAATTGAGCATATAGATAGTTATAAAATTGAACTTTAAATGTGGCTGTTTAAGTGTGTTTCTTCAAGTGGTAGTTGAGGTGTTGCTTACGGTATTTAGTTCTTAACCTATATAAATAAACTCAAACTATTGAAAATAGATATATTATAACTAAGTTTGGGGAGTTTAAAACAATAGATTAACAATAAAATAAGATTATGAAAAAAATACTATTTGGATTATTACTATTTAGCTTTGTAAATGCATTATCAATAAATCCAGTTATTGAATACCTATATGAACCTGATTCTTTAGGATTAGATTTTAAAGAGTATCAACTACTAACTAAAGATAAAGCTAAAATAAATAGTTGGTGGCTTAGTCCATTGGTTAAAAATGATAATAACAATAATGTTATAATAATTGCAGGAGGTGATGCTGGAAATATGTCTTATTTATTAAACCATGCTTACTCCATAAGCTATAACGGATACAATGTTGTATTATTTGATTACAGAGGGTTTGGCAAAAGTTCAAGTTTTGAAATAAATCAAAAGCAACTGTATTATAACGAATTTACAGATGACCTAGAAACTGTTATTAGTAAAGTAAAAGAAAAATGGAATGATAAGAAAATTGGAGTTTTAGCTTTATCAATGGGAACAATAATAACAAACTCTTATTTGAAAACACATACTCTTGATTATATTATTTTAGAGGGAGTTGTCAGTAATACAAGTAACTTCACAACAAAAGTTGAAAATTTAAAAAATCGTAAAATATTACTCCCAAAATCTTCTAAGAAGTATGATGAATTATTTTTTGTAAATCTACAAAATGCAAAAAATGTAATTATTTTTCATGGAACTGAAGATAATTTTTCTGAAATCACAGAACTTAAAAAGATTAAAAAAATAAATATTATAGAATTTAATGGAGGGCATTTACAAGGATTTCATTCACTAAGTAAAAATTATTTTGGAGATTTATATATCAATCATATCACGAGTTTTTTTAATAATAAATGAAGTTTCCATTTTTTTAATGATTTAATTTCTATTTTAAAGAGGAGATGTAAAATTAACTCTAATGCTTGAAAACAGTCTTATTTATAAAAAGCGAAATCTATTTACAAATTATACCACTTTGGAAAGAATACGTACAGTTAAACCTTTATTTTAACATGAAAAAACAAAAATGAGATTAATTATAATACTTTCAGTCCTACAATTTTATGCAGCAATTATTTATGCTCAAAACTCAGATACCACTTCTGCTTTAATAAAACATTCTGAAATTTTTAGAATACAGCTAGAGCAAGATAGTACTCTAAATAAGGAATTAGAATTAGTTGACTATTTTTTAAATAAAAAATATGATTCAATTAATATTCAAAGTAATAGTTCAGAACAATTTAAAAAATATAGTTTAAATTTTTATTCCTCTAAATATTATAAAAATAAAGATAATGAATATGTAATTTTATCTTCTAAGCAAGATGCAGAGAAAACAAACTTTAAGGTTATCTACAAATTAAACTCAGAAGCATTTAATTTGAAATATGATGATTTCTATAATGCCATTTTTAATTTGAATTTCATTAAGAAAGAAGGTGAAACATACCTAGATATTAGTCCTGATTATACTGATTATAATACATATTCAATTGAAAATATTACCTTTTACCAACTAGAACCTTTTACTGAATTAGAGAAAAAGGAATTAGTAAAGGATGTGTCCTTTTATTTTGAGATGTATAAACGATTTGAGGTAAAGAAAAAAACTCAGCCATTAAAAATAATTAATATTAATTATTTAAGCAGTTTACACTTTATCGGTTTTGATTATGCTTTAATGCAGACTGGAATAACTATACCTGATGAAAACCTTCTTCTTTCTCCTGAATATTTATCAAACAAACATGAAATGATTCATTATATCCTAAATGGAGAATATAAGTTTCGTACTTTTATAAATGAAGGAATAGCAACTATTTATGGAGGTAGTGGTGGTCAAACTTATCAAAAGAAATTAGAAAATGTAAGTAATAAAATAACTGCAGAAGAAAGAGAGGATTTTATTAAATTCCTTGTTGAGGGTAAAAGAGTTGGAGGTGATTTTCAGGATTTTTATTATTCAATATCAGCAAAATTAGTTGATTTATATAGGATAAAGGAAGGCTTTACGGATAAGGAGCTTATTGATGCTTTGAATAATCTTAAAATAACACACAAAGAATTTATTATAGACAAGCTAAAGGAAGAGAATCCTAGTGAGTTTATCAATTCCATTTTTTATTAAAAAATACTTATATATATTTATACAATTAATTATTATATAATCAATATACTGTAAATAGGTGAATTATAATAAGACTGTTTGAAGCAAAATGGACACCTCAAAAAATAGGATTAAAGTTTAATAAAGAAGATGAAAAGTAGAAAAACAACAGACAGTAGAGAAAAAGATTGTTGTTGAGTAAAACAAAAGTGCATAATTTCTATTATATAATGTGCCATTTAAGAAAGGTATAAGCGAAAACCTTACAGGAAGCTCTAAAGGTTCGGTAAGTGCGACTACTAAGCTTGTAAGAGAGTTAATTGCCATCAACATTACCTTTACAGATACTAAAGAAGAGGAATAAAGCTATGTATTAGCACTAAAACGACATCAAATCTGACAACATAAAAAAGAAAACCCTTGTAAATCATTAATACTTATTTTGAATACAATTTTAGTGTATAATAACTCAAAATACCAAAATCTAGTGTGTATATCAGACTACCTTTTAACACAAAGGTGATTACGTAAACCAAGCTATATTAACAACTTACTAATTAATTTAGAAGTTTTAAAAGTTCAAAATCATATAAAATTTAATACATTTGCCACGCAGGGTGAAAATAACTTTACACTCTTGCTAAAAGATTCCAATAAGGTGTCCTATTAGGTGTCCTATTAAGAATTAAGATTTTAAACTGCTGAATATCAGTATATTAATGAGAAAGTTCAAGTCCCTCATTGCCCACCAAAAAAACCACTCAAATGAGTGGTTTTTTTTATTCAATAATCGTATATTTCTTGTGAGATATTTATCTTAGTAAATCTATTTATTATGCATGAAAATTTAAATATAGTATGGTTAAAAAGAGATTTACGGACGTTTGATCATGATCCTTTATTTGAGGCAGAACAACTGGGGGAAAATTATATTATTGTCTATCTTTTTGAGCCACTTCAAATGAAACATCCCGACTATAGTTTGAGGCACCAACAGTTTATTTATCACTCAGTTAAAGCTCTTAACAAAACTCTTAAAATTCATAATAGGGAAGTACATATTTTTCATACTAATGCGGATACTTTTTTTGAGTATTTAACGACAACTTATAACATAAAAAATGTACTATCTTATCAAGAAAGCGGCACAAATAATAGTTGGATTCGAGATAAAAAAGTAGCTAAAATACTTAAAGATAAAAAAGCAAAATGGATAGAGTTTGAAAATCAGGCAGTGATTAGAGGCTCTAAAAATCGTAAAGGTTGGGACAAATATTGGTTTACTTATGCCAATTCAACAATAATTAGAAATGTTTATAGTTTTAATAATTTTAAATTACTAAAATCTCCATTTTAAATTACTAAAATCTCCATTTGACTTTTACATTAATGATTTCCCATTTATAAAAAAATACCCACTAGAATTTCAGCCAGCTGGAGAACAATTCGCACACAAATATTTAAACTCTTTCGTGAAAGATAGAGGGAAAGACTATAATCGCAATATTTCACAACCAGAAAAAAGCAGGTATTCATGTGGTCGTCTTTCAACATATCTGGCATGGGGAAACATTAGTGTAAGGCAAGTATTTCAAACTGTTAAAAAATCTAGTAATTATAAAATACATAAAAGAGCTTTTGACTCTTTTCTTTCAAGGATTAAGTGGCGTTCACATTTTATTCAAAAGTTTGAGGTAGAATGTAGTTATGAGCACACCTGTATTAATTTGGGCTATGAGCAAATGAAGTATACTAATAATAATATTTTTCTTAATAAGTGGCTAAAAGGAAAAACAGGCTTTCCAATGGTAGACGCAAGCATGCGTTGCTTGATAAATAATGGATGGCTTAATTTTAGAATGCGTGCAATGTTAGTTTCTTTTCTTTGTCATCATCTAGAACAAGACTGGAAAAGAGGTGTTTATCATTTAGCAAAACTTTTTCTAGACTATGAGCCTGGAATTCACTTTACACAATTTCAAATGCAAGCTGGAGTGACTGGAATAAATTCTATTCGTGTATATAATCCAGTGAAGCAATCCATTGAGAAAGACCCTGATGCAATATTTTTAAAAAAGTGGATACCTGAACTATCTAGTATTGATAATGCCTTCATACATGAACCTTGGAAACTCACAGAAATTGATTTGATTGATAAAATCATCCCTGAAATTTACAAAAAACCCATAATCTCAGCTAAATTAGCTCGAACAGAAGTAATAAAAAAACTGTGGAGTCTTCGGAAAAATGAATTAGTAAAAGAAGAATCAAAACGTCTTTTATCAGTTCATGTTCGCTCGAAATGAATTTACTTTAACAGAATATAATTGTAATTTTTTATAATTTATGTTAAATAAAGAATGATACCTTTGAAATAATAAATTTAAAAAAAACTAACTGTGGAGTTTCAAGAACTAGGATTACATTCGAACATTAATAAAGCTATAAAAGATCAGAAATATAAACACCCTACTGATATACAAAAAAAAGCAATACCAATTATTCTAGCGAAACAAGATGTACTTGGCAGTGCTCAAACAGGAACTGGAAAAACAGCTGCTTTTGCTCTTCCTATCATACATCATCTTATACACCAAAATATAGATCAAAAAAAAAGAAAAGTAAAAGCACTAGTTGTTACACCTACTAGAGAACTTGCTATTCAAATTGATGAAAACTTTAAAGCATATTCAAAATATACTAATATTAAAAACACCGTGATTTATGGAGGAGTAAGTCAGGGAACTCAGACGAAAATACTTCAAAGTGGAGTAGATATATTAATAGCAACTCCTGGAAGATTATTAGACCTAATGGGACAAGGTTTTATTTCGTTATCAGATATTTCTTATTTTGTTTTAGATGAAGCAGATAGAATGTTAGATATGGGTTTTATTAACGATATTAAAAAAATCCTAAATGAATTACCAAAAGAAAGACAATCATTATTTTTCTCTGCAACCATGCCTAAAAATATATTAGATCTTTCTAATAAAATTTTACGAAACCCAAAAATGGTAGCTGCGCATAAAATTTCAACAGTAGCTCAAACAATACAGCAATTTATTTATTATACCAATAAACAAAGTAAAAAGGAACTATTACTCTATATACTGAAAAA
>Ga0209816_1001660_pt1 | contig 16490 bp, 9 predicted proteins | sample CoawatmetaG01DNA_FD_187509 | JGI IMG/M metagenome (GOLD analysis project Ga0209816, IMG submission 187509) | Marine microbial communities from the West Antarctic Peninsula - Coastal water metaG017-DNA (SPAdes) (version 2) | ecosystem: Environmental > Aquatic > Marine > Coastal ... | reverse complement strand
GACCTTTGATGTCTAAACTAGTAAAGATTTATGATGGCATGACATTTGACATGTCTACAGGAGAAGTACTTTCTCATGGTGATATCACCTACCATGCTGAAGAAGATATTGCACAATGTGGTGGTGGTGGTCCAAGTACACAAACAACTACCAGTGGTTTTGCTGAGGATTACAAACCCCAGATTACTGGTATGCTTTCAGAAGCTAAGAACTTGTATGACTCTGGCCAGCTAGGTCAGGTTGCAGGTTTTACTCAAGCAGGTAAGGATGCACAGAAAGCTGGAATATCAGCAGCAGGTAATCAAACAGCTCTTGCAGACCAGATGATGGGTATTGCAGGACAACCTGTGGATCTCTCAGGTCAACGAGCAGCATCACTACAGCAAGCACAAGGTGCTTTAGGTACCTCTAATGCTATGGCTGGGCAGCATCAAGGCCTTGGTGGTTCTCGTCAAGGTATCAACCAAGCTAGTATCGAACAAGGATTAGCTGCTAACTTTGCAGGTATTGACCAGCAAGCACAACAGATGCAGACCCAGAACATCAACCAAGCTATGGGTATGCAGGGTCAAGGTGCACAGACACTTGGTATGATTGGTCAGGCACAACAGGCACAGAACCAAGCACTTGCTGATGCACCATACACAGCTCTTGCACAACAGATTGGTTTGTTCTCAGGTATGGCACCTAAAGAGCAAACAACTAATAAAACTGGAGGTAAGTAATCATGTCTGGTTTTAACCCTTTTGCACCTCAGATGACACAACAACAACAACCTCAGCTTCAAGGTGTACAAGCACCTAATGTACCCATGCAAACACAACCGGGTCTTATGCAGACCCTTGGACCTGCAGTTATGCAGCAAGCTATGAGTTCAGACGCAGCAGGTTCTGTTGCTAAGGGCGCATTAGATTTAGGTAAGCAAGGTGCTAAAGATGCATGGGGTGCGCTTACAGGTCCATCAGTAGCTCCAAGTGCAATACCTGTAACTGAGAGTGTAGGTGTGTTCACTGACGCTGCAATGCTTAATGGTATGGGCACTGGAGTTACTGCCGCAGCTCCAACCTTAGCAGCCACAGGGGCTACCGCTGCAGAGATAGCCGCAGGTGCAGGTGCGTTTGCAGCTCCTACAGCAGCAGCAGGTACAGTAGCAGCAGGTACAGGTGCAGCAGCAGCAGCTCCAATGGCGCTGGCAGCAGGTCCGTTTGCTCCACTGGTACTTGGTGGAATGATGTTAGCTGCTAACTCAGGAAAGTAAGGAGTATACAATGGCAACTGCTACACAAATTAAAGATCTTCAAACTAGGCTTGATAAATTATTCAAACCTGCAGGTACAGTAAAGGCTACTAATGACACTTGGTCTCGTAACAAGCTAGCACTTGATACTATGGAATCTGCTAATAAGATACCAGTTTTAAATCAAAGTGGATCCACTAAAGGTAAGTCTAAAGCATCTGCAGCAGCTTTAAAAGCATACCCAAATATGCCAGAAAGCTACAAAGAAATGTTATCAGACTTAGCTGGTCGTGAAGGATACAACCCTAACTTTTATCTAGACGGTTCAGGGTACTTGACTACAGGTGTTGGCCTTACAGGTAAGTATGTTGCAGATGAAACACCTTTCAGATCTATGACAGACCATGAGAATAAAGCTAAGAGACTTGTACCCGGACTTGAATACTACACTCCTGAGATACAGAAATCTATTATACATGCTGCTTACCGTGGGGATTTAACGTACCCTGAGGACGATAAGTATGGTAACAAAGCAGGTGACCCTTACAAATGGATTAACAATCTTAATTCTGGAAAATGGAATGAAGCTGCGGATGAGCTTTTAAGAAATAATGAATACTACGCTTCTCGAGGTAAAGACTCTAAAGGAAACTCTGTGGATATTAAAAACCCCGGACTTCAATCTTACTTTGAGGACATACACAATACTCTTAAAGAACAACATTACATAGAGAACCCATCAGATAGGCCAGAAGATTCTGGATTCATGTCTGATATAGTGGACGATGGCTTAGCTTTTGGTAATAAAGTATTACGTAAAGTAGATCGAACTATAGACTCAACTGTAGATTCTGTAGAAGGATTTATGGATGAGCTGTTATCCACTGGTGAAATGCCACAACAAAAAGTACCATCAATAAAAACACAAGAAATTCCAGTACCCGAACAAGGGACTACTGTACCTAAAGCGGAGAATGAAATGGCAACACCAGAAGCTCAGGCTTATTTTAAAGATTTTAGAAACTTAAATGATCTACCCAATATGACTGATAATCTTGTACCACATCAACAACAACTAGTTGAAGACAAGGTGATACCTGTCGACAGTTACAGTCCGGGTGTGGAAATGCAAGTAAAACCTAAACCAATGTACCCTCTTGCTGGTACTGTAACTAAAGAACCACTTGACACTGGTCCAGCACAGTTTGCTGAGATTGAAACTTTATTAAATGAACCTAGGACATATGTGCCTGAGAGTGGTCGAATGAATGCATACAGTTATGTTGACAACACATTACCACAACATGCTGAAGAATTCAGTCAAGCCTTTTCAGCACCTTTTGGCAGAGAGCCAGCTGGGATACCTACTCAACCACAGAACAACATCTTAATGGATCAGTTTGGAAGACCTGTTACTTCTGGTAATGGAAATGCTATTGGACTTCCCACACAGAAACCAGCTTATAAAGCACCTGCTGGTGGTAAAGGCGCTAATGCCACACCTCAGTCAGCTATAGATCAGCTAACGGGTGTCAAAGGATTTGGAGGTAAGTAATGAACGCATTGGAGAGATGGTTAAATACTTTCGGTGGTAATACTGATTTAAAACCTGACACACCTAACGATAATAAACTGACCCGTTGGTCAGCAGATGCAGCTAATAAAAACCTTAAACCTGACACACCCACAGTACCTGCTTTAGATGAGAAACCTGCAATACCAAGGACTAGTGCAAGACCTACTAATGCTGCAGGTACGGTGGAACAGACAACTAATAATGCTGGTAAGGTTAACTGGAGACTTGGAAATCAAGGTCAATCAATTCCTCGAGGTAAGCAACCAGTACCTGTTGTTGAATCCACTGGTCGTAAGGTTGTGCCAAGCTTAAACAATGCTAGTGCAGGTACTGGTTCAACTGCACAGGCACGTATCGGTGCACCACCTAAGTGGGAGTTACCTTGGAAGACACCTAAGATAAGCGTGAGTTCTGTGCTTGGAGCACCCGCTGCTGGTGCAGAGGCTATGTTCCACAGCGAATCACTTAACGTTGGTGAGTTTGCAGGTGAAGATGGTCAGGCATGGCTTGATGAGAACAGGCCAGAAGGTTGGACCTCAAGCACTATGTCTGTTGAATCTGATATAATGTCTAGGACAGCAAGAGATTCTAACTCTAAAATAAAAGAGGTTGGTCTAGCTGAAGAGAAGCTCAATGTATTAATAGAGTCTGGTGCAAGTGCCTCACTTATAAACCAAGCTAAAGCGGAGTTATCTGCAATTAAGGATACACCAACCAAAGATCACCTTACAGATCACAGGAGTGAGGTTGAGGAAGAGCTTGCAGAAGTTCAAACTCTACTTGATTTGAAGATTCAAGAATTCTATGTAGCTGGAAATCCAGAACTTACTCAACAGAAACTAAAAGCTTCAGGTTGGTTAGACAGAAAAGATGCTCTTGTAAACAAGCTTACAGATATAGATCTAATAGATAAATCTAATAAAGTACAACAAGACAAAGAGGCTGCTGCTCTTATCAGTATGACTAAAGGAATGGACCCTAGTAAGTTAACGCCACAGCTTGGATCTTTAGATGAGGAAACAATTGAATTACTTAAGAAAACTGGTGATAAGGGTCTAAATAGTTTCTTTAATGGAGAGACACTTAATAAGGCTATGTCCCTTGCGGCTAAAGGATTAGGTAGCTTATGGGATGACACTGCTATCAGGAATGCATTTGTATACTACATGGGTTCTCGTCTTATGGGTTACTCCGCTAGTGGTTCAGGTATGGCTGCTGGTGATGTTCTTATTAAAGGTTGGGATAACCAAGCTGATGCAGGTGCCCTTGCAGCTGAAGCTGCTACTAAGTCTGCTGAGAATAATAATATTGATATGTCTAAGACTGTTAACTATGTTGATCAGTATGGTAAGTTCCAGAAGGTGTACGCATCTAAGAACGGTAAGTTCCTGAACCACCCAAAGCTAGGCACTATCGATGTCTCCAAGACAGGATGGAGACCTGCTGCTACAGGTGAGAAGGATCGTCAGACTCGTAAGCTAGATGCAACAGACAGTGTCAATAAGATCCAAGATCAGGTATTAAATAACTTGAGATCTCAGACTAAGGATGCTGATGGTAATGGCATGTATGACGAGAACAACGTTGCTAAAGTTACTCAGATGTTCCAAGAAGCTGGTCTGTCACAACAGATGGTTGATTCGTACACTGACTCCTATGGCATTGATGGACTTGAGAAGAGTATTCCAATGCTCAGACGAGCTATGGAGTCGTACTCCTCAGCTGTTGCTGATGGTGAGGAAGTTAAAGTAGCTTCATTGATGGGACACTTAGATCGGGCAATGATAACCTCAGGTAAGACACAAGTACCTAAGTCTGTCTATCATTCAGAAGGTAAGGTGGTTGGTTCAGATTCAATGAATACACTATCAGAGAAACTTACTAAGGTTCATCAAGTTCAGAAAGGTTATATAGATGTAGTCAAAGCTTCACCAGATCTTACAGATGATCAGAAGGAAGAGTTCACTTATTCTATGAAAACTGGAGCCACCAAAGCTGACATCCTCATACAACTTAATAAGAGCTTCAATGCAATAACCCCGAACCACATGGACTTCTGGAAGAAACAGGCTAAGGACTCCAACAAGTCCTCACCTTTCATCATGTGGCTTACATCTGTTACAGATCCGGGCAGACAGCATAGTAGTTATGAGAGTCTTAATATAAATGTATACAGAGATCTTGGACTTATACCACCAATAAATAAGAAGGAATAAAATATGCTTAGAGATGATACGATGGAGGCCTTGTCTTCTGTTTTTGAAGATTACAAAACTGGAGATGAGGAAGGATCATCTCAAGCACCTTCCTATAGGCTTGGGGATTCCGATTGGGCCTTGATTGATGGCGATACAGCTAAGAACCTTAAGACAGGTCAACGAGTTCGTGTCGGTAACATTGATACCCGTGAGATTGGCAGAATCATAACAGAAGGTTCTGATGCTGGCTTTAAACATGGTGAAGTTGGTGGTGAACTGGCAACACAATACATCTGGGATCTTGCCAACAGACATGGTTTTACAAAGGTATCCGCAGGTGACGAGCTTGACACTCATGATCGTTCACTTGGTGAACTGTATGATCCTGATGGTGTTGCTTTATCAGACATGATGCTTGCATCTGGTATGGCACTCCCCGGATACATGGGTAAGTCTAAAGAGACTACAGATCCCTATGGATCTGATGTGTATATGGGTGGTGTCTACCAACGTGAGATGCGTGACCTTAACTTTGATAAGTTATCAGATTGGGAGAAGGCTGCAAAGTTACTTCGTTCTGCTGAGACTGCACACTCTGGTGGCATACCTATCGAAAAGGTTATGGCTTTTAACATGCAAGAGTACGCAGCTAACCCAGACCTATACAAGGGTATCCGTACTCGTATAGATGGGGCTGATCCTGAGGGCATGGCATACTCTCCAATGAGTGCAAGCTGGGATGTCTCATGGATGGGTATCGGCAAAGGTTTTGATCAGGTTATGTGGAAGATGGCTGATGAAGCTGGGTTTGAAGATGCTGCAACTTACTTTGCATCTGATGTAGCCACAGCTGAGAGGGAGATGGCAGAGATGCCTATGCTCCAATCAGATATAACTCAGGTTGATTGGTCTTCCTTTAATGAATCAACAGATTACCTTGCAACTATCTTCGGATCTTCACTACCATATATGACAATGACTGTTGCAGGTATGGCAGCTGCCCCTGTGGTTGGAGCATTAGGTGCAGGAGCTGCTGCTGTAGGAACTGCAGGTGCCCTAGGAGCAACATCAACAGGTATGATGTACACTGGCTTAGTCTTAGATGAAATGGAAGGTGACATAAGTGATAAGAACTTACCACTTGCTATTGGTGCTGGTGCACTGATGATGGTTGCGGATCGCTTAGGCCTGAAAGGTGTCATAGGTCCTAATCAGTTCCTCACTGGCAGTGGTAAGGCAGAACTTATAAAGCACCTTACCGCCAAAGGTATGACAGAAGCTGCTGCTGAGAAGCAGATAGCTTCAATGGCTAAGCTAGAGCTTGCTAAACTATCCAAAGATGGTTTTAAGTTTGCTCAAGATCAAGTAGTCAAGGGTGCTTTATTTAAGAGGGTTGCTGGTCAGCTCTCAAGAGGTGCTGTCTTTGAAGGTAGTACGGAACTACTTCAGGAAATGACACAGTACACAGCTGCTGTGCTTGGCTCTGATAAAGAGTGGAACTTCGATGAAGTTGAGAACCGTATGATAAACGCAATAGCTGCTGGAGGTATCATGGGTGGTGCATTGTCAGTACCCAAGACTGCATTTGATGTAGGTGATTGGAGTGCAACCGCTGACTATTTAGATCCATCTAAGGCTGACAGGTATAACACTAAGTTTGACTATGCCGAAGAAGAAGAACTTAAGAGGCAGGGTAAGGTTCGTTCTAATGATGAATGGGCTGATGATCTACAGTCTTCTGCAAATGTTCGTGTTGAGCAAGCTGCTTTATCCAGTAAAGATAAAAGTACATCTGCATACAACTCGGACGGAAGCCGTAAGCCATCTAACGATAGCATGATGGAATCAGCTGCAAATTCCCACAGGAATAATAACCCCGAGGGATTCCTTGGAGCTAAAGATATCTGGGCATTCATAAAGAACCCCCAGAACTTCTTCAGGTCTTCTGCATCACGGGCAATTATTAAGCTGGCTGAGGTTGACTCTGAAGCTGCTAGATTATTAAGTGTCTTTGGTTACACAAGGCATGGTATCTTCCACGGAAGTAACTTTGCAGAGTACCAGAGGGTTAAGCAAGCCTCACATGAAACTCTTTCAGGTAAAGCAGTTGATAACTATAAGAAGTTTGACAGTGACCCACTGAGTAGTTCCACAGCTAAGCAAGCTTATGCATCTGATATGATCAATGCTTTCTACAAAGAAGTGTTAGCGCCTATCACAGGTCGTAAGAACCGAAAAGGTGTGAAGACTATGGGTGTACGTCAGGCTATGTCTAAGATCAACTGGGATAAGATAGACCCAAAGTATCTTAAGAACAGGGAAGCCTTAGAAAGTTCGTTGATCAAGTACGAAGCAATGCTTAACAGAGTATTTGAAGAGACTAATGAAGTTAATGCAAAGGCCGAGAAGAGTCTTATCCATAACCTTCAAGACTTTATGTTCAGACATAAGGGGTTCAAGCGTGAGTACATAGATGCTAACAAGGCTAGGTTCATTCAGTTACTTTCAAAAGAGTATCGTATGTCACACACCCAAGCAACTAAGATAGCTGATAACATCATCAATGATACAGTCTTAGATGACAACAAAGAGTTTAACGTGATGGAGGGTGGTATCTCACCATCTGAATATGAATCACGTACACTTGGACTATCTGACAATGCACTCTTTGATGAGTTCCTTGAGCAAGACTTCTTCAATAACGTTGAGGAAGTGTCTCGTATGTCTTCACGATATCAGACTCATATGAAGTTCCTTGGTCGTAATGGTGAGGTGATGGATCAGGCTTTCCGTAACCTATACAGAGGTCTTATGGTTAAAGCAGGTACTGATACTGAACGTCAGGCAGAAGCTAAGTCTCAGTTTAATGAGGCTGCATTCCATGTACGTAATCTTATCAATGCTGAGTCAGGTAACTACAAACGTATAGACAGTTACTACTTAAAGACAGCTCAGAAATATTTGACTCTTCTTACTGCAATGCAAGGCTTAGGTCTGGCAGCTGTCTCATCTTTCCCTGAGGTTGGACTACTGTTCCATGGTGTACCACGTAAAGTCCTTGTTGATAACATAGGTCTTGCAGGTTACCAAGCTGGTAAAGCCCTTGCGTCTTACGCAGCTAACCTTGGTGAAATCACTAGGGTATCTGGTGCAGCTGAGAAACTAGGGCTTAAGGATAAGGCTAAGTCAAAAGAGGAACCTGTTGCACGTTCAGTCAAAGATCCTCGTAGGATGTTTGCAGGATCCCCTGAGACTATTGTCCAGAGGGTAGGCCTTAGTCTCCAAGAGACAGGGGCAGCAACCACAACAGGTATGGTTGAAACTAACCAGCTGACTAAGCATATTGCAGACGCATTCTTTAAGTCTAACTTCTTACAAGATCAGACACAGATGCACCGCAACATACGAGCTGCATTCTTTAATGACTTCTTGATTGATAAGATGGATCTCATAATGAGTTACAGGGGTAAGGAACCAACACCTGAACTTATGGAATCACGTAAGATGCTTAAGGACTTAGGTATTGATGTTGAAGCAATGACCCGTATCTCTAACCAGATGCTAGGTCTTCCTGATATCTCAAGCCTTACGCATGAAGATACAATGCGGATGGAAGAGTTGAATAAGAAGGTTAAAGATGGGCGTTCGCTCACAGCTTCTGAGAAAGCTTCGTTCACCCGTATCAATAACTTCTTAAAGTCTAGATCTGGTTGGGATGGTTTGTCACAAGCTGATCAGTCTACATGGGAACGTAACTTCTTGACAGGAGCTGGTCGGTTTATCAACCAAGCAGTGCCTATGCCAGATGCATTCAACAGACCTATACCATATAGCAATCAACATCTAATGTTACTTACTCAGTTCAATGGATATATCTCAGCGTTTACTGCTAACCAGTTACCACGTTTGTGGGATGGTCTTAAGTACTCTAAGGGATTACGTTACTCAACCTTTGCTTCAGCAGCTACAATGCTGTTCATGGGATTCCTGTCTCAGGCTATGAAAGACGAGCTTAAGTATGGAGAACCCTCACCCTATTTGACAGACAGGGAAAAGGTTTTACGTATGATCTACTCTTCAGGACTTATAGGTACTGGTGAGCGTGTCATAGGTAGTCCAATGCTATTACCACTTTATGGTAGCAGTAGCAGAGACTTTACAGAGTGGACGTGGAATAACGTTGCAAGTGAAGCAGCTGCAGCAGGAACTGTGGAGAGATTCTACAGGATAGCTGAAGGCTACTTTGAAGATGATGATGCTAAGATGATGAAGAGTTTCTATGGAAGTCTACCGTTTTTAGGCCCAATGAAACATAGACTATATGAAGTTACTCAATGGAAATAATTGGAGGTAAACCCTATGGCTGGTAAGTATACAGCTCTAAAGCAAAGTGGACCTAAGCGAGGTCTAAGCAGTGATACTGCTGATGCCCTTATGAGGGCGGGTGTGTTTGATAATGCACCTGAACAAGTAGGCCCCGAAGGGATTGCCCCTTTTAGCTCATCACCACAAAAGCAAATGCACATACCCGGAACAGAGCGAGGTGGTCCAGTACCATCAGGTGTCCAATGGGGAGGTGTTGACACTGACCCTGCAGACATTGATCAAAGGGTTGCACCTGATCCTAATCAGACCAGTATGGATTTCGGTAATGAACCAGCTGAGTACATGCAACCTAACCTGAATCCTATGGAGTTAGAGCAAAGGCAGGAGCAGATGGAAGCACCACAGTCATTGCAACAACGCTTTGACTTAGGTGGTTCGTCACCTGAACTAGACTCTGGTTACTTAGGTCCTCAGGATCTTATGAAGATATGGGGTCCTGTTCATGGCCCTGTTGTTGCAAGGTCTTTAGTAGGACTTAAGAATGACTTTGACCTGATAGGTACTGCCAGATCCTTTGATAACACAGACAGGTTCCCTGACCCTGTGGAAGCTAAGGCTGAGTACGAAAGTGGTCTTGGATTAATACAGAAGGGTGTGGCAAGTGTGTTCGATCTTGATGTTGGTTTTATTAAAGCACCTGAAGAAGGTCAGGCAACCTTAGATCAAGATGGAAGGTATGCACTGACACAAGAGTCTTTGTTTGTAGGTCCTCAGGGACTTGATGCATCTGTTGTTTCTAATGACAACAGGGTGTACCGCATGGACCCTGACTACCTTATCAATTCGTTTGTAGTGGTGGAAGCTATGCTTGACAACAGTGGTTCATTCATACCACAAGAGGTCATTGACACACTACCTGAAGATGTTATGAAGCAGATTGGTATACTGGACGCTGCAAGTGAGAGTCAGGCAAGGACTGTTGTTGATATCGGTAGGTCTGTGTCTGATGCATGGCAGGGTTTCCGTCAGGTACGTGAAGGTGGCATGGATACCCTAGTTGATCCTAAGTTGTTTAAAAGGTTCTCAAGAGAAGCTAATCAACTCATAGGTTTCAATGCACTACATGCTTATAAGGAAGCCAACCCATCCTATGTTGATGCTGTTGGAGAGATGATAGGCGGTAAGTCTCAACCTATACTGTACAACCTAACACCTACAGGTCGTAAGGCACTACAGTTACGTAGTAGTCAGGTATCCCCACCTAAGTTTAGAGTACCTCCGATTATCGGGGAGACTTCTAAGGATGGTCAGCCTAAGTATGCTTCAAGTACACGTACCAAGAAGACAACTGGTGCTCAGTATGATATGGGTCAGGTTGATGTTATCACTGATGCAATCAAGTTCTACTCTAATGTTAAGAGTGTTGTTGGGGGTATTCGTGGTAAGGCTGCGTTTGGCTTCGGTATATCTGCACTGGAGGAAGCATCTTCTGTTGACCTTACTGCAGGTGTAGCTAACAACCACCTTACTTTTGTATCAGACTTCTTTGATGTTGGACATAAGCGTATTGATAAGATACGTAACATCCCTGTCGAGATTGAGTACCAACTCAACGAGGCAAAGAAGAAGCTTTCAGCTGCACGTAGATACTCTCCAAACGATGGTGATAATATCTTATTGATAATGGATGTTAAAACTCTATCTGATTTCTTAGAACTTGCAAGAACTCCTGAGTGGCAGAATGGTATGTATAAGAAACATGCCACCAACCAACTGGAAGTTCTTAATGCGTTAGCTCACTACAAGAATGACCAGATAGGCTTTACCTTTCAACGACAGTTAGGTAATACACGTGTCACTATGCATCAGCACCACATAAGTCCTCAGAACCACAAGATGGTACGTCAGGTGCTTGGTTCTCCACATCTCTACAGTATAAGACCTATGTCTAATACAGATGAAGAGTTTGGTATCGTTGTGTCTATAGCTGCTTTCCTGCTTAAGGTAGGTGGTTTGAAACCTGATGCGGTGTACCGTGATACAATCAAACGTATGCAGTCTGGTAATGACCCTGAGCTTAAATCCCTTGAGGCTATAGGTATCGAGGTTGGACATTGGTTGCTAGCATTTGAAGATGCTAATGCTATAAGAGACCTTAAGCAACTTGAGTCTACACCTCAGGGTGTCATGGGTGTTGATAACTTACTTCGTAATGCAGAGCTTGAAGACTTCAAAGCAATCTTAGCTGACCTTTCACAGGCCACTAGGGACTTTATAGATGCCAATGCCAAAGCTCATCCTGATGAGTTCATCAACGTCTTGGAAGCTACTACAGAGCTTGCACGTTACATGCAATCCTACAGGTCTGGTAAGCCGTACACAACTCAGATGCGTATGGTTGCACAAGATGGTATTGCTAACGGACTTGCAGGTCTTATGACTCAGTTAGGTCAGGAACATATGATGCCTCGAGTAGGTGTGTATAGACCTGAGAACTCCCCAAGGATATTGGCTGAGTTTGAAGGTATTTCAGGTGACCCCCGTGACTTACTGAAGCACAACTTATTGACAAACCCTGTCGATGAGATAGGTAAAGCTAGCCCTGAGGATGCAATAAAGATCACAAGGTTGGTTAAGTTAGCCACCGATGATAAGAAGAACTTCCTCAAGCCTCCGCTTCTTACTTTTGTCTATGGTCAAGACTTAAAGAGTATGAAACAGTATGCTGTTAAGGCAGTTATATCAAACCCTAACTCAGAGATAGGACTTCTTGCTGGTGAAATAGGAACTGATAAGGCAATAAAGATTCTTAGTGATTCCCTTATGAATAATCTTGTGGCTACTGTAGGTGCTGATGTTGTTAACTATGTTAATATGCTTAAGAGTTATGTGAAAGTCGCTGGGTTTGTAAATGAACCTATCATCTACACACAACCAACAGGTCAGCAAACATCTATCAGTGGTACTGTTATGACTGAGGCTAAGTTAGCGTCTGCTGCTATTACTCGTACTCGTAAGAGGAATGAGAAAGGTCAGTTCTTTGATGTTACTAACAAGAAGAAGTTTGCAGCAGGTAAGGATGGTATCTATATCAGTGAAGGTGGTACCAGTAAGTCTGCGATTACATCAACGTATGACATAGATACCTCAGCATTGTACGATAGGAATGGTGTTGCAGGTTTAGGTGCAAGTCAAGGTGTATTAGCTCAAACTACTATTGGTTTCGATGCTTCATCTGTTGTTGTCCTAGGCACTGGTAAGTACCTTGCTAAGCTTCGTGCTTCCCAGAATGGAAGAGACCCTTACTTGATACCTGTCTATGATGAGATCATAACAGATGCAGGTTCATTTAGGTCTGCTTATAAGGCTATAAACGATGCTTGGTTAGACACAACATTAGACTATGACCTTATAGGTGAGATGCAGAAAGGTATCCGTGAGGCTACTCACAGAGGCCTTGCGAACCTACGTTCATTGGCAGAAGGTAATCCTTCAGGCTTCCCTGCAGACCCTAACCATGCCAAGTATGTTTACAGTGAGATGGGTGGTATGAGTAGTCTTACTTCTATTTACCATCCTAAACTTGCTGATAGGGCTGCTGCATATTTGTCTATGCTTGATAAGAAATCAAGCCAGTACGGGGATGCACCTTGGGCGTACATTACAAACAAGGAGCTATATCAGTTATCACTTGAAGTTCTTAACGATGGTGGTGTGAAGGACCTTGCGAAGTCCTTTGAGAAACTAAGGTTACGTGCAAAGGAAGGTCGTAAGAAGATCAGAGCTAAGGTTAAGGATGTGCATCAGTATACTTTAGATTCATTACGTGAAGCTGATTAAACATAACAAGAGATAATAAAAAAGAAAGCCCCCAAGGAATCCAGTTAAGGATCCCAAGGAGGCATTACCCTCAGGTATACATTACGTATACTTGGGGGTTATTTTATTACTTATCTTTCGTAGCATTAGCTACAGTCATTCGTCCTGATACTCGTTGAGCTTCAGCATGAGCCATAGCTTCTTCTTCTGAGAGACCCTCAGCAACTGCACCTGAGTAGTTCTGTTCCCAGACTTTACTCAGGATAGCTTCATTGATCTCAGGTGTATACGCAAGGGCTGGGTCAAGATTAAACATCTCAACGTACTCCATGTCGTCAATACCCGGAACTATATTGTAGGACTTATTTTCATTACTCATCTTTTACAAATACTCCATCTACCATACGACCAGTGCGTACGTTAATTTTATTATAGGCTTCCTCTAAACATTCTGTCAGAGACAAACCCCATAGGTTCGCTTGGATGGCTAGGGTCACCAGCACATCTCCCATCTCATCTCGTACTCGATCTACATCACCTTCATGTATCTCCTTAATCATCTCTTGAGATTCTTCTGAGAACTTGAGCAGCTGTTTACTTCTCCTCCCTACAAGATCTTTATGTTCAAAGATATCTCCAAGGATACCCTTGCGGTTACCCCAATCAATCACATTGTTTTCTAACTCTTCAAAGATCATATACATTACTCATCCCCTTCATCAGAATCCATAGAGTCTTGAGCTATAGATAAGAATACAAAGTTAGCAGATGCTTGAAGCACACCCAGCATAGCTACATTAGTCATCTTGCCGTTGTACTCTTGTATTAAATCGTTTAAGTCTTGAAGCATACTGTTTTCAGATGCATACTTTTCGGGGAATTGTGTTACGTTACTCATATAATTATCCTTAACAAAAGAAATAGTCAGAAGATATGATCTCAGATATATCTAAGTCACCAAGCTCTGGTTGTTTAAGTTCATAGCCCTCTCGGGTCTCTAATAGCATCTGCTCTATGGCAGTGAAGAAGTTATCACTGTTATACATCATAGCAAATTGCCACTTGGTGTGGTCTACAAGTTTATTCACATCACATGCATGGGTCGAGAACGAATCATGTATAGCTCCAAAGTCTCCTGAGAAACTCTGTATAACTTTAGCCATGTGTGCAGCATCCATTGAGTGAACGAAGTTTGGTGAACAGCCAGAAGCAAAAGACCTTCTACATGGAAGTAAGTCACCATTGGGTGTTATGTAGGGTATTTTTATGCTGTGACCTATCTGACCCAGACCACGGATGGTACTGCGTACAGTGATGTTCTTCTGCCTCCACACTTCATACAACACTGGGAAACCTGAGGGAGTTGTCCAACGTGTACATGTCTCACCTGTTGATAAGATATGGTCAGTCATCTTTTGAATAAACTTCATGGTCTTTAAGGGACCTACGCAGGTATCATTGATTGCAAGTATAAGTTGCTTTGACAGAGGGGTACAGTCATCTTCTGTGATATTGTACATCTTGTCATAGCCCTCAACCTTACAGTCATAGTACATGTTAGCAGCAATCTTTTTCTGACCTGCTGAGTATGCCCTTGTCATAGAACCACGCTTTGCTATACCTTTACGGATAGCTTTCATTGGTATGTTACGTTCGGCAAACCACTCAGGCATCCTTTCTATAAGACGTTTAGCTACTTGGACATAGAAGTCCTTTTGTATCTCACTAGGTACTAGGGATACTAATTCTCCAGCTTGTTTGTCTTTAGATATAGCTGCCAGATGTTGCCATCCATTGTTACTACCATCAACAGGTATAGGTACACGGCTTAGGTAAGTCTTACCCTCAGATACAGCAGTGTTGTAACCTGAAACATCCAAGCAACATGCAAGGAAACTAACTGGTTTTTCTGCTTCTGTTTTGAAACTCTTCCCATCCGCTAAGAGGCTTATCCAACTGAGGTTGTTTAGTGTCCACAACTCTCTGTCCCTTAGTGTCATCTTGTCTACTGATATTGTAGATAGTCCTTCGTCTTGAAGATAGGTTTGGTAGTCCGCTGTTACCCATTCTGGAAGTTCCTCCAATTCATATGATTGATTATAAGAACAAGCTGTGTGTATGCACAACCACTTGTAACCTTCAGGGTCCATAGCCTTAGCATAGGCAAACTCAAAGAGTCCTTTGGACACATCAGATCCTTGGAAGTTTAAGAAAGGTTCGGTGTAGTAAACCCTGCCACGATAGTCACATTCAACCATCTGATAGAAGTCTTTGAGTCCAATGGCATGTATCTTAGCCATGACGAACTTCATTTCTATAGCTTTAGACTTAGCTTTGATTGACTCATCTTCAAGATCGATGAACAAACCAAGGTTAGTTTCTAATGCTTTGGCTACTGTGGCGTTAAGCCTCCAAGGTGTTTGTTGCAGCTTGTTAAGAGCAGTAATAAATGGTGCTCCTATAAGCTGCTTAAAGTCTTCCTCTGAACTCATACGTTTAATGTATGGTCTTTTGGTGAACTCATTACGCAATGACACAATGTCTTTAGGTGGTGTGAATGATGTACCAATCAATGTATCTTTCTCGTACTCAGGTGGGAGGTCTCCAAGGGTAGCCCATGTGCTGAGTAGTTTGATAACATAAGGTGCACGAAAACCTTTGTACTCTCTTTCAATATGGATATAACCTAACTGCAGTAAGGCTTCTAAGTATAGATCACCTACTGCTAATATCTCATGGTGATTAGTATTGAGTACACCTAAAGTAGATAGTACCTGTAAGCCTATCACAGACGATGTGACGGTTAGTTTAAAGGGGCTTGCTGATGACCTCCTGGACTTCTGATAAGCTGCTACAGCACCTGCTACGGCCCTTACAGTTAGCTTCTCATACGTATAACCATAAGGTATCATACTTGATATTAGTCTGGCTCCCTCAGGGGGTCTACCCCTAAAGGTATTCCCCTCACATCTCTCACGGATGTATTCTGTTATAAGCTCTACACCAGCTGAGTTATCCAGTGTATTCGAGGAAGTCCTCTTGTCCTTTGAGTCTGTTGGTTCTTGTGTCGTAGTATGCTGAGCCACAGTCTCCAGTGCGTCCTGTGAATCGTGACTTAAGTACTCTGAGTTTAATTGTATTTCGTTCATCTTCATCTTCTGCCACTAAGTTACGAGAGAATGTGATTATATCAAAGCTGATTTGTTTAATCGAGCCTGAACCTTTGATGTCATCTATAGAAGATAGGTGTCCCTCTTCAAAGGACTTACCTTGTGACTTCCTAAGGTGGCTGATTAAACCTAACCATACGTTGTGCTTCTTTACTATTTTTAAT
>Ga0209816_1001655_pt1 | contig 16516 bp, 12 predicted proteins | sample CoawatmetaG01DNA_FD_187509 | JGI IMG/M metagenome (GOLD analysis project Ga0209816, IMG submission 187509) | Marine microbial communities from the West Antarctic Peninsula - Coastal water metaG017-DNA (SPAdes) (version 2) | ecosystem: Environmental > Aquatic > Marine > Coastal ... | reverse complement strand
ATTTGGATAATGAGTAAACCATTAAGAAGACCGATGTTTAGAATGGGTGGTTCGCCAAATACTAATAGTGGTATTATTTCTGGCTTTGCACAACCGAGAAAAAAATATGAAGAGGGTACTGAAGAATATCCATACTCTGCTATACCAGGTACAGGAACAACTACTGATATATTAGGTACAGGCACTGATTCTACATCTGACTTAGATTCTTTTATAAACAATATAAATACACAAGGCGCTGCAGATTTACAAGAATCAAAAAAACAACGTGAAGCTGTTTTAAATTCTATGCAAGCTCAAAAGCAAAGTGGTTTAAGCACTGGCGATTGGTTAAGAATAGCAGCAGCAGGTGGCGAGATACTTGGCGCTGAGGGTCGTGGCTCAGGGCTTAAAGGTGCACTAGCAGCAGCTGGTCCAGCACTAAGTGGTTTAGGTAAAGATTTAGCTACTTCTTCTGATGCTCGTGAAGCTGCTTTTCAAGCACAAGATACTGCTTATAAACAAGCTATGCTTTCATCCAGTCAATCTGATTTAACAAGCAACTTAGAGTTTGTACAAGGAGCAAAACTATTGACTTTAAAAGATGCATTACAGCCAGATCAATTTGCAGTCGAAGCTAACACAAGAAGAGCAAACGAATTAATACAAGAAATGAGTCAAGTGTATGAAGACAGTGCTGAATATAAATTACTTGAAGATCAATACCATAACATAGTTATGGCTGAAGTAACTACAGCTAATATTAATGCAGCCTCAGAAGCTCTTAATGATGCACAATTTAATAAAGAAGTGGGTAAAGATTTTAAAGCATTTACAGATGCTAAAACAGCATTATCAGAAAAACATAAATTAGAAGGTATAACAGAGCAAGATACAGATCCAAATGCTCCTGGTTACAACAGGTATTTAAATGCTGATGCGGCTCAACTTAAACTACTTGCTAGAAAAAAAGTGATGGCAACAGTGATTAGAAAAATTACAACCCCACCGGGTAAAAAAAGAGAAAATGATGCTCAAGGTGGTCGTGTTGGACGTGCAATGGGTGGTTCTATGACTACAAGTTCTGGACCTTATGAACCAGGTAGTGGTCCTGATCCTGATCCCGGCTCACCACCAGTTATGCAATTTGAAGAGCTACGAGCAAGATTGCCACAAGAAGTTAGTGATTCAGTAATTAAATTAATTATGCAAAGCGAACAAGCTATGGTTGACTTTGCACAAATACAAACTCCACAGGATATACAAGTTTTTAATCAAAAATATAATACTGATTTACAAACACCAACTCAAGTGGCCTAGTCATGGATGATAAATTTGTTAGGTTTGTTTCTACGGTTTCTCCAGATTTAGCTAATCGTCTTGTAACAGGTTCTGAAACTAATCAAGATGGTGTTAGGTTAGACGAACTATATTCTAAGTACCGTCAGAACAAAGAGGAAAAAAAATCTGGTTTTAATCTTGATAGAAACAAAAAAACAATAGATGACTATTTAGATGTAGAAAGAAAAGAAGGTATCTTAAAAAAAGCTGATGGTTTACTTGATAAGGATCATCCTTTTTATAAATATCAACAAAGACTTTTAAGAAATTCTGACGTTGATGCAGACATGCCAGGTTATGACTTATTAGATTTTGTAGCAGCAGCATATGAAGATCCTGAATTAGTAACTAGAGCTCTTGGTGATGTCAGTAAAACAATAGTTGATTTTGGTAGTGGTTTAGCAGCAGTTGGTCCAAGAACTATTGGTTTTGATAAAACAGAGGACGGTCGAAATAAAACAGCAAAAGTTTTAAGTTCTTTATTTAATTTAAACAAAGATAATGATGCTGGTTATGGTATGACTCTTCTTGATTCAATAATAGGAGAAGAAGGTTTAATTAGTCCACCTAAGTCTGTAGAAGCAGCAACTGGTTTTATTAACGATAAACTTCAAAAAACTATTGGCGTTACTGATGCTGAGTTAGAAACAATGCCTGAAAATATTAAAAGAGGTTTAGGAAATGTAGAGCTTGCTGGAGTATTAGCCAGTGGTAATTTATTTACTCAAGTGGCAAAATTACCTTATGCTGCGGCAACAATGGCAGCAACTAAAGTTGGAAGTAAATTAAGTATAGGTCCTTTTAGAAAAGAAATGGCCGAAAGACTTAAATACATGCGTGACAATGGTGCAACTCAAAAAGATCTTGATACGTTGTTTCTTAATTATAATAAAGGTATTCGACAAGCCGGTAAAGACGGCGGTCTAGATGCTAGAATGGTTGAGGAAATAGTAAAATTAGAAAACAAAAGATTTAAAACAGACCCTGAAAAATTTATTAAAGATTTTTTAATTGAACCAGAAATAAAATTAATTGATGAATTTAAAAAAACTAAAGGTGGAAAAACTAATAATACTATAGAACAAACAATTGGTAATTTAGTAGACACAAATTTAAGTTACAAAGACAATTTAATAAATATACAGAAAAAAATTAATGACAACCCTAACAAATTTATAAATAGAAAAACAGGAGAACCATATAATGTTAAGGCTGAGAGAGTTTACCAAACAATTAAAGAAAAATTTATTAAAAATAAACAACTAAGTGTTGAAGAATACGAAAAAATATTTTTAAAACTTATAAATTCTAACGGTTTAATGAAACTTCCTGATAATTTTACTGCTGGTTTAGATCCTAAAAATATTAGTAGACACCTTAAAAACAAAAATCAAGCTTTAGAAAATCTTGGTTTAAATCAAAAAAGTATAGCAAGTGTAATGGCACAAAATAGTGAGTTTAAAAAAGCTGAATATGATTTAGAAATGTTTTATGCAAACAGACAAGATAAAAACAGGCAAATGAGAAACAATAGAACACCAGATACCAGAAAAGAAAATTTAAATAAATTTAGCAGAACTCAATCTGAAGGAGAAAAACTGACTTCTAAACTTATAAACGGTAGATGGAAAACTCAAACTAGTAATAAACTAGAAGACAGTGTTGAACTACAAAACAATATTTTAAATAATGATTCAATAATATCAGACCTTAGTACTGGAATTTCTAAAGATAAAACAGGTAAATTTACTTTTAAGCCTGGTAATCCTGAAAAAGCAGAAGCAACTAAAAAATCTTTACAAATTAGTGATTTTAAAAGTGGAAATAATTCAACAAAATATTTTGACGAAGAACATATTATGTCTGCTAAATATGCTAAATATTCTAATGTTAATGATTTGGCTAATATACAAATTATTCCTAGAAAACTTAATACTACTTTTAAAAAACCAGCGGATGAGTTTATAGAAACTTTATTAAAGAAAACAAAAATTTCTGACCAAGAAAAAAGTTTGTTAAAATTAATAATAGCAGAAGCTGATAGGCTGGGAATTACTTTATATATTCCCGATCCTGAAAAACTTGGGATTGGTACTAAAAAATATGTAGGTTATCCTAGAACTAATTTAAAAATTCAAGCTAAAGATATAATAAATAGATACGCACCTGGTGTTGATCTGCCTGATTTAGGTTTTGCAGAAGAAGGTCAAGTAAGAACTAATTTTGCTTTGGGAGATAGAGTAACTGTAGGCACAGAACCTTTACAATTTGATAATAGTCCTATTGAAATTGAAGACGAAGATAATTTTAACAGTGCGCAAAAAATTTACATTGGACAATTAACAGCTTCTTTAGAACAAGAAAGACAACAAGCAATAGTTGACAGAATAGAAAACGCACCAAAAAGCATGCAAACAGCTTTACTGACTACTTTGTTTGATGACAAAAGTACACAAGCATTAGAAGATTTTAGAAACGCAACTGTAGACCAAAGAAATCAAATTAAACTATCTATGGAAGATGTGCGCAGAAACGTTGCAGAAAAACTTACTCCAAAACTTCCAGTTAGATATCCATTAAGAAGTATTCCTAAATTTTTAAATGAAAACATTTTTTTTAAAAAATTTAAACAACAGCTAAATACCGGACCTCTTATCTTAGGTTCTATTGCTAATGATATTCAAAATAAAATGTCTTCTGAGGATCCTAAAAGTTTTGAAGAAAGATATCCAGTTCTTGCTAAAAATTTAATTACACCTTTTGCACCAACAGAAGGAACAAAAGATGAAGCTGCATATGTAGATGGTATTTTAGAAGTTAATAGAGCTATTGAAACTGGTTTTTCTAATTTAGGTTACAACACTATGGATTTAGTTTTAAGTGGTATTGATCTAGTATCTTTTGGTGGCACTGACCTTACAACTAAGTTGAGAGATTTGCACGACAACCGAAACATTAATGAACCTGAAACTTTTTTTGGTGACCTAGTAGCAATATTAACTGAGTATGGAATACCTGGCGGTCTTATTGCTAAGATAGCTAATAGAGCACAAAAAGCTATGCGGTTAAAAGGCTTTAACACTTTACCAAGATATGTAACAGATGATTTAAGTAAAGGTTTGTTAGGTGCATCGCAGCTAAGACAAATTGGTAATGTTTCTAAACGTATGGGTACAGGTGCAGTGGTGTTTGGTTTAACAGATGCTTTTTCAGGTGGACCTTATAGTAGTCTAAAAAGAATGTTGCCTGAGGATGCAACGCTATTACCTGGTAAACAAGAAGACACTAGTAGTTTGACCGGTAAAGAATTAATAGCTGCTAATTTTAGAAACCGTATTAGGTTTGGAGCAGATGGTGCTGCAGTTGGTTTTTTATTTCCATTACTAGGTCCGCCTATTTTTAGTTTAATAAAAGGCACAGCTAAATTACCTTTTAAAGGTTTCTTGCCTGGAGGATATTCTGTTGCAGGTGCTGGTGCTAAAGTTATAGGCGGTGCTTTTACTGGCGCGGCTGATGTGCTCGCTGGCAAAATTCCTTTTACCAACAAAGTTGTGCCTTACATGGGAGTTCCCGGACAAGTTGCTTCTAAAATTATTCAAGCTTCTACTGCGTTTGTAGGTAAACAAGTTGCAACTAGAGCCTTACTAGGGCTTGGCGATGTTGGTAGGGCTACAAAAAATTTATTTAATTTTGCTAGAGAAGACATAATTACAAAAGCTGGGAAAGCTAAATATAGTTCTACAACCTTTAATAGATCTTTGCCTAATTTTCAAAAATGGAGAGATTATACTGTTAATAATACTGATCCCTTACATAAAGCTTTAGCTAGTATAGATAATAAATTAGCGGTGTTTAGAGATATAGGTAAATTAACTAAAAATGCTTTTGCATTATCTTCTGAAGCTGATTTAGGTATTAAAGCTGGAAGTAGAATTATTACTAAATATTTAAAACAAGTTGAGAACACAGCTTACGACATGGCTAAACAATTTGAAGAACGAGCTCAACGTTATGGGGAATATGAAACTTTTCAAAAAAAATATTTAGATGACGTTTCAGATTATCTTCAAGGCAAAATAAAAAAGAATCAACTGCCACCAAAAATAAGAGACAGTGCCGAAAATCTTAAAGCTTATACTACTGAAATAAAAAAAGATTTTAAAGAACTACTACCGGAAGAACATGAGTTATTTAAACTACTAAGTCAAAACATAGATAAATACATGAGAAGTTCTTTTAAAGTATTTACTAATGCTGATTATAACCCTGATCCCAAAGCTGCTCAAAAAGCATTACAGTACATAGAAGAATTGTTAAAATCAAATGCTGCCACTAAAGACCAAGCAAGAAGGTTTTACCCAGATCTACCTTTGTCTAAGGCGATAGAAGAAATGGCAGAGTTAAAACTTGCTGATATTTTAAAAGTAGCAAGATATGAATCAGAAGACCCTTTAGCTGCTTTAACTAAAATAGCTAAAAGATTAGATCCAGATACAGATTTAAAACTACTTACTGGAGAAGAACTACCAAAAGTAATGAGAACTTATTTAGGTGAAGAAAAAGATTTACGGTCTTCTTTGTTACAAACTACCGGTAACATATTAGCCAGCACTTATCAAAAAACTGCTTTAGATAGAATTGCAGTTATGGGTTTAGAAAATGGTTGGTTGTTTGTTGATGATATAGCGGCAAAAAATATTGGTAAAATGACCAACCCTTCACAATTAGTAGATGTTAAAGGGTCTGGTTTTTTACCTTCAGATATAATTGGTACTTGGGGCACTCCTGAATTAGTAAAACAATTAAGCGGTTATAGTATATTTGATTCTTTATTAAAATTTAAACTATACCAAAATTTAATTGCATTCAAAGCAATGGTACAAGGAGGTAAAACACTTTATTCTCCTGCTACACAAATGCGTAATTTTGGTTCTGCTGCTTTTTTTGCTTTAAACTCAGGACATATTGGTGGTAGCGTAGGTGTTGCTCAAGGTTTTAAATTAGTACTTGATGATATATTTGGAGCTGGCAGTAAAGTTGAACAAGAACAAATGATAAAAGTTTTAGAACGTAAACTTAAACTAGGTGTGTTAGATGAGAACGTACAAGCAAATGAATTAGGGGCTATTTTAAGAGATTTAAAAAATGTACCAGGCCAAGTAACAGAAGGTGGTGCAGTCATTAGTAACTTTAACCAGCTTACTCAAAAAATAGGTGAAGGCAATATAAGTCAAACAGTGCAAAGACTGTATGCTGGTGGTGATAACGTTTGGAAATTTTATGGGCATGAGTTTTATATGTCTAATCTTCAAGGTGTTATTAGAACAATGGATGATGTTAAAGGTTATTATAAAAATATAATGGGCAGAGATTTTGACCCTGTAAGTTTTCTTTCGGGTAAACAAAAAACAGTGGCTGAAGGCATTGAAGAAATAGCAGCTTATTTAGTAAGAGAAACTTATCCAACCTATAGTAGAGTGCCTCCGGTAGTACAAGCTTTAAGAAAACTACCTTTAGGTAATTTTATATCTTTTCCTGCTGAGATAATTAGAACCAGTGCACAAACAACTAGTCTTGCTTTAAAACATATAGCTTCAGATAACGCAGGACTAAGAGCCCTTGGTTACAGAAGTTTAATTGGGCAGTTTACAACTATGTATGGATTCAACCAAGGTGTTTCAGCTTTAGCTTCTCATGCAACCGGTATTAACCAAGAAACTTTGCAAGCATATACTAAAAGATTAGGTCCTGAATTTATGCAAGACCACACGTTACTACCTATCACTGCTCAAGATGAGAACGGTGCCTTTAAAGCTTTTAATTTATCTACCTATCACCCATATGATTATTTAATTGCACCTGTCCAAGCTTTTTTAGCAGAGGGCGGAAGAACTAAGTTAGATCCAGATCAAATTGAAGGTGAAGTATATAATAGATATATGAATGCTTTTAGACCTTTCTTTAAATCAATGCAACCTTTTGTAAGTGAAACTATTGCCTTAGAACCTTTTATAGACATATGGTTAAGAGGCGGAAAAGCTTCTAATGGTAAAGTTATATTTGTAAGTGGTCCTGGTGGTGATGACTTTGGAACTAAAATAGAAAAATCATTTAATCATGCAGTAGAAACATTGTCTCCTGGTTTTGTTAGAAGTACAGATCAAGTTTTAGGTGCTTTAAAAGCAGATATTAAAGGTGGTAAGATAATGGATTTGTCTGACACCATAGTTAAATTACTTGGTGGTTCAGTTATGGATATTAATCCTAAGCAAGCACTTAATTATAAAGCTAGAGACATAAGAGATATTAGAACTAATGCATTTAGAGGTGAAATATTTTTTAGTAAAGAGCAAGCTAGAGGGCGTAACTTACCTGCAGAATATGAAGACATAATAAAATCATCCTTACAAGGTCAGTTTGAAATGTATATGTTATTTAAAGACGCAATGGATACAGGTTTATTAACACAAGAACAAATTGAAGAAGTATTAGGTCCTGATGGACGTAATGTTCCTTTGCTAGATAATTTAATAGAAGGAATTTTTACTCCTCCTTCTTATGCACCTAAAGTTTTAGAATCAAGAGCAAATGAATTAGTAAACGAATATGAAAAAATGGGTTTATACTATTCTGCATATGATTTTTACCCTGAATATGACTTAGACGAGGTATTTGATAAATATGAAGACAGACCTTTTTCAGATTTTATTGATAAAACTAATGAAAAAGAAGGCAATCAATATGATTATACTTCGCCTTCTATTACAGTTCCAGGTGAAACACCTAACATAGAAGTACCTAACATAGAAGTACCTGAACTTGAAATACCTGACATACCTAACTTTGAAATACCTGACATACCTGACATATCACAAGCACCGCTGCCTGAATCAAAACCAGTTGATGTAGCTGCAGCGCAGCCCGCAGCAGGCGTAGTGAATCAAGCAACGGGATTGACATCTACGGAAAGTGCTTTATTAGATAGAGACGAACAACTTATTCGACAACGACAGAGGGGAACTGTATAATGGAAATGGAACCTAAAACAGAACGCGAACATATAATTTCAATACAAGGACATATAACTGGGGTGAAAAGAGAAGTAGAAAACTTAAAGCAAGACGTTTTACATGTGCACAGAGACGTGGAGAAATTGGGTGGCAAGATAGATAAAATCTATTGGGTTGTTTTAACTACGGTGGGGGCCGTTGGTTTAATTGTTATTGAAGGATTAATAGGATTGTTATAATGAATTTATCAAATAATTTTACACTAAACGAATTAACTAAATCACAAACTGCAACTCGTAAAGGAATTCATAATGAACCTTCAACTGAGCATGTAGAGAATCTTATTCACCTAGCGAAAACTATCCTGCAACCAGTGCGCGAGCATTTTGGTAAGCCGGTTATGATATCCTCAGGCTATCGCAGCCCTACGTTGTGCGAGGCTATTGGTTCTTCGGTTAACTCACAACACGCCCGGGGTGAGGCTGCAGACTTTGAAATACATTCTGTAGATAACAAGGAGCTTGCAGCTTGGATAAGTACAAACTGTGACTTCGATCAATTGATATTAGAATTTTATGTTGATGGTGATCCCAACTCAGGTTGGGTACATTGCTCTAGTACGACGGGAAATTCGAGAAAACAAATACTGAAAGCAGAAAGAATAGCAGGCAAAGTAAATTATTCCCCGATTCTTTTTTAGATCCAATCTTTAAGATCTTCGCCCATAATTTCATTTGCAATATTTACCTTTTTCTTTAGTGCTGTTACGATACGTTCATCTATAGTCTTTTCTGCAATCAAATCCACGTAAGTAACACTGCCAGTTTGGCCGATACGATGCGCTCGATCTTCTGATTGGAGTCTTTTCTCTAGGTCGTATGAGTTAGAATAGTAAATCATAGTGTTAGCTGCAGTAAGGGTGATTCCATACCCTCCAGTCTGTGTGTTTCCAACAAAATAGCGTGTAGGGCCCTTAACGTCCTGAAATAGAGCAATTGCCTCTTGCCGGAGGGTAGTATCCACCCCGCCGTGATACTCTACTGTAGAGGCTTCTCCGTAAGCTTTTTTTAGAGCTTCGACTATTTTTCTGATGTCTTCTCTATATGTAGCCCAAATAATTACCTTGCCATCAGTTTCTTCTACAACATTCATAAGTTCATTTAATCTGTTGCTAGGTACCTGTCTAACAGTGCCGTCGTCAGCTTTAAAAGTGCCACAAGTGATCTGATGTAGTCGCATCATTTGTGTTAATGCATTTGCCGAGCTCATAACCTTACCTTCGATCATAGCAATCGCTGCTGACTTCATAGTAGCGTAAAGTTTTTTCTGTTCATCAGTTAGTTCTACATTTCTAGTAACAAATACTTTCTCTGGTAAATCTAAACAATCTTCTTTTAAAACTCTATAAGAAAAACTTTCTAATTTCTTAGCTAGTTCATCTAATCTTCTATAGCTACCTACAATTTGTACGCGGCGGCCACCAAAATTTCTATCTAACATATGTGCATACCGGCTACGATAAGCATAGTAAGAGTCATAGCCTAAATGATAAGGGTCCAGGAATTTACATTGACTGAATAAGTCAAGGGGTGATTTCGTTACGGGTGAGCCAGTTAAGATTCTTCGATACGACGCTAGATTCCCTATTTTTAAAATACTTTTTGTGCGTTTAGCTGTCGGATTCTTGATTGTCGTTGATTCGTCAATTCCTAAAAGGGCTTTCCCTAAGAATATGTTAAGGAAACTATGCGCAAAGTCCAGACCTTTCTTTGTAGAAAATGCTTCTACGTTTATAATCAGTATCTTAAGGTCAGTTCCACCATCAAATAATGTATCAAGTTCTAGTTGTTTTTTTTTACTATTAGTTGGTTCCCATAATACTTTAGTGTGTTCTACATGGTCCGGCAAGTGCACTGGAATTTCTATATCAAACCAGTTTTTGTACACACCTTTAGGAGCCACGATTACTGCAGCTTTAATAGCACCTCGGTCATACAGCATAGCGATGTTATCAACAAGGACCTTGGACTTACCAGTACCCATTTCCATAAACAAAGCATAAGTTTTTTGAGCCCAGGACTTCTCTAAGGCTACCAATTGATGGTCGTATGGCTTAGTTTTAAACTTGTAATGTTTTATCATAAATTATCTTATATTCTTTCTTGACATATATATAATGATACTTATATTAAAAGTCAACTATAAAAATAGGAGAAAGAAAATGGAAGATAAACAAATCATTAATGTATTAGTTAACAAAATACAAAAATTAAATCAGGAAATTTTACAACAGGAACTTAATGTTGCTGGTAAAGAAATAGAGTTAGCAGCGGCTAATGAAAAAATAGATGCGTATGTAAGCAATATTACAAATGGGAAAGATAATGTCTACCCAGAAGAAGAACCAACAAACTAATCACTAGAAGGGTGGGAAGATGAAGAATAAAATATTCGAACTTTATAAACCAAAAAGTTTACAAGATTTTTTAGCGTTTCAAAAAGAGAACCCTAAAGAAACTTTTGTTTACGTACTACAGCACCCTCCTCAAAATATAAATATTTTGGGAGCGTCTGAGTTTGGTTATTTGGTAATTTGTTTACCACCTTTGTCACAAATAATATTTAGTTCTGGACCATTTATATTTAAAATGCAAAAGAACTTACGTGACTTTACATCTAAGGATTTTATTTTATGTACAGGTGACCCAGCTATTATCGGTTTATCAACAGCTATTGTCAGTGATCAAACTCAAGGACAATTTAATCTTTTGAAGTGGGACAAAAGAGAGAGAACTTACTACCCACTAACAATAGACTTATATCAGAAAGCAGAATAAAAATGAGTAATATAACATTAGAAGACTTAGAAGGTGATCAACAACAGTTGATTGAGAAGACAGACATACAAACATTAGCTACTTTTTGTCAAGAGTTACAAGGTATAGAGAACGATATAGATTCTTTAGAACAACAACTCAAAGCAAAAAAAGCAGCAGCAGACAAAATTTCTTCAGAGGTAATACCTAATTTGCTCGCAGAGCAAGGGTTAGTATCTTTGAAATTAGCTGACGGTTCAGGTGTAGAGGTTAAGAAAACCTATAGCTGTACTGTAAAAAAAGACTCAGTCGAATCAGCTTATAACTGGCTTCGTGAAAACGAACTTGGCGATCTTATTAAAAATGAGGTAGCCGTACAGTTCGGGAAGGGCGAAGATAACAAGGCAGAACAATTGTTAGGCCTTGCAGTGCAAGAGGGTTTTGAACCCTCGCAGAAGCAGAAGGTAGAACCTATGACTTTGAAAGCACTCTACCGGGAGCGTATTGAGTCCGGACTCGATATGCCCTCGGAATTCTTTCACACTTTTGTGAAAGATCAAACAAAAATAAGCCGGAAATCATGAACCAAGGAGAATAAAAAATGACTCAAGAAAAACAAGTAACTAAAAAAGAAAACTCAAGTATAGCTCTAGCAGGTATGTTTGAGGCAGATGCCAATGTAGGTATGGACAATATGTCAAGTGATGACTTTGCATTACCATTCCTAAGAATATTGGCACAACTATCCCCGGAAGTTAACAAACGGGATGCCAAATATGTTGAAGGCGCAGAAGCAGGTATGATATTTAATACCGTGACTAAAGTGGCATATGATGGTGAGAAGGGACTTAATGTAATACCGTGCCATTATAAGCGCGAGTACATTGAGTGGAGTGATAGAGGTGAAGGCTCTAGTGCTCCTGTTGCTATTCATTCAGTTGATAGTGGCATTATGACGGAAACAACTAGAAGCAGTGGTGATTATAAGGATAGGTTACCTAATGGTAACTATCTAGAAACCACAGCATCTTATTATGTTGTTACAGAAGATGTGCAAACGGCGTTGATCTCTATGAAATCTACACAATTAAAAGTTAGTAGATCATGGAACTCAATGATGAACAGTATCAAGCTTCAAGGCAAGAATGGTATGTTCACACCGGCTGCATATAGTCACGTGTATAACCTTAAAACAGTTCAACAATCAAATGACAAGGGAACTTGGTATGGTTGGGCTATTAATAAGGTGGGTCCAGTACAAGATAAAGATCTGTACGGGGCTGCTAAGAAGTTTGCTGAATCGTGTGCTAAAGGTACCGTGAAAGTAAAACATGGTGAAAGTGATACTAAGTCTAAAGACGACGTACCATTTTAATCATTACAACTGGTACCGAGCTATCCCCCCAGCTCGGTACCGAAGAGGGAGGATATCACATGACGACAGACAGAACAAGTTATCAGAAACAGTATTACCGCAAGCAAGTAATTAATAGTTTACGTAATACTATAAAAAATTTACGTGATAATAAGAAAAATTTTATGGACAGTCCCGAAGGGATTGAATATAAAAAAAGATTAATGAAAGAGTCTGGCTATCAGGCTGAATATAGAGAGAAGAATAAAGAAAAAATTAGAAAGTATCAGAAAGAGTATCATATAGAGTATGCAAAATTTTAGAAAGATTTTTGAAGGCAACAACAGTGCTTATGGCCAGTTAATTTTAACTGGTGAGACAACCGAAAAAGGTAAAGCCATAGGTAAGGCGTTTATTAAACGTGAATCAATACCAGATCAGCTATGGCAAGACCATTTAGATGGTAAGGACCCAGCACTTGGCGTTATACCCATAAACGAAAACAATGAGTGTCGTTGGGGGTGTGTTGATGTAGATGAATATAAATTAGACCACAAAAAACTAGCGGCCTCTATTAAGTCCCATAAATTCCCACTGGTAATGTTTAGATCAAAATCTGGTGGTGCACACTTATTTTTATTTACTTCTGAGTTTATTAGTGCAGCTTTAATGCAAGCAAAATTAAAAGTTATGTCAGGGGCATTGGGTTTTGAAGGATCAGAAATATTTCCAAAACAAACTGAGATATTAGCAGAACGTGGTGATACCGGAAACTTTTTAAACTTACCTTATCATGGTGGTATAAGAGGATTGCGTTATGCTATGGATGCAGAAGGCAAGGCTATTTCTTTAGAAGATTTTTGTAATACTTTTGATAAGTTAGCTTTAACAGAAGCACAGGTACATGAAATAGTTGTAACTAAAGAAGTTATAAAAAAGGTTGAAGCATTTAAAGATGGTCCACCTTGTTTAAATAAATTAGCGGCTGAAGGTTTTGGTGATGGTTCAAGAAATAATGGTTTATTTAATGTAGCTATATTTAGAAAGCAAGCTGATCCAGATACTTGGGAAGATAAAGTTATGGAAGACAATCAAAAGTATATGGATCCACCATTAAGTTTTCAAGAAGTAAAACAATTAATGGGTTCTATTGGTAAACGTGGTTACGATAAATACAGGTGTAAAGACCAGCCTATTTGTGGTGTATGCAATCCAGCTTTGTGTAGAACTAAAAAGTTTGGGGTTGGTTTTGAAGAAGAACAAATGCCAGAGCTAGAAACATTATCTAAAATGAACTCTAATCCACCACAATGGTTTTTAAACGTAGGTGGTAAACGAATAGAATTAAAAACTGAACAACTACACAATCCGAATTTATTTGCGATAGCAGTATTAGATCAAGCAAATGTTATCTCACCTATACCAAAAGCCAAAGATTGGCGTGAGATTTATTTAAAACCATTGATGTTAGGTTTACAGGAAACAGAACCATTAGAATCATTGAATCCTAAATTTCAAATTGAGAATCTATTGTATGACTACACTGTACACAGAGCTAAGGCTAGAACTAAAGATGACATACTTAATAAGACGGCTTGGACTGATGAAGGTTTTTCTTATTTTAGAATGGAAGACTTTTATGCATTTGCAAAACGTAATAATTGGGAGATGGATAAGACTAAAACTTATAATTTAATTACACAATTGAAAGAAATTTTTGTTGGTGAGATTAGAATGGAATTAAAAAACCAAACTCCACGAGTAGTTAAAATAAATTCTATGAAAGAAACTATGGCTGAAGTTAGTCAGGTACCTTATCAGGAGTCACCTTTTTAATGAAAACAATTATCTTAGGTCCACCAGGTACCGGTAAAACTACTACACTACTAAATTTGGTAGATCAGTTTATGAAGGCCGGGGTTGATCCAAAGCGTATTGGTTATTTTTCTTTTACTCGAAAAGCTGCACACGAAGCGGCTAGTCGGGCTGCAGAGAAATTTAATTTAGATGCAAAAGAAGATTTAATTTATTTTAGAACCCTACACTCACTAGCATTTAGATTGCTCGGTATAAAAAAAGAGCGTGTCATGAAGACGGAAGACTATAGAGAGTTTGGTTTGAAAGTTGGTATACCTATTAAGATGTCGTTTCACTCTGACAATGATGGGGTGTTTAATTCTGACAATGAATATTTACGATTGATTAATAAAGCTAGAGTAATGGAACGGGATTTAATGGATGTGTATGATGATAATAAACACACCTTAGATGTTGAACGTGACACATTATTTCTATTAAACCAAGAACTTACCCGTTTTAAAGAAGAGAAAGGTATGATTGATTATGACGATATGTTGGAGAACTTTACAACACAAGATGTCAGCCCAAGTTTTGATGTCTTGTTTATCGACGAAGCACAAGATTTATCTCCATTGCAATGGCGCATGGTTAGAAGTATGTGGGCCAAGTCCGACAAAACTTACATTGCTGGAGATGATGATCAAGCAATCTTTAAGTGGGCCGGCGCCGATGTTGATCATTTCATTGCCCTCCGCAATGATGTTGACGACGTTAGAGTTTTAGATCAATCGTATCGAATTCCAGGTGGACCTATACATGAACTATCACAAAAGATTATTGCTCAAGTAGAGAATCGCTATGATAAAGAATACAAACCACGGGATGAAATAGGTAGGTTACACAGGTATGCAGATATTGCACAAGTAGATATGTCATCTGGTGAATGGTTAGTGCTAACCCAAGCCCATCATTTTTTAGATCAGATAAATGAATTGTGTTATCAACAAGGTTGGTATTTTTCTTACAAAGGTAAACCTTCCGTTAATAAAAACTTATTAGCTGCCATACATGGTTGGGAACAATTGCGTAAAGGTGAAGATTTAGGGGCAATACAGTTAAAAAATATTTATTATTACTTAGGTGAAAATGTTACTAAAGGTTATCGCACCGCAAAAACATTAGATGCGGATTTAAAATATAACCTAGAGACATGCATATCGGCTCACGGTTTACAAACTGACAAGCCATGGCATGATTCGTTTGCTGGTTTAAATACTCGTATGGAAATGTACATTAGAAATATGCTAGCACAGAAAGAAAATATTTTTAGAGAACCAAGAATTATATTATCAACCATACATGGCGCCAAAGGAGGCGAAGCTGACAATGTTTTATTATTTCCTGACATTACTAAATCTGCTCTTGATCACAGTGATCGCGATGCAGATGAACTGCACCGGTTGTTTTATGTAGCAGTCACTCGTGCCAAGAAAGCATTGTACATTATAGAACCAAAAAATTATGAAAGGGCCTATCTATTATGAATTATAGAACAAAACAAAAAAATTTAACAGAAGATGAAAGTAAAGAGATTAGAAAACTATATGTTGCTGGTATGAGGGCAGTTGATATTGCAAGAAAATTAAATATACGAAAAGACAGAATTTATTACCATACTTGGTCAAAAGAAAAAAGAAAATGTTGGTTAGATAACCAAAAAAAAAGAAAAAGAAAAAGAACTTATTCTGTGATACGAGATAAAAATTTAATTTATTTAAACACCGAAAAAGGTTTTATGCTTTCTAAATACCACGATGTACGTAATAGTTGGAGGGGAAAACAAGAAAGACCAATCAATGCAGATAAAAAAATTGAATTAATAGGTCAGGAAGAATTTTTAGAGTTGTGGACACAACATAAAGCTAAACAAGGTATAACTTGTGGTTACACTGGTGAGCCTCTTATTATGCAAAGAAAGAAACCACGTAAAGATGGTGTTAGACATAAAGTTCCTAAAAACCAATTGTCAGTAGATTGTTTAGACCCTGAGATAGGTTACACTAAAGAAAACATTGTGTTTTGTAGTTGGGCATTTAACGATAGAAAAAATGCAGTGAAAATAAAGGACTGTTATTTAATAATTAAAATGCATAAAGAGAGAAATAAAAATGAAAAATAAATTTGGAATACCAGAGTTTACTAAAGAAGGTTATTTT
>Ga0209816_1001654_pt1 | contig 16541 bp, 13 predicted proteins | sample CoawatmetaG01DNA_FD_187509 | JGI IMG/M metagenome (GOLD analysis project Ga0209816, IMG submission 187509) | Marine microbial communities from the West Antarctic Peninsula - Coastal water metaG017-DNA (SPAdes) (version 2) | ecosystem: Environmental > Aquatic > Marine > Coastal ... | reverse complement strand
GATGAGACCGGCCAGGTTTGGGTCGCCGGTGCGACGCGGACGCTGTTCTCCGGACGGACGCAAGGGTGATGCAGGTCGCGGTCCTGACCTTCGACGGCTTCAACGAACTGGATTCGTTCGTGGCCGCTGCGATCATCAACCGGCTGCGCCCGCATGGCTGGGCCGCGCACATCACTGCGCCGACCGAAACGGTGACGTCGATGAACGGCGTCGCGGTCCACCGCCAGCAGCCATTGGAATTTCTCGAGGAGGCGGATGCGGTGCTGGTCGGCAGCGGTGTCCGCACGCGGGAGATTGCCACCGATCCGGCGATGCTCGCCCGGCTTTGCCTCAATCCAACGCGGCAGTTGATAGCGGCGCAATGTTCAGGAACGTTGCTGCTGGCCAGGCTCGGCCTGATCGGCGATCTGCCGGCCTGCACCGACCTTACCACCAAGCCATGGGTGGTGGAGGTCGGTGTCACGGTCATCGATGCACCGTTCGCCGCTCATGGCAATGTCGCGACGGCGGGCGGTTGTCTTGCCGCGCCCTATCTCGCCGCATGGCTGATCGCGCGCGGAGGCGAGCCCGAACTGGCGCGCGACGCACTTCGTTACGTCGCGCCGGTCGGCGAGAAGGCGCGCTTCGTCGACCATGCCATGGCGATCGTCGCGGGCGAGTTGGCATTCGCCTAACGCGCCCGCGCGCTCATTTCATAGGAACCCCCGTCGAGCTTACGCCTGCGGGCTGTCCCAGCCTTCCAGGACGATCTTGCCCCGCGTGGTGGCGCTCTCGATCCGGCGGTGCGCCTCGATTAGGTTCGCGGCATTGATCGGCGAGAGCGTGTCGGTCGCCGTAGTGCGAATCCGCCCCTCGTCCACCAGTTCGGCCACCGCGTCCAACAGTCGACCCTGCTCGCCGACGTCCGGTGTGTCGAAGAGCGACCGGGTGAACATCAATTCCCAATGGACCGACACCGCCTTGCGCTTGAAGGCGACGATGTCGAGGCTGGCGGGATCGTCGATCAGCGCGAAGCGCCCCTGCGGCGCGATCAGCTCGGCGATATCGGCCAGATGGCGATCGGTATGGGTGGTCGAGAAGACGAAGGCGGGCGCGCCGATCTCCAGCGCGGCGATCTGCGGTGCCATCGGCCGGGAATGATCGATGACATGATGCGCGCCGAGGTCGCGCACCCAGTCCTGCGTCTCGGCGCGCGAGGCGGTGGCGATCACGGTCAGGTCGGTGCGGGCCCGCGCGATCTGGATCGCCGCAGAACCGACGCCGCCCGCGCCGCCGATGATCAAGATGGCGCGGGCGCCGCCAGCCGGCTGGTCGTCGACCTTCAACCGGTCGAACAGGGTTTCCCAAGCCGTGATCGCCGTCAACGGCAACGCCGCCGCCTCCGCGAAGCCGATGTTGCGGGGGCGATGGCCAACGATCCGCTCATCGACCAGCTGATATTCCGCATTGCTGCCGTCGCGCATCAGGTCGCCCGCATAGAAGACCTCGTCACCCACCTTGAAGCGGGTGGCCTCCGGGCTGACCGCTTCGACCACGCCCGCCGCATCCCAACCGAGGACGCGTTCGTCACGCCCGTCGAACGGCGCGGCGCCGGTGCGAACCTTCGCGTCGACCGGGTTCACCGAGATGGCCCGAACCGCGACCAGAATGTCGCGCCCGGTCGGCGCGGGCTTCGGCAGTTCGACGTCGACAAGGGCTTCGTCCCGGTCAATCGGGCCGGGCTGGCGATAGGCTATGGCGCGCATGGGTTTTGCTCCTTTTGCTGACGCACGCGAGATAGGGACGGTGTCAGCTTATGTCGTAGGCACAAAAAACGCTCATAGTGTCGAAAAGGATACCGGCCTGATGGCGAAAGCCCGCCACTCCCGCCTCGATTGTACCCCGGGCTGCGCCGTCGAGGCCGCGGTGAGCCTGATCGACGGCAAGTGGAAGGCGGTGATCCTTTACCATCTGCAGGACGGACGCACGCGCTTCAACGAGTTGCGCCGCCGTATCGGTGACGTGACGCCGCGCATGCTGACCAACCAGCTGCGCGAGCTGGAGGCCGACGGCCTGATCGAGCGCGAGGTCTTCGCCCAGGTGCCGCCGCGCGTCGAATACAGCCTGTCGGATCGTGGCCGATCCCTGTCGCCGATCATCGCGGCGCTGAAGGCTTGGGGCGATGCGAATATGGACCTTTTCGCGCGGCGGTTACCATCCGACTGATGCGTCGGCGACGTTCGCGGCATTGCTCAAACGGCGTCGCGCTCGGATGTACGGTAAGAGATGGGCATGTGGGATAAGCGACGGGTTTCCGACGTTTTTACACAATATGTTCACATCCTGTTCTGCATGCGTTAAAAGGTGCGCATGGCGGTGCGTAAGATCATTCACGTCGACATGGACGCCTTCTTTGCCTCGGTGGAGCAGCGTGACGATCCGTCGCTGCGCGGCAAGCCGGTTGCGGTCGGCCATGCCGCCGCGCGAGGCGTGGTGGCGGCGGCCAGCTACGAAGCCCGCAAGTTCGGCGTTCGCTCCGCTTTGCCCTCAGTCACCGCGCTACGGCGCTGTCCCGACCTGATCTTCGTGCCGCCCCGCTTCGAAGTGTACCGCGACGTCTCGCGCCAGATCCATGACGTGTTCGCGCGCTATACCGACCTGATCCAGCCCTTGTCACTTGACGAGGCCTATCTCGACGTCACCGTGAACAAGCGCGGCCTGAAAACCGCATGGTTGACCGCCAAGGCGATCCGTGCCGATATTCTGGCGGAGACCGGCCTGACCGCATCGGCGGGCATCTCGTACAATAAGTTCCTGGCCAAGCTCGCCTCGGATCACCGCAAGCCCAACGGCCAATTTGCAGTCACGCCGGACATGGGCGCCGCCTGGGTTGAGACGCTGCCCGTCAGCCGCTTCCACGGCGTCGGACCCGTGACGGCGGAGAAGATGAAGCGGCTGGGGATCGAGACCGGGGCCGATCTGCGCGCCAAGTCGCTGGCGTTCTTGCAGCAGCATTTCGGCAGTTCCGCCGAATGGTATTACGCCATCGCGCGCGGGGAAGACGACCGTCCCGTCAATCCGAACCGGGTGCGCAAGTCGTCGGGGTCGGAAACGACGTTCAACCGCGACCTGACGGAACCCGCTGAGATCGAGGCCGGTGTGCTCAAGATGGCGGACGATGTCTGGGACTGGTGCGAGGGACGGCAAGCCTTCGGCCGCACCGTCACGGTGAAGGTCAAGTACGCTGACTTCCATCAGATCACCCGGCGGCGCAGCCAGCCCGTGACGGTCATTAGTCGCGAAGGCCTGCGCCGCGCAGCGCTCGACCTGATCCGATCGGTTCTGCCGACCCAGAAGGGGATACGACTGGTCGGCGTAACGGTATCGAACTTCGTCGAGGCCGGGGCAGCGGCACCGACCCAATTGCCGATCTTCGCGGAGGCGGCGGCGTGATGCTTGACCTCTTTGATGCGCCGCTCCTGCCGGGGCTCGCCACGCGGGCGAACCTGATCACCACGGACGAGGAGCGCATGCTGATTGACCGGATCGACGCGACCGACCTCGAACCCTTCCGCTTCCAGGGCTGGACGGGCAAGCGCCTGACGACGTCATTCGGATGGAGTTACGACTTCGAGGTCGGGCACCCTAAGGATGCACCGCCGATGCCGGACTGGCTTGTCCCCATTCGCGACAGGGCCGCCAATTTCGCCGGGCTCGCGCCTGAGGCGCTGATCCAGGCGCTGCTCATCCGCTACGACCCCGGTGCCGGGATCGGCTGGCACCGGGACCGGCCCATCTACGGGCATGTCCTCGGCATCTCCCTCGGCGAACCGGCGACGATGCGCTTCCGGCGGCGGCGCGGCGGCGGCTTCGACCGGGTGTCGGTGCCACTCGATCCGCGGGGCGGCTATCACATGGAGGGACCCGCCCGACACGACTGGGAGCACAGCATCGCACCAATGGAACGCTCGCGCTGGTCGATCACCTTTCGGAGTTTAGCGGAGAATCGGTGAGCAGGGACGAGCGCACTCGCGCTATGGGAATCGGTGCATCGATCCGAATTGGCCGCAATGACAGGCGATGACTATCGCACTAACCTATCCTATCGTCCGCCCGATGAATCAGTCCCGCCGATGCGGGCCAGCCTGTTGGACCTGACGAACCGAATGAACGCCGTCGAAATCGAAGAAGCCGTATCCGACCTCGTCCAACAGCCGTTCGACGCCGCCGAATTCCCGTTCCAGTTCATCACCGCCTTCGGCGCCAAGAAGGCAACCGTTGACCGCCTGCGCGCGACGAAGAACGGCACCAACCAGTCGGACGTCGGCGGCGTCCTGCAGCGTAACAACATTCATATCGGCATCGCCCCCGCCGGACAGGTCGGCGCGACGCTCGCCACCTTACGCGCCAGCCCCAAGACCACCAGCGCCAAGGCCAAGTTCCTCCTTGCCACCGATGGCGAGACGGTCGAGGCCGAGGATCTGGTCGGCGGCGACGTCATCGCCTGTGCCTATGCCGATTTGCCGCGCCATTTCGCGACCTTCCTGCCGCTGGCGGGCATCTCCACGGTCAAGGAGATCAAGAACAACCCCATCGACGTCAAGGCGACGGGGCGGCTCAACAAGCTGTATGTCGAGCTGCTGAAGGACAATCCGGACTGGGCGACCGAGGAGCGGCGGCATGAGCTGAACCAGTTCATGGCGCGGTTGATCTTCTGCTTCTTCGCCGAGGATACCGGCATCTTCCGCGAGAACCAGTTTACCGCCACCATCACCCAGATGAGCCATGCCGGGCACGGAAGCGGCGACGAGCAATGGGGCAACACCCACGAGGTGCTGACCGAGCTGTTCCGCGCGATGGATACGCCGGTCACGCATCAGGGCAGTCTCGACGACCGCTATCGCCGCGCGGCGGGCATCCGGCCCTATGCCGACGTCTTCCCTTATGTGAACGGCGGCCTGTTCACCGGCGCGACCGAGAGCCCGCGCTTCAGCCGCACCGCGCGCGCGTATTTGCTGCGCGCGGGCGAGCTGGACTGGAAGGAGATCAACCCGGACATCTTCGGATCGATGATCCAGGCGGTTGCCGACGATGGCGAGCGCGGCGAGCTGGGCATGCATTACACCAGCGTGCCCAACATCCTGAAGGTGCTGAACCCGCTGTTCCTCGACTCTTTACGCGAGCAGCTGGAGGCGGCGGGCGAAAGCCGCCAGAAACTGCGCAACCTGCGGCGGCGGCTGGCGAGCATTCGCGTGTTCGACCCGGCCTGCGGCTCGGGCAATTTCCTGGTTATCGCGTATAAGGAGATGCGCGCGATCGAGGCGGTGATCGTCGAGCGGCTGGGCGGCGAGGCCAATCTGAAGCTGGACGAGCGGCGCAGCGTCATCCCCTTGAGCAACTTCTACGGCATCGAGATCAAGGGCTTCGCCGCCGAGATCGCCCGCCTCGCGCTGCTAATCGCCGAGTTTCAGGCGGACTGCGTGTACCTTAGCCAGCAGGAAGCGCGCGCTATGGTGCTGCCGCTGCACAAGACGGGACAGATCACGGTTGGAAATGCGTTGCGGCTGGATTGGCTGGAGGTGTGTCCACCAGTGGGGGCGGTGCTGGTGGAGGAGCAGGATTTGGGCGGGCCGACGGGGCGGCTGGCTCTTGATGAGACTGGTCTTGCAGGTGGCGCAGAGGTGGAGACGTATGTTTGTGGCAACCCGCCTTATCTCGGAAGCACTTGGCAGTCCGACCAGCATAAGGAAGATTTACGACGGGTTTTTGCCCACCAGATCAGTGCTTGGCGTTCGCTCGACTACGTAGCTGGCTGGTTCATGAAGGCGGCTAACTACAATCAAATTGCCGCAGGCGCTAGCGCTCTGGTAAGCACTAACTCAATATGCCAAGGGCAGAGCGTTCCAGCTCTGTGGCCGCTTATATTCTCCGCCGACCGGCAAATTTCATTCGCCTACACGTCTTTCAAGTGGGCAAACTTAGCAAGTCACAATGCCGGTGTGACAGTGATTATCGTAGGATTGAGCCTAGCGAACACGACGGCAAAGCACCTTTTTTACGTCAACGAGCAGGGGGAGACTGGCGTTCGGGAGGTTGCGCATATCAACGCGTATTTAACAGCCGGACCGAATGTCATCGTAGGCAAGATGACGTTCCCTTCAGATGATCGCGCGATGATGGTGTGGGGCAATAAGCCGGCTGACGGAGGCAATCTTCTCCTAACTACAACAGAACGCGATCAGATTCTCGGGCAATATCCTGAAGCGGCATCGCTCATCCGACCATTCCTCGGTGCAGAGGAGGTGATCAACGGGGTGCAACGTTATGCGCTGTGGATACAGGAAGCGGATTTGCAAATGGTGGCCTCAATCCCACCAATTCTCGAACGTCTCGGACAGGTCACCGCTATGCGACGGGCGAGTAACAAGGCGCCTACCAGAGCGATCGCTGACATGCCGTATCGATATGCCGAACTTCGCCAGCGTGGCGATGAGCGTATCATTGTTATACCCGGGATCAGTTCGGAAAATAGGCCGTATTTACCGTGCGGAATTTTGGAAAAAGGTGTAATTTTAAGCAATAAGAATTATGCTCTTTACGACGCGCCGCTTTGGAATATGGCGCTAATCGCCTCCCGCCTCCACTGGGTCTGGATCGGCACCGTCTGCGTCCGCATGCGCACCGACTTTTCCTACTCCAACACCCTCGGCTGGAACACTTTTCCCGTCCCCAAGCTCACCGAACAGGACAAGGCCGACCTCACCCGCACTGCCCAGGACATCCTGCTCACGCGGGAGGCGCATTTCCCCGCGACCATCGCCGATCTCTACGACCCGGAGAATATGCCGGACGACGTGCGCCGCGCGCATGAGGAGAATGACGAGGTGCTAGAGCGCATCTATATCGGCCGCCGCTTCCGCAACGATACCGAGCGGCTGGAAAAGCTGTTCGACCTCTACATCAAGATGACGGCGAACCAGCCTAAGCCGAAGAAGGGTAAGAAAGTCGCATGACCCGCCTGTTCCGCATCACCGAACAAGGACTGGTCGAAAGCCGCCGCAAGCCGCTCGATCTGGAAAGCCGGATCGAGGATTGGGTGGCACGCGATCTCAGCCTGGTCGGCGTCGACGGCTTCGTCATCGGCCGGCAGGTGGCGACCGATCACGGCACGCGCATCGACCTGCTGGCGATGGACGAGGAAGGCAACCTCATTATCATCGAGCTCAAGCGTGACCGCTCGCCACGCGATATCGTCGGACAGGTGCTCGACTATGCGTCCTGGGTGCGGCACCTGACCACCAAGGACGTGCACGATCTGGTCCGCACTGCCACCGGGCGATCGCTGCCGGACCTGTACCGCGACCGCTATGGCAAGGCGGTGCCGGAAACGCTCAACGCCTCGCACCAGATGATCGTGGTGGCGAGCGAAGTCGACGAGGCGACCAAGCGGATCATCGAATATCTGTCCGAGGAGCATGACGTCGGCATCAACGCCAGCTTCTTCAACATCTTCGGTGACCAGGGCCATGAATGGCTGACCACCGACAGCCTGCTCGACCAGGAAGAGGTGAAGGACCGCGCCGTCAAGAAGGCGAGGGCGCCGTGGTCGGGGCTCTATTATGTCACCGGCGGGGCGGAGGAAGATCGACCGTGGGAAGAGCTGCGCCAGCACGGCATCTTCAGTGCCGATGGCGGGCGACACTATACCAATCAGCTCGACCGGCTCGAGGTGGGCGCGCCGATCTTCTATTATCAGAAGAAGACCGGCTATCTCGGCTATGGCCGTGTCACCACGCCGAAGACGCTCGCATCTGATTTCGTGCTGCCGGATGGCCGCAAGCTGACTGACGTGCTGCCGACCCGGTATCTGACCCAGTTCGAGGACGATCCGGACCGGGCGGCCTATGTGGTGGGTGTCGATTGGCGTCGCACCTATTCGCGGAACGAGGCCAAGACCTATCAGGGAATCTTCGCCAACCAGGCGATCACCTGCAAGATTTACGACCAACAGACCGCCGACTTCCTGCGCGAGCAATTCGGCCTTCAAGCGGACGAAGCCACGGCATGAGCAAATTCGAACCGGGTGGCGACGCCAAGGCAATCTCGCGGATCGCGTCCGAACGATATGGCGGCTTCGCCGCCATGTTCGAACAACATGGGTGGGCGGAGCGCGGATCCGACATGATGCGAAAGGTGCAGACGCGGGTGAACGAGCATTATGGCTCCATCGCCGGGTTCGTCGACCATCACGATAAAGGCTGAACAGTGACCGAGAACCGACCGATCCCCGCCGTCCGCCTCGTCACCGGCCAGACCGGCGCGTCTTCCAGCGCCAATGAACTCGGCATGCGGCCGATGCAGGCGCGCGCCTATGCGCATCGCGGCGAGCAGTACCTACTGATCAAGTCGCCGCCAGCCTCCGGCAAGTCCCGCGCGCTGATGTTCATCGCGCTCGACAAGCTGCACAACCAGGGCGTCAGCCAAGCGATCATCGTGGTCCCGGAGCGCTCGATCGGCGGCAGCTTCGCCGACGAACCGCTGTCGACTCACGGCTTCTGGGCCGACTGGACGGTGAAGCCGCACTGGAACCTGTGCAACACGCCCGGCGCCGACGACGTGAAGGTCGCCAAGTCGAAGGTGAAGGCGGTCGGCGAGTTCCTGGCCTCCGACGATACGGTGCTGGTCTGCACCCACGCCACCTTCCGCTTCGCAATCGACGAACTGGGGATCGCGGCGTTCGACGGGCGGCTGATCGCGGTGGACGAGTTCCACCATGTCTCGGCGAACCCGGAGAACCGGCTGGGTGCGCAACTCGGTCAGCTGATCGCGCGCGACAAGGTGCATCTGGTCGCGATGACCGGCAGCTATTTCCGCGGCGACGCGGTCGCGGTGCTGTCGGCGGAGGACGAGGCGAAGTTCACCACCGTCACCTACACCTATTACGAGCAGCTCAACGGCTATTGCTACCTGAAGACGCTCGACATCGCGTACAGCTTCTACACCGGGCGCTATATCGACAAAATCAACGATCTGCTCGATCCGGCGGTCAAGACGATCGTCCATATCCCCAGCGTCAATAGCCGCGAAAGCACCAAGGACAAGCATCGTGAGGTCGAGGAGATCATGGATCACCTCGGCACTTGGAAGGGCACCGATCCCGCCACCGGCTTCCACCTGATCGAGACGGCTGCGGGCGCGACGATCAAGGTCGCCGATCTGGTCGACGACGATCCCGCCAAGCGCGACCGCGTGGCGGCGGCCTTGAAAAGCCCGGAGGCGCGGAGCAACCGCGACCATGTCGACGTCATCATCGCGCTGGGCATGGCGAAGGAGGGGTTCGACTGGATCTGGTGCGAACATGCGCTGACCGTCGGCTATCGCTCCAGCCTGACCGAGATCATCCAGATCATTGGCCGCGCCACCCGCGACGCGCCGGGCAAGACGGTCGCACGCTTCACCAACCTGATCGCCGAACCCGCCGCCGTCGACGACGTGGTGGCCGAGGCAGTCAACGACACGTTGAAGGCGATCGCGGCCAGCCTGCTGATGGAGCAGGTGCTGGCGCCCCGCTTCGAGTTCACGCCGAAGGACGTCGGGGCGAAGGACGGGTTCGATTATGGTCCCGACGGCTATCAGGAAGGCCGCACCAATGTCGGCTTCAACGAGGAACGCGGCCAGTTCCACTTCGAGTTGAAGGATCTGGTGCTGCCCAGCTCGACCGAGGGCAAGCGCATCTGCGCCGAGGACATCAACGAGGTCATCACCAGCTTCATCCAGGACAAGCAGGCGATCGAACGCGGCCTGTTCGACTCCGAATTGGTCCCGGAGGAACTGACCCAGGTGCGCATGGGCAAGATCGTCCGCGACCGCTATCCCGACCTCAGCGAAACCGATCAGGAGGCGATCCGCCAGCACGCCATCGCCGCGCTCAACATCACCCAGCAGGCGGCGAAGATCGTCACCGAGACGGCGAGCGATGACGGCAGCGGCGAGCTGAAGGCGAACACTTCGTTCGTCGATGGCGTGCGCAAGTTCATGAATGTGCGCGAGCTCGACATCGACCTGATCGATCGGATCAACCCGTTCGAGGCCGCCTATGCGATCCTCGCCAAGGCGATGAACGAGGGCACGCTACGCCAGGTGCAGGCCGCGATCTCGGCGCGCAAGACCACGCTGACCGAGGAAGAGGCGCGCGCCTTCGCGATCCGCGCAGTCCAGTGGAAGCGCGAACGCGGTCGCGCGCCCGAGGCGACATCGCAAGACCCGTGGGAGCGCCAGCTGGCGGAGGGCGTCGCCGCCTTCGCCCGCTTCCGCGCGAAAGCCCAGGCCGCGGAGGCCGCCGTTAATGGCTGACATGACCGACGACGATATCCTTGCCGAACTCGGCGTCGACCTGACCCCCAAGAAGGTCCGCGCCCGCACCCCGCGCGAGGAACGGATCATAGCCGGCTTCGAGGATGTCGTCCGCTTCCATGACGAACACGGCCGCGTCCCCCAGCATGGCGAGGGCCGCGACATCTTCGAGCGGCTCTACGCCGTGCGCCTCGACCGGCTCCGCGCACAGGCCGACAGCCGCGAACTGCTGGCAGATATGGACGTGCACGGCCTGTTGGACGGCGCGACGGTGACCGATGCGATCGACGATCTGGATGACAACGCGCTGCTCGCCGAATTGGGAATCGAGTCCGACGCATCGAACGACATCACCCAGCTGCGCAACGTCCGCTCCAATGCCGATCGCCAGGCCGCCGAGGAGGTCGCCAGCGCCAAACGATGCGACGATTTCGCGACGTTCAGGCCGCTCTTCGACCAGGTCCAGGTCGATCTCGACGTCGGCGTCCGCACCACGCGGCCTTTCGTTCGCGATCTCGGCATGTCGAAGGCCGATATCAAGCAGGGCGAATTCTTCGTCGTCGGCGGCCAGCTCGCCTATGTCGCCGAGGTAGGCGAACCGATCGAGGCCCCCAATGGCGAAACCGATGCCCGCCTACGCGTCGTCTATTCCAACGGCACTGAAAGCGACCTGCTACTCCGCTCGCTCCAACGCGCGCTATATAAGGACGAGGGTGGCCGCCGGATCACCGAACCGACCGCCGGGCCGCTGTTCGACAGCGCCGTGAAGACCGAGATCGAACCCGACCACCTACCGACCGGCACTCTCTACGTCCTACGCAGCCGTTCGACGCACCCGACCATCGCTGCGCACCGCGATCTCATCCACAAGATCGGCATCACCGGCGGATCGGTCAAGGCGCGCATCGCTAATGCCTCAAACGACGCCACCTATCTGCTCGATGGTGTAGACGTGATCGCTACTTACAAGTTGTTCGATATCAATCGACCTCGCTTGGAAGCATTGATCCACCGTGTTCTCGAAACAGTCCGCTTCGACATCGAGATACCGGATCGTTTCGGCAAGTTGGTCCGACCGCGCGAATGGTTTCTCGTGCCACTATCTGTCATCGATCAGATTGTTGAGCGGATAATGGACGGGACTCTCGCGAACGTCAGTTATGACCCCAAGACCGCTTCGCTCGTTCCAACATAGAAATAGGCTGATCAGCGAGCAATCAATTCTATGTTCGCAACTGGATTTCCTAGAAGCAGTCGTTCCATGGGCTGAAGCGAGTTACCCGCCATCGCAGTGTGACACAATCGAAAGGCATTTTGCGACCAGACCCGGTCGTTCACTACATCCGCGCTGAACGTCCGGCTCTAGCGGGAGCTGCCGATGGGACGTGCCAAAGCAGACCGTCAGGAAGGCGCCTAAGATCGGCCTTCGTCACCATCATTCTCAATCCCGAAACCTGCCGTTCATTCGGGCTGCCGGTTTCGTCAAACGGAAGGACGGAGTTGACGACGAAAACTCTTTGAGGGGATTGGAGGAAATGATCTGGTTGAAATCGCGAAATCTTCATGCTTCACCTTACCACGAGCGTTTCGCGATCGGCTGAGCGGACCTGCTGCGGTGTTTAAGTCGAATTGAGGAACGTGGTGTCGATGGGAGAGAGTGCAGGGGCGGCCGGGGCAATGCGGCCCGCGCTGACGGGACCAGGAAATGACCATGCTATCGTCTTCATTCATGGACTTGGCGGATCGCCCGATTCCACATGGAGCCCGCTAATCGACCTGATAGGCGGCGATTCCGCCTTTAACCACGCAACCCTCGACTGCTATGCGTACCCAACCAGTCTCTGGGCGTTGCCCCGACAGTTGTTCGCGCCGCCGCCGGGCCTACAGGAAATTGTGGAAGGGTTGCAGACCTTTCTGCATGATCGTTTCGCTGGATTCAAGCGGGTGGATCTCGTTGCGCACAGCCTGGGCGGCATCGTTGCGCGCGCCTGTGTCATCAAGGAGTTGCGCGCTGGCGCGCTCCTGCCCCTTCGCAAATTAGCGCTGATCGCCGTGCCTAACACCGGCTCAAGCCTCGCCGCCGTCGGGCGGCAGGTTAGTTTCCGACATGTGCAGCTGAAGGCATTGGCGCGCGGCAGCGCAGAGCTGAGCACCATCGACGAAGCGTGGCAAACCGAAGCGGTCCCAGAGCGGATCGATGTGCAATATATCCTCGGCGGACAGGATCGCTGTGTTTCCCGCGAGAGCGGCTGCAATGACACGGCGGTCCGGCCCATGATGCTGATCAAGGCCAATCATCGAAATATCGTCTCGCCCGTCGACCGCCATGACGGCCGCTACACCATCCTGACAAGATTTCTGCTTACCGGGACAACGCTACGCTCGGTGCCGCTGCGCTCGGCCGATCCGCTGTTCGAAATTTACAAGCCCGAGCACGAACCCTATTATATTGAACGGGATTTCGACCTTGGTCTGGCCACAGCTATCTCCGCCGGGAACGTTTGGGTCTGTGGCAACAGCGGCGTCGGTAAGACGGCGGCGCTGCGTCGGGCGGTTGATCGCAATCGCTGGGGCATGTCGCCCATCAACCTGTCGAGCTATGAGGATTGCAGCCCTCTCGGCATGATCTGCGCGCTAGCCGATGAGCTTGCGCTGCTCGCGACCGCCCGCCCGGCGCAACTCGCGGAGCGTAGTTTCGAGGCAGCTTGTCGCAGCATCCGCGCGAGTCTCGGCGCGCTTTGCGCAGATGAGACGCGAGCCGTGATCGTCGAGGAAATTCCGCTTGGTGAAAACGCGCTTCCAGAATTTCTCGACTATCTGTCGCGCCTACTGCACGCAATCAGTGGCGAAAATCGCGTTGCTGACCGGCTGGTTTTCGCCTTCTCGTCGATCGTCGACCTGTCGATGACCGGCTCGGCCATTTCCGCCAAGACCCGCGAGTGTTTCCAGATCCTGCCGGACCCAAACTGGTCGCTCGACCATCTGCGCAAGCTCACTCGCATGCTCGCCGGTAATCTGGACAGGCCATTCTCGGTTACTGATATTGAACGGATTTGCATTGCGGCAGAGGGACGGCCACGCTTTGTGAAGCAGCTATTCCGCCAGTATCGCAATCGCAGCATTAAAGGTGATTCATTGGATGCGCTGATCAGTCAGCTGCAGGGCGAGCAGCTATGACGGGCGTCGCCAAGCGCCTGCGCGCACTCACCATCGTGCCGGACGCGCTCTATGTGAGGCGCGACGCGGACCGGCAGCTTGAGCGGGTCATCGATGATATGGGCCGGCCAGCCTATATCCTGGTCGCGCGGCAGATGGGGAAGACCAATCTGCTCTTGCACATGAAGCGCCGCCGCGAGGCAGTCGGCGATGTCGCCTGCTATTTCGATCTGTCGACGCGGCATGCCACGCTGCAGGCGTTTTTCAGGGCGATAATCGATGCCGTAATCGACGCGCTCGACGCGGGAGGGCTGCGCCAGGCCATTAAAGAAGAGCGCAAAGAGGGGATGGAGCCCAACGTAGAGTTCGACATGCATTTACGGCGTCTGCTTGAAGCCGTCCAGCCGCAGCGACTCATTCTCTTCCTCGATGAGATCGATTCTTTGATCGGTGTGTCCTATTCAGATAAAGTCCTGGCACAAATTCGAAGCATGTATTTTGCACGGGATAATTACGATATTTACAATAGGCTGACCTATGTGCTGTCGGGTGTCGCCGAGCCCGCGGATCTCATCAAAGACAAGAACATATCGCCGTTCAATATCGGCGAGAAGGTCTACCTCGAGAATTTTAGCTTGTCAGAACTGGGTGCGTTCTTGCGACAAGCGAATCTCAGTTTGCCACCGTCACTGATAGAGCGCGTATTTCATTGGACATCCGGTAATCCGCGCATGTCGTGGGACATCTGCTCGACGATCGAGGATATGATGGGAGCGGGCGAGTGGCTCACGCCTGACCACGTCGACGAAGCGGTGGAGCGGGTCTATCTGCGCGACTTTGATCGGGCACCCGTCGATCATGTGCGCACCCTCGTGCGCGCCGACCCTGGCCTACGCGATGCCTTGATGTCGATGCATTACGGTAAGGGGAATACGCTAGACGACGCGATCCGAGGCCGCCTGTTCCTCGCTGGGATCACCAAGTCGGGAAGCGCCTCGCCCGATTTCAACAACCGTGTCGTGGCTGAGGCATTGCAGCCGGACTGGCTTATACGGTTGGCCGGCGACCATGCTAGCGCGGTCGACGCAGCCAGCCGTCTGTACGTCGAGCATGATTACAGCGGTGCTGTCAGCCTGTTCGAAAAATATTTGGGCCACGGAGGGGACGGCCGCAGTGATCTAACCGCCGCGCAATTGATGCAGTTCGGTATCGCGCTTCACCATTTGCAGCGGTTCGATGAGGCTGAGCAGCGGTTGAAGGACGCGCTGACTGCGTCCGGTGCGCCGGATCTTCGCATGCCGATCCTGTTCTATCTTGCCTCCGCCAAATTGCTCGGTGGCGATGCTGCGGCCAGCGTTGCTCTTTTCGAGGAGGTCGCGTCGCGGCCCGGCGATTTCGAGTTCATCGCCAAGCAAGCTTTGGCCAGTGCATTGATCTCGGTGTCCGCACGCACCCACGCCGAGCGTATCATTAGTTTGGCCGAGGAGGTCGTTGGTCGCGATAGCGCCCGGGCTGACGAGACCGCGCTCGAACTAACCGCTTCCGCGCTTTACAACCAAGCGTTGGCACATCTCGCCTCAGGTGGCCGTGCCTTCGCTCTTGAAGCGCTGCAGCGGGCGCTGGAACTCGCGCCGTCGGATCTGGTGCCCGGCATCTATCTGAGGCTGATTGACGTAGTCGATAATCCTTCTGACAAAAGTGCAGCGCTCGCGCGTGTGGTCGTGCTGCTTGAGCAAAATCTACCCATCGCCCGACGTTACGGCGCAACCGGGCTCACCTTCACTAATGTTACCCTCGGGGCGCTCGTGGCGAAGGCCTTAGTGATCGACGATCAAGACTCTGCGGCTCGCCTCATATCGCTCGCCAAGAAGTCTCTGAATGAGCCTTCGATTGGTCGCATTGCCGTGCGGGTCCTCTCTTCTGCAGGCCCGAATACAGATCACGCCGCACTTCGCCCGCTGGTTGAAGCCGGCCTTGCGGACGCTGAGCAGGACATGCTCGCGGGGGTCGATATTCTGGCTCTCGCCAAGGCGGGTGTGCTGTCCGCCAGTACAGCGGGACGCGAAGACGCTTTCGACCGCTATGTCCGCCTAGTTAGCGCGCATATGGCAAGCTTCATATTCGATGAGAGTGACGGCCTAATCTGCATGGGGGAGGTCACCAGAGCCGCAACCTTGGGTGACCATGCTCGGATGCAGCGCGTAACCGGCTTCTTCGACGGTTTTCGAGAGGTTTTTCTGCGCAGTCAAGCGTTCATCTATCTGTTCTACGTTAATCAGAAGATGACTTACTACGGGCGGAATGAGCCAATGGAAGCCAATCGGTTGGCGCAGGAAATAATAGAAATATTGGAAGACCCCGCAGCGACTCAGTCCGACCTCTCGGATCCGGCGCTCCAATCGTTCGTCGCACAAATCGAAACATCTGCGCGCTCGACCCTCCTTGCCTCAGTACCGGATAGATTCCGCAAATTGAGGCGCAACCAAGTCGTGCGGTACCGGGACACGCGAACTGGCCAGGAGAAAATGGCCAAGTTCAAGAAGGTCGAACGGGAGCTACGCTCCGGAGTGTTCGTTCTAGTCTCTCCAAACCTCGCGGAAACTTAACGCCGGGAGGTGAGCTGCTGCCGGTTCCGCGGACACGAGGTTAAGCTACCTGCGCTTGCCGCTCGAAGTCCATGGGGCTGAGGTAGCCCAGGGTCGAGTGGCGGCGCGTCGGATTGTAGAAGCGCTCGATGTAGTCGAACACGTCGGCCTTTGCGTGATTGCGGGTTCGATATGTTTTCCGTCCAACCCGCTCGGTCTTCAGCGAGGAGAAGAAGCTCTCCATCGCCGCGTTGTCCCAGACGTTGCCCGACCGGCTCATCGAGCAGGTCACGCCGTTGTCGGCCATCAGCCGCTGGAACTGCTCGCTGGTGTATTGGCTGGTAAGCGTAGCCGGCAGACCGCCTTGTTATTGAGCGCGGCTCTTCTGGTAGGCGAGTTTGCCTGCGTGGCGGCGGATGGCGATGGCGGCGACGGCGCGGCGGGTGAGGCGTTCGTCGATGTCGTCGG
>Ga0209816_1001653_pt1 | contig 16546 bp, 14 predicted proteins | sample CoawatmetaG01DNA_FD_187509 | JGI IMG/M metagenome (GOLD analysis project Ga0209816, IMG submission 187509) | Marine microbial communities from the West Antarctic Peninsula - Coastal water metaG017-DNA (SPAdes) (version 2) | ecosystem: Environmental > Aquatic > Marine > Coastal ... | reverse complement strand
AGATTTATCATCTGGAAATTTATTATCAAATATAAGTAAGAAACGCGTAAAAATAGCATTGGCTGATTTTGGATGTAATTGTTGAAAAATAACTGACTTTATTAAAGACTGATATGGCTCTAAATCATGACTTATTCTGAGACTAAAAGCTCCTCTTCTTTTTATTAAACTCTCCCAGTCAGGATCTAGTTTAGAAAGAAAATCTGACGCTTTTTTATACCTTATAATTTGATCACCAATTAATAGATTTTCCTGCATAGTCTAAATATTTTCCTGAGTCATCAATTGTAAGTTTATCAATTTGTTTAATCATACCTTGAACGCTTTCAATTGAATTAATCCAGCCTCCAGGGCCTCCCATATCTGTCCTTACCCATCCTGGATGGAGAGTTAAAGTTGCTACACCTTGATTTTTAAGATCATGAGTTAAAGATCTCATCATACTATTCAGAGCAGTTTTACTACTTCGATAAATATATGACCCTCCCGAAGTATTATCATCGATACTACCCATCTTGCTTGTTATAGATACAACCTTCTTTAAGTCACTATTTATGATTTGTTCTAAAAAATTTTCAACTATTTGGTATGGAGCAATGGTATTAACTTTAAAACTTTCCATCCAATCATCATAGTTTATATTTCCAACAGTACTTGATCGATAAATTCCAGCATTATTTATTAGCACATCAATTTTTTCATTTTTTAATTGTTGTGAAAGACTTTTAATAGTTTTAACATTGCCAACATCTAATTCATAGATTTTAATATTTTCTGAAATCTCTGCTAACTCTTTTAGTTTCTTGGCTTCATTTACATTCCGACAACAGGCGAAAACATCAAACTTATTTTCGCTATATTGTTTAACAAACTCATATCCTAATCCTCTATTTGCTCCAGTAACTAATACGGTAGTCATTTTAAATTTTCTCCTGTAATTTAAATATAAACTTTATGATTTTTTTTAAGTCTATAATAAAGTAATCAATATATTAGTATAGGTAGAGTTATGAAAAATAAATATTATTTAATTTTATTGTTAATTTTAGCGCTTCCACTTAAAGCTGCCGAACTGGAACAATACTGTACTACTAGCTTAGCTGATGGTAATTTTCATAAAACAGATTGCTCTATTAATTCTAGTTTTGAAGGTAAAAATTATTGTTTTGGTAATAAAGCTTCAAAATCTGTTTTTATAGAAGATCCTAAAGCTGTCTTAGCTAAAGCAAATATTTTTTATAGTAAAAATAAAAGTGATACTAGAACTAAAATTTCACAACAAATGGCTGACGAATTATTAGAGGATCCAGATTGCGACTTATCCAGCAAAGATGTTGGATATTTAGATTTTAGGGGTAAGGATTTAACCCATTGCGTAATGGTTAATACTAGCTTCTTTGGGGCAGATTTAAGAGGTGCAAACTTGTCTGGAGGAGACTTACAGAGAGCGTATTTAAATTTAGCCCGTCTTGAAAAAGCAAATTTTAGTGGTGCTAATCTAGCTGAAGCTACTATCTTCCAACCAATTTTTGGTAAAACAGTTTTCAAGGGGGCGAATTTAACTAATGCCCGTATCATTGGTACTCTTGGCGATGTTGATATGTCAGGAGCTATTCTAACAAAAGGTAGGTTGGGTTTAGATGTAGGCAATCAGCCTATGGGGCAAATGAAATTTGATACCTCTGGTGGTAATTTTGCAAAAGCTAATTTTGAGGGCGCCGATCTTAATATAGCAAGTTTTATCTTTGGAGATATGCGAGGAGCTAACTTAAGAAATACTAATTTGAATCGAGCAGAGTTAGTTAAGACTGATTTAAGAGGTGCCGACTTAACTGGTGCCAATTTAACTGACGCCGATGTTGATGGCGCTAATTTTGAAGGTGTGATTGGCCTATCTACAATTAAAGGGTTTTCAACTGTTAAAGGGAAATGTGATAATTGCGGCATGTAGTAAAAAGTAGTGCAAAAAAAAACACCCTGAAGGGTGTTTTTTAATAACTAATGCTTTTTTAGTTTACTGCTGCCTTAAGTGCTGCGCCTGCTTTAAATGATGGCACAGTACGTGCTGGAATTTGAAGAGCTGCACCTGTTTGTGGGTTACGACCAGTCCTAGCTGCTCTCTTAGCAGTTTTGAATGTACCAAAACCAATCAATGTTACAGTGTCACCTTTTTTTAATGCGCCAGTAATCGACTCTACTGTTGCATCAATTGCACGACCTGCATCTGCTTTTGTTGCCCCTGTTGCATTTGCAACTGCTTCAATTAATTCACCTTTATTCATGCCATTCCCCTATAGATTTAATATTTTTATGCAAACTAAATGTCTGTTAACCCTTGCTAGCACTAACATAATTTCACTTTGCCTTTTTTTAAATTTGTTGTCAACACTTAATTTACACTTAAATTACTACGCTTTTTAATCAAATTGTGGTAAATAGATTCTCAATTATTAAATTTGATTTATGTTACAATATTCAAAATGGTTAAAAATAAAAACACACGGGGCGGCTCAAGAGCGGGGGCGGGGCGAAAATTAAATAGTGGTATTTATGGCGAATCTACCAAAGTAATAAGAGTACCTAAAAGTAAAGTCTTTGATATTAAAAAATATATCACTCAGTCTCAGACAACCAATGTTATTGATATCAGTAAATCTAACACCTCATTAAGCTATCAACCTTTAAACCTTTTTGAGCATAAGGTTCCTGCTGGATTTCCATCGCCAGCTGATGATCATATCGAGAAGAAATTAGATTTGAATGAGTATTTAATTAAACAAAAAGAAGCAACATTTTTTGTTAGGATTAAAGGTGATTCAATGATTGATGTAGGTATCCATGATAATGACATTGTAATTGTTGATAAATCTCGGAAAGCCGCCACTGGGGATATTGTTTTAGCATCTATTGATGGTGATTTTACTGTTAAATTATTGTCGAGTTATAAATCTAAATATCGACTATTGGCAGCGAATGAAAAATATAAACCAATTGAAATTAATGAATCGATGCAATTTGAGGTGTGGGGAGTTGTAACTGGGGCAGTCAGGAAATTTAAATAAAGCTATGATTGCGCTAGTAGATGTAAATAATTTTTATGTAAGTTGTGAAAGACTATTTAATCCCAAATTATTAAATAAGCCAATTGTGGTGCTTAGCAACAATGATGGATGTATTATTTCAAGAAGTAATGAAGCTAAATTATTAGATATTAAAATGGGCACGCCATCATTTAAGATAAAGAATTTAATCCAATCATCTAACATTATAGTTTTATCATCAAATTACCCACTCTACGCAGACATAAGTAATCGTACCATGGCTTTGTTAGCATCTTTCTCTCCTCAGCAAGAAGTTTATTCAATTGATGAAAGTTTTTTAGATTTATCAAGCAATCAAAAACTTAATGTTACAGGACAAAAAATTAAAAAAAAATTATGGCAGTACTTAGGCATGCCAGTATGTGTTGGTATAGCACCAACAAAAACTTTAGCAAAATTAGCAAATTATTGTGCGAAGAAACAGCCTAAATGGTCTGGGGTATGCGATTTATCTGAATTACCTAGTATAAGAATTGATAATATTATGTCTAAAATTAACGTCTCTGAGGTGTGGGGAGTTGGAAATAAAACAGCAGATAAATTAAAATCAATAGGTATATATTCAGTATTAGATTTAAAGAAATCGGACGCAATCTATATTAAGAATCTATTTAGTGTAAATCTAGAAAAAATTATTTACGAACTTAATAAGACCATTTGTTTCCCTATTGATTTAAAAACACCACCAAAAAAACAGATTATCTCCTCAAGAAGTTTTGGTCATCCGATTGAAAGTTATAATTTATTAGTTGAAGCAGTTACAACATTTACGTCTAGAGCAGCTTACAAATCAAGACAGCAAGGCACACTCGCAGAATACGTTAGTGTATTTATCAGTAGTAGTCCTTTTCAAAAATACTACTACCAAAATAACATCACATTAAAACTTCCTTACCCCACAAATGATACAAATCTAATTTTGTCTATAGCGCTGGAGGGAGCGAAGTCTATTTATAAGGATAATATTAAATATGTTAAATGTGGAGTTACTTTATCAGGGCTGATAGATGAGAATAGGACGCAAGATTATTTATGGCCTATAAAAACTGTTGAGAGTTCTCGCTTAACTCAAGTTATTGATGCTATTAATGTTAAATTTGATAAACAAAGTATTCGATTAGCAACGGAACCAACCAATCCGATATGGAAGATGAATCAATCAAGGAAAAGTAAATCATTTACTACATCATGGAAGGAGCTTGTAGTAGCTAATTAAGCTCAATAGAAAAATCAACTGGATTGAGCTGAATAAAGGTATCATTTTCTTCTAAATAAACCTTCCAGCCTTGAAAATATAATTCACTAATGGAAGGATTTAGCTGAACTTTGAATGGAGCCTCCCCTCGGTGAGTAAGTTTTCCGCCCTCACCTAAATCATATTTTCTAATGATACCTCGATTATCTATAGTACAAATAGACTGTTTTTTCAGGGAAACAATATGAAAATAGGTTGGGGGTCTCTCAGGGTTTACACGTGACCAAACTTTGTCTATAGAGGCGGATTCAACCGAGCATAAAAATTCAGTTGAAACGATGGCAGGTTGATCGCCGATTTCCTGAACATCTTTTTTAGGGGCTGTGCTTAAGTCTTCATTCTGAAGAAATTTTTTATTTATAGGTGCTATTTCAGGGATAGAAACATCAGTAATAGCTATTTCAGGGATAGAAACATCAGTAATAGCTATTTCAGGGATAAGAGCTTTATCTTTATTAAGCTGAGTAAAGTAGTAGATGGCTAATACTAACCCTATTATTACAAGGCCTACAAGGCCTACAAGGGCATAGCCTTTTGGTATTTTTAAGTTTCGTTTATCGGTTGTCTTTAGTGCAAGATTCTCTTTTATCTCATCATCGATAATTTCCTCATTAGCAATATATTCTAAAGTTGTTACCGGTAAGATAATTTTATCAAAATCAATCCCTAAGAATTTAGCATAATTTTTTAAAGCTATTTTTTTAAAGTGGGGAGTAATAAAGCCAGACTTAAGATTATTTTCTAGTGATTTGATTTGGCTAACACTTAAAGTAAGTTGAGTAGCAGCATTTTCTTGAGAAATTTTTTGCTTTTTTCTTTCTTGGGAAAGAATTTTAAAGTTGTATTCTAAAATGTTATTTTCATCTACCATTTTCTAACTAAAAAAACCTAAACATAATTATTGCTACTGCTGTAGGTGGAAGTGCACCTAATAATAATCCCAATGGGTTTATACTTCTTTCAGAGAAGTGGTGGCGAAGTATCGCAATCCCTGCCGGATTAGGCGCATTGGCGATTACAGTTAAGCCACCCCCAGTAACTGCACCTGCTACAAGTGCTATTTTAAATTCTTCTGTTAAGCCCTCAACTAGTGAGCCTAGATAGGTTAATGCTGCATTATCAGTAAAGGCTGTAAGTATGGTAGCGCCAAAATAAACAGTTGTTGAGTCCATTGACATTAGAGTTGGTTCTAGCCACCATTGTTGAGCTCCACCCAGCACAACTAAACCAGCAAGGAAGAAAGCTACTAATAAAGCTTCGTTTAGTATTAAATCATTTTGGTGATCTTTATAGGCTGAAGTATATCCTAGGAAAAATAGGAAAAGAGCCATAAAAATAACTGGGTGATGAGCAAAAAGTACAACATTTATAAGAAAAAATAAATGCGCTAAAATAATTACAAAAGGCACAGATGCCTCATCTGATTTTTCTTTAAATACTATATCTTTAAAATTTTCTTTAAATATAAAGACTATTCCAATTGTATTAATTAAGACAGCTATCGCAGAACGCCAACCGAAATTTGAAAGCATAAACCATATATCCCAATCCCATGTAGTACTTACCATTAATACTGGAGGTGCAGCATAAGGAGTAAGAGTGCCTCCAATGGAGATATTAACAAACAACACCCCTAAGGTTGCGTACTTAAATTTAGTAGATGTTTCCTTACCGAAATAATTTTTACTTAACAACATTGCTGCTAAAGTCATTGCCGCTGGCTCGGTAATAAAAGAGCCTAAAATAGGCACAAAACTTAATAAAAGGAAGTAGATAACGATCTCTTTTTTTATTGGGATCAATTTAGCCAAACCCATAACGATTGTTTCTACAAATTGAAGAATAGGCCTAGTGGCCGCTATGACCATGATCACAAAAACGAACATAGGCTCTGTAAAATTTCTTGACTCAACATAATTAACAGCTGATTCTTTACCCTCAATACCGAACATAAAAAGAACTAAAACCATTGCCCAGAAGCCAAAAACAATCTCTATTTCACCTAGTAGATGTAAAATTCCTGAATACCTTGGATTAGTATAAGCAAGATGCTCAAAATACTTAGTAGAAAAAGTATGAATAATTGCTACAAAGAATAAAGTTGCACCAATAAGATTTATAAAAGTTGGGTTTAACATATAAGGATTCAATTGAAAATTTAATTAATAATTAGATATTTTAACATTTAGATAAAAACCTTGTTCTTTTATTTTAAGGAATATGTTTTAATTCTTAAGTAATTAATTTAAAAAAATTCTTATGAAGCAACTATCTTCTCAAAAAACACAAGAACTAATGATACTTCATCAGCAGGGTAATATTGAAGGTGCTGCTGAACTAGCAACAAAATTAATCAAGGAATATCCAAAAGAATTTCTGCTTCATAATATATTAGGAGTATGCCAAGAAGCTAAAGGAGATTTAAAGGCGGCAGTGAATTCTTATCAAGAAGCAATAAATATTAATCCCGACATACCCGAGCTACAATTTAATTTGGGAGCTATGCTATACGCATTGAATGATAATAAAGGTGCAATAAATCATTATCAAAAAGCAATTGAATTGAACCCTAGATTTACGGAGGCATTTTTTAATCTAGGGATTGCATATCAAAGTCAAAATAATTATGAAACAGCAATTACTTCATATGAGCAAGCGGTGAAGTCTCAGCCGGGATTTTATGAAGCTATTGGAAATATTGGGACTATTAAACAACTGCAAGGAAACTTAGAAGAGGCCGTCATTTTTTTTAAAAAATCCTTAACTATTTTTGAAGATGCAAGAGGTAATTATAATATCGCAGGAGCTTATAGAAATTTAGGAAATTTATCATTATCGATTAAACATTATAGGAGAGCAGTGGAAATCGGTTCAGGTCAGGCAGAGTTCTATTCAGATCTTGGTGATGCTTTATGGCATGACGGAAACATTCAAGAAGCTACTCTATTTTTAAGAAAGGCCGTCGAAGTAGATTCTTCACATCCAAAATCAAATTATCAGTTAGGTGTTTTTTTATATGATAATAAAGCTTTTGAAGAAGCTATTAAATATTTTGAATCTGCCCATATTGATGATTGGGAAGAGAGAATTCTATATTGTCTTTATAAGCTGAAGAAATTTGATGAGTTTAAAGACAAATTGGTAGAACCACTCAAACTAAAAAATCACTCACCATTTTTGGCAACACTTTCAGCACACTATGCTCAAAATTTTAAAATCGAAGATCCATATAACTTTTGTCCTTTACCATTGAATTTCGTTTGTCATGAGCAAATACCAGAATTAATAGATGATAATCAAAAATTAATCAAAGATATTTTAAGTGATATTAATAGTGCTGACATCGGACACAGAAAACAATCCAGACTAACTGCTGGAATTCAGTCTTCAGGAAATTTATTTAAACGAAAAGAAATTTCCTTTAATAAATTATCACAAGCTTTAATCAAAATAATTAAAAAATATCTCTCACGCCATAAAAATGAAGATAATGAATTTATTCAATCTTTTCCAACAAATATTACTTTTAGCAGTGCATGGTATGTCAAGATGCAATTGGGAGGTCATTTAAGCTCCCATATTCATGAGGATGGTTGGATTAGTGGAGCAGTTTATCTTGCAATACCAAACAATTCTGGACCTGATGGCCAAGAAGGTGCCATCGAATTAAGTAGCGATGGCGATGAATACCCAAGGCTTCATGATGAATTTGAGAAAAAAGTAATTTTACCTAATGCAGGCGATGTTATATTCTTCCCATCCTCTGTCTTTCACCGAACAATTCCTTTTACTTCAAATGAGGAGCGAATTTGTATTGCATTTGATGTAGGACCAGAACTCAGTTAAGTTGTAGCTTCCTAGCCATATTCGATAAGAAATGCATAGCAACTTCATGATCTTCAGCTAAAATTTTTCTCATTTGGGTATCAGAAACTATTATAATTCTCGCCCAGTCAGACACTACTTCTGCTGAAGCAACTCTAGGTATTTTGTTAAGCAAAGACAGTTCACCAAAGTAGCTCCCTGCAAGAATAGTTTCTGTTTGAAAGCCTTTTTTGGTAATACTTATCTCACCTTCAATTATGAAGAAGAGTCTTTGATCCTTATCACCTTCATTAAAGATAACCTTATTTTTTCTATATTTTTGGCCAAATAATTGCATAAGCTCACTTATGATTGGGTGACGATGAATGTGCTTGATAATAAAAAGTTGTTTTAATAATAACGTTTCTTTTTTATGCAATGCTGCAATAAGCTCAACACCTATTAAGAGAGATGCGGTGTTAAGGTATAGCCATATTAACGAGATAAATAGCCCTCTCATTCCCCCAAAAAAAGTTCCGTAGAAGGAGCTAGCATTAATAAAAAAATCAAAAAAGTAACTTAAAGAATACCAAGAAAGGCTAGTGAGCAATGCCCCTATGATTAAATGCTTCTTCTTAATTTTAATTGGGAAATACATATTGAAAAAAATCATTACAATTAAAATTAATAGAATTAAAGATGTTGTTGAGGAAAAATATATTTTTTTTACAATTGGAATATATTCAACAAATATAGATGATGCTTGAAGTAAAAATATATCTACAAAGATATATGTAAAGAATAAAAGCATGATAGTAATAACGGCAAATATATCTTTTATTTTATTTTTAAAAAAAGTATTTTTACTGGGCAGGCTTAAAATATTGGCAAAGCCATTTCTAAGAGATGCTGTCAGGGGGGTAGCTGCTAAAAATAAAATCATAATCCAGACGGCTCCCCAGCTAGCTTTCGAAGAGGAAACTTTATAAACTTCATCCATAACACTCTCATTTATCTCAGGAAGTAAATGAGAGGTTAAATTATCTAGATGAGATAGAGCAAATGACGAGCTAGTAAGCCATTGACTTAAAAAAAAGAATATAAGCAAAATTAGAGGAATGAGCGCGAATAGGGTAAAAAAAGAAATAGAGGCATTAAAGGCTAAAAAATTATGCCTATGACAGCCAGAAAAAACTTCTTTTATAATAAAGTAACTAGCGCTTTTGTAGCTGAAGACTTTCTTAAAATTCCTTATCATTTATTAAACATAATTAAGAAAGTGATTTAAATTTTTCTGTGGCACGTATTAACGCCGAGAGTGTCCCATCTTCAGAGGCGGAGTGCCCTGCATCAGCAATAATAATTAATTCGCTATGAGGTAATTGCTGTTTAAGTTCATAAGCTGTTTTGGGTGGGCAAACCATATCATATCTACCTTGTACAATCTCAATGGGTATATCTTCTAATACTTTAATTTTTTTGAGAATATCATTTCCATCAATAAAGCAAAAATTATTAATATAATGCAACTGAACTTTAGCTCTTGCTAACTCAAATTCATAATTAATATCTTCATCGGAATTATTAAGGCCTGATGTAGGAAGTAATTTTAAGATACTCCCTTCAAATTTATTCCATGCGACAGCCGCTTTTTTAGCAATATCAAAATTATTTCCGAATACTAAATCAGTATATTCTTTCACAAGATTATCCTTATTGATATTATCTTTATGACTAAGAAGTAATTTATGATTTTCAGGAAAAAATTGATCCACATCTTTTAAAAACCAATCAAGTTCTTTTTCTCTGCTTAGAAAAACGCCACGTAAAATTAATCCTATTAAATATTCTGGGTATTTAACTCCATAAGCCAATGCTAATGAGCTGCCCCATGAGCCGCCAAATAAAATCCATTTCTCAATATTTAAATGTTTTCGAATAGTTTCAATGTCGCTTACTAAATCTTCTGTAGTATTTTCTTTGGTTTCACCAAGGGGAATACTTTTTCCACACCCCCTTTGGTCAAAAAGAATTATTCTGTAATGTTTTGGATCAAAGAAACGGCGCTGCTTAGCCCCGCAACCGCCACCAGGACCACCATGTAAAAAAATTACAGGCTGACCGTTAGGGTTCCCTGATTCTTCTACATAAATATTGTGTAAGTTACCGCATGGAAGTTGGTATTCTTTATTCGGCTCAATTTCGGGAAATAGGCTATAGATTTTTTCTTCTGACATTTTTAAATCGTTCCTTAACTTTGGTTTTATGCATCATTCTATTAAGGTCTTATTCTATCAAAGTTATTAACTCTAAATTCAACTGGTTTTTGATAAGCAAAATTAATCATTAAATGTAAGTAAATTGTAACAAAACTGTTGCAAATGAAATTTGAGAGGTATAGAGTGTTTTTAAGCACTAGTTAATTTAGTGCTAAATGTAAATAAATCACTTATGTTTAGTTCTTTAAAAATGTAGGCGAGGTATTTACTTCTTTTTAAACCCTTAGTTAAAACTATGGAGATTTATATAATGAAATTGAATAAAATCAAACTAGCTCTTGGTTTTGTAACTGCTGCTACATTGGCTATGCCAATGGTTGCTTCAGCTGCAGCTGATCAAGAAAAAGCTATGAAAGATGCTTCAAATTGGGCTCACCCTCGTGGTCAGCATGATAACCAAGCTCATTCAAAATTAACACAAATCAATAAAGGTAATGTAAAAAACCTTAAAGCAGCATGGACTCTTTCAACCGGTGTAAACCGTGGTCATGAAGGTTCTCCAGTTGTTGTTGGTAACATGCTTTATGTACATACAGCATTTCCTAACAACGTTTATGCTTTAGATCTAAACAACAATCAAAAAGTTGTATGGTCTTACTTCCCTAAACAAGATCCTAGCGTTCAAGCAGTGTTATGTTGCGATAACGTTAATCGTGGTCTTGGTTATGGCGATGGTAAAATCTTCCTACAACAAAATGATGGTATGTTAGTAGCGCTTGACGCTAAAACTGGTGCTAAAGTTTGGGATGTAAGAAATACAGATCCTAAAGTTGGTGCTACAAATACTAACGCTCCTCATGTAATTAAAGACAAAATTCTAACAGGTTGTTCTGGTGCTGAATTTGGTGTTCGTTGCTTTATTGCTGCGTACAACATAGCTGACGGAAGCCTTGCTTGGAAAGCTATGTCTACAGGTTCAGATGCTGATGCTTTAATTGGCGCTGACTTTAACAAAGATACACCACTTTATTCAGCACTATCAGTTTACGAAGATGTAAATGGTGGGAATAAACAAGGTGGTTCTTTCAAAAGAATTCCAGCTGGACAACTTAAGGGTGGTGTTACAGATCTAGGTCTGAAAACATGGTTGAAACCTCAAGCTGTTAAAGATGGTTGGCAACATGGTGGCGGCTCTACTTGGGGCTGGTGGCCATATGATGCAAAAACAAACTTAGTGTACTACGGTACAGGTAATCCATCAGTTTGGAACCCAGACGTACGTCCAGGTGACAACAAATGGTCTATGACTGTTTTTGCTCGTGATTTAGATACAGGTATGGCTCGTTGGGGCATGCAAATGACTCCACATGACGAATGGGATTATGACGGTATTAACGAAGTTATCCTTTTTGACAAAGGTGGAAAAACATACGCATGGCATCATGACAGAAATGGTTTTGCTTACACTTGGGTTGCAGCTACAGGTACTTTAGTTGCTGCTGAGAAAGTACATCCATTTGTTAACTGGGCTTCAGATATTGATCTGAAAACTGGTGTGCCTAACAAACTTGCTGAGCATTCCACTCACCAAGATTACAACACTAAAGGTACATGTCCAGCTGCTCTTGGTACTAAAGACCAACAGCCTGCTGCATACTCACCTAAAACTGGTTTAGTTTACTCACCAATGAATCACGTGTGTATGACTTATGAGCCAGTTGAATCTAAGTATGTTGCTGGTCAACCTTGGGTTGGTGCTACTTTAACTATGTTTGCTGGTCCTGATGGCGTAATGGGTGGTTTTGCTGCTTATGATCCAATGACTAACAAAAAAGTTTGGTACAACAAAGAGAAATTCTCTGCTTGGGGTGGTGCTTTAACAACTGCTTCAGACTTAGTTTTCTACGGTACTTTAGATCGTTGGTTCAAAGCTCTTGACGCGAAAAGCGGTAAAGAACTTTGGAAATTCCAAGTTGGTTCAGGTGTGATTGGTAATGCATTCACATATGCAAACAAAGGTAAACAACACGTTGGTGTGCTTTCAGGCATCGGTGGTTGGGCTGGAGTTGCAATGAATCTTGGTCTTACAAATGACACAGATGCACTTGGTGCAGCTGGTGGTTATAAAGAACTAACAAAATACAACGCTGCTCCTGGTGGCGGTGCATTAACAGTATTTAGCCTATAATTCCTTACGGATTTGTAGAACTAATTACAGTTTAGTTAGTCTTAAAAACACCCTACTTCGGTAGGGTGTTTTTTTTTGTACCTAATAAAGCTTTCTGATTCATAAACCTTATAGATTAAAGATTATCATTAGGGATATAGGAAAGATTTAAATGTATAATTATGCCAATTAATAATTGAAGGAAAAGTTATGTTAAAAAATTTACTAAGCATGATGGTACTAATTACTTTAAGTATCTCGATTCAAGCTGCAGACGATATTCCAGTTCAAGATGATATTGGAAAACCTGGGCAAGCCGCTCGAGTTCCAAAAGACAATGAATTTAAAGTTTGTGCGGATCAAGACAATATGCCTTATTCAAACGCTGCAGGTGAAGGGTTTGAAAATAAAATTGCTGAAGTAATAGCGGCTGATTTAGGTAAAGACCTTAGCTATCAATTTTGGCATGATCGATTTGGCTTTATAAGGAATACTTTAAAAGCATATCGATGCGATGTAATTATGGGAACAAATACTACCTATGATGCTGTTAATACAACTAAACCTTATTATCGTGCAGGGCATGTGTGGATATATAGAAAAGATAGTGGGTACAACATAAACGATTGGAATTCACCAGATTTAAGAAAAGGAGTCATTGGTATAGTAGATAAGAGCCCAGTATCAGTTGCATTAGATGCAAATGACTTAATTGGAAATGCAAAGCCATATCGATTAATGCGCGATTTAACTAAATCGCCAGGCCAGTTAGTGGATCATGTAGTAAGTGGCGAGATTGATGTTGCGATTATGTGGGGCCCAATAGGTGGTTATTATGCAAAACAATCTAAAGAAGATTTGGTGGTTGTACTTATTCCAGAATATGCTGATGGCAACGAAGGATTAAGTGGTAAAACCTACTGGAATATTTCTGCTGGCGTAAGAAAAAAAGATGATGAACGTCGGGAAATGATTGATGCAGCTTTAGTGAGAAATAAGGACAAGATTAGAAAAATTATGGATGAGTTTGGAATACCATACGCTGATCCTATATTTGCTGATCGATTAGATGGATACAAAAGACATAAAAATTAATATAAATAACGTGAAAAGGATGACATCAGTTTAAAAAATAAGTAAAATGTTTGATTGATTTAAGTTGAATATCAAACATTATTTAATCCCTTTTTAAGGAAACTAATTACATATTTATTGTCAAATTGATTGGACACCCAATCAGTCTTATTTTAAATAAATAAACTTGGAGAAATCATGGTTACTAGAAAAACTATAGTATCAGCTTTATTAGCCAGCATAATTGGCTTTAGTGGTGCGGCACAAGCAGAACAAAAATTTCAAAAAACAACAGACGGTACAGAATTTAAATTTACAGATCCAAAAGGTTTTGGTGACACCAAGAAAAAAGATAATGTAAAGACAAAAGCTGAAATTGAATTTCTAAAGACAGGTAAGAATATTTATGTGGGGGATGCTGCAGCAGAAAAACGTGGCAAAAAAAGATTCGGTTATTGGTCATGTACACAATGTCACGGACCAACAGCGAAAGGTCAAGTTGGCCCTGGTTTAGTTGGCCCTACTTTTCGGTACCCTAAAAATGCTACAAACAAAGGCATGATAGAGACTCTATGGTATGGAACAAATGGCGGTATGGGTGGTAAAGGTTATGGCGTTATGGCTAAAGATGACGGGATGACTTTAGATGAATTATTAAAAACGATTGCTTGGGTAAGAACAAATGGCAAAGGAATAACTGGAAACGAAAACGTTAAATAGTTACAAATCTGCAATATAAATAAAAAAAGACTGAGGTATAATGCCTCAGTCTTTTTTTTAAACTGTAAATCCCAAATTTCATCGATGCGAGCATAATAATAAAAATGAGTATAAAAGAAAATATAAAGTTACATGAGATATTAATTGTAGGCGGTGGAGCTGGAGGACTTGAGTTAGCAACTAAGTTAGGAGATAGTCTTGGTAGAAAAAAGAAGGCAACTATTACCTTAGTGGACTCTAAAAAAACTCATGTATGGAAACCTTTACTTCATGAAATTGCAGCAGGGAGTTTGAATCCAGAGAAAGATGAGCTTGATTATTTGGCACAAGCCCATTGGCATAATTTTAAATTTAGACTTGGTAAAATGATCGGGTTAGATCGAAGTAAAAAAGAAATTATTTTAGAATCTTTCAACGACGGAGAAGGTGCTGAGATTATTCCAAAACGGAAATTTCATTATGACACACTCATTATTTCTGTAGGAAGTACGATTAATGATTTTGGTATTAAAGGCGCTGCACAAAATTCTATAGCTCTTGATACACAAGATCAAGCTGAACGTTTTCACCAGAAACTTCATAATGCAATTTTAAAAGCCCAAACTCAATCATCCGATGACTTTGGTTTCCCATTAAAAGAACCTGAGCAATTAGAAGTTGTTATTGTTGGTGCTGGTGCAACTGGAGTAGAGTTAGCAGCCGAGCTTCATAAGGCAACTAGAGAGATGACAGCCTATGGTTTAGATAATATTAATCCAGATAGAGATATTAAGATTTCACTGATTGAAGCAAGCGATAGGTTGCTTCCTGCCCTCCCAAAAAGAATGAGTTACTCAGTAGAAAGCGAGCTTAAAAAATTAAAAGTTAACTTATATCTTGGTGAGAAAGTTACAGAAGTTACAAATAAAGGAATAAAGACACATACAGGACGTTATATAGCCTCTAAGTTAGTAGTTTGGGCCGCTGGCATTAAAGCCCCTGTTTTTTTAGCTAATATTGCTGGCTTAAAAACTAATCGCCTTAATCAGTTAGAGGTGTTTTCGACACTTCAAACAACTGAGGATTCTAATATTTTTGCTTTCGGCGATTGTGCAGCGTGCCCAGTTGAGCCTGGATCTTCTGAGTTAGTACCGCCAAGAGCACAATCGGCCCATCAACAAGCCTCATTATTATATAAGAGTATGAAAAAAGTAATATTAGGTAAAGATAATTCATTGCCTCAGTATAGTTATAAAGATTATGGATCATTAGTTAACTTAGGCCGTTATACAACGGTAGGAAATCTAATGGGGTCTTTGATGGGAGGGGCTATGTTTATTGAAGGTTTAGTTGCTCGCCTAATGTACTTAATGTTGTATCAAATGCACTTAATGGCGCTTCATGGAATTATGAGTGTAATTTTTAGATTATTAGCTAAAGGAATAACAAGACGATTTGAAACACATGTTAAGCTTCACTAGTTATTTGCTTTAGCATAATAAATACTGGCCACAGTCATCGATAGTAAAACAAAAAAGCCAAAGATAAACATGATGCCATTTATTGGAATATTACCTTTCACCATTAAAGTATATGTGCCGCTTAATAGGAGAATACCTAAATTTTCATTAAAATTTTGAACCGCTATAGAATGACCAGCTCCAATTAACAAATGTCCTCGATGTTGAAGAAGGGCATTTAGTGGAACAATCAGTAAGCCACTAAATATACCAACAAGTGTTAAAACGAAAGCTGCTGATTGCCAGGTTGTGATAAAAAACATTGAACATACTAGTGCACCCATAATTATTCCAACAGGCAATATTTTTGTAGAATCTTTCATTTTAATAAAAAATGCTGCAATTATTGCCCCTATCGCGACACCAAATGCAACAGTTGCTGATAATGTTGTTGATTTATCTAAACCATAACCTAATGCATAAGCTGCCCATCCAATAATTACTAGTCTTAGCGTTGCCCCAGCACCCCAGAATAAAGTTGTAATCGTTAGAGAAAGTTGTCCTAATGGATCATTCCATAATTTTTTATATGAGTATAAGAAATCTTTTATCAAAGACCACGGATCATTCTTCTTTAGCTTATGATTGATTGGGACATTAGGCATGTATTTGTTAAAAATAGCTGCTACTAAGTAAAGAATACTGATAGTGATTATTGCCAATTCTACGTCGTATACTGCAATAATACCTCCAAACATTGCAACTAA
>Ga0209816_1001652_pt1 | contig 16547 bp, 23 predicted proteins | sample CoawatmetaG01DNA_FD_187509 | JGI IMG/M metagenome (GOLD analysis project Ga0209816, IMG submission 187509) | Marine microbial communities from the West Antarctic Peninsula - Coastal water metaG017-DNA (SPAdes) (version 2) | ecosystem: Environmental > Aquatic > Marine > Coastal ... | reverse complement strand
TGCAGAAGGTGACTTTGAAGCATTTAAAAGTGGCACGCCAGAACCTAAATTAGCTCAAACAATGTATGATAGAGTAAGAGCTGGTATGGGAATAACAGAGGAAGCACCTCCTGGCAGAGAAAAACAAGTTAAAAAACTTAAAAGCAAGTTTGGTAAAGAAGGGGCATATGCAATAGCATGGGCCCAACATAACAAGCATGGCAAGCCAAGTGAAAGCGTTGACTTAGACGATAGAGTGTTAAAAATTATAGAGACACTGCAAGACTTACATCGTGCTAAACCTCTTGACGAAGCCACTACTCAATATGTTTTAAAACAAGTTTCTACAATTAAAGAACATCTAAGCAATATTAATGAAGCACGGGCCACATATAAACTTAATGATGAGGGCATGAAGGCTATGGAACAAGCAATACGTGCTAGTGCTAAGAAGCATGGCATAGATCCTAACGTTGCAGTAAAAGTTTGGAAGTCCGAAGGCGGTCCTAACTACCAAAGTAATATTAAACGTGAAGGTCCGGGTAGTTACCAAGGCCATGAAGCTAGCTTTGGTCCATTCCAGTTACATACAGGCGGTGGATTGGGTAACGAATATCAAAAGAAATACAAGGTAGATTTAATAAACGACAACAATCCAGATGGGATACGAAGACAGATTGATTTTGCAATGAGCAAAGCTAAAAAAGTTGGTTGGACACCTTGGTACGGTGCTGCAAACGTAGGTATTGGTGATAGAGATGGTATCGATGGCACACAATATGCAGACGCAGGAAACGTTGCAACTGATGCAAGAGTTAAAAAAACATCGCCAGGATTTATAGATCGTGTGGTTGCAGGAGGCGCACGCCTTTTGGACAAAGTTAACTATTTTGTCCCTGAAGCAACATTAGATCTCCCGGACTTAGAGTCTGGTGATGAACTAATGGTTGGCAAATTTAAGAATCGCAAGGCAACTATTAAAGATTTTAAAAAAGACGAACATGGACAACCAGTTGCAGTAACTAACAAAGGCGATCAGAAGATATTTAAAGGTCGTGTTAAGAAGTTAATGCCCACAGAAGATGCACTTAATGAAAAGTGCTGGGATGGATACAAACAAGTGGGCATGAAGAAAAAGGGCAAAAGAAAAGTTCCTAATTGTGTTCCAGAGTCAGATACAACAGAAGGCAAAAGCCCACACAAAAAAGGTACAAAAAAGTATAATAAGCACATGGCAGCAATGCATGCAGGTATGAATGAGGCTAAGAAATCAGGAAGTTACCTACTACAGTTAGAGCGTGACGATGACATCATGGTGTTAACTATCAAGTCAACCAAGACAGGACAACGCACAGAAGTTAGAGGCAAACCAGGCTATGAATTAAATGGCTATGATGCTACGGATCCCTTGCACCAAATGCTAGATAAGGTTGGCAAAGCAGCAAGCATAAGCGATTTAATGAACGGTGATGTTGTTAGTATTAACCCTAACCACCCAGATGGTCCACGAGCTCGTGAGGAACTTAACCAGATTACAGACGAAGGCGTTGGAAGAATAGTAAAAGGTGTTAACACTACACCAGATGTAGGAATAAACCAAACTAAAATTGAAGCAGCCAAGTTAGGCAGCAAGGTAGACAAGGATGGACGTCCGCCAGTATTAGAAAGAGGTAGCATTGGAGTTCCGTTAAGCAGTGGCTTAACAGTGAACGTAGCTCCTCATAGAGAATTAAAGATCAAAAAATCCACAAAGGGGAGGCTAAATTATGAAAACCCTAGAGCTAACAGGAAAACTAAATCTAAACGAGGAGCGACTGTATGACGCTAATTTACAAAAATGTCTTAGTGAACTTGAAAACATTGTTGAAGATCTCACAGGTGACCCCAAGCCAGGAAGTCGCCCAGGTAGCCTCAAACGCAAAGCATCACAGTATCTAGGTAAAGGTGCGGGTGACACGCTGAGCAAGTCCGAGTTAAGGAAACTTAGAGCTAAAGCGAATAAGATGAAAAAATCGAGTAAAAAAGAAGAACGTGATCGTGGTATTCAGCTAGCACGACAAGTAAGTTTTGCGTTTAATATGAGGAATTAACATGAATCTAAGTTTTGAAATAAAATGTACAGATTATAGTCCAAAATTTAATCCAGCATACAGAGTATTTGTTAATGAAGAGTTAATTATCGAGAGAGATTTTGTTATTCCCAATGACAGTTTCTCACATTATACATTTGAGTGTAACTTAGACCTGCCTCAGGGAGAAAACAAGTTTTCAATACAGGGGGTTCAGACTGATGCAACCTTTACGCTTGGATCTGCTTGGTTTAATGACGTAGAAATAGTGCATAGTGACGGAGTGTTCTACAATGAAAATACATGAAATACTAGAATCAGCTAGTGCAGGATCAACAAGTTCTGGTAATATTGCCAGTGTTGCAAACCCATTAGTTGCACGTAGTAAGAAAAAACCTAAGATGCAAAAACCTACTGACAATGCCCTAGATGCTGATACAAATTTGTTTAGTGGCGGAATTATTAAGCGTGATAAAAACAAGGTACTAGCAACAGTATAAGATAAATAATGCTATACAATTATTCTTGCAAGGAAATAGTAACATGAAATTTAATGAATTTAAACCGCAATTAACCGAAGAGCAGATTGTTCTATCTTATTGCAAAAGCGAAATAACTAAAGAATATGCAGTTTCACAACTAAAAAATTTACCTCTCTCTGAAAGAGCTTTTGGAAGCGGATACACTGCTTTAGAGGCAGTCGGTGATCCATTAATGAATCCAGAGGATCGAAAAAAGGCCATAGCACGTATTAGAGCAAGAAAAAATAAACGTAATTCTAATAATTCTAATAATTCTAAAACTACATTAGCATTGCAGAACTATCTTATTTCAACAGGCGCTAACATTGAAGCAGACGGAATGATGGGGCCAAAAACTACATTAGCATTGCAGAAATATCTTATTTCCCAAGGTGCTGACATTAAAGCAGACGGAAAGATGGGTCCAAACACTAGAGCCGCAATGAGAGCCGAAATGAAGCGTATAAACCCAGAGAAGGATCCAACTGATAATGATAAAATTATTACCCTTGACCCAGATGCGGGTGCTGAAGAAGATCCTATGTATTTAGCCATGGTAGCCAAAGAAAAAGAAGCTCGACGACTAGACAACCTTATAAAAGATAAAGAAAGAGGCGGCGCGCCAACCCCAACCCCAACTGTGCCAACTCCAGGCGGCGGCGGAGTCGGCAAAATTCAACCAGCTCCCGTAGTTCCTGCACCCGAACCGGATAAAAAAGGCGGATCACCAGGGACGTTTTTTGGTTTCCCCATTGATGACCCCAAAGGCGGATCAGATGCTTTCTTTGGTGGGAAGACTCTCCCTCAAGATGAATACGATAAAATGTTTGGTGGAGACGGTGACAACATGAGCGGCGGTGGTAACCCACAATATCGGCCAAAGAAGGACGCAAAACCAGTTGCAAAACCAAGACAACAAGCTCCGGCCAAACCACCAAGAACAAGACAACAAACTCCAGATCCATCAAGAACAAGGCAGGCTTCTGGCCAAAAACCACCTAAATACAACTTCCCAAGACCGGTTTAAATTACTAACGGAACATAGGACTTATAATGAAAGATATTATTAACAAATTAGATAACATTCTCAACGAAGGGCATCTTGGCCAAATGGCTGACCGCGTTGAGCTTGATCATGAAGTGCAAATGGCCCGTGCAGATTTGTATAAGTTAGCCAAGTACTCAATCAAGCTACACGACATGCTAAAGAATGTCAGTGAACTTAATGGTATCGACGGATGGCAAGCAAGTAAAATTACCAAAGCTGCTGATTACATTGGATCAGTTTATCATTCAATGGATGCAGAGACTACTGATGCAGAAGCAGAAATGGATGCACTTGCAGATGTTATTATGCCTGCAGAACACGATGATAGAGTATGCATGGATTGTGCAGATACTATACACCACCCTACAGATACAGGATGCCCGCATGATGGACATGACGAACATGGTGAAAATTGGATGGATGCAGGTAACATGAAATTGCCAATGATTATTCCTACCGAAGATCTAGAGATGAGTGAAGAAGTTAGTGATCTTGCTAAACTTAGTGGTATTACAAAAGAGGGAACCACACAAGGCACAACAGGAACTGATGGCAAAGTTAACTCTAAGTTTGGCACACCTCCTGTTAAACCTGAACCTCCTATTGAAAACATTGGAACTACTGATGATGGGGCAACCCCTGCATCGGACATTGGCGCACAAGCAGCGGCACAAAATAAAAAAGGTGCTGAAGCATCTGGAAAAATAGCAAGAAAAGCGGTTGGTGCTAAACTAACAGATAGTAAATTTAGTGATTGGGGTAAAAAATAATGTCAGATTTTGCAAGCCTAGTAGCAAAGTTAAATGCTATATCCTCTGACGAACAGCCATTAGAGTCTGTGTCAGGAACTGACTTATATGCTCCAGTTGACGTTAAAGAAACTGTTGAAGGCATTGCTAGTACTAAGAAATTGTTATCTATCTTTAATGAGATTGATGCAGAAAAAGTAGTTGCAGAAGCAAAAGACGACATTGAAGAAGAGTACACAGAAGAGAACATAGTTGACAGCATGAAGGCACGATTTAGTGACTTTATGAAAGCTGAAGTTGCACAAGGCAATGACATTACTACAGTATCAGATGCAGTAACAGAAGGAACTGCCGCTGCTGATGCTATTGGCCGCGCATTTAATGCTATGTTTAAGAACATGGATCAGTTAATGTCTATTACAAAAGACGGTGGACAACTACGCAAAATGGTTGAAGAAGAAGGTGGTGATCCTGCAGTAATTGATGAAGCACATCAATCTCTAATTGCAGCATACGAAAAACTAGAAGAAGCGCATATGTATTCGCAAACACCAGAACTTGAAGACGAATAAAAATAGTAAAAGGAATAAAAATATGCGTGACATATTAGATAAAATGTTATTAATTGAGGCAATTGAAACAAGAGAGCCTGATTTTAGATTTTTAATGTTAGAAGACAATCACATCTTTATTATTGAAGATGATCGAGCGATACAAGCAGTTATCGATTCAATTAGAAGATTAGGAACAGATACTGATGAAGGTCGAGCAATTGCACAGAGAATTTTTGGTAAAGAACCAGAAGATGTTACTGATCAAGAGGTATTTAAGAAAATAATTGCCCCTGGATTTGATGGAGTGGGGCCATTTGCTCCCGAAGCAAATCGTCAAATTAAAACAACTAGCCCTGATAAACTTGATTCACTTGGAAGTATTCCTGGCGCAAAAGCCGCTATGGCTGATGCTCTGCCCAAGGGTCGAGTTAACACTCCTGTTGGACCAGTAGATCTTGACGTAAGTGCTGGCGATCTCGGTGTTGTACAAAACATATATCAGAAATTAGGCAAAGAGTTTCCCAAGGCTAAACAAATGTTGAACACGGGTGACTTAATGGGAGCATTAAGACAAGTATACGATAGGATGCAAAACTAAGGATATGTACTCACGAGAATTTGTATCTAAAGAATTAACTGAAGCACAATTTGACGAAGCTGCAGGCGAAAAAGACGCATGCTATCGTAAGGTAAAGTCACGATATAAAGTTTGGCCCAGCGCATATGCAAGTGGCGCATTGACAAAATGCCGTAAAGTTGGTGCCTCTAACTGGGGCAATTCAAAGAAGAAATAAGATGCGTATTGAAGAGCTACACGAAGACCTACGTGCTTGGTTTGGCAAAGGCAAAAAAGGCGGAGCAGGCGGAGGCGGCTGGGATCGTTACAATACCAAAGGCGAACGCATAGGCAAATGTGGAGATTCTAAAAAAAGTGAAGGCAAGCCCAAGTGTCTTAGTAAAAGTAGAGCTGCATCATTAAGAGCAAAAGGTGGCAAAAAAGCAATAGCCGCCGCAGTAAATAAGAAACGTAGGGACGATCCTAATAAAAATCGTACTGGTAAAGCTAAAAACGTTAGTAACACTGTTAAAACTAGGAAGAAAAAATAATGCGTATAGATGAAGTTACACAACACATCCTTGAAAAAACAATTACTAATGGAACTAGCCCTCGGGATAATTCTGCATTATTTGGCAAGAAACCAAATTCTCCGGGTAAGAAAAAACCCGCCGTTGTAAAGCCAAATGCCGTAGCTTCCCCGACTAATCCCAACACTCCACCGGACGCACCTGGAGTTAGCCCTCGGGATAACTCTGCATTATTCGGCAAGAAACCAAAGCCCCTACAAGAAGAAGTAACACTTGAAGATACGCAAGACTTTCATGAAGAATATGGTTATCTAGGATACAGTGTAGACGATAACGACATGTTTGAAGCAGAGTACCAAGGCCGTAAAGTTAAACTAAACAAGCCTATGCAAGGCGATGTAAAGAAATTTAAAGTATACGTAAAGAATCCAAAAGGTAACGTTATTAAAGTTAATTTTGGGCATGGCGGGTCAAGTGTTAAAGGCAAGGCAATGAGGATTAGAAAGAATAATCCAAAGGCTCGTAAAAGTTTCCGTGCTAGACATAATTGTGCTAACCCAGGACCAAAGACCAAAGCACGTTACTGGAGTTGCCGTAAGTGGTAGCAGATAAATATAGAGTAAAACATAACTCTTAGGAATATCAGCATGCAACCCGATTTAATACGCCAAACACTCAATATGCTAGAAGCAGTTGACATGGAACTAGTCGCTAACCGTGACTTTGATCTTGTACAAAAAACTGAAAAGAATGGCAAAGAATATGCGCTTGGTAATACTATGCATGACGACGGCGATTCTCGCAAAAACGATTTTCAAATCTATGTTAAAGTGAGAGACGGCGGATTTGAATGGAAAGATAAATTTTATCCCCAAGAATTTTACACCCAGGTAGCTACCCTTGACACAGGTTCTTACGGTTCAGAATCTGAAGCTCTAGAAGCATTTCAGAAATGGGTAGAATCTAATTAATGAAATCTTTAAATATTACCCTCTTAAAGTGGTGGGTACAAGTAACATGCATTGTATTTGCTAGTGTAGTTGCCAACGAACTAGGTTGGTGGCAGGCGCTTTGGGATGCCGACGTTACTAAAATTAGCATGGGGATCCTTGCTGTATTTGCATTAACAACAATGCTTACTGGATATATTAGCAAAAACTACCAAGATAAAAAAGCACAGTCATTAAGCAATTATGTATGGTTTTCTAGTGAGGCTATGATTACTCTAGGAATGATCGGCACCGTAGCAGGATTTTTGCTTATGCTAGGCAGTGCCTTTAGTAACCTTGATGTTACAAATATCGCTAACGTTCAATCAGCAATCGCAGACATGGCCATTGGAATGAGTACTGCACTCAGTACTACTTTAATCGGATTAATTTGCTCAGTCCTAATAAAAGCACAAATGGTTATTTTGGAGAACAGTTGGGATGTCAGCACAACAGAAGTACAAGAGTAGCTTCGGGTTTATCGATCTCTTATTCAATCTGCTAGTAGGGTTTACATTTATGTTTATCCTAGCTTTTATGCTGATTAACCCAGTAGCCAAAAAGCATGACTTCGATCCTAAAGCTGAGTACATGGTAATAATGTCATGGGATCCAAAAAGTTCAACAGACATAGACATGTGGATTCAAGATGATCTAGATAACATTGTTAGCTTTGGTGTAAAAAATAAAGGACTTATGAACTTAGATAGAGATGATCTAGGGTATAGGAACGATGCAATTTTTAATAAAACTACTGGAGAAAAGGTTCTCGTTGAAATTAATAGAGAGGTATTAACTATACGAAGCAGAGTTCCTAGATCAGTAACTGTTACTGGGCATTGGTTTTCTAAAAAGATTGACCAGTACACAAAGCCTGAAACAATTACGTTTGAGTTAATTCAACTTAATCCATACAAAGAGGTAATACTTAAAGAATTAATCTTAAATGGCCCCGGCGATGAAGTACATGCTCTAGGTTTTGTAATAACAGACGACGGTGAAGTTGAATTAAATTTAGACAATACTGATCTAATTGTTAATAAAGCAGACAACATGAACAAATTTAAGGATCCATTCGCTCCAGGAGGACCAGGATAAATGTTTGATTTTAACATTACTACTACTCAACTAGCTGCAATTTGGATGTTTGCTGGATTAGTCTGTATGATTCCTATGTTTGTTGAATCTTCCTGGCAGAAGTTTCTAATTATCCCTGTTGTGTTTTTTGCTATTTGGTTAAGTTTTGATACTAACAAGGAGTTTATTGGATCTCCAATGCATGGCAAGCCAGCCAAGTTTATATACAAGTATCACAGTACTGGTAACTTTGATAACCAAAAGTGGATTACTCTTTGGGCCATGGTCGAAAAGAAAGACAGACTATATAGATTTATATACGATGCAACTACTCAACGAGAATTAAACAAAGCCAAGAAAAAAGCAGAGGGCGGTAAGGCAACCATGGGAGAGTTCAAGAAACGTAAAATTAAAGATAGATTTGAACGTACTGAAAGAACAGAACTAGTAATATACGATTTTCCATACCACGAGGCTTTTCCCAAAGAATAGCTCATTTAGGTTGCGATAACCAAATAAGTATGTTAATATAACAAATAATATAACTTACAATAGGAATTTTACATGAGCAACGGCGATCGCGTCTTTACGCAAGAACAAAAAGCAAAACTTACACACTTAATCCAAGAAGGCATGACTGTTATGCAGGAAGTTGATGACCTTTCTGAAGGACTCAATGATACTGTTAAAGCAGTTGCAGAAGAGTTCGAGATTAAACCATCAGTACTTAAAAAAGCAGTTAAAACAGCATACAAGGCTGACTTCTCCAAGCATAGCGAAGATTTAGCGGAACTCGAGAATATCTTAGCTACCGTTGGCAAACTCCAGTAGGAGTATAATCCGTTAATTCAGCTTTACTGGGGGATTTTATGAGTCAAGAAAAGAAACCACATCAATGGCTAAGTTGGCTAGCTACTATTGTATTAGTAGGAGCGGCAAGTTTAGCGAGCTTTGTGCCTGAATGGTACTGGCATCACGCGGCATTTATCGTTGGCAATGCACTATGGATTGCTGTAGGATATCTGTGGAAAGAAAACAGTTTACTATGGCTTAACATTATGTTAACATTAATATACATTGTAGGATTAATTGTATGAGCTATGTCGACGCTTGGTTTGATAAACAGCATGATAGGATCCATGCAGTAGAACGTGTAGAAGGACGCAGGGAATACAAAGAGTTCCCTGCTAACTATGTGTTTTATTATAACGATCCGCGTGGCAAATTTAAAACTGTCTACGGTAATCCTGTATCTCGATTCAGCACAAAGCACGGCAAGGAGTTCCAGAAGGAAGTACGGATGCACGATAGAGGTTCTCTGTGGGAGAGTGACTTCAATCCAGTGTTCCGTTGTCTAGCAGATAACTACTTGGGCGTTGATGCTCCTAAACTGCAAACTTGTTTTTTCGATATTGAGGTAGACTTTGATCCCGAACGTGGGTATAGTAGTCCAGACGATCCCTTTAATGCTATTACGGCTATCAGTTTATATCTAAATTGGTTGGATCAAATGATTACATTGGCGATTCCTCCTAAAAGTTTAAGCATGGAATCTGCAAAGGATCTAGTAAGCGAGTTTTCCAATACGTTTTTGTTTGAAACAGAAGGTGAGATGCTATCTACCTTTCTAGAACTTATTGAGGACGCAGATGTTCTTAGTGGATGGAACAGTGAAGGATATGATATTCCATACACTGTTAACCGTACTATCCGTATACTAAGCAAGGATGACACTCGTAAGTTCTGTTTGTTTGGACAATATCCCAAGAAGCGCACGTTTGAACGCTTTGGCTCAGAGCAAAACACATATGACTTAATTGGCAGACAGCATCTAGACTATATGCAACTGTATCGCAAATACACATATGAAGAGCGACATAGTTATGCACTGGATGCTATTGGTGAATATGAACTTAATGAGCGCAAGGTACAATACGAAGGCACACTGGATCAATTATACAACCAAGACTTTAAAAAGTTTATTGACTACAACAGACAGGATACTGCACTGCTAGACAAGTTAGATAAGAAGCTCAGGTTCATTGACTTGAGTAACGAACTTGCACATGCAAACACCGTGTTACTTGCTACTACAATGGGCGCGGTTGCTGTGACTGAACAGGCAATTATTAACGAAGCACATGATCAAGGATTGATTGTTCCTAATAGAAAACACCACGGAGACGAAGAACGTGTACGAGCGGCTGGTGCTTATGTTGCAACTCCTAAACGTGGGTTGCATGACTGGGTTGGCAGTATCGATTTAAACAGTCTGTATCCTAGTATTATCCGTTCGTTAAATATGGCTCCAGAAACTATTGTTGGACAACTTAGGATGTCCATGACTGAGAAACATATCGCAAGCAGAATAGAGAGCGGTGCTACATTTGCTGGTGCTTGGGAAGGAATGTTTGGTACGCTAGAGTACAAAGCCGTTATGGATATGGATGTAGGTACGGAGATTACCATTGACTGGGAACTAGGTGGGGACGACACACTGAGTGCCGCAGACGTATGGCGATTAATCTTTGATAGTAACAAGCCCTGGATCTTAACTGCTAACGGAACAATCCTCACGCACGAAAAGAAAGGCGTAGTGCCTGGACTACTAGAACGCTGGTATACAGAACGTCAAGAGATCCAAGCAAAGATGCGTACTTGTGAAGGCGAAGAACGCGCTTTCTGGGACAAGCGACAGCTGGTTAAGAAGATTAACTTAAACAGTTTGTATGGTGCTATTCTTAATCCTGGTTGTAGATTCTTTGATCATCGTATTGGACAGAGTACTACACTAACTGGCAGAGCCATTGCTAAACATATGAGTGCAAAAGTTAATGAGTTACTAACTGGCGAATATGACCACACTGGCGACTGTATTGTTTATGGTGATACTGACTCAGTGTATTTTAGCGCATGGCCAGTTATTAAAGATGATGTATCTAGTGGCAAGATGGATTGGGGCAAAGAACAGTGTATCCAACTTTATGATCAACTAGGCGAGGCTGTTAACGAAACATTCCCTAGCTTTATGGAAACCGCATTCCATACTACTCGCAAACACGGCGAGATTATGGCGGGTGCTAGAGAAGTAGTGGCACTAAAAGGATTGTTTATCACTAAAAAGCGTTATGCGGCACTTGTTATTGACAACGAAGGACAGCGTTTTGACATAGACGGTAAACTAGGCAAGATGAAAGCCATGGGGTTGGATCTTAAACGCTCAGATACCCCGCTTGTTATGCAGGAATTTATGAGCAGTTTGTTATTGGATGTTCTCACTGGCAGTGAAGTGGATCATGTAGTAGACAGGATTAAAGACTTTAAATATCAATTTAAAGATCAACCTGGTTGGGAAAAAGGCACTCCCAAGCGTGTTAACAACTTAACCATGTATACTGCTAAAGAATGGTCCACTGATAAAAAAGGTGTAGACACATGGAAAGGCAAAGCAAACATGCCTGGACACGTTAGGGCCGCTATCAACTGGAATCGCTTAAAGAAGATGCATGGGGACAACTATAGCCAGAGTATTATTGATGGTATGAAAACTATTGTTTGTAAACTAAAACCTAATCCATTGGGATACACAAGCGTTGGTTATCCCACAGATGAATCGCATTTACCTCAATGGTTCAAGGATCTGCCGTTTGATGATAGTTTAATGGAGGCAACTATTGTAGACAAGAAGATTGATAACTTACTGGGCGTACTTGACTGGGATTTAGCAGGAAAAACACAAACTGAGAACCAATTTGATGATTTATTTAGCTTTGGATAATATGCACATATAAATATAGTTAGGAGAAATCAATGAGCAGATTGTTAGATTCATACAGTTTATTATATAGCCATAACCAATTTGCTAAGACCCTCCCGCTTGATATTTCGTCTGATATAGAAGATCGAAGAAGTATTGTTTCTCACCAAATCCCTCGATGGAAAGATAAACAGGCGCATCAAGAAGTTCTCGACAAACTTACACAACTCCAACTTGCACACGATGAATATAATCTCGCAGTTGGTAAGTTACAAGATAACATTAATAGTGTAATATCAGTCAAAGAACGTAATATTATTCAAAGAGATTATGCACGGTATTATGATCCTGGAATAAAGCATGATGACTGGAACCAAATTATATCACGGCAGGAATATATCAGTGATGATTTTGAAGATCAAGTTATTGGGGTAATGCAACAATTCGTTGACTGGCGATACCCTAGCTTAGAAGTTAATCCTGCCGATGGAAGATATTCTTCTATTATGAATGCTGCTGATCCACAGTATGCTATCTGTGCTACTAAAGAAATAAAACAGATATTAAAATCAAAGTTTAATAAATTTTATGCGACTCGTAGATTAAGAATTTACGATAGCATTAGCGATATTCCTATTAACCAAATTGGGTTTGCAACATGTATTAACATGTTTGAATATATGCCACTTGATCCTATTAAAGACATTACAAAACAGGTGTTTGATTGTTTGCGTCCGGGCGGAAAGTTTTTATTTTCATATAATAACTGTAATTATGCTAGGAGTTTAGATCTATTAAATAACGACTTTAGGTGTCTTAATACAAAGGAGCTAATGGAAAGTCTGGTTTTTGGGCAAGGATTTGATGTGATTAAGACAGGTAGTTCAAAAGTTCCTGGTAGTCGGCCTGACACGTATAATATAGACGGAACATGGACTTGGTTACTAGTTTCTAAACCAGGCGTCAAAAGCACACAAAGGTTATCTGCAGGCAATGCTAAAATTGAAGAAGCATTCTTTACATGGGATGAACTTCCAGTTGCAGGACGAAGTCATTTCAGTCCATTAATTGATGTCCAAACTTGGGTTATGAATTATAAATCAGATAGCATAGAAGAATGGGTTACTAACCTTTCTAGTAATCACAAAGACTTAGGTCCCCATGGTTGGGATATTTGGGTAAAATATAACAAATCTATACAGATTTATATTGCTTCTACCTTCTAAACCGCATATACTTACACTATAATAACTTACAAAAGGACGTTTCGATGAAAGACTACTTACTTGATATCGTGCAACATACGCACAGCCTTGGCTTTATTAGCTTAGTTAAAATTACCGGTGATGATAAAGAAACTACTATTGAGGGGCTAGCAGAAGATCGCAGTGTTATCCTCAAAGGCAAATTCCACAAAACAGTGCCAGAGTTTATTGGTACATTCGGAATGCCTAATTTAGACAAACTAGGTATTATTCTTAAGATCTCAGAATATGCTAGTGATGCTAAGATTTCTATAAACACCCAGGAACGCAATGGTGCAGATGTTCCAGTTGGCATCCACTTTGAGAACGCTGGCGGTGACTTCCAGAACGATTATCGTTTCATGGCTTCAGAGATTGTTAATGACAAACTAAAAAGCGTTACTATGAAAGATGTTAAATGGAGCGTTGAGTTTGCCCCAACTGTAGCAAGTATTCAGCGACTACGTATGCAGATCTCCGCTAATAGCGACGAAGGTACGTTTATTGCTAAAACAGAAGGCAAAGATCTAGTATTGCACTTTGGTGATGCAAGCACACACGCTGGCAATTTTGTATTCCAACATGATGTAGGTGGTAAACTAGATCGTGGTTGGGCTTGGCCTGTTGATCAAGTTAGCAAGATCCTAAGTCTCGGTGGTGATATTGATTACAAGATCAGTGATGATGGGGTAACTGAGATTACTGTAGATAGTGGACTAGGTAGCTATCGTTATCTACTACCTGCACAGAGTAAATAAACGTAACTCTGTATCCAGGAAAGGACATAACATAATATGTTATTAGCTTGCGGAGATAGCTTTACGTTTGGTAGTGAATGCTTAGAGCCAACTAATAGGTGGAGCACTCAACTTAGTAACAGACTAGGCATGAAAGAAGTTAATCTTGCATTGCCTGGCGGCTCAAACAGCAGATGCGTTAGAGTTATTGTTGAACACTGTCTAACAAATAGCAACCCAGACTTAATAGTTATGTTATGGACCTTTCCTGGCAGACAAGAATATATGTTAAATTACGAAATTTCCGGTAGTAGATGGCATGAACCTGCAGCAGTTGGAAAGTGGCCGTTTACAGTTCCTTTAAATGCTCACGATGAGGAAAGACGTGACAATGAATTATTTCAAGAGTTTGTAACTAGTCTATATAAACACTCACACAGTGAGGACTACGATGCATATTTAATGTATAAAGAGATGCAACACCTGCAAAATTTTTGCAAGGTAAAAAATATAAATTACGTTCCTATCTTTACATACAATCAGTTATGGCTTACCCACAGGGGGATTCCATACTATATGAAATATCCATGGTTATCGTATATGTCTGCTGATCTTGACTCTTTCTTAAATTTTAATGATCAAGGATACATTGATTGGTGTAGGGATATGAAGTTTGCGTTTGGCCAGTACGGGCATCCAACGGACGACGCCAATATAGCGGCTGCACAGTACCTGTATGAAAATATAGACAAGTACTTGACGAGTAAGGAACCAATCAAATGACGGAAAATATAGGGCTCGCTGAGTTTTATATTACTAATGTATGTAATCTTGCGTGTGAAAACTGTAATAGATTTAACAATTTTCCTCGCAAGGGACATATTATGTTTGATGAAGAGCAATATATTGAATGGGCAAAAAAGTTTAATTTTGGATTAATCAGTATCATAGGCGGAGAGCCGCTACTCCACCCTGGAATTCTTAGTTATGTTATTGGATTACGTCAACTATGGCCTGATACTGGAATGATTATTACAAGCAACGGGTTTCAGATCAATAAAGTTAAAAACTTATATCAAACTTGTTTAGATAATAACTGTGGTGTTGAGATAAGTTTTCATGACAAAGATGACCTAGATGTTAGATTATGGGAAGAAATTGATAAATTTAAAGCAGCCAGTGGCAGTGCATGGAAAGAAATAGAAACAGAGATTGTTCATCATGTAGGCAGAGACGGAGAAAAGTTTACTACAGAATCTAGAACCATGGAGGACGACAATGGATTTAAATTCTTATTCACTGACGCACACTTCTTTGCTACTACTAGTATTAAGAACTTTGACGGCACAACCCCTATGCCACATAATAGTAATCCGGAGAAAGCATACCACGACTGTTCATTAAAATTTAGTCATACTTTCTTTGACGGTGAATTATATAAATGCGGGTTTATAGCCGCTGGTAAAGAGTTTGTTAAATCTCGCGGTGCAGAAGAGCATTGGAAAAAACTGTTTGATTACCAACCCATCACTATGGATACATTAGATGATAATTGGCGAGATAGATTCTTTGCTGCTGAAGATGTATGTAGTCTCTGCTCTGAGTATGCGCAGTACGGAAAATGCATTACGTCACTTAAAAAGGAGTACAAACAATGAATAATAAAGACAGGATTAATTACTTAACTTCTCAACACACAAGGTTAGACACTAGCACTACAGAATTAGAATCTAAACTTACTTTACGGCCAAACGACGGCGTACTAGCACAAAATTTAGTAGAATTAAAGAGAAAGAAGCTCAGTGTGAAAGATGAGCTTACTGAACTCGAACGCAGTGAAGCTAACGCCCAGGAAACATTTGATTTCCAAGAGCACTACTAGGAGAACTATAATGAGATATTTTAGAGTACAACTTTCTGGACGTGGTGGCGAAACAGTATGCGGAACACTTACTAAAGAACAATACGACTTTTGGAAAGATCTAGAAGAAAGTGACATCATTGCGCATGCTTTTGATGATCCCTACGAAGAGAACGACACTAACCCAGTGTTTGATCCAGAAGATCCTAGGTTTCTAGGGTATTGGAACGAGCTTGATGATTTGTATCACGGCAACGCGGTAACTGCGGATAGTTGTTATATTACCATTACTGAGGTTAATTCAGCAGACTATCTAGCTACAGATGTAGCTGAATTAGTAGATCAAAGTTGGACAGAGTTTGAAGCAGAACATACTCCGGATTGTGACGAGGAAGATGAAGAAGATCCCGGCGATGCTCAATACGGATTTACTGGATACAGCGATGAAAAAGGTACATTTGCTGAATGTTTAATTCAGTCTGATGGGGATTTTGACATAGCAAAACTTAAATTTTGCTTGACATTGAACCCAAATAGTGATACAATATTAGAGATAATAGAGTACAACGGTGAAGATGTTGATATCGATTATGGTGATACAACTGGAAAAGGCTATTATGCCTCAATTTGGGAGAACTAAAATGGATAAAAAAGAATTAGACGAGTTATTTAATAAGTCGTTTGAAGTAAACGTGCGGTTAGCAGGCGAGTATTCTGTAATAGCAGTCGCAGGCGTACTATTAGGACAGGCAATGCGTTTGTATAAAACAGTACTAAGCGAAGATGAATTTAACAGGATGATGGAAACAATCCAAGATACATCTGCAGACGTTAAGCCATACGAAGCTGAGTCTTTGGACGTAGATACAACCTTAC